>Ga0314758_1000076_pt1 | contig 8553 bp, 1 predicted proteins | sample G5R1MT_49_FD_207777 | JGI IMG/M metagenome (GOLD analysis project Ga0314758, IMG submission 207777) | Metatranscriptome of switchgrass phyllosphere microbial communities from Michigan, USA - G5R4_MAIN_28AUG2017_LR1 (Metagenome... | ecosystem: Host-associated > Plants > Phyllosphere >... | reverse complement strand
GGAAAGAACGCAACGACGCCTCATCCGGTCATAGTTGCGGACGCCATCAAGTTTCTGCACACCTTCCGAAACCAGCTTACCCGAGAACAACTCATTTCAGTACTACCACTTCTGGTGCCTCATTTGAACTCCGAAGTTTCGGTTATTTATACCTATGCGGCAACTACGATCGAGCGTATTTTATTTATGAAGCGCAATAATCAACTACTGTTCAATTCGGCAGATTTGAAGGAGTTAGGACCCGAGTTGTTGAACGGCTTATTCGCACAGATACGCAAAGGAACCACACCTCAACAAATAGCCCAGAATGAGATGCTTATGAAATGTACCATGCGAGTCATCGTGACCGCACAAAAAGGCCTCTTGCCTCATTACGAGGCTACCTTATCCAATCTCATCGCAATCTTGACCGAAATCAGCAAAAATCCAAGCAATCCGAAGTTCAATCACTATACATTTGAAAGCATTTCTGCCTTGATACGATTCGTAACGTTGGCCGATTTGAGGACACTGCCCATTTTTGAGCAGGCCCTTTTCCCCATCTTTTCACAAATCCTAACACAAGACGTTCAAGACTTTTCTCCCTTCGTGTTTCAGATTCTGTCTCAGATGCTCGAGCTGCATACCAATCACTCCGAACCACTTTCAGACTATTATAACGACATCTTACCACCTCTTCTTACCCCAGCCTTGTGGGAACTTCGTGGGAATGTTCCTGCTTTGGTTCGGCTGCTCAGAGCTTACCTCAGTGCCGGTGCACCTCGCCTCGTCGCCGAGAATCGTATCTCAGCTATCCTTGGAGTGTTTCAGAAGTTGATAGGCTCAAAGCTAAACGATGTTTATGGATTTGAACTTTTAGAGGCTTTGTTTGAGCACGTCCCTATCGATACTCTGATGCCATATCTACGGAATGTGTTTGTTTTGTTGCTCACGCGGCTTCAACAAAGCAAGACGGATAAATTCACTTCCGCTCTGCTGTACACGATGATGTTTATCGTGACTCTGGAAAAGCCTCAGCTGACACCTGATCTTCTTATCAATACCATCAACGCGGTGCAACCGGGTCTATTCTCTCAGGTTATGGAGGGTGTACTTTTACCGGCTGTCGCATCAACACCCGCCAAACAGCGCCGTGTAGTTGCGCTGGGACATATTTCCCTACTCACCCGATCAAGGACTCTACAGTGCGAGGCGGAGTCACGACTGTACCTTCCGATTCTCATATCCGTCTTGCGCTTGTTCACTTTGCCACAGCTAAAACCTACGGAAGATACGGCCGGCAGCACTGGCGAGCTGAACGTTACTGACCTAGAAGAACACGGCTACCAGGTTGGATTTAGCAGGCTGGGCGCCAGCGAGACCATTGGTAAAAGGGATCCGTTTGATTCTATGGTAGATCCCCGAGACGCTCTAGCTAGTGGACTGGTTAAAGCTGGTGAAGCCCAACCCGGAAAAATACCTGCTTTGATCTCACAGGTTCCTTCTGAATTTGCAACGCCCTACCTGCAGTGGCTTGCTGCCGCCGGCTATCAAATTAAATGATGACAACCAACCAGGATGAAGAGATGTTTTCGTTTTGACCTTTCCCTTCGTTACTTCGCTGTATGGTCGCCTGAAAAATGAAATATAACTTGGGAGCTCCTTATCAGCGCCCTAGGGGACTTCCCCGAGGGGCTCTCAGTCCCAAGGAACTATTCCATACGAGCTCCTCGGCTGGGAGTTTCGCATCTTTTTCTTTTTTATTCTTTGACCCCCTTTTTTCCTCTACATTCCGATTTACACCGGCAAGTGAGCTAAATCAACCTTCATCTGGGTTGATAGAATGCGGATAGACATAACATTCCAATTTTTGACCATGGGTTCCAAGTGAGGCATCAAAATTGAGCTCAATCCGAAGGGCAAAGATCGGTTCGATTGTCTAGGTCATAGAGCGCCAAGCTACTAGCGCGCGACAGAACTTCTTGTTCATGTTCCTGATTCTTCTTGGTTCAACATTCCGCGCACAGGATATGGATCGCCTGTGCCAGTTGCCCGTCTTTTTCTCCAGTGGTCTGTGCCTCACTGATCTGCCCGTGCAGCATGCCGCACAGACCTCCGATCGCCACAAAACAATCGAGGGGCAAATAACCGTTTGCCCTCAACGTAATAGTTTCATCACCACCTCAAAAATTCCGACGCTCCACAGTCATCATCTTGAGTGTTCGTCGGCGAGCAATCGGCGTGAAAAAGACGAACATCCGAAAAATGTCCTCTCACTCTGGCTCTCGCTCCGATGTGCCGAGTGCCGAGGCCCTTACCCGGGTCAATCCTCGTGGTGACTCAAGCGCCACACTTGATGGCCCCTCCTGGTTCGTTTCAAGGTCTTCTTCATCAATATATTCTACTCTCAGTGGGGACGAGAGATTGGTGATAAGCCCTCCGCCTCCCCGAAATCAACAGATTCACCTCGACTCTCAAACTAAATTATTCTTGCGACCCACCTACGAGTACGAGCAAACATCCCAGTCGCCAGCTGGTAAATCTATTGTCGTGGCCTCTGAAGCGGAAGATGACCTGACCTTACCATTAAACCTCATCAGAAACACCGGCCAGTTTTGTCAAGATCGTGGCCCTCAAATGAACACGCGACTGTACAGCCGCAGCACTGAGATGGCCATAAGCGCTTCGCACCTTGATCGCCAGATCAATAGCTTCATCCAAGAAACTAATGTCAGGTCACCTGAAGTGGCCCCGAGCCCCAGACAACGACACCACTCGTCGCACTGTTATGAAAGAGGCTCCCCGTGTTCTTCTTCACCTAATCAACCCAGAGATAGTGATGTTCAGGATTCTGGAGATGAGGACGAAGATGATGCTCGGTCAAATGCGACTCACTCAAACCTACGAATGGGCGGCTCCAGACCTCCAAGTCGAGCGGTTTCCGTGCATCGAAGGTCTAGAGCACCGAGCGCCTGTTCCAGTCTCGTTGCAGATGGAGAGGAATCACAAATCCCTGGCTACCTCTTCTTACACGAGGTTCCTCCGCTACGAATAAGGAAAAGCACCGTCGCATCCCATCCTCCGTTACACTCTCCTAAACAAAAAGGGAAAGGCCGCGGTAACTCTAGACCCACTTCTCATCAGCAACATCATGACGCTCAATTGGATATTCAATCACGCCCACCGGCGGATCATGATGCGCAAGCTTCTTTAGACATGTTCAAGTCCCCACAGCATGTCTGGTACTTTATCCGCCGATTGGTCGGATTGGAGCTCAGATGGGAAGCAGCTAGAGCATGGAAGCTGACGGACTTGAACTTGAATAGTGTGCCTCCTAGAAAAGACTCATCATACCACCATCCTCATGAGCGCTCGGATGATGATGCAAGTGCCTACAGCTGGGACTCATCATCGGGGGAAACAACAATAGCGCCTGAAAGTCTCCCGATCCTAAGGTATCTCGTTCAGAATTTCTTGCTCACACTACCTATCATTCGGGATACCGTTTCGGTGGTCCAAAACGTGCCGCACAGCTCTCACTTTCATCCACAAGATCCAACAAGTCATACCTCAGTAGCAGTCTATTGGTCCGCTGGTATACTTCCTATCTTGAGACGATTACACCAAAGTAATCTTAGTGCGACTATTGATTTGGGGAGTCCTGGGTTCCTTAACATTCTGTTCGATTCTCACATAGCTCGCTTGCTCGAACGTTTTATAGCCACCAGTCTCAAAATTTGCACCCACAGACTTAGCTCCCCGCGCTTTCGCCAAACTATGAATGCAACCACAGACCCAGGCGGCCCTGTGTTGGAGGGTACCTTTCGATCACCCAGAAGCATGGATCGAATCAGACCATTCAAAGTCAGCTCTCCTAGGAAAACTGTTAACCCGGCTAGCTCTCCCGAAAGTGATGTGGCCCCGGACCCCATGCAAGCTATGGGATATTTGGCACCGGACAAATTCTCATCAAATCGCACATCCAATTCAGAAATCAATTACTTCAGAGACATCACCCCTATACCCGTGTCCCATGCACATTTCGATGAACCTGAGCGGGAACAACCCAGGGCCTTTGTGCCTAGCTTTCATAAAGAGCCTCAACGGTACTCTGGCGTTAGTGTCCAACCTAGCCAAAGAGGTTCGATAGGAGTCGTGACGCCATCAAATTCGAATTGCGTACCTGATCTCAATCAAGCACATCCTTTGAATCGCGTCGAAAATTATTCCGTGGGTTTCTTAACTCATGACGCTCAGAAAGCTAGCGCACCCGCTTCAATTGCCCCATCTTCAAAAACATTCTCATCTGTCAGCACACACGATCGGCAACCTACAGATACGGAAGTTTCCACATTCATGCCAAGCGTATTTGGTAGCATTCAAGATTTGCCTCTTAAGCCATCGTGGTCTGTTAGATTAAATCGTTCAGATGCTTTGATAGAAAGGACCGACCCCGTCGATTCGTTATCTGTGGCACCAGCTGTGGCACCCTCAGAAGAAGTTAAAAGCGTTCGTCAGACAATTGAGCGAATGAAATTGGAACGACAGTATCATGGCGAACGGAGGCATCAAGACGATAACAAATCCAATTCTTCATCTCGGCTGTCTCGTAAGTTTAGTTGGGTCGGGAGGAATGGTCCGAAGGTCGGGCCGGATACAAATTCAGACGTGAGCCAGAAAGTCAGCCCGAACTTCGATTTGCGTACAACTTCGATGCTCTCTGAGGAAGCCCGCGTCCCCCACACCCCTATGCTAAACAAGTCCTTTCATGCCAAAGTTGTACAAGAGGCGCTGCACGAAACTCACGATTGTGAGGAAATTACAAACAACCATCCGGAAGTTAAGATTGCAATTACACATGATACACACCGTGCGCCTAATCTCCCGCTCAAACCTATGCCTCAGAGGGTGGAGAATTTGGAAACGCGGGAAGAAATATCCGGCACGGATCCTAGTCGACCTGCTATCGATCAGAATCCCCTCAGCGAGTTGCTCCCACAATCTGAGATGCGAGAAGCGGATACTGATACGGCATCCAAAAGGGCGAGCAAATGGGGGTTTGCTTTGAAGTCTTTATCACTGCACAAAAGTAACGATAACCAAGTGCGAGCCGAAGAAAATTCGAAAACAGGATTTAGAAAGTCGTGGAGAATCAGAACCGAAAATGCACCTACCACCTTTTTGCCCCCGTCACTCGATTCTCTATCATTAAAATTTTCCCAAAGCGCCTCACAACAAGTGGCCGATACAGCATCACAAAAGGCTGCCATTCCGGAGAGTTTGGCTAGAGGCTTATCAGCTCCTTACGAAAATATATATGAACCCGCGAGTTTGCAATTCCAATTTCAATTTTTTGAGATGCCAAAAGACACAATTCCATGGCCCTGGGGGGACCCCGTTCCATTCTGGAAGGGCACACCGGTCCACAAGTTGTCTTGGGGTGGTTTCGAAGTAGATCTCGTAGGTGTGCGCCAGGGAATCACCAAGAATTCTTACGTCATCAGGGTTCGGAGACCGTCTCGATTGGATGAATACGTCTTGAGAAAAGAATCACAATTCAAAAATTATGGTCGTCGCCTCTCTAAGGATTTTCCAAATGCCCACATTCGAGCGGTGCCTACTCCTGAGGTCAGTTTAGACGATGATGTGTTTGCGGCAGACTCCTTGTTGCCGGAAGATGAAAATCAGCTAGCTCTAGCCACGAAATCGGATGGTCGGGCTGCTTCAAAGTTGTCCGACACTCGAATCGCCCAGGCCCTGGACGAGCATGGACCTAGTTCATCTACAAATCCTTGTTTTATGGATCCATTCTCCGCCTCAGCGATTGAACCAGTTCCCGTTGCCCCTCATGAGGGAATCAAACGAAGACCTACACTGGCTTCCATTTTTGGCGTTGGAAACCATAGGTCAAAGTTTTCCGTGGATACTCGCTCCGATTGGAATGGATCAAACAGGATGATGAAAAACGAACCGAATGCTAAGAATGAACGTCTGAACTTTGATCGTGAAATAGTAGGCAGTGCACAGAGGCCACAACATCACCCAAGCCACTCTCGACGCGCCTCCTTGCGACAGATAAAATTCACATCCGATATCCATCGTCGGGCCTTGAGGGGCTGGCTCAGAGACACGTTATCTATTCGCACTGTTGGGCATCATCCAGAAACAGCTGCATTTCTTCTCTTGGGGAGTGTGGTCCCCGAAGAAAAAGACTTACTTGATATCCGTCAAAGAGAAAAAATTGATGAAGAGCGTCGAACAAAACGTGTGCTTGTGGCTCAGGGTGCGGCTGAACGCTCCAAGACAATTCATGACTGGTGGTCCGATGTGAAAAGCGAGTTCGTCAACGGCGATGGTGTCCAAAATCTTTCCAAAGCACTAAAAGAATACAAAACAGTTGAAGAGTTACCCGTCAGGTTCCAGAAGGGTCTGGAGTGGATCCGGATGAACATAGCTGAAGGTTTGCACGAGCTTTTGGTAATTGGAAATCAATCTGATATACTCTTTGGCAAGCTCCTGGGTCTTAACGCTGCATTTCCTTGGTCCATGATAAAGAACGCTTTGAAAATCAAGAGGCCCAACTTGATGGGAAAAGCTCTTCTCGAGATATTCTTGGCCAAAAGGTTGAATGTAGGCAAATCCAAACACAGTGTGATTCAGCGCTTGATTGAAATAGCCATCAACGAGACTGAAGGGAGTTCTATGGAAGTTGAAAGGCGCATCAACGCCTGTCGGGCACGAATACAAAGTCTCACTATGTGCGAGAAAATAATCAAATTTGTACACGCTTCCAACGATATCAAGAATCTTTTCAGGCAATATGCAGAATCGGCAGATATGGAACTGGTGGTAGTCATCGTTCGCAGCGCCGAGGAGCCCCGCTTGGATAAATATGACTTGGAAAGGATTATGAGTGCATCCAAAGCTTACAAATCGCTCTTGGCAAAGAACGACAATCGCATCACCAGCTCCATGACAGAAAATATCCATGTCCGGTTGATATTGGACCTCAAGTTGTATCTCAGGCTGATTAGTCAAGAATGGGATTCGAAGCAAATTCGAAAGATGCTCTCAGAGAACAGTGTCGCCGAGGCTGTGGAAGTTTTGATCAACCCCCTCCTGGAGTTTTTAAAACGAACTTATCATATCGGTAACGCTGCTCGGGCTCTGGATCATACTCAAGATTTTATCGAACAATTGATTACTGTAGTCAACGCTTTGAGAAGTCGAATTCAAGATCCGCAAAAATCTATAAGGGTACTAGGCCGTCTTATTTCAAGGCACCAGAATAACTTCTACGGCTGGCTGCATGAGATTCACGCACATGATTCTATCATAGAAGAGTTCTTTCAATGGTTATCAACGGCCATGAAGTTTTTAAAGGAAGGCTTACTCCAACCGATCATGGTTTCGGAGATTATACCACCCGGTGACTTGGACCAGTTGAGTGATGAGTTGGATGAAATCGTTGAATGGGAGGAAAAGAAGAGGAAACGACAGTATGAACAGCTTTGCCGCCGTTACTCAGCCGATGTGGATGGAGATGATCCGGTCATCGTAGAAGGAGATGGATTTGGAAGGTCCAAAGTTGAACCTTTGCTCGAGTTGAAGCCGCTGCCTCCTCAATTGGACCACATTGCTTGTTGCTTAGATCTGTTTCGTCGCGCACTCGGCAAAACACTCCTTCCGTAGTTTCTTTTTCCTGGTTGGGTGCGAGGTGATGACTGACTCAAATCGATGGCTTGTTCGATAAGCCGAGCCACAAACATCGCGAGTTCAACATACTTTCACCACCATCTTGCAATTTCAAGCGGGGGCTTTGAGAAGTTGAATGTTACTGGTATTCCGAACTCTTCCAAGTTGCTCTGCGGTGCCCTTCTCTCCCAGTTTCGTTTTTGATGACACATTCTATTGAACTTCCTTTCAAGAACTTCACATTTCATGTATTGCCGAATAGTTAACTTTCGCTCTTGACACGGTCGAACCCCATTAAGCAAAATCATGAGAGGATCGGATCAAAGAAAAAAAAAAAATGTGATGGACAAATCGATGAGGAGCAGGCTAGTACAAAATTGAAGCGTGAATGGTCTGTCGTAAAAAGTGTATACTTGAGTATAAGTAAAATCGCGCTAGGGATTATGCAAGAAATGTTATGTCAAGAATAATGTGCTAAAAAGAGTAATTTTGTATAATTCACAATCCGCTCCACTTTGGATTGTTGACCAGCCCGCAATCCAAGTGAAGGAGGGAAAAAAAGATATAAACACATGAAATAGCTTCGGGAGTGAGAAACAGTAGGGCATCGCAATATCTGTTTGCCATCTCTGCTTTGAGGAGCTAAGCAGGGGGGGGTATCATCGGCGGGCACGAGCACACAGTCTTGCGAGTCTGAAGAATGATGCTCCAAACATGTAATAGACAAAACCGCAGAACTTGACCAATGCAAAACCGAAGGTCGACCAGAGAATGGCTTGAAAATATTTAGTTCTGTTGACACTGCTTAGGCTCAGCATTGCAATGGTCAAAATGACATTCATCAGCAGCCACACTGTAATAAACCGCGTCCGGAATGTT
>Ga0314758_1000069_pt1 | contig 8967 bp, 2 predicted proteins | sample G5R1MT_49_FD_207777 | JGI IMG/M metagenome (GOLD analysis project Ga0314758, IMG submission 207777) | Metatranscriptome of switchgrass phyllosphere microbial communities from Michigan, USA - G5R4_MAIN_28AUG2017_LR1 (Metagenome... | ecosystem: Host-associated > Plants > Phyllosphere >... | reverse complement strand
ACATATCGTCGCATGCACTTTGGCATTTCTACCATTTTATCCCCATTCCTTCCTGCTGGACCATCACCCTCACACCGTCCGAGCATCTTTAGCGCCTGTGTCGGTCAAAGCGGGGTTGGGCTCGGAGTGGCCTCGATACGGATTGTCTCGTCTTTCTTCAACCTCCCGGACTACAACTCTTGATTTACTGGAAGCGACGTTTCTTGATCCGAGAGGAGAGTTTCTCCCACCGACAGACTGACGCTTTTTTCCGTCTTCCGACACGCGCAGGCGATCCGACTTTCCCAGCATCCGTGGTCTGCGGAGCCCGCCGCCGTCGCCTCGGTGAAAGAACCGCCCGTCGCCCAGCGCACGCATTATGCGAAGTGGTGACAGCGCTGACGGTTATGGCAGTACTCGAACAATCGTGGGTGAAAGTGCAGGAGAAGACATTCGGCAAATGGCTCAACAACAAACTCAAAATCCGGGGTGTGCAGATTAAGGATCTGGTCAGCGACCTGTCGGATGGCGTGGTCTTGATTCACCTGCTGGAGATTCTGTCGCAGGAGTCGCTGGGTCGGTATGCGGCCCGGCCGAAGTTGCGCGTGCAGCGCTTCGAGAATGTGAATATTGCGCTGGATTTTATCAAAGGGCGCAAAATCCAGTTGACGAATATCGGCGCTGAGGATGTGGTTGATGGAAATCGCAAGATTATTCTGGGTCTGATCTGGACGCTTATTCTGCGGTTTACCATCAGTGACATTAATGACCAGGGTCTCAGCGCAAGAGAGGGTCTGCTGCTGTGGTGTCAGAGGAAGACGGCGTGCTATGATGAGGTCTCGGTGACAGATTTTTCGAAGAGCTGGAATGACGGTCTTGCGTTTTGTGCGCTGCTGGATATCCACCGTCCGGATCTCATCGACTTTGACAAGCTGGACAAATCAGATCACCGCGGCAACATGCAGCTCGCGTTCGACATCGCATCCAAAGAGATTGGCATCCCCGACCTGCTCGACGTCGAAGATGTATGCGATGTCGCCAAACCGGACGAACGATCGCTCATGACATACATTGCGTACTGGTTCCACGCCTTCTCGCAGATGGAAAAGGTGGAGAATGCCGGTCGCCGGGTGGAGAAGTTCGTGGCCAACATGCAGGGGGCGTGGGAAATGCAGAACAACTACGAGCGGCGAATGCGGCTGTTGCTGCAGGAGACTGCCAAGCAACAGGAGTCGTGGGAACAGGCCGAGTTCGACGGGACATATACGAATGCGAAGGAGCAGAGCCGGAATTTCACCGCGTATAAGCAGAGCCAAAAGAGGCAATGGGTGGCCGAGAAGAGCGACCTCGCCGGCCTCCTCGGCAACATCAAGACCAAGCTGAACACGTATCGCTTGCGGCCATATGAGCCGCCACGGGAACTGAGCCTGGAGGCTCTGGACGAGCAGTGGAGCGCGCTGATGGAGGCGGAGCGCGTGCGCAGCCAAATCATCAACAACACGATCCGCGACATCAAGAATAACCTGCGACGGACTTTCGCCGACAAGGCTAACGACTTTGCCCTGGCGCTCAAGACCATCTCGCTCAGCATCTCGGGGCTCGAGGGCGAGCCCGAGGACCAGCTGCAACACACGACCAAAATCGCGCAGAACCTCCCGCCTCTCGACCAGTATCTGGACATTATTGTGAACCTCGACCGGCAATGCCAGGAGGCCAACATTGAGGAGAACGATTACACGACCTACACCTACGATGAACTGGCATACGAACTCAGCCTCGTGCGCTCTTCGGTGCAGAAGAAACTTGTGTTTCTCGAAAACCAGAAGGTCGCGCGCAACATGACCAACCTCACCCCGATCCAGCTCGAGGAATTCGAGTCCGTGTTCCGCCATTTCGACCGCGACCTGTCCAATTCGCTGCAAGAGCTCGAATTCTCGGCCGCGCTGGCCAGTCTGGGTCTCGTCTACGACGAACACGAAATGCATGAGCGGTTCCTCGAGGTCTCGGGTCGCACGGGCGCCGTGTCATTTGAGCAGTTCATTCGGTTCATGGTCGATGTCACCGAGGACCAGAATACGGCGGAGCAGGTTTTTGAGAGTTTCCGGGAGGTTGCCGATGGCAAGCCTTATGTTACGGAACTCGACCTGACCCATTCCTTGATTCCGGACGAGATTGTGCAGAAACTCACCGAGAGTATGCCGATGCATAAGGGCAACAATCCTCTGCGTCGGCGCCGCAGCTGTGAACAATTCGCTTCCCGCACTGTGTTCCCCCACCACTGTCTCTGTCTCTCCCCCAGTGCCCCGGTGCGCGTAGTCCCGCCGAACTCTACGTGCTCCCCCCGACTCGCCGCCGCTGCTGCTCCTCGGCCCGTCCGCCTCTCCGCCGCCCCGCTTCTGTTTTCGGCATTCGGCTTCACGCCGAGACGATGGGTCGCGTCTCCTTCGCCGACGATGTAACTGCGCACAACCCGCCCATTGACGAGATTCTGGCCGATGGCGAACTGCTGGAAGAGCCAGTCAACATCTATCCTTACCAGAATACTCCCGAGAACCGCTCGTGGGCCGGCGCGCTGCCGCTGAAGCAGGGTCTCTATGACCCCGAGCTGGAGAAGGATGCCTGTGGTGTCGGTTTTGCCGCCCATATCAAGGGCAAGGCGAGTCACAAGATCTTGAAAGATGCGCGGAGCCTGCTGTGCAACATGACCCACCGCGGCGCCGTCGGATCCGATGCACGAGACGGCGACGGAGCCGGCGTCATGACTTCGCTGCCGCACAAGTTCTTCCTCAAAAATTTCGAGCGCGAGCAGGGCATCAAGCTCCCCGCCCTCGGCAAGTACGCCGCCGGCAACATCTTCTTCAAGCCCGAGGAAGATATGCTGAAGGAGACTTTGGACCGCTTCGAGGACATCGCCACTGAGCTTGGTCTGCGAGTGCTGGGATGGCGAGAGGTCCCCAAGGACAGCTCCCTCCTGGGTCCCGCGGCCAAATCGCGTGAGCCCATCATCCTGCAGCCCTTCGTGGTGCTGCGCAGCGCCTATGGCGAGGGTGATGCCCCCAACGCCGACTTCGACGACCACTACGACGAGCAGACATTCGAGCGACAGCTCTTCATCCTGCGCAAGCGCGCCACCCACGTGATTGGCCTGCACAACTGGTTCTACATCTGCTCACTGAGCAACAAGAACATGGTCTACAAGGGCCAGCTGTCGCCCGTCCAGGTCTACGAGTACTTCCACGATCTCGTCAACGTCGACTACGAAGTGCACTTTGCTCTCGTGCACTCGCGTTTCTCCACCAACACTTTCCCCTCGTGGGACCGTGCGCAGCCCCTCCGCTGGGCCGCCCACAACGGAGAAATCAACACGCTCCGCGGCAACAAGAACTGGATGCGCGCAAGAGAGGGCGTTCTGAAATCAAAGTTCTTCGGCGAGGGCCTCGAGTCGCTGTACCCCATCATCGAAGATGGCGGCTCCGACTCGGCAGCGTTTGACAATGTCTTGGAGCTGCTCGTCATCAACGGCGTCCTCTCCATGCCCGAGGCCGTCATGCTGATGGTCCCCGAGGCTTGGGAGGGCAACGACCAGATTGACGATGCGAAGCAGGCATTTTACGAGTGGGCTGCGTGTCTGATGGAGCCCTGGGACGGCCCTGCGCTATTCACCTTCTCCGACGGCCGCTACTGTGGTGCAAATCTCGACCGAAACGGTCTGCGTCCCTGCCGGTACTACGTCTTGGACGATGACCGCATCATCTGCGCGTCTGAAGTCGGCACCATCCAGGTCGACCCGTCGACAGTCATTCAAAAGGGCCGCCTGCAGCCGGGTCGCATGCTCTTGGTCGACACCCAGGCCGGTCGTATCATCGACGACGCCGAGCTCAAATCCACCGTGGCCGCGCGCCAGAACTTCCGTTCATGGCTCGACTCGCAGCTGCTGGTCCTGCCCAACATCGTCACCAAGCTGGGCGACAAGGGCCATGACCTCGCACACCAGCTCACCGAAGCCACCGTCCAGGACGACCCGCGTCTCAGGGCATTTGGATACTCCCTCGAGCAGGTCACGCTCCTCCTGGCGCCCATGGCAGCCGACTCGAAGGAGGCGCTGGGCTCCATGGGCAACGACGCGCCGCTGGCGTGTCTTGCACAGCAGCCCCGACTGCTGTTCGAGTACTTCCGCCAGCTCTTCGCCCAGGTCACCAACCCGCCTATCGACCCCATTCGTGAGGCTGTCGTCATGTCGCTGGGCTCATACGTGGGTCCGCAGGGCAACCTGCTGGAGATGAACAAGCAGCAGTGCAACCGGCTGTTCCTCCCCTCGCCCATGCTGTCGATTGAAGAGTTCAACGCGTTGAAGAACGTCTCCAGAATCTACAGTACCTGGACTGTCGCCGTCATCGACATCACGTTCCCTAAGAAGGAGGGCGTTGCCGGCTACATCGACGCCCTGGACCGCATCAACGACGCAGCCACCGAGGCTGTCGAGCGCGGCGACAAGATTCTGATCCTCTCTGATCGCGCAACTTCCGCCGACCGCGTCGCTGTCTCCTCGCTGCTCGCCACGGGCATGGTGCACCACCACCTGGTGCGCAACCGATCCCGTGCACAGGCGGCTCTCATCGTGGAAACCGCCGAGGCACGCGAGGTGCACCACATGTGTGTGCTCGTCGGCTACGGCGCTGATGCCATCTGCCCCTACCTCGCTATGGAGTGCATCTTGAAGCTGAGCCGCGAAGGTCTCATCCGCCGCAAGCTGAGTGCGGAGCAGTTGATTGGCAACTACAAGCATTCGTGCGACGGTGGCATCCTCAAAGTCATGAGTAAGATGGGTATCTCGACCCTGCAGAGTTACAAGGGCGCGCAGATTTTTGAGGCGCTCGGCATCGACGACTCGGTGGTAGACCGGTGTTTCACCGGCACGGCTACGCGCATTCGCGGAATGACCTTTGAGCTGATTGCGCAGGAGGCCCTTGCTCTGCACGAGCGCGGTTTCCCGTCGCGCCACATTGTTGACATCCCGGGTCTGGCCGAGACGGGCGAGTACCACTGGCGAGACGGCGGAGAGCCGCACATCAACGACCCCACGTCCATCGCCAACATCCAAGACGCAGTCCGCATGAAGAACGACAAGTCGTACGAAGCCTACTCGCGCTCGGAATACGAACAGATCAAGAACTGCACCCTGCGCGGTCTGCTCGACTTCGACTTCGAGGCCGCCGCTCCCATCCCGATCGAGCAGGTCGAGCCGTGGACGGAGATCGTTCGCCGCTTCGTGACGGGTGCCATGTCGTATGGCTCCATCTCGATGGAGTCGCACTCCACTCTGGCAGTCGCCATGAACCGCTTGGGAGGCAAATCCAACACTGGCGAGGGTGGAGAAGACCCGGAGCGCAGCCTGCCTCTGGAAAACGGCGACACCATGCGTTCCGCCATCAAGCAAATCGCCTCGGGCCGCTTCGGTGTCACGAGCAACTACCTGGCTGACGCCGACGAGCTGCAGATCAAGATGGCCCAGGGCGCCAAGCCTGGTGAGGGTGGTGAGCTGCCGGGCCACAAGGTCTCCGGTCCCATCGCCCGCACGCGCCACTCCACTCCCGGTGTCGGTCTCATCTCGCCTCCTCCCCACCACGACATCTACTCGATCGAGGATCTGAAGCAGCTGATCTACGACCTGAAGTGCTCCAACCCTCGTGCCCGCGTGTCGGTCAAACTGGTGTCGGAGACCGGTGTGGGTATCGTTGCGTCGGGTGTGGCCAAGGCCAAGGCCGACCATATCCTGATTTCGGGTCACGACGGTGGTACTGGTGCTTCGCGTTGGACCGGTATCAAGTATGCCGGTCTGCCGTGGGAGCTGGGTCTCGCCGAGACTCACCAGACTCTGGTCTTGAACGACCTCCGTGGTCGTGTCGTTGTGCAGACTGACGGCCAGATCCGTACTGGACGCGATATTGCAGTGGCTTGTTTGTTGGGAGCAGAGGAGTTTGGCTTCGCCACCACTCCTTTGATCGCTATGGGATGCATCATGATGCGCAAATGCCACCTGAACACCTGCCCCGTCGGTATCGCCACTCAAGACCCCGAACTCCGGAAGAAATTCAAGGGCACGCCCGAGCACGTCATCAACTTTTTCTACTACCTCGCCAACGAACTGCGCGCGATCATGGCCAAGCTGGGCTTCCGCACTGTGAATGAGATGGTTGGACACACGGAGATCCTCAAGGTGCGTGAGGATCTGCGCAACGCGAAGACCGAGAACATCGATCTGTCGCTCATCCTCACCCCCGCACACACTCTGCGCTCGGGTGTGGCGACGTACAACGTCCGCAAGCAAGACCACAAGCTGCATGTGCGTCTGGACAACAAGCTCATCGCTGAGTCGGAGCTGGCCCTCGAAAAGGGACTGCCGTGCCGCGTCGAGCTGGACGTGGTCAACACCGACCGCGCGCTGGGTGCGACGCTCTCGTACCAGATCAGCAAGCGCTACGGCGAAGCTGGTCTCCCGCAAGACACGATCCATGCCAACATCCGCGGTTCGGCAGGACAGTCGTTTGGAGCTTACCTTGCCCCCGGTGTGACTCTCGAGCTTGAGGGTGACGCCAACGACTACGTCGGCAAGGGTCTCTCTGGCGGACGGCTCATCATCTACCCCCCGCGCTCCGCCGTGTACAAGGCCGAAGAAAACATCATCATCGGCAACGTGTGCTTGTACGGTGCAACTGCCGGCACGTGTTTCTTCCGTGGCGTGGCTGCCGAGCGTTTCGCCGTGCGCAACTCCGGTGTCACCGCCGTCGTGGAAGGTCTCGGTGACCACGGCTGTGAGTACATGACTGGTGGCCGCATTGTTGTCCTGGGCAGCACTGGCCGCAACTTCGCTGCCGGTATGTCCGGAGGCATCGCCTACGTGCTCGACTTGCACCACGACTTCGAGGGCAAGGTCAACACCGAGATGGTGGAGCTCTCGGGCCTGTCGGACCCGCACGAGATCGCTTTCGTGCGCGGCTTGATTGAGGACCACCACCACTACACCGGCTCCGAGCTGGCGGCGCGCATCCTGCTGGATTTCAACCGCGCCCTGCCTCGCTTTGTCAAGGTGCTGCCCACCGACTACAAGCGCGTCATGGAGGAGGATGCCAAGCGGGAGGCCGAAGCGAAGAAGGCTGCCTACCCGTTGCCCATTCTCCCCGGCAACGCCGTCCGCAACATCCACGAGGGATCGCGCGAGCACCAGCACGCTTCCGAGGAGCAAGTCAAGAAGGCGAGCGTGGGCGACATCGAGGAGAGCATCCAGGACGGCCAGGCCGAGAAGAAGCGCTCGGCGCTCGTCCTCGACAAGACCAAGGGCTTCATGAAGTACCAGCGCCGCTCGGAGAAGTATCGTCCCGCCAAGACCCGCACCCGCGACTGGGCCGAACTGAGCTCCCGCCTGAACGAGGACGAGCTCAAGTACCAGACGGCCCGATGCATGGACTGCGGTGTGCCCTTCTGCCAGTCGGACACGGGCTGCCCCATCAGCAACATCATCCCCAAGTGGAACGAACTGGTCTTCCAGAACCAGTGGAAGGACGCCCTCAACCGGCTGCTGATGACCAACAACTTCCCCGAGTTCACAGGCCGTGTCTGCCCCGCCCCCTGCGAGGGTGCGTGTGTGCTCGGCATCAATGAGGACCCCGTCGGCATCAAGTCAATCGAGTGCGCCATCATCGATCGCGGCTTCGAGATGGGTTGGATGGTGCCCCGTCCGCCTCCCGTGCGCTCCGGCAAGCGGGTGGCCATCGTCGGATCGGGTCCCGCGGGTCTGGCCTGCGCCGACCAGCTCAACAAGGCCGGCCACGAGTGTACCGTTTTCGAGCGCTCGGATCGCGCCGGTGGCCTGCTCATGTACGGCATCCCCAACATGAAACTGGACAAGAACGTGGTGCAGCGCCGCGTCGACTTCATGGCCGCTGAAGGCATCAAGTTCGTGACGGGCTGCTTCGTCGGCCAAGGCGACATCACCTTCAGTTCTCTCCGTGAGGAGTACGACGCCGTGGTCCTCGCAACCGGCTCCACCGTCGCCCGCGACCTCAAAATCCCCAACCGCAACCTCGAGGGCATCCACTTCGCCATGGAATTCCTGCATAAGAACACCAAATCTCTGCTCGACTCGGAGCTCGCCGACGAAGCCTACATCTCGGCCAAGGACAAGCATGTCGTCGTCATCGGCGGCGGCGACACGGGCAACGACTGTATCGGCACTTCCGTCCGTCACGGTGCCAAATCCGTCATCAACTTCGAACTGCTGCCCCAACCACCGCCCCAGCGCGCCTCGGACAACCCTTGGCCTCAGTGGCCCCGCATCTACCGTGTCGATTACGGTCACACCGAAGTCAAGACCCACATGGGCCGCGACCCGCGTGAGTACTGCATCATGTCCAAGGATTTCGTCGACGACGGCGAGGGTCGTGTCAAGGGCATCAACATCAAGCGGCTGGAATGGAGCAAGAACTCCTCCGGCGGCTGGGACATGCAGGAAATTGAGGGCAGCGAGCAATTCTTCCCCGCCGACCTTGTCCTGATTTCTATGGGTTTCCTCTCCCCGGAGGAGAAGGTCACGGAGGGCGCGATCGAACTTGACGGCCGCAAGAACTTCAAGACCGCTCCGGGACGTTATGCTACGAACATCCCGGGCGTTTTTGCGGCGGGTGACTGCCGTCGCGGCCAGAGCCTGATTGTGTGGGGTATTAACGAGGGTCGCCAGGCAGCGCGCGAGATTGATCTGTTCCTCACCGGCGTCGCGTCCCAGTTGCCGGTCACCGGCGGCATTGTGAAGCGCGCGCCGTATGAGGTGCTGCATAAGGCGCCGGCGGTTGCGGCGGCGTAAGTGGGAGCTTTCGTGGATGTGGGATTTGCTTTCGTGCTAAGGAATTTGTTTGGGTGATATTTAAAGGCCGGGGGTTTGGGGTTTGCAGGTTTGTGTGTTTGTATTGCCATGTTGTTATGTGAATATGAGTT
>Ga0314758_1000064_pt1 | contig 9231 bp, 1 predicted proteins | sample G5R1MT_49_FD_207777 | JGI IMG/M metagenome (GOLD analysis project Ga0314758, IMG submission 207777) | Metatranscriptome of switchgrass phyllosphere microbial communities from Michigan, USA - G5R4_MAIN_28AUG2017_LR1 (Metagenome... | ecosystem: Host-associated > Plants > Phyllosphere >... | reverse complement strand
TGGAACTCGAGCGACAGTACAATAGCATGTCGGCGGCGTGCGAGGCCCTGCGGCTCATCGACGGACACGGCATGACAGCTGAAGAGCGCGTGCGTCTGAGCGCGGGGAAGCCAGGCGAGGAGGTGGCCACGGGCCGGTTGTACCGCACCGCGATGCTGAAGAAGGGGATTTGGGATGGGTTGCCGATTGAATATGCAAGGATACAGACGGATAGCCCGCCCCGAGATGGATTCAATGAGTCGTGGACAAGATGAGGTGATGAAGATGGTGGCCTACAGGTGTGGTCTCCACTGTTGCTGGACGGTGCATGGCCTATGTATTTTATCTGTACAAGGAACAAAGGAGAGTCATGTCATGCCACGTCATGTGGGTGTGAATTGGAGCCGTCCGGCCAGCATGCGCCCTTCCAGATGTGCGAAGTTATTATCCTTGAGGTCCTCTGACAAACTCGTCAAGAAGCCGCTGAAAGAGGGACATTGCAGCATGCGCAGCCTCAAGGTCAAGAAGCTGTATTGGAGAAAACAAGCCCACGTCCAACACGCCATTGGTCTCTGTCAGTTCTATATCGACGGCAGCATGGTAAGCATGCAAATGCTGAAAATCCTTTAGCTCGGAAGGAACCTCAAACTTGGCTGGAGGCGACCATTCGGCAGTAAACTCTCTCGGTGCGCGACGGGTATCGTCCCGTTCAGTGACACGCAGCTCTTCCACGTTCACGGCATCGGAGCTTTCCATCGGCACCTTGATGAAATTGACAAAGGTGTCGATCTTGACTCCTGTCCACTGCGCCAATTGCCAAAGCCCGACTGCGGAGTTCTCTGCAGTCCCAATCTTTCCCAGGTCGAGATGAACTTCTCGGGCGACATCGAGCAGATCGCGCTCTTGCGGCGCCCTGACAAGAAGCGGAACGAGATTGAGCGTGGGAGCTGCGAGCAGGTGGAGATCGGGAAGATGGGAACGACTCGAGAGATAGATGCCCAGGACGACATCACGCTTGTCCTGTACGCCCTCGCTCAATGTCAAGTACACTTTGGCATAGGCAGCGAATAGCAGGGCTTGTGCCGAGACCTCTTCCCGGCGAGCGATTTGCTCAAGTTGGGTAAAGCAGGGAAGAAGGCCAGGCCGGAAGATCTCGATCCTATGGGAATAGGTTGAAGGCCCGGAGGTCGGCAGATTAACTTGTCGGATACCGGCCAGGTACTCTCGCCAGAATGCTTCTCGAGTTTGGATGGCTGCAGGCCGAAGAGAAAGCGTCAGGAAATCTGGCACTGTGACTTGAGATCGCCGGGTATCTTCACTGCGCAGATGAGTTTGGAAATCTTGGATGATGAGTGGCAATGAAACAGCATCGTATAATGCGTGGTGTATGGATAAGTCAAGATCGAATCCGCAGGACGCATCGCGAGCGACAAGTGAAACGAACGGCTGAGCAAACTGACTTGGCCGAGATCCACCAGTCGCGGAATCTTTCCGGACAATCTGTACAATGGGGTTCCGCGGATCGACGGTCGCATAGAAAGAGGTTCGCAGAACAGGGTGTTGGCGAATCGTCTTGTTCCAAGCTTGGGTGATGCTTTCCGCAGAGTCCGCTTGGACAAAGTACCGGAACGTGGGATAGAAAAGCCGCCCTTCGGTCTTCTGCCACATGGCGAGCATGTAGACCTGGCCTGGTGAGGCGGGCAGAATAGCCTCGATCTCATCATCGCTGGGCCACTGAGGGACGGTCGAACAACTGACAGAGGCAAGGCTAGAGGCAACTACTTCTTGTGCCGAAACGTTGGCAGTAGATTCTGGAGAAGAATCCAGGGCGACCACATGCTCGGCCATGGCTTTGGGTGTTCGCGCCCGTATCATGGCACTGACAGAGATATTGATCGATTGTTTCCGCAAAAGGGACGCAACTTTGATTGCGCTAATTGAATCAATCCCAAGGCTCTCCATCGAGCTGGTGTTCTTGACATCGTCGAAAGGTACGCCAGATACCGAGGCCAGCACACCTCGGACTTTGCTGGCTACGGCAGTAGTCTCTCCATCTGTGTCATCGTGGCTAGTTCCATTTGTGAGGGCGATCGCATTTCCGCTCAGCCCATTCTCTGTGCTCTGGACAGCCTTTGCCTCCAGTGAACCAGGAACGGGATTGGCTTTGAGCTCGAACGGAGATAGTCCGCAGATTGAGACTTTGTTGGCTGTGATATTTGCAACGGGAGAATTCGGGGAGTCGACGAGGAATTGCAGCACCTGGTCAAGATTGTCAAGCAGCGCAGCAGATGTTTCGCGATCACAGTACGCTCCTTTACAAGCCACACGCATGTGGAGATGATCACCAACAGCCTCTACTTCTGCAGCAATGGGGTATTCGACGTTTGAATTGCCCAGCACAGACTCATAGAGTGGGACACTCTTCTTCGTCATCTCCTCAACAGTATGCTGGTAGATGAAGAGGTTGTCAATCAATCCCAATGCAGCGCGGGATTTCCCATTCTTGATGACCGTAGAGCATGCGGCTTGAATCGCTCGCAGAGGTGTCTGCTCATATTGCCGGACCTCATTCGTAAGATCCTGGACGTCGCGTAGCAGTTCCAGGACAGACCCATGGATGATGGTGCGGATTGGTACGGTGTTCATCGTCGGGAACATGATTCTCTCCGCTTCATCGCCATCCCTGCAAGCCAGAACAGCGCCAAAGATGACGTCAAATTCTTTGACATTGTGGGCCAGTAACAGAGCCCATGCAGTCTGTGTCAGAGTTTGTGCGGAGATGCCAATTTGCTGACAGAAACGACGCACAAAACTCATGTCTCTTGAGAAGACTCGTTCGGCACGAAGAGAGATGTTGTTTGTTTCGGTTGGCTGCGGCATGAATTTTCCCATGCTTGCACCGGAGAGCGTACTGCGCCAGAAATTCAAAGCCGCCTCGTTGGTGGCATGCAATGACGTGTTGAGCATAGAATCGTACGACGGCCGAGAGATGAACGATCCGTTGTAAGCTTGATAAACGTCATCATGAAGCAGTGCGAGGCTGTGTCCGTCATACTGTGCATGGCTCAAAGATAGAATCAAGTGCATTTGCGTATCGATCTTGGCAAGTGTCAGTCGCAAAGGCGGACTTGTTCCAAACAAACGTTGGACATTGCATCGAATCGAATCCAGAAGGCTGTCGACTTTGGACATCTTGGACAGAGTGACCTGCTGAAACTCGAGGGGTTGTGGGCGATGTACAACTTGAGCGAACACACTGTCTATTGCTGGATCAGAGACCTCCGCAAAGCAGGTGCGCAGGATTGGAGAAGCGTGGATGACAATCTGCCATGCAGCTTGAAGACGCTGTAGATCAATCCCGTCCTCGAGACGGAGGACGTCATGATTGAAGTATCGTCGGCAGTCAGATCGCAACATCTCTGCCACCAGCGCTTCTTGACCTGGTGAAGCTGGCAGAATCCTCTCCACCTTGCTCATGGACAGCCCAAGGTCATGCTCGAAGTGGGCGTGTAGCTGATGCTCCAGCTGGACCAATCTCGAATGGGTTTCTTCTTTCGGGCGGTCGTTGGTTTGAACCAGAGCTAGCATTTTGGGAATTGTTTGCGCCTTCAGAATCTGACTCACAGCCAAAGACAGGCCAGATTTCTTGAGACGAGAAGCAAGCTTCACAGTATCGATGCTGTCAAGGCCGAGTGTGAATATACTCGAGAATTGATTAATCTCGTTAGCATCGCATCGGGCCAGATCAGCAATCGCCCGGCGAATGATCAAGCCGTCAACCGTCCATTTATATTCAGCATGGTCATCAAGCTGCGGTGCTGGCACATGAGCATCTCGTATCGAGTTTGAGATCTCACCGTTTGAGGCAAGATTGACAGAAAACTCCTCAGAGATAGGCTTGGAAGGATCAGTCAGGATTTGCTGCAGTGCCTTCTGAAACGAATTGACAAGGTTGTCAAGCTGATTCTGACACATATATTGACGTTGAGCAACGGCAGTGACATTTAATCCGCCATTGCTGTTCTGCTCAACTTCAACAGCCAGAGGATAATTAGCGCGAAGCTGGAGGGGTTCGGGCACGAAGATGCCCCTCTCCGGAAGGTCGCTCTCCTGCTGATACTGGAACACGAAGGTCACATCGAACATGGGATCAGAAGGATGGCGGTCAGCGTATTTACGAACGTCTCGTAAAGAGCTGTGTTGGAATGGCAGCAAGGCGGCGTTTGAAACATGCAGCCGGCGCAAGTATTTCTCCCAGGTATCGCCTGCTTCCAGTTCAAGTTTGCGAGGTACGGTGTTGAACATGGGACCAACGACTTGGTCCGCATTTTCAATGCCGCTCGATCTACCTGACATGACGTTTCCATAGCAATGTGTACGAGGCGCATACTGATTCAGAGCTACAGCAAAACATGCTTGGAAGAGGGCCATAGAAGACACTCCAATCTTCTTCCTGGTCGCTTCTGTCTGTGAGGAGAGATGGACCTGCACAGTTGGGTCTGAAACTGGACCATCCTGGGCTTTTGGTGCAGTCGGCAATGAGACGAACTCAGTGTTTGCAAGGTACTGACTCCAGAATGAATTTGCTGACGTGTTTTGGCGAAGAGGCCCGTGTGCCAATGCCCCGAAGAAACTAGGTCCACTTTCCACAGCTTGCGCATTGCAGATTTGAGTGAGCTTCTGGATAATAAGATCCCATGAAATGCCATCGTAGATTGCGTGGTGTACCATGAAAATCAGAGCGCACCTTTCCGCGTCCCGCAGTAAAAGCACCCGGAATGGATGGATTATCTCCTGTGACTCTTGAAATTGCCATTCAGCTAGGGCTGTTGACTCCGTGACGACCCGGTCTTCAATCTTCATCGTCAAAGTACTGAACGGGACCGTAGGAAACTTCATGACAACTTGGATAAATCCCTCGTCTGATTGCATGAACGTTGTTCGAAGAATGGGGAGGCAGGCGCAAAGCTCCTCAATGGCGCCCCGAATTTTAGGCAGACCAGTCTGGATGGCGTATTTGAAGTGATTGAAGTAAGGTCTTCGAGGCGACTTCAGCGACTCGACTAACAAGCCTTCTTGCAATGGTGTGCAGGGATAAAGATACTCGATATCGGAGACGTCGGCTGACAAAGTTCGCATAGCCAAACCCATGTGGCGACGTGTGAAGGCGGTAAGCCAAAGTTGGGTTTGTCTTGTCGCATTCCGATCATCTTCTGAATGTTCATCGCTGTTCGTCAGTGCATTGGCGAGCTGTTCGACGGTAGTGTGATTCATGACCATGGCAACGCTGGCGCCGGGGAAACCATTCCGTTTGAGCATCGATGCAAGGTTGATGGCAGAAACCGAAGACAAGCCAAGAGAAAAGAGGTTCGACGTTGGTGAGACATCCTCGTTCTGAATTGACAGCAGGCGTTCAATTATCTGTACAACCTTTTGTTCAGCGGGATGCAGAGGGCGCGACTCGGCCTGCTCGCCCTGGAGCTTCTGAAGGTCCCGGGCGGTCAGTGTTTGATAGAGTGCAGCGAGTCGTTTGGCATCGATCTTGTTGTTCACAGTCAGTGGTATATGCGAGATAGGTACAACGTGCGTGGGGACCATGTAGCGAGGCAAGCGATTGGAGCATTCTTGAGCAGCCTTCTGGACAATAGTGTTCGACAAGCCTTCATCCCAGACTGCCACATCATTGCGATAACTTTCGTCACGAGCGATGAAGGACACAAGCGTCTCTTTGCCATCTGTTTTGACGACGAGTGTTGCAACGTCGCAGATCTCGACCACGGCGGACTTGATGACAGCATCAATCTCATCGATCTCAAGACGTTGGCCCCGAAGCTTCGCTTGCGTATCTTGGCGTCCGATGAATGAGAAAGAGCCATCCGCAAGCACGCGAACTAGATCGCCGGTACGGTAGACTCGCTCGCCAAAGCGGTCCAAATAAGGGAAAGACTTTTGAGTGAGATCTGGCCGGTTTAGGTATCCTTTGCCGACCAGTTTACCGGAGACACAGAGCTCACCCACGGCGCCTTTCAATACCGGACGGTCAGTTCCAGGAGCAAACACATAGCTACCGACATTGTCGAATTGCGGGCCAATGTTCGATGGCTTGTCCTTACACGAGACTCGAATTTTCATCGTGACACCGATCGTAGCCTCGGTTGGCCCGTACCCGTTGTGAATAGCACCAATAGGTCCCCATGCATCAATGATTTCTTGCTTCAGCGCTTCGCCGCCCGTGATAAAAACGCCATCCCACAACGAAGGCACGTCTTGGGGAGTCAACAGCCGTGCGAGCGACGGTGTTAGATCGATATGCGTAATGTTTGCAGCTGAGATGAAGCCGGCCAAATCTTCCAAAACGAGATCGCGAGGAGCACCAACAACCGTGATGCCCACACTCCAACTCCAGAATTGTTCAAGTACCGACACATCAAACCAATAGCTGGCAAACTGAAGCCATCGGGAGGAAGAGGTCCAACGACCAGTAAATAGCCTCTGGAATGCCAACATGGCTTGAACGGCGTTCTCATGCGTCAGTTCGCAGCCTTTGGGCGTGCCTGTAGTGCCACTGGTGTACAGGCAGTAGCTCGTCGCACCAGGGTCGATCTCCGGTATGTCGACAGGGACTGAGGGGTACGATCCGACGAGATCCTCAGACAAGCGTACCGGAAGCACGGCGTCTGAAAAGCTGTCGCTTGTAACCGAATCAAGGAAGATCATTTTGGCGTTTGAATCTTCGAGGATGAAAGTCTTTCGAGCGATTGGAAGTTCAGGATCCATTGCCAAAAAGGCACAGCCGGACTTCAAGATCCCAAGGAACGCGAGCGTCGCTTCTGCAGATTTGTTCATGCAAACGGCAAGGATGCTGCCTGGCTGTACGCCGGACTTCAGAATGAAATGCGCAACTTGATTGGCACGGCTGTTGAGCTCTGCGTATGTCCAGGTTTTACGAGAACCCTCCTGTTTGCTGAAAGAGCTGATGAACTCCAGCGCTGTCTTTCGTGGATGATCCCGAGCACCCTGTTCGACAAATTGATGCAATAAAGTGACCGTGGTAGGCAGGGACGGTTCCTTCGGGGCCAGAATAGAAGACAATTCTCTGGGAATGTCAAGCTCTGCAGTCCCACTGACAAGATGTCGTAGTAGAAGATCGTATTGTTCGATCAAGAGCCCTGCATGACTCTCTGGAATGAATCGGGTGTCGTAGCTAAGACGTAAATCGATCGACTTTGCCGTTGATGTTTGCAGTTCCAGAGAAAGTGTATAGTCCACAGCAGCTGTCTCGCTGTCCAAATGCCACTCGATTGCCGTTTCCGATCCAGTAGCCGCTCTTTGGTACACAAAGACGGTATCGAACAATGCTTGTCCAGGACGTCCGGCGGCTCGCTGAATGTCGGCAAGAGATACAAAACGGTGCTTCTGCGCAGAAGCGTTGAACGACAACATTTCTTGCAGGAGATCATCATATGTTCTGCTAGTATCGCAGGATACTGGAACTGTAGCAATGGAGGGAAATGCGACAGCGCGGTGTGTGCCGAATTGATGACCCGCGAAGACTGTTCCGAACACGACCTTTGGCTCTCCGATGTAAGCAGCAAGTAGCAGCGCCCATGTGCTCTGGCCAGCTGCTTGAATTGTGACTCCCTTTTGCTGACACCAGTTCTCGAGACGGGCGTATGTCACATTCGAGCTGATCTGCGTGCTTTTTAAGAATCCAGATTGCTCAATTTGTGGTGTCAGGTTGGGAAACTTGGCGTAGTATGCAGTTTCAAGAGCCGACTTCCAGAAACCCTCCGAGGTCTCCCGGTGCGACAGCGTTGCGTCGAGCGTCGCTGAGAGAACAGCGTCAATCTTGTCGGCAGGCCCCAAATCTTCAGCTCGTAAAGACTTGGAAAAATCTGACAAGATAGTCGAGAGGGAAGCAGCATCGTACAAGGCATGGTGGATTGACAGTGTCATATATCGATGCTCAGAGTCGGCAGCGAATGTAAGCCTCCAAGCAGGAAGATGCAGATCCGAAGTGATACCGTCAGCCAATGAAGCACAAAGTTCTGCATGCCTTGGATCCTTGTCAAGGTGGGCTGATAGCTGAGGGCAATATCGACTCTTGTAAATCAGCATGCAGAACGGAATTGCGGCATTGTCGAGTTGGTAGAAACCCATTCGTAGCGCAGGATGCTTGGCCTGCACTCGCTCCCATGCTTGGACGACGAATTTAAGCTCAACGCCATCGGGAATTCGAAACCGTAGATGGTTGATATATAGTCTTCCTTGTGACTGTAGTGACTGTGAGATCATTCCAGACTGCGCTGGAATACAAGGACGGACACTCTCCAACGACTCGTCCTCAATTTGCAAGTCAGCGCGGGCTCGAGGCCGATTCTCAGCATCGAAAGCAAACAGATCAAACGACGGGGGTGCATCTGCGTGGGTATCTTTCCTTTTCGCAAATTTTGACAGTGTAGCAGGCGTTTTGTACTTCATGACATCTGCTGCATCGAGAGCCCAGCCCAGAGATCTCAACATGGAGGCGATTTGAACTGCATTCAGGCTATCCAGGCCTATTTGGTAGAGGGATGTATGCTTGCCGATCCGGAGTGTATCCAGGCCAGTCAATTTTGAGAAGATGGTTCTGACGCTGTTTTCTTCGACACTCCAAGATTCGGCTTCCTCAACAGGTGTGGTTTGAGAATGTTTTGACCCTTCCGAATTTGAGGAGCGAATCTGCTTCCCCAAAAGTCCTGAGATTCTTGACATCTCGGGTGCATGGGCCTCGTTCGCGCGATTGAAGGCAAACTTTACACATGAAGTAAGGACGGAGTCGTAAGCCGCGGCGATTTCATCGGCTTGAGCTTCAGTCACGACATTATGTTGAAAGTGCAATGTAAGGTCCCAATTCTCTGGGCCAGGCACAAGTTCGATTACCATGGGCAGCCCCATCGCTCCTGTCTCTTCTTCAATTTGCCAAATGGACGTATCTTGTACTGAAGGAGGCGGCTGTACCAGTAAGACCGAATCGAAGAGATGCAAGGAGGGGTCGGAGGAGCAAGTCTGTATCCGCCGAAGGGCAGTCAGCTGTCTATCCAGATGATCGATATTGATTTGATGAAGTTTCCGAGCGAGATCAACGTTGGATCGGAGCTCTGCAATATTGGCCCGCACAGGGATCGTGTTGAAGCAGGGTGCAATGAGTCGATCAAGGTCGGGGAGAGCGATAGACCTTCCGCTCACAACGTTTCCAAAGCAGATATCGTC
>Ga0314758_1000063_pt1 | contig 9438 bp, 4 predicted proteins | sample G5R1MT_49_FD_207777 | JGI IMG/M metagenome (GOLD analysis project Ga0314758, IMG submission 207777) | Metatranscriptome of switchgrass phyllosphere microbial communities from Michigan, USA - G5R4_MAIN_28AUG2017_LR1 (Metagenome... | ecosystem: Host-associated > Plants > Phyllosphere >... | reverse complement strand
TTTATGTCAGAAGGATTGCAATAAGCATCACGTCCTGACGACCAACTTCATCAATTTGGGCAAACAAGACAGACAACATTTGTTGCTCCAGCCAGGTACGGTGTCTTGGCAAGACGAACACACAATTGCCGAGCAACATGAGCATCTCCTCTTGCCCTCCAAAATCCCAAACCTGTGTTCACAGAGCATACAGCAGGAAGTAATTGAATCCGGTAAAGTACATGCGGAACCGGGCAGGGACCAACAGAATAACCGTCCCAAGCTGTCACCACTCAGGAGAGTTCTTTCAGTCATCGAAAGAGCCCGAATTTCACTGTAAGTATTGTTCCTTTCATGGTAGACCTCATTGACTAGCTCCATCTTCCATGGTTCGTTTGGATTCTCCGCATGAACACTTCTTCGCTGCCAAAACATCAGTCTACCTGCCCGATGGCCAGTAACGAGTAGCGGTTTTACTTCAGCGAGCGACCAGCAGCACGCCGTGATAGCATCTGTAGTATGATGAGAGGTTGATAGTGTTGATAGCAGATCACCATTGATGCTCCAAACCCGCACTGTATTCTGTGAACAAGTTGCGATATCCCCCGTAGATTCGCTAATAGCGGCAAAAGAGACCGAGTTTGAATGTGGTAAACTGTGGACTAGCAATGCTCGATTCAAGTCCCAGATCATCGCCAGTCCGTCTTCGGCTCCAGAAACGACAATAGAAAGTGTGCGCGAGGCAACAAGACATGTGATGGGAGCTGAATGTCCTCGCAGAACTTCGATCTGCTGTAAGTGTGCACCGCCATTGGGAAGCCAAGCAAACCTCCATAATGATACGGTAGAGTCAGTAGAGCCGGTGGCAAGAGTGCGTTGGTCTGCGAAGCAAGCTGATGAGATGTGCTGGGAGCTGACGCCTTCGAATGTGGCGCACAAAGAATTGGTGGAATCGAATATTCGAATCGTCTGGTCGAGAAAATCCCAGTCGAGCCGATGTGTGGCATTTGGAGGAACGAGTAATGATTGGGGTCCAGAAACAAAGATTTTATCTAGATTCATCCCCGGATGGATTTGGCCAATTGGTTGTTTGATGTCTCGAATCGGCACGATCGACTGAATGAGGGCAGAGCACGTGAGATCGGTGATCATTGATCTGGGCTCCAACGCATGCTTCGGCTGTTTTGCACGCGCGGGGTGAGGAGTCTCAAAGATCTGACTCGGTGTTAATCCCCAATTGCACATTGCGCCCAAAACGCTACTTCTTTCCCGCTCGTCCGCAATGGCATCTAAGGATACAGTGCCTTCGTACGAAACTTCTTGAAAAACGTTGACGGCATCCAATGCGGCTTGGCCCCGTTGCTTGTACCCAAAAATCAAATCAATCCAATGGTGTATGTTTGCACTGACAAAGTCCGACTCAAGTGCCTCGCGGTGAAGTTCAACAAATAGCCTTGGATCGCCATGTGCCCAGGGAGGGAGTTCTACGTGACCAATGGGAGCTCCACCTTCTTGCCGTGATCCAAGATTAAGGTTATTTAAATTCAGCAAGAATTCAGGGCAATGGAAAAATTCTGGTATTAATTCCCTGACATCACTCCGACTTTGTTCTGAGGCTGAAAGCCACGCTCGATGCATTGACCAGAAGGTTCGGTCAGCATGATCAAACGAGCCCTGGATCTCAATAAAATGGTCACAGAAAGGCTGTAGTCGAATCAAGAATCCACAGACGACAACGGCGGATGAATAGTGAGTCATGTAGTGGGCTGGCTTCATTCGCTCATCTCCGATCATTCCGAACTCCTCCAGGCTACGAAAACGTTCGATAAAATCGCGTTTACGAGCTTCTGTTTGGGCACCCATGGGCAAATCCAACTTGCGGAAGGACTCAGGTTTCTCGAGGTCAAGCGTTGAACTAGTGTAGTCAGCCAAGATCCATGGAAATACAGGATGCTGTGTCAAGTCTCGATAAGTCCTCCCAGCCGCATCGTTCAAGTACAGTAAATAGGCTTGGTTAGAAAGTTGGCCATTTTGCCACAGTTCCGTTTGAGATTTGAGCGACAGATTCATGTGTGATAAAATTTCAGGTCCCACGGATCTTCGAATGCAGTGAGTTAATCGCTTTAAGGCCTCTCCCCTCTTATGATTTGAGAAAGTGAGCAATCTACTTCTGCCATCCGCGAATAAAATTTCAATGCAAATATCACGGAACAACCATTTACGAGACGAAATCGATACGATATCACTGTAGCTCCAACGACGAGTTTGGTGCGCAGCTGCTCGACTATTCAGTTTTGCTGTTTGTCGGGATAGACTAGCAAGTGTACGTAGATGAGGATCTCGTTCTTCCCAGGCCTCCCAAGAGTTTACCAATTCACCATTTGATCTTTGGAAGAATCCATCAATAATATAGATATTGTTCTTGGCCATCAAAAATAAAGCGGGACACGTATCTAGTCCAATGACCTGTTCTACGTTCCAAACTCCTTGAATCACATCTCCAGCTTCTAGGCTCTTCAAAATCCGCCTGGATTTGTCTTCGTTGAAGTCTTCAGCTTCTTCACCATTCCTTTTTCCGACTGTCTGATTCAAAGATGATTTCGTTGAAGTCAGATTCCGGAGGGGGGGAGTTTCCGTACCCATGTTGACTTGAATTCGAACATCATCATACTCTCCAGATTCTTCGCCCCATATTTCGCTCGCCGGGAGGGGTAACTCTTGAGTAGTTGGACTCGTTGGCGAGTTCTCGTTCGATTTTTTCTTGAACTCATCAGATATTTCCTCCGACCTATATGAATCTCGCCTCGATGCTCCCAGACTACGCATTCGATGGTGCCTTATCTTAGGCATCTGAGTTGCATGGGTGACTAACTTCTGTCCCAATTTCCTGAGTTTTCTCCGCTGTCGACTCGGTCCCTCAGTAGAATCCAATGCCCAGTAGGTTGCAGAATTGTCTTGGGCTTGTGCGAGAATTGAAAAAGGTCGATACAGTTCCCCGAGCCGTTTTGATAGTTGCATTTCGAGATAATGCTTTGTATCAAAATTGTCTTGCCGAAGATTGGCAAACCGTCCTGCGTCAATTTCTTTGACGCTCTTGGCCCAAACTTCCAATTTTTTTAGTACATTTTCTAACCTCCTGGATTCTATCACACCCTTGTTTGAATACTCAGTCCACATGACCCGTGACTGATTTTGCATGTGTGATCTCGTTCGATTAGCTTTCATCTCTGATTCAGTAACGAATTGTATCCAATCCAACTTCCCAGTGAGGTTGATTGAGGAGCTTTTCTCCAACACTACTCTCAATTCATCTGGAGTCATTTGAAGCACCTTGGACAAATCTCGTTCAACCTGCGACATTGAATGGTCAGCGGTAGAGGGGTAATCACTTGTTTCACCGCCCATCGAGAGCGAGGCCAAGCGCTCAGTCGTTGAATCGGACGAATCGATATTGAGACAAAACTCTTCCAGGATCCGCGGGTGATAGGAGAAAAGGAGTTTGAGTACATCGCAGGCGGATGTCCTGAGGTTCGGAGGGCGGGAAAGATACTGCGTAAGAATGTACACCAGTCGGGGAACAAGCTCGGAAGGGACGGCGGCAATCAAGCTTGCTAAGTGGTGACTACAAAGTTGTTCCAACAAAACGTCCGGCGACGATGTATACCGATTGGTAAGAGCAATCAATAACAAATCCCCCAGTGGGCCAATGGGGCCTGGAATATTTCGGGCAAGAAAAAAGGTGGCCAACTGAGAGACGGATGCCGCATTGGGTTGCAACCAGCCTGAGAGATATCCATCTGCTAATGTTGAAATCAGCCAATCCCAAGGGACAGAGCCGGGATCAGTTTGAAATACAATCATTTCGATGACTTTATTGAAAAATGGAGTAATCCAGGGACGATCATTGCCACTCCGATTAATGACAAGGGTGAGTAGCTGATCGAGTCTATTGACCCTCAAATTCTTTTCGAAGGCACGTCCAGAGTCGCTTTCCGCATGCTTGGAGTGACTAAGGTTAGAATGTTGATCAAAGAGAAAGTTCATGAGAAAACTGTCAGTAATGCCGGAGAGATTTTCGATTACATCCTCCGGGGCAAAGTCATAGCAGTATAATGAAGTTGCGGTCGAAGTGTGGTCAGAGTCCTCGATAAGGTGCTCCAAAATCTCCGGCTGGAAGCCTTGCAACCCGGGAGTCGATGATGGTTCTCGAGGGCCAGGAGAGGTGCAGGGAGCGGCTTCTCCATTGATCATGAGAGTTGTGGGTACGGTGACAGTCAATGTACCTGTGGGAGGTCCAAGTCGGCTTTGGCGGTTGCTGATTGGGCGTTTATTTTGTGAATTGCTTCTCACGGGTGAGTTAGGGTCATATGGCTCGTGGGATGGTAATGAAGCTGTAACGACACCTGCCTGGGGCTGAGCAGCTTGATCAAAGCCGGTTGAGATGAAGCTGAGCGGAAATGAAGAAAGACATGAGGCTTCCGGGGACCTGGGCACAATATCGATTGCGATTTCATCCTGGGGCTCTTCTGGTGCGGGTCCCAGGCTTTCCTGGCGGGGCAAACAGCTTAGCAAGGTCACGTAGTTTGCCCATACTTTGACAATATCTTTATCTCCAAGCATTTCGTTCCAGCCATCGTCTTGCGATTCCATTCGAAGGTTCAGCCATTCCATTACGTAAATAGAGGTCATGTTTTTTTCGGAACAGTTGATAACATAGACCGGCTTCAGTAAGGAGATTATAATTGGTAACATCTCAGGCGTGACCAATTCATTCGGGATTCCACGAATCGATCTAATCACGCCTTGAAGATCATCTTTGGACATCAAAGGTGTACTGCCTGGCGCAGCAGACCTGGTACTGGTAGTACTAAACATCGGCACCGTTCTTATATCAACTTGACTCAACAGACTTAAAGTAGTCACGAGTATCGATTCGTCCTGAAAGCAAGCTTTAGTAAGGACTGATCTCATGATGGTAAAACCGGCTAGGGTGTTTTTGAAATGCTGTAGCCATCGATAATCTTGAGTTTGTATCAACCTAACTAAAATTCGGAGGCTATAAGAGATCACCTCAGGGTGGGTAGCTTTCCGGAAAAACATCAATAGCCATTTCGAACCGTTGATAGCTTTCAGAAATTGGGTGATATAGTTGCAGCTTTCCTGATCATTCGGCGATAGAAGCAAGTCGTGAAGGACTTTCAGGACCATAATTGGTTCGTCAAGTGATACAGATGTTGACATTGACTTGGCATCAGCAACGGGTACATGAAGTTTCGCTTGCGTGCTTTGAGGTCCTTGATGGTCTTTCAAGCCATCTGTCGTTGGGCCACCGACTAGATGTTCGCTTCTGGAAGACTGTTCAGGAGACAAACTCGCAATTAAATAACTCGCCAAATGCCGAATGACCTGCGAGGTGAATTGAGCTTTGAGGACACAGCCCAACAGCCTGATGTACGCCGGAATCACCTCGCCACCTTCTGATGACACGGAGAATTGTCCGTTGCGCAATGCATGGAGCATTTTTGGCAAAAGATTCATTTTACTAATTCTCTTCATACTAAACCGACTCCATATGCTTGTCTCGATTAAACCACATAAACTCTCAAAGTGAAAGCGTTGAACGCTCGGAGAAGTTAGAGACCACAGGTCAAAATCCAGAAGCAAGAACCGAAATGCCAATGGGTTAGTTATCACCGAATGCCGCAGCCCATTGTTGTGGTGCTCGAGCTCCGGTTTAGCTGCTGAAGCGAGCTCGTCCGACAAAGACGAATTGTACAATTGGTCGGGCGAGGGGGATGATGCATTTGGCGAATCGTTAACCATGATACCAGCAAAGCGGAGCAGGGTCCGATGTACAGGCGGTGTGATCAAATGAGCCTTGGACCTCAGCAGTAATCCTAGAGTCTCATAAGCCTGAATTTTCTCAGCATCTTCACTTAATCTCCAATTATGATTAATAGCTTCGAAGAAAATCTGCAGTGTCATCATCAGATGTTTCTCGGTGGACGACAGCTGAATCAATCGAACTAAGAATATCGATCCCGAAGCTGTCCAGATTGAATCATCCAATCGCTTCGGAGAGCACAGCTTTACATCTCCAATCAGCTCTAATATTTGATGGTTGGTGGTGCTGTGCGACGCAGTGTCTCTTGAGGAGGATGGCGTCATCGGCGATGAATTCAGGCCGCATCCGGAACAGTCAAGTGGATCCATAAAGTAATGTGATGCTTTGGAGTTGGGGATGCTAGCATTCAAAATTCCGTTTGCGAAAATGGGTCCAAAGGCCGACGAGGTAGGACCTGATGCCAATGTGACCTTGTCGCTGGTAGCCTGGTGGTCAAAGGACGGTGGATTGATTGGCGTGTAGATTTGTTCCATGTAGTTCCCACAATCGATGTCGTTGTATTGAGCTTGAGTCTGTTTAAGATGAGCTGGAATAGCAATGCCATTTTTGGCTGATAGAGCAAAATAAATCGACCTCTGAGGAATAAATGCTGAGGCGGGCTCCTTGACGGCTTTGATCAGTGGAGAATTAGTCAGGGCTGATGCAGTAGATGGCGGTGGGGTGGATCTTGGCACAGATTGATCGGAGTGTGTTTTACTTTTGGCGGCTTGATTGCGCAGATTATCGATTTTCAGATTGAGTAAGGTGCTTGAGGAATAAGTTTGAAAAGATCCAAGAGCGTCTTGAAAACAGGTAAAGATTTTCGGACCCAGTGTAGACATGACAAAGAGCATGTCATCAGACAGAGCCTGGTTGAAAAGCCAGCAACCAGAAATGTTCCACCGAGGTCTATCTAACCCGGAAGTCGCGTGAGGATACGATGAGCCCATGCTCGAGCTAAGCTGAGATGATATGGACCCAAAGCAGGCAGACCTGCGTTGCAAGCCGGAAGTCTTCGGCCACGAGATTGGCAATTGGCCCACCCGTTCCCCGTCGATAAACAGGCTAACATTTGAGCTCGAAGTTTTATTTCCAGGTCTCTGGACAACAGCGAAGTGGTAGAATCGGCCTAACTCAAGTGTAACCTTCGTGAATTCAGCGATTGCGTGGGCACCAGTGGCCTTGGCGGCCCCTTGGAGGCTTTCAGTGCTCTTGCGTGCGCCAAATGTAGAATCGGCGGAAGAGGCAGATGGCATAGGAGAGGGGCGAGCGGTCTGAATGGTAACTGATGAACGTGAGAGTGCAATTTGCACATAACATTCGTCATCTGGATCGGAAATGGTGAGGAGCTCCAACGGCGCGTCCGAATCCTTTGCGAATGATTCGATTTGTAGCCAGGTAACAAATGACCAGCCGCTGGTTTGAACAGGAGGAAAAGGGTTAGCACCCAACGAGTCAAGTACCGCATATGCGCATCCAGCTTTTGAGGCGCCAAAATGGATAAAAGGGGGGCAGTTGGAACTCCGTAAGCCAGATAGTATTAGGTCCAAGGAATCTTCGTCCAGTACCTCTCTGCCACCACCACTGCTCCCTGTTTCATGTCGTTTCACAGCGTGTCTGAATAGCATCCTTGCTTCTCGAGGGGAAGTTCCCAGTTGGAGAATGTGTGTCACAATTGCCTTGGCAACTTGGCGACAACGCTTATATCCATGTCGGTTGATAATTTTATTTGAACCTGAGACCGAAGGCTTCGGATTCCAGGGTTCCAAACCAGCACTCGGAAAAGCATTGGATTCATTTGATGGAGATTTAGTTGCGGGGAGTGAAGACGTGGAGTTTGGCTGTGAGGCAAGTCTCTCCAGAAGAATGGCTGTCAGCTCAATAGAGTTGAGGGCAATCTGACTATGTCTTGAACTAGCGGCGAGAATCTCAATCGCCTTGAGGCTTAAAAAATACAATTCATCATTGTCTTCAAGAGTTTCTAGGCTGCTACCGGCTGAATGGAATAAATCAGCATGAAGAGCGAAAAGCAGTAAGACTGCATCCGCTATTTCTACACGAGAGGTTCAACGCGGTCCGAAATCACTTTGCGTAACAATGCGGCCAATTTTGAGTACTTTGAGTTGTGATCAAGCTTTGAGAGCATTGGGGCAGCACTGGGGCCCTGACCGTCCCTGTTTGTCGGATGAGGATCAAGGTGGCTGGCAGCTTCCGAATCCAAATTAGCGAGGTTCTGGGCGGACGAGTTGATTTCACGCTGTTGGTTGAACCTGATTCGAACGGCAGAAAATACATCGACGCACGAGAAATCGGCGGTGATAAAAGAAAATATAATCCCAAATAATTTTTCAATCTTTTGTCGACGTTGAGGGGCAGAGAGCCAATCGGACTGATTTCCTGCACGTGATTGAGGGGTGAAATTGGAGAGTCGAAGGGCGTCCAAGACAAGCTTAAAGCCAAGTTTCGTAGAAAAAAATAGCTGGTTTTCACGATGGTCCGACAAAGCCAGAGCAAGACACTTGAAGACGAGTTTAGCAACCGCATCGCGCTCTTCTTGCAGTTCTACATTTGATGATTTGCAAGCTGGTTTTCGCGAGTCAGTGAGACAGAATTGAGCATCACTACCTATAGAAGTTGAAGGCACCCTTCTCAGACGAGTAGATTTAGATTCGGATTTATCTTCAATTGAGATGGTGGGTTCAGGCCCAGGCTCCGCCTGATCTTCAGTCAAGGCGGTAGGTTCTGCTGCACGAAAGACATCAGTATCCAAGCTAGCCAAGACGGTGACCAAGGTCAAGAACCCTGCATTCTCTTTCATGGCCTCCCTACACTTGGGGGTGTCGGAGAGAATGGCGACCATGAGAGAAAGAAGAGCTCTTGTTTGAGACAAATCATTAGGGCGGACTTGCTGTAGCAACTCAATGACTTCGGTCAGTTCCCTCTTTGAGACGGTTAAGGCCCGTTCAGCTTGCGGAGATATTTGAGGGGTACGATTTGATTTCCTACCAGAGCCTGATAGTGGAGAAGGCGTGTACGGAACACGGTTGATGAGAGCTAAACTGAGACTATTTTGTCGAGTCGTGGCTGAATGAGGCAGATGCGGCTGGGAGGTTTCGACCTCGGAACGCGGACTGGCAAGATCGATCAAGCTGCCAATGGAGCTAGACCTAAGTCGATTCAGCATTTTCACATGGGAATCAGTGTGCCGAAGGCTCGGAAAAGAGTTCTCAGTTCGAAATTAGGGCGGGAGAAGTGTAAATTCCAGGATGAATCTATCAAGAGTCGTCTGGAAGGTGGGAAAGGTTTGTTCGCAATCGATGAATTTGATGGGTGGGGTGCTAAACTGGAGTGAAAACCGCGCACTATGGGACTCTTGAAGAGGAAAGGGATGATTCTCAGCAAGCGCCTCTAACATAAATGTGACATACTTGTGATACTAATTGTCCCGATAGATCTGTCTCGAATGATCGGAATGCTTCAGTTGTCTTGAGTACTTTTTTTTTTTGTTTGACGGAATTGAAGAGGGTGGAATCAAGTCATGGAATTCGAATGCGCGCAAGAGGTATCTCGCCTTC
>Ga0314758_1000059_pt1 | contig 9559 bp, 1 predicted proteins | sample G5R1MT_49_FD_207777 | JGI IMG/M metagenome (GOLD analysis project Ga0314758, IMG submission 207777) | Metatranscriptome of switchgrass phyllosphere microbial communities from Michigan, USA - G5R4_MAIN_28AUG2017_LR1 (Metagenome... | ecosystem: Host-associated > Plants > Phyllosphere >... | reverse complement strand
GGCCTTTGGCGTTGCTTTTCTGAGGCTAAGAATCGCAATCGATGCTTCGTATTCCGTCTCTTGGCGCCTTTGACGATTCGCTACCTGTCCTCCGGCCGCTTCCGTTGTCCTGTCGCACTGTGCTTGCTGACCTTCCACCTCTACTTCCACTTTCTCGATTTCTTTGCTTGGACTTGTGATTCAAATCGGCGAGACATGTTGGCCTGCGTGAGTGCATCTCAACCGTCCTGACAGCAGATCGCGCCACCACGTCTGGTGTGATGGCGTTTGCGCCATGCCACTACCAACCCTGTCCTTCCTCTTCGGCGTAGTAGTCTTGGGCTACCTGACAACATTTGTCGTCTTCGCCTTCCTCCGGATCATCACTGGAGTATCCATTCAGCGGATTGGCTATTCAGGTCTGCGGCGCATCGCCTACTCTCCACGTCCTGGTATACGATTTACGATCCGCGGCATTGGTCTGCGCTTCCACCGCCCGACATTTGCTGTACCCACCTGGTGCAGCTTGGTCATTGAGGAGCCCGTCGTATGCATTGATTTACAGGAGCTCAGCCAATCGCCCAGCCAGCCAAATGGCTTCTCGAACGAGACCCCTGATGCAACACCCGAGTCGGCAAAAGAGTACTCTCGGCGTTCCAGTGATTCGGCCGAGGATCGACAGGGAAAGCTATGGCAGCAGCTCAAGAGCGTGAAAGAGAAGATCAAACGGCTACATAAACAAATTCAATACCTTCGGCTGGTCGATTTCGTGGCCACTGCTGCGACACTCGACATCGTAGATGTTGGCACATTGCGATTGGAGCGTACTATGCTGTCTGTGGACACTCGGAAGCAGACCGTTGATCGCAGCAGGCTCTTTCAACACCATAAACATAGTCCGAATACACAGACACCCGCGGAGTGGAAATGCCTGATACGCAGTGTGTGGTTTACACCCGAGGGACGCGACGCGACCGAGATTCTAGACTTCTGCACTTTCGATATACATGGAATGCTTCATCGAGAGCGCGATGGTCTCCACGATGCATCAATTGCCCTGAAACTCGGCCGACTGCGCGTGCCGTTTGACGATATTGAACACGTCAAGCGCTGTGCCGACTTGGCTCGCGGCAAGTGTGATTATCCTGTGAAGTACGACAACTCGCCAGAGCCCGGAGGCTCGCAGCCTATGCAGGCAGACGAATCAGGCAGCCGTAACCAACGCATTGTCCAAAGTGTATCTGAGTCTCGGGAATTTGTGTCCTCTTTACTCCGCAGCATTCAAGAGATTCAATTTGCGATCGGCTTTGTCGGACTCTCTAAGAAGCTTGAAATGACGAACGACGCTCACAGGGATGTATATTTCAACTTTTCTATGAAGGAATTCGGAGTGGATCTGCTCCGGCTAGACCCAAAGAGCCCGGCTCATAAGATGTATTTCTGCGCGGAAGACGTGGCTCACCAAGCACTGCTTACGGGAATTTCCATCTCCGCTGGCATTGACGATGGCCACGAACATCCGGAGCGCATGGTCTATGTACCAATGGTCACTGCGACGGTGAAGACTACCTTGCCTTCACGGACTGTCCAGTATGCGACCGATGATACTTCGAGCGACAGAAACACCAATATTCTATATGCGACATTTGTGTGTACCTCACCGTCGATCGACTTTGATCCAAAGCACTTTCCTCTCTTTCGAGCTCTTCGAAAGAAGAGAGAAAAATCACGAGCACGTAGCCAAAATACTGGTCGCCATCAACTAATTTCACAGCTGCTGCCCAAAGCCCATGTCAAGTTTTCGATCCAGGAGCCTGTGTTCAGGATTTCATTACCTCCGATGAACCAGAAGCATGCGGCGCCGGATGACTTTGACTTATTGATTTGCTCGGTATCGTCAATAGCACTCGAGTGCGAATCATCGCATGATGCAAAAGATCAGCTACATTATACCTTAAATTCGTACTATCGCCACTCGAGACATCGTCTCTACTACCACACGGCAGCTGGAGAAAGGCATGATCTTCTGTACAGCGACTTCTTTGAGCTCCATGTCGATGTCAATGCCCTTCCCGATATTTCCGTCAAGGCCAATGGCCGCTTACAAACGTTTTCGCTGTTCCTTGTCCGCCCTGATATTTGCAAGGGCATACAACAAATTCTCTCAGGAATGCGCAAGAACTCACCCGCTCGCGCACGAACAGATTCGAAGCCTAAAGCCTCTTTTCTGCGCAAGATGCCTGATTGGCTGCATTCTCTCCAGCTCGAAGGGTCTGATTTCAGCTTGGAGATCGCAGGAGTGGATGAACAGGTCTCGCATGATACCAGAGGGTTTGCTTTGCATCTGGACTCATGGTCTACGGAATACAAGACTCAACATCCAGAGCCCATGGAACTTTCTGTTCGCCGGAAATCTATCACCAAACAGCTCTCGGCGCGAGGGTCAACCCTGAAAGTCCCCGAGCCTGCTGCGCCCCGAAAACGGATCCGTAACTTTGCCGATGGCCGACGGCTCGCATTTCACATTCAGAACCTTGAAGGTCTCATGGTCGACTCGATTGCCCATTCTGACCCGGAACAATTCCTGTCATTGCCACGTTTCGAAGTTGCGTTCTCTACCTCTACTGATGGACCGGATCCAATCTTTCATATAAATGCCCTTGCCAAAAGCATTCTCTTGCATTATTCGTTGTACAACCACTTGGTCATGGGCATGGCAGTGATGGTAATACGAAACACGTTCATGGAACCTCGACCTACACCCAAAGATGTGAAGCAACCAAGCTTGGCGGTGCCAGGGTCAGACTCAGCTCTCGACGACATCGCAAAACGCGAGATCACGGTAATCGATTTCAAGACGAATTTGGTACAGGTCAAGGCGACGCTTCCAGATGACCCTCCTATGATGCTGCAAATCTTCAATCTCGAATGCGGTCGCCACCACTACACGGCACCATTCGTTCGCAGTCGGCTTGCTCGCCTGTACGTACGTAACCCCAGAACGAAGGCTGTATGGAGTCGCATCGTTACTTTAAAGGTATTCCGCGTCGACCTGCGTGATCTTAGACGAAAGGTTGGTAAGCAGGTCATAGCGGAGAAGTCAATTGACATGGTTGCGGAAACAATACGTTTCGCGGTACCTCACGGGTTCGTTATGCACAGCGTGTTTGACAACATCGCAAACGTCATCAAGACGACGAAGCAGTTGCAGCATCATTTCGTCACTGGCAACATGGATTACATCTTGGCAAAAAGTCCCGAAGGGCCGAAGCGCGTGCCCCGGATTAATATCAGAACGCAGCTTTTCCTCTTGGATCTAGAGGACAGCCACTTCGAATGGAATTTGGGATGCATTTATCGAGCAGGCTTGCAGGAGCAGAAGCAACGACTGGCTCGTGAAGATGCATTCAATCTGAAGTTGAAGCGAATGGCGCAACACGCTCGACGTGAGAGCTCACAACCGCGTGCTCGTTCCGCCAACCCCGAGCGGAGATCTCGCGTGCACCACCGCAAGTCGAGTGATGACGCTCGGCGTAGCAAAAGCGCTCAGCCCGGTTCGGAGATCGACTCCGAAAGCCATCACCACCGGCGTCATTCCCGACGTAAAATGCGCTATGATGCCGACGGCGAGTGTGGCATCAGCGATACTTCCCACATCTCGGTTGAAAAGGCTACTGAAAAGCTGCATTTGCTCAATTCGCAGTCCTGGAAAAACCGCATAGATCGTGTTATGAACTTTCAGACCAACACCATCCGCGAGATGCGTACCATGATCTGGGGAATGGATGAACTACCGGAGGAGGCTGAGCAGCATGAGCCCATTCTTGCACTGAGCCAGCGGCCCGGTGTCTTGGTTTTGGCTTTCAGCGACTTGAATGTTACTATCGACAAGCCGTCTTTTCCACTGGACGAATATCCCAACTTCATTCACGACGTCGGGAAAGGTATGCCCAAAGACATGAAGTACGGTCTTCTAGTTCCCATGAATCTCCACATCACGACGAGCGAAGCGAGGATTCAATTGCGAGATTACCCGATTCCTTTGTTACACATCCCGGCTCTCAGTGGCGGGCAGTCACATAAGCTGCCCGCGTTATCTATCCGGACTGATTTTGTCGTTGCCGAAGAGTTCCGTGACTTCGAATCACAACGTCAGACCGATGTAGAAATCATTCCGCCGCGAAAAATGAATGATCCGAAAGGAAAGGGATTTTTCATCAACGTTCGTCGCACAATCTCCGCTGTGAAGACGTACTCCGACATCAAAATGGAGATCAACACCAGTAATCCCACAAAGTTTACATGGTCAACTTCATACCAGCCCGCGATTCAGGACGCAATGCTTGTTCTGGAAGGCTTCACCAAACCTCCGATCGATCCCTCCGATAAGCCCGGCGTTTGGGATAAGGTCCGTATGTCGTTGCATTCGAGAGTCAACATCGCTTGGAAGGGCGACGGAGACATGCATCTGGTCCTCAAGGGCTCACGCGATCCTTACGTGGTCACTGGTCACGGTGCCGGTCTAGTCATGGTGTGGAGAGACAATGTCAGTTGGAATATTGCTCAGGACAAAGACCCTCGTCGTTTTATTGCGGTTGAAAGCGGCGAGTACCTGCTAGCGGTTCCCGACTTCAACTCATATGCGCAGTACTCTCACGACAACGACGACAACAACAATGACGATGCTCGATCATCATACTCATCTTCTTCACAGAAGAGAGATGCTCGCTTCCAGAAAGTCATCATGAAACTCTCGGGGAGAGTGACCTGGTTGGCTGGCCTCATGTTTGAGCGTGAGACATCGGATGGCGGACGCTCCTTTGAATTCAAGCCCCATTACGATGTGGTTCTGAAGCATCCAGATTTCGCAAAGGCGCCAGATGAAGAAGTCTACGATGCTTATCGAGGTTTCCGGAGTGAACACATTCACATGTCCGTTGCAGTGATCGCCCCACGTGACCGTGACTGGTCAGTCTCGAACGTGGAGCCTTCCAAGAACTACAACTCAGTCCATCTCACTCCTCGCTTCTTCTCGCACTTCTTCAGCTGGTGGTCTATGTTCTCTGGAGTCATGTCGCTCCCAATCCGACAAGGGCCTCTTTGGGGGGTCACACAGAAGAAGAGTAAGAAATTTGGCCGTCATCTTGCCACCATCAAATACAACTTACTGCTGTCGCCGTTGTACATCAGTCACGTCTACAAGCACAAAGATGCTGAAGACTACGAGGCCAATTCCGTCCAGGTCACGGGTCTCAAGATGCGCATTGACAGTTTTATGGTCGATTTACATCAACGCCGAGAGCATTTCGATCTCAAGGGAGGGGAAGGCTTCCGTTCCAAGAAGAGCAGCGGCATGAAGATCAATCAAGCACAGTTGGACTTCATCTCAGCCGATCTTCGTGCTCTATCAGCGACGATCGAAGGAACCAATGCAGACGAAATCGAAAGATCGAATGACGCTGCACTCGCCTCCATGCACGGCCAGATCCCCGCAGTGGACATTTCCAACTTCGTCATTCCTGACAACGATCTCACATGGATCGATATGGATGATTTTGTAGAGCTGGACTGGATTCTACCCGCCAAGGCTGATCCTGAAACCAAAATTTTGCCCTTGGCATATGCGCCTCGCTTCACATATTTCCGACAGACTGATCACAATGGCATAATTTCTGGTGATCCCAGCAGAACAAGTCCATTTGGTGACGAGCCGACCCATCATTGCGTCATGTCTGCTCAGAATGATCCCCGAAGAGTCCAAGTTGAGCTCATTCAAGAACGTTTGCACATCTTGAGTGAAAGAAAGTCAGAAAGTGTGCGCACAATTGGCGAGCTGGAGCTAAAAAGCCTGAGGGGCAAGTTTGACGACGATGAAGCTCGTGAGACATTTGATGCGAAGTTGCAAAGCGAGCGCAAAAACCAGGAAAATCTGTCTGTCAAATACGACTTTCTGCAGTCCATGCTTAACGACCTGAATCAGCGACTGCAAGATGATGATGGTACAGCTGTGTCGTCATTGGAGACGTCGGACGAATTCACGAATTCACATAAGAATGCAAGGCGACTTGACGACGACATGGCTAACTTGGATTCCAAGCCAATGGCCGAATCTACCAGCGATTTTAACAACCGGTTTATTGTGCACAACGCCCAGGTCAAGTGGAACAACTCACTGCGCAATATTATCCTGAGGTATTTTCATCAAAACAGCCAGCGTCGTGGTTTCGTCTATTACATGTCTCGCAAAGCCGTCAAATTCATCATCAATGTGTTGGAGGAGAGGCGCGCAGCGGCCGAGGACTCCGCTACCCCGATGCGGCAACCGTCTCAATCGACTGACTACAGTCAGTTTTCGCCAGATGTTGACGATGAAACCACCATTCAGGATCGCATCGAGCAGCTGCTGAAAGACGGCCGCAATTTTGTGAATGCAGAGGAGCCTTATGCTGAGCACCTGAATTCTAATGACCAAGGCGATGGTCCCCAAGACGACATCGCCGTTGAGTTTGCACCTCTGAACGTGTATCATTTCCGTCTCATCGCACCTCAGATCCAACTGCAGAGCGATAAGAACAACAAGTCAGCTGTGCTAGTTGCTGCCAAAGGCATGCATCTGAAAGTGGTCGAGATCATGGAGAAGGATAAAATGGACGACGATGTGAGCGGGTTGGTACAACGCCGTTTTAGTGCTGTTGCCGACAGCCTGCAAGTTTTCCACACGAGTATCAAGTCCTTCTCCGGTGCATCGCTTCACCTGTACTCTGCCAACCGTTACGGGGCGAAGGCAGGCACGTACTGGCCGCCATGGGTACCCATGGAGATCATGTTCGAGTTCGAGTCGAATCCCTACGGTTTCAGTCGTGTTGTACATCGGACCTCCACCAGCCTTCGATACGATAAGTTCAACACTCTTCGGTTGAAATATAATGACGACGTGACAGGGGGCGAGCCACGGACGCCTGAGAGTGCCGAGGAAGCGGAAAGCCGAATGGATCATGTCTGGGTCGAGTTCCCACATTTCCGCGCCATCTGCGATTCGAACTCGTACTTCTCGCTCTACATCATCGTCATGGATCTCCTTTTGTACAACGAACCACTCGGCAAGACGCGTAGTGAGCGTTTGGAGAAGATCATGCTCGCCTCTGACTTCAGCGATCTCACGGGTGCTCCCGAGATGGTGCAGATGCTACAAGAGCGGATCCGGCAGCTCGAAGAGATCAAGTTGCAATTCCAAGTACACGAGCGCTATCTTGATCGGCAAGGTTGGAAGGATCAGATTGCAGTCGACCAGGACCTTGCCAGCTGTGAAGATGAGCTGTTCTTCATGATGAAGGCCATTACTACTTCGCAACAGCGCGTCGAAGATCGCCGCGAGCAGGAAAACGCACTCGGCCTCCTGCATCTACACGTGGCCTCTCGCGAAATCGCTTGGCATCTGATTCGCGACGGCGATGAATCTCTGATGGAGTTTCAGCTCAAAAACGCATCGTTTGATCGCACTGACAACAATGACGGTTCTAACTACAATTGCATGGAGATTGGACGCATCAACGGTTTCAACCTCCTACCCGATGCTCTCTACCCCGAGGTCATCGCTCCGTTTGAGGACGAGAGCCGCGGTGGCAGACAATTAGGCAATACAAAGATGCTGCGCATTCAGTGGCTGATGCAAGAAGCCATTGCTGGGATTCCTGTGGTGGACTATTTCGAGATCGATATTGTGCCATTGAAGCTCCAGATTGAGAAGGATGTGGCCAAGAAGTTGTTTGAATACATCTTCCCAGGAAAAGGAGAACAGGACTCAGAAAACCAAGCAGGGGCAGGGTCTTCCCCATTCATTGTAAAAAACCGAGTTGCAATTGACGATAACGATGATGAAGACATCACTCGTGTTGCTAGTGTCGCTCGCGTTGCCGATAAGGCCGCCGACGAGAACAAACGGGAGCGCATTTCAGAGCTGAACGACAAGCCAGGGCCGGGCTCGCTGGAAAATCGACTGAAGCCTACGATGCACTTGACGAAACGAAAGAAAGCACGGCCAGAATCGAAAGGACTCGGTATCTCACATTCTGGCACTAGCTTCCCGAGCCTTTCGATATTCCACTCGGACAAATCACGAGGTGGATCTAGCGGTCGGTCTCTTGCTTCTAAACAAGCGCTTGCTCAAGCAAACCTGTCATCGATGACCCGCTCACCTAGTGATCGCTCCCTGACAACTCTCCGTAGTGAAGCTGGTAGTGCAGAGGGCCGTCGCGTTAAGATCAAAGGCTCGCAAGAAGACGAAAAGAAGAAAAAGAAGGACAAAACCGCTGAACAGTCTGATGATCTCACGCAAATGATGGATCGGGCGAGCAACTACATGACGCTCGCGTTTATCAAAATTCCGAGTGTCGTACTCTGTCTCTCATACAAAGGGCACGGCAAGCGCAATATCGAAGATGTTCGCGATCTTGTCTTCCGAATGGCGACACTCGAATACCGAAACAAAACATGGTCCAACCTTGATCTGACCTTACAACTCAAGAAAGATGTCATCAAGGCTCTCATCAGCCATGCCGGTGCGATCGTGTCCAACAAATTTAGCCACCACAAGCCCAATTGGCAACAGCAATCACGACTGCGTGAGCTCGTCAACCGGTCAACCTTTATGAGCCCGGCGAGTAGCGTCGCAGCGCTGCCAGCACCAGCTGACGACCGTCCTGACAGCTCCCAAGACTCCCTTAGCTTGCTGAGTGTCGACCAGAACGGAGGACGACCTGTCAGTGCCAAGCCCCGAAGCAGTCTCTCCCTCTCGCAAACCCTCAGCCACGACTCGACCAACTCGTCGTCGGCGTCCGCAGACTTCAAGAAGTCGATGCTGGGTATCAATGGCGATAGTCACTCAAATGGACATCGCCCTCACAGTCCACAGTGGAAGCTGGAGTCGCCACCCCAGCATCGCGTGGGCGAGGACATCGACGCCTCTCGCCCTCGCACTGCCACTCTCCACCGCCATCTATCTACTTTCACCGATCGCCGCCGTCCACGCACCAGCACCAACGGCACTGTCACAAGTGGCGCTACCACAACCGGTCTTGCTCCCCCCGCCGAGGAATCCGAGGAGGTGAACATCAAAAGCAAACTCCTCCTCGGCGGCCAGAAGTTGTTTGGGAAATTCAGGGACCCGTAATTTCTTGTGCATATTATTACTGCACGCGCATTCGAAGCTGGCGGACAGCCTCGTATTTGCATACATGCACCTATCCGGGATCTGATGATGTGGGGTTGCTCGCGATGAAGCACTGCAGGCCCACAAATTAACGGTTGCGCTTCTTTCCATTTTCTAGTCTCTTTCCCCATGAGCGAGGTGCAGCCTTTGCGTTCGCTGGATACCCGCCACGCTGCTTCATTCTCTGCGCTTTTCTTTATGTCAATACTCATTTTTGTTTCCTCGTGTGAATCATCTTTCACACACGTCGTCAGACACACATGCACAAATTTCTTCAATGTGAGACCGAGCCTTCTCAACGTCCAATTGTGCTGCCTAGGGCCCAATGCAGTCGCTTCCTGGCAATGCAACATCTTCAATGTGAACTAGTAG
>Ga0314758_1000056_pt1 | contig 9716 bp, 2 predicted proteins | sample G5R1MT_49_FD_207777 | JGI IMG/M metagenome (GOLD analysis project Ga0314758, IMG submission 207777) | Metatranscriptome of switchgrass phyllosphere microbial communities from Michigan, USA - G5R4_MAIN_28AUG2017_LR1 (Metagenome... | ecosystem: Host-associated > Plants > Phyllosphere >... | reverse complement strand
GTTCCAGGATGATAATTAGATGTAAGGACATTCCATGATCACAAAAAAAAATTGACAAGGCGGAGATTACATGAGAAAGTGGTGGTACAGTGCCATAATTTTGCATTACTGAAAATGATCTTGATAAAGGCTAATAGTTTTTGTCATCAATTACATGGGCCTATCTAGTTTTTGGTAAAGCATTTGGGACAGACGTGGGGAAAAGATATAAATTACTTCATTTCCTATTTAGTAATAAGCAGCCCAACCAAAATAAATGGACCCAAGATTTTCGACCGATGTGGCCTCAAGTATCAGTTGGTTGACAGTAGTTTCCACGCTCAAATCGCTCGATAACTTTTCCTCCACGGAAGCCAACGCTCTGGAAGCCTGTTCTGGGGTATCTGTTGGGGATTCATCCGCACTCTCCTCGTCTTCCGATCCGCTTTCCTCCACATTTTTTCTGGCCCCTTGCTTTATCTTCCTTTCCTGTTTGGAGACGATCCATGATTGAAGAGGATCGTGTTTCAGGACATCAATAATTGTCATGATTAACGACTTATATTCTCTCAAAACACGTAGAGTCTGCTCGCAACAACGCCTAAATACGCCTTCAGTTTTGGCCACTCCGAATCCATCAACCATGTCTCGGGTGAGTCGAAATGGTACGGTTTCAGGTATTGGCAATAATTTTCCCCCATCGAAAGCTATTCCAAGATCAATTTGAACCACCTCCCCAGTGACTTGGTCGATTAAGATGTTGGAGAGATGTCGGTCTCCCAGCCCTAAGATGTGACCTACTATCGAAGTAGTCGCGGCGGATCTGGTGAAGTTGAGACGCATTTCGTACCACTTCTGTGGACTTCTTTGCGTTTCGAAAAACCAGAACCGCATAGCTGGTCGACAATGTGTGATAGCCTCTTGATACCTTTTGATTCTTAGCTGTACATCTGCTGCTTTGGTTTTCAGAAAAGTATACAACTTCATCTGATCCCAATCGGGCGGCTCGTTATATTTTGCATGCATCTTTGACAGGATATCCTGTAACGACGAAGTGTTCTTGACGAATTCAATCAGACCAGCATTGGGAGATAGTGGAATGACGATATAAGTCTTGAAATTCAACCTTCTTTTTTGACATTCTGGGTCGCGTTCGAGGACATTGTTAACTAGTTCGAATACTTGCTCCATTACCGCATCCTGTCGGACATCATCGCCTCCTTTAAAGAGTTGCTTATAATAAGCTCCGTTGGAGCCACGGCAGATCGAGATTTTTGGTATACTTTTACCCGAGGCCACGATGTACTTGGTTTCATAGCTGCTGATGCAGGGCATGCTATCCGGAAGATAAAGGCGTGTTTTATCAATTGGTATACGCCATGTCGAAACCGGAACCGACAGGTCTTTGAGACTATTCACTAAGAAATTTGACGGTATTTGTGCCTGAACACCCGGCTTAAGCTTCTTGGGACCTAAGTTCACGACCCATGATGCCCATTCTTTATATGCCTTGTGCACCATGAGTAGTTGCTTGATAACCTCTTTTCTGGTCCCATTCTGAGCTATCTTGTTCAGCACACCGTCGGCTGCCTCGGCTCGGGAAAGGTCATTCTGAGAAAGGGTGCTGGGAGCAGTAATATTGGATGTTCGGCGAGATCTAGAATGATTGAGGCTATCGAGGCAACTGGATTCTATTCCTCGCTGAAGTAATAAAATCTGGAAAATGATGTGAAAGGGATGATCTAGGCAAAGTTGGACGATTAAATCAACCAGCGCTTCCTGGAATTTCGACCGAGATTCTTTTTTCAAGCGTGCAGACAACTGATTAGCGACTGGGATGAATTTGTGGGGTGGGACCGATTTGAGACGGGTGGAAATTGTCTCGTTTAACGCTTCATCAGAGTGATGTTCCAGCCAGAGTGAAACAAATCGGAAAATCACTTCATCTTTTTGATCGCAATGAGAGAGGCAAGATAAGTACATCCCGAGAGACGACGAGAGATAACGAGCTTCAAGTTTGGAAAGAGCTTCGAGCCTATCGCTGTCTTCCTTCAAGAGTCTCTGTTTCATTTCCATCGTCATTTTGGCGCCAGCATCAACATTTGCAAGCTTGGCGGTCCCCTTGATCTCTGCTTGCAGTCGTTTGGTAGATTTCTTCAGTTTTTTCATCTCTTCGGAGCCGGTCATTTTGTGATAGTGCTCATCGGCGAATTTGGCATAAATGTATGAAATCTCGCCCATTGCATCGGGATGATTAGAGTTGTCAAGAGTTCGAATAGCCTTTTCAAAATATTGATCGACGATCTCCATGGGAGAGTTAAGCCGCGCAAGTGAGATCCATTCTCCTATCTGGCAAAGTTGCACGGCCGATTCTGGAAGATTCTTTTGTAATACCTGAACCTCTTTCATTATGTTGAGCGCCAGTGCCCTTTCACCTTTGGCCCATAACACTTGAGCGAATTCTTCCTTTGCTTGTAAAACCGTATTACCCATTTCTTCGTCGGTTAATTTGGAAAACGGGATGATGATGTTGACGGCAGCTTGAAAGTTGCCAGAGTGACGTGCCGCCTGACTAGTCTTGATACGTAACTTCAAGTCAGCTTCTTGAGCAGCCTTGGATCTCGCTCTATCTTCGGCGATTCCTACTCGTTGGTGCCCAGTGACCGCTTGTAAGAGACTCCTTCGAACGGCAGATATTCGCTCAAGCGTTTCATATTGACAGCCAGGAGGTAGAGAAACAAGCGACTCAAAGTCATCTTGCTGAGGATTACTCAGCCAGTTAAATACGTCATTCAATGCCATAGCTGATCCGATATCTTTAGGACTAGGCTGGACCCGGGTGGCAGCGATGTTGACTAACTCCTTGAATTGGCCTAGGAGACAGCTTTTTGTGATGTTTATTTGAGTGCTCCTCTCGCGATCCCGGTAGCAGGATTTCAAACTGCTGTAAATTCTAGTCGATGAATCAAGATCCGACTGATTCTCCGAAGGCAAATCCCAAACAGAGGCACGCCATGCCAACTCGAAGGGTAGCGTACCATTCTCGGCAGAGGAAGTTCGACTAAGACCCTGGCTGTGATTACGCGTTTGAAGAATCATGTGCGCCAGTCGGTTTAAACCATTTCCTGAGAGGTATCCGGCAAGTGATGGCATTTCTTCGCACAGGGCTGAGGATTTAACACTGAAGCCTTCAAGCAAAGCGCCATGAAATCCAAACGCAGATTCCCACTGATATTCGTGCTGGTATCGTTGAAGCAAAAATTTTGTCGGATTGGAGGGAATTAGACTGTAAAATGCATCTGGCTCGGGTGAAATGCTGTAAAGACGCTCGAGCAAAGACTGCACTGTGTCATCTAGAGGCTTCGAGATATCAATCGAAAAGCCTTCTTCACGTGCAATCTCAACACACAAGAAAGCAGCAGCTGCCATCCCCCACCTGGTTGCTTGCATGGCCAATTCAAACCACGAGATATCCAGCCATTTATTGTTGCCAAGAGGACTTCGACCGGGCCTTGGATGGTATCTTAGGTGAGTCACTAATTCCAGAATACGATGGACCACATCTCGATGTATAGAATTGCTGGAAAGTATATTACGGATATGCTGAGATACCTTGGTCCTGAGATTAAGCTCAACGGAGCCGATTTCTTCAAGTAAGCAAGAATGCAAAACTCGGGGAAGAAATTGAGCAGCGAGATCGTCATTCATTTCTATCAAGGGCAGAAGTTGGACGTAAAATGGTCGTGCTTGAGCTCGAGAAGCAATGAGAAGGTGCAAAAATCCACGGGTCCAGCGTTGTAATGAGTAAGCTAAGTCGTCAAGGGAGGGGAAATCCCGAGGATGTGTCGGCCTGGAAAAAGTACGAAGAGAATATTTCTGACAATGAGGTTTATGGCACGACAGCTCAGATCTTTCAACCAGAAGGGGCGCTATTGGGAAACTGCTCCCCCTAAAGACTGGTAAACTTTCAAAGCAGGACGCCCTTTGAAGGAAGTCCGTAAGAGAGCACAAGAGTTGAAAATCGGACGTCTGAAGATGTGACACAACGATAGCATATATCTGAGAGATGATTTCATCTTCCGAATCCAAAGATTGTTCTTCCCAGCCTGGCTTAGATTCTCTGTGTGATGATTCTCCTAGTCGAGGTGATGTCAAAACACCCGAGTTTTGATACAGCAATTTCAAGTAAGACTGGCAATCTTCAACTTTGATTTCGGTCTTCTGGTGCTGAGCGGATGCTAGTAGACGGAATAGAACGCGTGCGGTCTCGGTCGTATTTCCTGGGAGAGTCTGATTGTGTAGGTGGTGGATCAGTTTGAATGTCGGACCAGGAGAGTTGTTGAGCACCGACTCGATTGCGCCCTCCGGGATTTCAATTGCATGACTTTCTGGCCAATGAAGTAACAAGCTATTACAAACATTTTGGCATTCCGATCGCCCTGATTTGCTAATCTTCGCCACATGTTGTAATAGCCACGAATTGAACTCCTTCGCGCAATTGATATCTGCTTGAGGCGATGAGGTCGAATCGGTGACTTGCTTCATTAACTCGACGACAGAGATGATGAGGTAGGCCATGGAAGCATGTCCTTTTAACTTGATGTTGGAAGGCTGTAAAGCCTTGATGATAGTCCATCGAATGAATTTGCTGACAGGCTGGAAAATGTCGTCATTCATTATTAGGGGAGTTAGAGCTTGAATAATGAGACTAAGAATCGCCAGGGAAGAGGAGATAGTTTCGTGAGAAAGAGAGATGTACACGCTGAGAGAATAAAGGAGTCTAATGCGGTCATTGGTGAAATAGCAACTTGCCAATGAAGAAAAGGTCTGGCAAAGGATGTTGTACACCGAGGCAGGTTCGGTGAAAAGCGAGTGGCGGTCACCAAGCCACTTCATGCCTTGTGCGACACGCAAGATCGGATAGAATGGTAAGGCGGGCTCGCAAGGTGAATGGTCGCGCAAATTGGAGGCAAGGACTTGAAAGACGTTACGCTGGGCAGAGTCTGGGATAACAATCTTCACGAGAGCATCTACATCTTCACAGGTAAGATGTACCAACCGCATCAAATGGACAATTATTCGGTCGCTTTCCGTCTGGATTATTCCTCGTTCTAGTTTTAAATCTTGAGCTATAGCGTTGAGCATCGGGTCAATTAGATCATCGATGCCGTCAGGTGTTCCATCCGTGGAGGCAATTTGCATGCAAGCCCGTGCAACTAGTTCAGCGGCTATGGCAGGAGAACACAGTCGAATAGCATCGTCTTCTTTCAAACCAGCGAAGTCGGCGCATTTCTTGAATGACTGCTTATCATCAATATACAGAAAGGGACCAACTGCTAGCAAGTGGCCATAAAACAGCTCGGACTTCTGGTGGCGCTTCAAGGGATGTCCAACGTAGTATTGATTACAGATGAAAGGCGTCTCTTGCTGTCCCAGTTTCACCAGAGCAACATGCGCAGCGTAGTGCTTGTACAGATCCATTGTAGAACAAAACCCCAAGTGACATGAAGCCCGTCGAAGAAGGTCAAAACCCAGCCGATAATGGAGGATTTCATCAGGAAAAGCTGGCGGAGCTGAGAGTACTTTGAGAAGTTCGTCATAGGCCCGAGGACGGATTTCTTCACTGACTACGAAAATGTTAATCATACACAAAGTCGCAGTTAACAGGAGTTCCAGTTGAGTGGATACCTTGCATGAGTGCAGACGCTCAATTACTTGTCGCCAATATTCCACAGGATTTGGATCGCTCGAATGTCCCAGTTCGAATGGGCGAGACACAAAAAGGGTAGCTCCATATCGTACCCGGTAGTCTTCGTCTTCCAAAAACCAGAGCATGAGGTCCGACGGTCGTGATGGTATGACATCTTCATCTTCAGAAGCTACTGAGGAGCCCCAGCTCACTTGCGATTTTATACAGGCGTCGAGCAAATAACTTAACTCGCACTGTACCTCCCAAGATCTCAACGTTCCCTGAAGCATTTGCGAGGTCATGTATTCACATAATTGATGAGCTGTTGTCTCGACATCTTCTCGAATACCGTCGGCCGAATCATTCCAATGCGGCAAAGTCGTCATAACCATTTGAAGAGACAATATGCGCAAGCTGATATTTTGAGAATAGGCGTAGGTAGCTAAATAGGTCTCCCCAAGGTGTTGAAGCAGCTGGTCTGCTTGATCGGCCGTCAGAGTAATCCACCCGGCAGCAATGCAATCAACCAAGGGAGACCCTATGTAAATCAACTCCAAACCTACGCAATCTGTCATCGCCGAGAAGACTGCATAGGGGCAGTCGAATTGAGGGGAATCACTCGAGGTTACCACGCAAGTGGCCGCAACTCGTACGCAAATGTTACTTATGACCAGGGTGGCCCGTTCAGTCCCAATACTCCCTAGATCTGTGCGAAATTTCCTCTTGGTGGGGCCCCCAGAGCTCAAAGCTGCCGACCCTTCATGCACTTGGAGATGATCCTCAGCTACCGGGTCTTCCTCCTCTTCTTGGAAGTCAATTGTCGTTCCCATGGATTGAGTTTGAGCCAGATGGGCCTCCATTGCATTACCGGGGGTAGCAGAAGCATTTAATGTCGAGAGAGATTGCAAAAGTCTCACACACATCGTCGAAAATGCCTCCAGCTGCGATCGCATGAGCAAACTTGAGGACCAAACCTGAAATGCGGCAATTTTGCAGCGAGCTTGTGATTGTGCGCTGCTCATAACAGGCGGGTCATTCAGGTCGGGGGTTTCAAGTTCCAACTTGGCACGTTGCTTCAATGGGATACCAGACGCTGCGCCTGGTTGAGCCAAACCACCGGGTGGGATTGTCGTACTCCGATCGACTGAGGGCAAGATGATTGGTTCAAAGCAAGCCAAAAGTTGCGCTCGTTCAGCTGGTGACCATCTCGATGATCCAATTAGCTGTATGATTACATCGAGGACAGATGCGAGGATGGTGACACTTTCCTGATCAAACGAATCGTCTGAGGCTTGACATGAGGCTTGAAACAACAGTGCAACGATCGTCATCTTGATGAACATTTGGAGGTGGGCACAAGACACAGCAGACAACATCTGCTCGACCTGCTTCTGCCTGAATTCGAACTCTTGATATATTTTTTCTATAGATTGACGCAGAATAGTGGATATTTCGCGCTGCGAGACAGATCGAGAAGATGTGCCGCGTGACACATTGCCAGTGTTGTGCGAGTGAAAAGACTGCTTGGCACTTCGCTGAGGTACATGATGCGGGGGACGAGGGAAAATTGAAGACCTAGTGGTCTGGGTAGCCTTAAGGTAGACGAATGTATCTGTTGTTGCACAATCGGGGGGCACTGCCGTTGGAGTGGGTAGTACACTTTCCGGCAATTTTGTTATTGAGGTCAACAATTGATAGACGGCTGCTGTATCAAAACCTCCGGGTGAAAGACGTCTATTCCGCTGGAGTGGGCCGCCTAGCAGATTGGAAGTGGCAGCCGAACGATCAACTTCAAGCCATGTCTTAGCAAGCCACCTGAGAACGTTTTCTTCGAGAACATATGCTGACAATTGCAAATTCTGCGATGTCAGAGCAAGGCACTCTGATATGAGTACGCATACAGAATCGTACGGGAACGGTGGGCCCTGCACATGCAAGTTCCGCAAAAAACTGTGGATGGCCTCGCAAGTGACATCGGGAGGAATGTGACACGTTTTTAATATACAATACGCCGCGTAACTCGCTGAGCGGGTGCAAGCTGGATTCGCAGTGCGATGAATAGCACAGGACCATATCTGCTCCCAGTCTTTGAGGCTCGGTACCGCTGACGTAGTGGGATTATTTCCTTGCTGGCAAGAGAGCGGGTTACTTGGAGGTACGATGCAATAAGCCAAAACGCCGAAGAAAATAAACGCCCAGTTCAACACGGCTGGATCGTCAGAGAGAAGCAAGCTAAGCATGCTTTGATTGATTTTACAACGAGATTCGAAGTCAAGATTGCTCCAATACACATCGACCGTCAGGATTAAAAATTGAATCCGGTGCAAGATGGAGGCAGACGGAGAGCCAGGTTGCATGGCCAGTAGAAAGCTCTCTAGCTCACTTTCGACCTTACGACGTTTCGATGGGTTATCTAGTCCGCGAGCGGGAGGCTGGTCATCTTCATGCGCGACATAGTTCAACGCAGATGCACCTAGTTTCAGTGCAGCCCACGTAATAACTTGAGCCTTCTCAGACGCTAAATCTACACCATCACAGTGGGCACGACTGAAAGCCTTGGTGCCAAACAAAGATACATCGAGCTCTATCGGAGGGATGATCAATCGGAGAGTACCGAATGAAATTGAGGAGCTTTTGGCTTGAAGCTCGACATCGTTCGCAATCACGTGTAGGACTTTCTTCACCAGGTCTTCCGCATTTGAAGGCCCTTCGGACCCGGGATCTGTACGATTAACTTCAGCTTCGCGGAGGACGAAGGGTAACAGGTAGGTCAAGCACAGAACGATTTGTTCTTTTAACGTGATGTTCTTGCTTGGCCAGAGAGTGATCAAACAGTTGCCTAAGTCGATGGCCGATTGACGGAGGTCTTTTCCCCTGTTAAGTTCAAGTTCTCGGAGCAGCAGACGCAGGGCAGAGATGAGATGAAAATGGGCAGACGTATCGCGGGGGAACTTCTCCAGGATAAGGCGAAAGTCGGAAAGTAGGGATCTAGAGCACTCCAGACAAACTGACGTGGACTCAGGAAGGACGATGGATAGTAATTGTGCGGAATCAATGATTCTAGGGCTCGCGGCTAGCGCTCCGATTATTGGATTTGACTCGTCAGCAGGTGATGCAGGATGGAACGACTCGTTGTCGGGTATCACATGACCTTCGGGCATTTTCCGGTCTAGGATTGAAGAAAAGCAAATCGCGAGCATTTCGGCAGAAAGGGCATGGTTCAGGTGCTCTAGATGAGGACGGTAGGACAGGAAGTCGCGCATGATCCGAATACAATCAAGTACAACATCCTCCATTAAGGATCTATTGGTGGTCACTATCAACTCCATAGAACGATTCAAGACTAGCTTCATAACCTTCTGCTTGAAATGCGATACGAATTGCACAACACATTTCCGAATTAAACCCAGCGCGGTACGGAGCCGGTTTAGGTTTGATGTTCGTGCAATCGAGCCTTTCCGAGCGTTTGATGGCTTCAAGATGGCGGATTTCTCGGTGTCAGCTGCGGAGAAGAGTTGATGGAATACTTCAGTCCAGCGGGATTCCTTGATTGAGTTGAAATTAGCGGGGTTAGCGAGCAGGTCAGATATTTTTTCGAATCCTTTATTCCTGTCGGTAACTGTAGACGATGCCAAGAGGAGCAAAGCGTCATCCAGCGACGAAAGGCGGGTGCTTTGCGGGGCCATGGGATCTTGTCTGCCGAGTCACGGAGAAAACGCTCCACCGGTGGAAAGGACCGTTTGCCCTATCCCTTGATGGATCGGATCTTGGTTCGCAGCAGAATGATCAACCGGAAGTAGCCCCCTGACTGTAGTCGTCCCAGCCCATGAAACAAAACCAATTGAAATTTCTGGCCACGAGAAAACGTATCAAGCCGGTGCTTGCTACCAGCTGGAGTTGAATGGCCGCTGAGAGTTCGCGTCTGTCTTGACTGGCTACTGCTCGGCTCAACTGAACAGAACACAGAGCGATGGTATTAGTTTGCATTTCCATTTTGATAAGCCTCAATAACATTACTATCATCCAAAGAAGCCACACTCACTGCTCC
>Ga0314758_1000054_pt1 | contig 9859 bp, 6 predicted proteins | sample G5R1MT_49_FD_207777 | JGI IMG/M metagenome (GOLD analysis project Ga0314758, IMG submission 207777) | Metatranscriptome of switchgrass phyllosphere microbial communities from Michigan, USA - G5R4_MAIN_28AUG2017_LR1 (Metagenome... | ecosystem: Host-associated > Plants > Phyllosphere >... | reverse complement strand
GAGCCTACCTCCCAGCCAGCCCATCGCGCCCTTCTCCTGCACCTGCCGCGCCCACCGCCCACCGCCTACCGCCCGTCGCCCGTCGCCCGCTGCTCCGCCACAGCGTTGCTCACCCCCGCCGCCGCCCACCTGCCCCGCCATCGCCTTCACCCCCCTCTCCTCGTCTGCACTGCCGCCCGCCTTGTGTGCTGACGCTGCCGATCTGCCTCCTGCACCCACACGCTGCATACTGGGGGCTTTGGCTGTGTTGGAGCTTCTTGGGGGCCCACGCAACGTCTTCAGCCTGATTGGGCGCTCGTTCCGCCGCCCGCCATGTCGCTGTCCATCGAAGAGCTCGACGCCACCGTGCGCGCCTTCTACGAGGGTCGCGGCGATACGCAAAAACAAGCGCAAGCTACGTTGAATCAGTTCAAGGAGAACCCCGATGCCTGGCTTCTTGTCGACAAGATCCTGTCGGATGCGCAGTACCCACAGACCAAGTATCTCGGGCTCCAAGTGCTGGATAATGTCATCATGACGCGGTGGAAAGTGTTGCCCCGCGACCAGTGTCAAGGAATTCGCAACTTCATTGTCAACTTCATCATCCAGCTGTCCAATAACGACGATACTCGCCGCACCGATCGTACCCTTCTCCACAAGCTGAACCTCACCCTGGTCTCTGTTCTCAAGCAGGAATGGCCACACAACTGGCCAACCTTCATCAACGAGATCATCTCGTCCTGCCACAGCAGCCTGGGAATTTGCGAGAACAACATGGTCATTCTCCGCCTGCTGTCCGAGGAGGTCTTCGACTACTCCGAGGAGCAGATGACTTCGGCCAAGCGGAAGGAACTCAAGCAGAGCATGTGCAACGAGTTCACCTCCATCTATCAGCTTTGCTCAGAGGTTCTCCGGACCGCGACAGAAGCCTCTCTCATCAAGGCGACTTTGGAAACCCTACTCCGCTTCCTCAATTGGATTCCCCTGGGCTACATCTTCGAAATCCCACCTAGTGGGCAGAGTCTGATTGAGACGCTACGCAGCCGCTTCCTTGAAGTAACCGACTTTCGCAACATCACCCTCAAGTGCTTAACCGAAATCGCGGGCCTCCAGACAGAGCCTGCATACGACGATAAACTCGTCCAGATGTTTACAGAAACACTGACCGCCATCTCCAAGATCATACCCCTCTCACTAGATCTGAAGAGTACCTATTCATCGAGCAATGGTCGGGACCAGGAATTCGTGCTCAACCTCGCACTCTTCCTCACCAATTTCTTCACTGTGCACCTAAACGTCATTGAGAACTTGATGAATAGAGACTTTCTCACACACGGCCATTTCTACCTCATCCGCATCAGCCAGATTGACGACCGTGAAATCTTCAAAATCTGCCTGGAATACTGGACAAAGCTGGTCTCTGAGCTCTATGACGAGATGCAGGCCCTTCCCATCACGGATATGAACCCTCTTTTGAACATGGGAATTCCCGGTAACGGCGCTCGAGAACTCGCCAACTACCCTCTGCGAAAGAACAAATACACCGAGATTTTGTCGAACCTCCGTACAGTGATGATTGAGAAGATGGTCCGACCCGAGGAAGTGCTCATCGTCGAGAATGATGAGGGCGAGATTGTGCGCGAATTTGTCAAGGAAAGCGACACAATTCAGCTTTACAAGTCCACCCGAGAGTGTTTGGTCTTTCTTACTCACTTGGATGTCAACGACACCGAGCAGATCATGTCTGAGAAGCTGGCGCGTCAAGTAGATGGTACGGAGTGGTCATGGGCAAATTGCAACACGCTTTGCTGGGCCATTGGATCCATTTCTGGTGCCATGAATGAAGAGACGGAGAAGCGCTTCTTAGTCACCGTCATCAAGGATCTGCTTGGGTTGACGGAGATGAAACGCGGAAAGGACAACAAGGCGGTCGTCGCGAGTAACATCATGTACATTGTTGGGCAGTATCCTAGGTTCCTCAAGGCTCATTGGAAGTTCTTGAAGACTGTGGTGAACAAGCTCTTTGAGTTCATGCACGAAACCCACGAGGGTGTGCAAGACATGGCCTGCGATACTTTTATCAAAATCGCCAACAAGTGCAGGCGACATTTTGTCGCGCTGCAACCAGGAGAGACTGAGCCTTTCATCGACGAGATAGTGCGCAGCCTGAGAAAAATAACCGCTGATCTCTCGCCTCAACAAGTCCACACATTCTACGAAGCCTGCGGCTACATGATAAGCGCTCAAGGACAAAAGAGTATGCAGGAGCGACTGATCAACGATCTCATGGCTTTGCCCAACTCGGCTTGGGACAACATAATCGCCCAAGCAAATCAAAACCCTGCATGTTTGCAAGATGCGGAAGTCATCAAGATTGTGGGCAACATTATGAAGACAAACGTTGCAGCGTGCGGCTCGATAGGGTCCTACTTTTACCCGCAGATTGGTCGCATATACTTTGACATGCTGACCATGTACCGTGCGAGCTCACAGCTCATTGATGAGGCGGTTCAGCGGGACGGCAATATCGCCACCAAAATGCCCAAAGTGCGTGGTCTTCGCACAATCAAGAAGGAGATTCTCAAGCTCATAAACACATACGTCGAAAAAGCCGACGATCTTGAGATGATCCACAACAACATTGTCCCCAAATTACTGGAAGCCGTTCTTATCGACTACAAGAACAATGTTCCAGATGCCCGCGAGGCTGAGGTGCTGAATGTCATGACTACCATCATCAACAAACTACATGGTATGATGGAAGATCAAATCATCAACATCATGGACAGTGTGTTTGAATGTACGCTGGACATGATCAACAAGGACTTCTCCGAGTACCCCGAACACCGCGTCGAGTTCTTCAAGCTTCTGCGTACTATCAATCTTCGCTGCTTTCCGGCATTGCTAAGGCTCGATGCACGCTCCTTTAAGTTTGTTATTGATTCTTGCATGTGGGCGAGCAAGCACGACAACCGGGAAGTCGAAAGTGCCGGTCTATCCATGTGCTTTGAATTGGTATCCAACATGTCCGATACCGACCAGCAGACGTGCAATACCTTCTTCCAAACGTTCTTCACGACTATCCTGCAGGACGTGTTCTTCGTTGTGACCGACAGCGATCACAAGGCTGGGTTCAAGGCGCAGTCTATATTGCTCGCCAAGATGTTCTGGCTTGTCGACTCGGACAAACTGCAGGGCCCAATCTACGCGTCGCCCGACATGGCGCCAGCGGGAACATCGAACCGCGAGTTCCTGCGTAATTTTGTTGGCAACCTTCTAACTACCGCTTTCCCCAACCTCCAGACTGCTCAAATTGCGTCTTTTATCGATGGATTGTTTGCCACCAACTCGGATCTCAATCGATTCAAGGTCATTCTGAGAGATTTCCTCATCTCGCTCAAGGAATTCTCGGGAGACAATGCCGAACTGTTTGCCGAAGAGCGCGAACAGGCTGCTCTGACAGCCAAGGAGCAAGAGCGAGAACGAGCCATGAAGGTGGGCGGGCTGCTGAAGCCGTCAGAAATGGATGATGATGAGTTGTGACTGGACCGGGAGCTAGAAGCAAACGTCGCCACGCGTACGCCCTATGATGCTGTATCCTCAATACACCAAGCAAGCAAGCGTCGAGGACCCGTCGATCTAGATGGATGGGGGGTGTATGGATTGTGATGCGTAACAGAGGAGCACCCGCGCATCGTGATCGCCCGTATGGTGGGAGCCGCTCCCGCTCGTGGCGCCAGCGGCTCAAGTCGGGGACCGATTTTCTTTTTCCACATGGCCGTCGCATACCCGGGGATCGTCGGCTCTTTCTTGGACGCATGGACATTGAGTGGGTTGGGAGGTTGACGGCTTGGTGCAGAGCAGGCGAAAACACATGTTAGTACCGCAAGAGTAAAGCTATGCTGTCTGAGGCGCATTGAAGACGAATGCATGGGCAATGTACATGCATCCTTGGCTGCACAATGGACGTCGTGACGGAGCCCACATGTACGGCGCGTACGCACCAAAAGGAGCATCACTTCCTGCTGCTGACCCGTGGCGGCGACATGGCCTCTCATTCGTCAGCGTTGCCTGTTGTCGCGACGACATGGGCGGGCATTCTGCTCTGCCGTCCCCATGCGCACGCCCGCGTCGCCTCCCTGCACTGCTTTCCCACGCCATGCGCGGAAGCCTCCCGTCTCGTTTGGTGATTTTTCCCTTGGGTTTCGTGCCAACGTACAGAGTAGGTGGTCCCTAGGCCCCTCCCCCCACTTGGTCCTGGTGGGTCGGTCCTGTTTGGCCAGGCTAGCACAACAACCACGCTATTGTCTCTCGCTTCTGCATCACCCTGAGCCTCGCTGGCAAGGCTGCAGAACAACATTGGCACAGCGCTTCCGCACGGCGAGAATAATGAAGTTTGGGAAACACATCCAGAAACGGCAACTGGATATTCCAGAATATGCCGCCAGTTTTGTCGATTACAAGGCGCTCAAGAAGCTCATCAAGAAACTTAGTGCAACTCCCATCATTCCGCCGCAAGGTGGCTTCGATCATGGGCACGATACGCTGGATCCTCAGACGTCTTTGCAGGCGAACAAGGCCACCTTCTTCTTCCGCGTGGAACGTGAACTAGAAAAAGTAAATACGTTCTACCTGCAAAAGGAAGCAGAGTTGCGTCTCCGCCTGACAACCCTGCTTGACAAGAAAAGGGTCATGCAACAGCACCCTCAGTCGGTTTCCAAGACTTCATCGCGATATGTCGCTCTCGAAGAGGGACTCAAGCAATTCAGCATGGATCTTAACAAGCTGGAGCAATTTGTGGAAGTAAATGAGACGGCATTCTCCAAGATTCTGAAGAAGTGGGACAAAACCTCAAAGTCAAGAGAGAAGCAGCTGTACCTCTCTCGAGCTGTCGAGGTCCAGCCATGCTTCAATCGAGAAGTAATCAGTATCCTTTCAGACCAAGCAACCCAAGCACTTCTGGACTTCTCTGGTTGGGCTGAGGGCGAGGGAGTGCAAGCCCCACACCCCACCGCTGAATCACGCGTTTCCGAACCCGCCTTCGAAGCAAAGCTCGAGCTTGACAACCAATTTGTACAAGCGATAAACACAGCCAACCAGAGCAAGATCGAAGAATGCCTCACTCGTTTATCAGCCCTTCCCGATGCGCGCGATCACATCTCCCGAGCTTTCCTCAGCACAGTCGCGGAAGCTCCAGAGGCAGCGCTGCAGATTTTGCTCGATTCAAATCTCGTCAATCTCGCACAGGAAGATGAAATAAACGAGCGCAACTGCGTTCACAAAGCAGCCATCAGCGGGCGAATTGGCGTGTTAAAGCTGGGTCTGTCTAGCAATGTGGATGTACACGCAGCCGATGTGTACGGCCGGACCCCGCTTCATTATGCCTGCATGCACGGCCATGTGGGACTTGTGCAAGAGCTACTCGACGCTGCGCCGGAAACCGTCAACTTCCGTGATCAAGACAGCTTCACTCCACTCATACACGCAATCGTACACTCACAACTCGCTTGTGTTGAAACCTTACTCTCCAGAGGCGCCGACCTTAGCCGCCTGGGACCAGGAGAGCATGTGCCACTCAACCTCGCCTGTCAATACGCGTCACTTGAAATTTTGGAGCTGCTTTTGCAGCAATCTGCTGAAATTCTCTCGGATGCTGAAGGTCTCTTCCCGCAACATTTAGTGGCGCGATCCGGGAAGGCACCCCAGTCACTTCTCATGCTACAGAAATATGGCGCCAACTTGGATCAGCCAGACAAACTCTACCAATGGACGCCACTTTTTCATGCTGCGAGCGAAGGCCACGTCGATTGTCTTCAGATTCTTCTCCACTGTGGGGTTGATGTGGATGTTGTAGATGAAAAGGGGCTGTCTGCCATGTACTATGCGACATGGGAAGGCCATCTCGAGTGCATGAGACTACTTGCTTCCGTCGGCCATGGAATTGGACTCAGACTACAGAAGCCGCTGTCCCACCCAATCGCTGGCCAGGCAAGGGCAAAATCGGCGATAGCAGGAGCAACGCCTGTGCCTACGGATGTCGAGCATGATGCCGATGGCATTCCCGAGTTCATATTGCCGCCTCCAATCATTCCTTTCCGACGATATGGACATAACTTTCTAGATACCAAGACTTTCGTAGTAATCAGTTTTGAAAAGGTTGGCAAGGGGGCGATAAGATTCTACGACGAGTCTAAGTATCCAGCCGCCAGGCTTACCATATCCTCGAAAAGCTCGGATCTCATCCCACGGAACATACTACTGCCGATACAGGATGAGTTCAAGGTCATTTCGTTTCAAATCGAGAACCTGGATTGTTTCTCTATCGATTTTGACATCTATCCGACAATTGGTTCAAAGGTCATCGCACGTAGCGTGGCTTCATCCAGGGTTTTCACCGAGCGATCGAAGAGCACTGGGCGTTGGCATCTCGAGTTATTCGACCCAAGACTACGGGCTATCGGCCGCGTCACGTTTGATTTTCAAGTTGTAAAACCTTTCCACGGCATTCCGTTGGAGATAACCCATTTTGCGACATATTGGAAAGCTACCAGTCAACTCGACTCGCAGCCGCACACGCTGATCACAGGCTCAAGTTTGTCAGGAGAATATGTACGCCTGTTCGTGCAGTTGACAGCGGATGGTGTTCCTGTGCTGCATCCAAGATGGAAAATTAACCACCAGGGACTAGAAGTCCCTGTCAACATCCTTACATACGCTCAATTTGCAGACATTGGCACTCACCAGAATGCCGCAACTGCAGGTCAGCTCAGGGAAGTACTTTCAAAGGATGCCTCGGCCAACTTGTCTACAATATACGAGACCTTAGCCTTGTCTTTCATCACACTGAAGGACGCCCTTGAGATCTTGCCGGCTCACATCCACGTCGAGCTTCACATTCTATTTCCTTCGAGGCTTGACGAGGAACGGCTAAAACTCGGCCCGACACTTGACATGAATGCATTTGCAGATGGCATACTATCTGTGGTATTTGAGCATGCTCGTGTGTTGAGACAGCGCGGCGTGGGCGAGGTTGACGGGACGCTACGCAGCGTGCTGTTCAGCTCCTTCAATCAGGACATATGCACAGTGCTTAACTGGAAGCAACCGAATTATCCTGTGCTGTTGTGCAATGAACTTGGGGCGGACAGCTCAAGGACAACCCCAGGCAACACCTACATCGTCCAAAGCAGCGGGCGTACAACCATATCGGTCAAGGAAGCTGTGCAAATCGCTAAAGACAACAACTTCATGGGATTGATTTGTAGTTCTCGGCTGCTTTCCCTTGCACCCGCACTCATCGATTCGATTAAGACTGCAGGCCTCGTACTCGTCACCGATATCACCGAATCACCCACTGAGGGCTTAATCCAACGAGATGCGCATATCGCTCAGCCTTGTGGACAGACAACGCCAGACGGAGTTGATGGTTGTCTGAAGGGCAATAGCATACTCTGCTTCAACAAGACTGTCGACATGTAGGACGGCAGAGGAAGGTGTCGGAAGGGGTTGGGATGCGAGTGGCCAACTTGAAGTGCGTATTATGCTCCTAGCCCCCATGGCGGATGGCGGATGGCATTCATGGCGTGGTAGGCATTTGGCGCTGGCAATAACGCTACAACAGTGGGAGTGTGCGTGTGGGCAGGGTGTGGGAGCCCAAATTCGCGAGCCCATTGAGTGTGGTGTACTATATAATGGGATCCATAGACAGATACATACATACTGGTGTAGGTACTACCGTGCTGATGCACCATGCAGGGGTCTCCGTGTTGGCTGTGGGTGGTGCTAAACGTGCGCTACTGCCTGCGAAAAATGTCGGACGACATCATCCATGGGGATTCCTCAATCAGTGCCTGCCCCACGCGCTGCCTTTGCATCAGGACCTGGGTGTGGCCTTTTCTTCCGCCGGTTGGCCGTCGCCATGTATGCATGATATCGGCCATGCATGCCTTTTTCCCCTTAGTCCGGCGTTCGTGGTTATGCCGCGCATGTCTCCGCTCACAGCGCCAGGCTATACGACCACACCGGACCGCGTTCGCACAGCAGAGGGCAACGACTGCTGGCAGGGCCGTGGGCAGCGCGCCATCGACATCAACAGCTGATGTAGCTACTCGGGCACTCAACGATAGCCGAAAGAACAGCACGCGACGGCGAAGACTGTTGGTGGCTGGAGGAGGCCTCGCGTTTAGTGCTGGCGTCGTCAGCGTCACTCTCCACGACGACGCGAAGCATGCCTATGTGGCGGCGCAACGCAGCTACCGAGTGCTGACCACGCTGGTGCTCAACATCCACGACTACCGTATGACACTCCAGCGCGACGGCGACAGCGACTACCCCGAGCAGCTCAAGGCGTGTCACCTGCGATGCGCGAAACGCACGCTGCGGACGCTTGAAAAGAACGGCTCCATCTTCATCAAGCTAGGCCAGCATCTGAGCAGCATGAACTACCTGCTGCCCAACGAGTGGTGCGATACGTTCATCCCCCTGCAGGACCAATGCCCCGTTTCATCGCTCGCGTCGATCGAAGACATGGTCCGCCGCGACACTGGCCACGAACTATCCGACTACTTTTCTGAGTTTGACGGGTCGCCCATCGGGGCGGCCTCCCTGGCCCAAGTGCACCGTGCCACGGAGCGGGCCACAGGACACAAGGTCGCTGTCAAAGTGCAGCACCCGGCACTTGACGAGTGGGCTAAGCTTGACCTGGCACTGACAAGCTTCACCTTCACCACGCTGAAGCGCTGGTTCCCCGAGTACGATCTTACCTGGCTGTCGGAGGAGATGCAAGCCTCTCTACCCCAGGAACTCGACTTTACACGCGAGGGCCAAAACGCAACACGAGCACGCGAGTACTTTGCGAACATTCACGATGCGCCCGTGGTGATACCGCGGGTGGTTTGGGCAAAGCGACGGATTCTGGTCATGGAGTACGTCGCAGGTTTCCGGACCGACGATGTCGCAAGCCTCGACGCCCATGGCATCGATCGGGATGAAGTGTCTGCAGCGCTAGCGAGAGTGTTCAACGAGATGATTTTCGGGCGAGACGCGCCGTTGCATTGCGACCCCCACGGCGGCAACATTTCGATCCGACCCAATGGTAAGCGCCACGGCCGGGCAAACTTCGACGTAGTGCTGTACGACCACGGGCTGTATCGCGACATTCCGCTGCAGCTGAGGAGAGACTATGCCAAGCTGTGGCTGGCAGTGCTGGATGCCGATGAGGCTGGCATGCGCCGGTACGCTCATGCGGTGGCGGGCATCGACGAAGCACACTTTCCCCTCTTCGCGTCTGCGATCACGGGGCGTGACTACACGGTGCTGGCGAAGAAGGCGGGGGGTACAGGCGGGGTGATGACTTCACGCACGAACGAGGAAAAGAAGGTGATTGGGGATGCGCTAGGCGAGGGGCTGCTGGAGAGTCTGATTCAGCTCTTGGGACAAGTCCCGCGCGTGATTTTACTGATTCTGAAGACGAATGATCTAACACGTTCGCTCGACGAAGGGCTTCGGACGCGGCAGGGGCCGATGCGTACGTTCCTCATTCTTGCGCGATACGCGTCTCGGACAGTGTACGAAGAGCAGCGCGAGCGGCTGTGTGGCAGCGTGCTCTGGCCGAGGAATCTGGTGGTGTGGGTGGCGGCGTGGTGGCGGCATATGCGTGTGGAGCTACACCTGCGCTCGTACGAGACGTATCTGGCCTTGAGGGCAGTGGCGGGGCTGCAGCCGGTGGCGGTGGCGGACAGCTTCCGGGAGTAGACAGGCAATGCAGTGGGTGGTGTGCACGCAGCGTGTGGAGTGGTTGACGGTGGCGGGTGGCCGCTGTGGCGGTGCTGTGGCGGGTGGCGGTGCGCCGTGTGGCTGGCACCGAGCTCGGCCTGGGCTG
>Ga0314758_1000053_pt1 | contig 9941 bp, 3 predicted proteins | sample G5R1MT_49_FD_207777 | JGI IMG/M metagenome (GOLD analysis project Ga0314758, IMG submission 207777) | Metatranscriptome of switchgrass phyllosphere microbial communities from Michigan, USA - G5R4_MAIN_28AUG2017_LR1 (Metagenome... | ecosystem: Host-associated > Plants > Phyllosphere >... | reverse complement strand
CTCACCCGCCGCCTCCACGACCGCGCCGCCGACGCCGCCACCGTGTCCATCGACAGCCTCGACGCCGGCTTCTTGTGGAATGCGTACATGATCCAGCCCCTCGTCGACTTCCGGAGCCGGCTCGCGCCCCACGCCAAACATGCCCTCGATGCATCAGGCATCCTGACTTCGGCCATCCGGGGCTTTGCTCTCACCGTCACCATCCCCAAAGCTTCGGCGCCCATCCGTGTCGCCGGGTCAGGCATGCCATCGGCCATGACGCTGATTTCCCGCCTGTCGTGCCGACGCGCGGGCACTCGTTTCAATTCACGGGGCATTGACGACGACGGCAATGTAGCCAACTTCGTCGAGACCGAGACCATTTACTGGGCGCCGTCTGGCGCTTGCTTCTCCTACGTCCAAGTCCGTGGTAGCGTGCCTATTTTCTGGGAGCAGCAGACTGGGCTTCTCCCGGGCCAGCAGAAGATTACCATCACCCGCTCGCCCGATGCAACCCAGCCCGCCTTTGACAAACACTTTGAAAGTCTCGAGTTGAGCTATGGCGCCATTCATGTTGTCAACCTACTGAGCAACGAAAAGCCAAACGAGGTAGAACTCTCGCAAAAGTACCGGACTCATGTCAAGAACAGCCCGCTGAACTATGGAAGCGACAAGGGCGATAGAAGCCATGAACTTCTCAGGCTTACCGAGTACGACTTCCATGCCGAGACACGAGGTCCCGGTGGGTACGAAGCCGCGAGCATGATCGCTCGGTGGATACAAACCTCGGCAGAAGCCTTCAACTATTACCTCTCGGAGGAAATGGAGGAGAATGTTCGCACCGACGGACAGGAACACGTCGTCCGTCGGCCCATGGCAATACTAGAACAAGAAGGCATCTTCAGGACCAACTGCCTCGATTGTCTTGATCGAACCAATTTGGTACAGACCATCATCAGTAAGATGGCCCTCGAACTCTTCCTAGGCCACAAATCGCTTGCTGCCAGTCAGGACTTTTGGGTCCGGCACTCCAGCATGTGGGCAGACAATGGGGATGCTCTTTCCAGAATCTACGCAGGCACTGGGGCTCTCAAGTCCTCCTTTACACGACATGGAAAGATGTCCCTAGCCGGGGCTCTGGCTGATGCCCGCAAGAGCGCCACACGCATGTACATCAATAACTTTGCCGACAAAGGGCGACAAAACACCATCGACATGCTTCTCGGTCGCCTGGTTGGACAAGTCCCCGTCCATCTTTACGATCCCGTCAACGACTTTGTCGTGGCAGAACTCACAAGACGATCTGCAGAGTATTCGGAGAGCGAGGTGATCAACCTTCTTGTGGGTACCTTCAATCTCAACGGCAAGACGAGTGGTATCAACACTGATCTCTCACCGTGGCTGTGTCCTGATGTCGATCCTTCCCAGCAATGTCCTGAGATCGTGGCAGTCGGTTTCCAGGAAATCGTGCAGCTTAGCCCCCAGCAGATCATGTCTACTGACCCGGATCGGCGAGAGGCATGGGAAAAGGCGGTGAGAAGATGCCTCAATCGTAATGCGGAGAAGCATGGGAAAGATGAATATGTGATCCTGAGGGGCGGGCAACTTGTTGGAGCAAGCTTGTCCGTCTTCATCCGGGCAGATCATCTCAAGCACATCAAGAATGTCGAGGGAAGTTTGAAGAAGACCGGGATGTCTGGCATGGCCGGTAACAAAGGTGCGGTTGCTATACGTTTCGAGTATGCCAATACATCTATTTGCTTAGTTACCGCCCATCTTGCTGCTGGCTTTGCCAACTACGAGGAGAGAAATCGAGACTACAAGACGATCAGTCACGGCTTGCGTTTTCAGAGGAACCGCTCCATTGATGATCACGACACCGTGATTTGGTTTGGCGATTTCAATTACCGTGTAGGCCTAGGCAACGAAAAGGTTCAGAGACTTTGCCAAGTTGGTGACCTTGAGACTCTCTATGAAAATGACCAATTGAACCTGCAAATGGTTGCCGGTCTGACCTTTCCATACTACTCCGAAGCACGCATCACGTTTCTACCAACCTACAAGTATGATCTGAACAGTGATCAGTACGATACTTCCGAGAAAGCACGCATTCCGGCCTGGTGTGACCGCGTCCTACGCAAAGGCAACAATATCCGACAGGTACACTATGATGCAGCGCCACTCAGATTTTCAGATCATCGACCAGTATACGCAACCTTCCAGGTACTGGTCCAAAGCATTGACGAAAAGAAAAAGGATTCTCTCAAAGAAACACTCTACCGGCAAAGAAGGGACATGGTCAGTGACACCAGAGCTACGGGCGATGTAGGTGAAGTAGAAGATGAGACAGACGATGAAGATCTGCTCGGATACGACAGCATAGAGCCAGGGCTACCACCTGCGAGTTCGGACAGAAGGAAATGGTGGTTCGACAATGGTCAACCAGCCAAAGCGCGCGTCCAGTCGCCAACTGACAGTCACGTGCCCAACCCCAAGCGGCCAAGTAATCCTTTCACACCAAGCCCGGAGCCTGACTGGGTGGATGTAAAGAAGAGGTCGAGTAACGGCCGGCCAGAACCACCGCCTTCCAGAGGGTCGCAGAGAGCACGTGCAGGAATGTACCATGGTACAGGGTCGACGCCTGGATCGACTTCAAGTTCACCGCCCGCCAGGCCACCGGGTACTCAGAATTCTATTGCGAGGAAAATGATTGTCCCACCCTCTTCCTCCGGTCAGTCAAATCCGGCACAAGCTTTAGATGCTACATGCGAACCTCTTGGTGACCATCTCCTCCGCAACGCTTCCAACGCTTCCTCGCAATCTTTCCAGACACTGCCATACCGTGCAGCCAATGTATTGGTACCTACACCACAACAACCATTGTCATTGAAGAAGCCACCTGTTTTGCGTAAGCCTGGCGCACCCCCTATACCCAATAAAAAGCCCTTTCTACTCTCTCGCGCTGTCTCCCCAGTCCCGACATCCGCACCAGGTGGTTTAAGCTCCGCGCCTCCTTCGGCTCAACGCTATCGCGATGAGCTTCCAGTAGAGCAAGCGCAGTTGCATTCACAGTCGCCATCAATAGTCGCACAACGCTCCATAGCTACTCCGCTAACCCTAGGCAAACCAGCCCCGGAACCCAATGGCAAAGCCGAGATCAAGCCCGTGTTACCACCAAGATCGGGTACAGGATTCCGTGTTGCGAAGACTTGGAGCGAGGACGGACGGGATGGCCGGGACAGGAATTTCTTGGATGAGGAGCCAGAGGACTGTAGTAATATGAGGGAGTGGGAAGTGCTCAAGCCGGAGAGATGAGAGCCACATTTGCAATCAAATTTGGGATGCACCAGATATACGAGTCGTGCATGCCCCGTCCCACATACCGCTTCTCTCGTCTTCCCACAAAGGAATAAATCGAAGCAGCAGCATTACCTCGCTCATACCGTCACGAGGTCTTGTCACCGTAATCCATCTCAACACGACATGTCTAGTCTCGTAACACGGCACCTATTGAATGTATTGTTGCTCTCAACTACTCGCACTAGGCTTTCATTTGGCAGAAGTCTAGAAAGAAATATATGTACAAGGGATTAAGCAACAGATGGTGGCGCTCCTGATGCGAGTGTACGGATAAGTAAAGTTTGAAAGAAAAGAAGAAGACGGACATCGCATTCGCCACCAAGTACCTGTATTCAAAGTGCATAGTGTATTTGTAACAACCCAAGGTGCGCTGCCCCAAGTTTTTCATTGGTGCTGTTGTAACCATTCGCCGTTTTGTCAATACGTTGTCAATACGTACTTAATAGCACAGACGGCTACAGGATTTCCGTTGCGTCTCATGATAGCTCACAATCTTGGAGGAACCGCAATGTAGGGCTCATGAGCTCTTGCCTGCTTCATAGACTTTCGCTATGAAATCATCGACATCGACGTCAATGGACTTTTCCCGCAGGGTTTGGGCAACCTGGGCGGCGTTGCCTTGCATGCAGCTACCTTCGAGTATGCCGCAAATGGCAACAGCAACGCGTGGGGGAATCTTGTCGCCTTCCACGGTATAAATATCCATGACTCGTGCTGCGTGCTCGACACTGAGTCGCCCGCAAAAGAGTGAGCCAAACATGTGAGATAAATAGTCTCTGGGCTCGACGCGTAACGTTTCGAGGCGATGCGCAAGGCTTGGAGATTTCTTCAACAACGCTCGTATAGTCGTTGAGTAGGCTGCATGAATGGCATTTTCGTCCTGGATGAGGAACGACAATGGTAGCGGCCGGTTGAGGAGATTCGACAGCGCGATAAAGGCCTGGGCGGGGGCTAGATTGAGTAGGAGAAGGGCTGCGATGTGATAAATGCCTTCACTTGACGATGCTATATCCGGTCGATACGTCGAGTAAGCGAGGCATACTTCAACCAGGTCTTGATGAAGTGGCTGTGCATCTTGGCATGATTGGAATGTTCGCGCCGCAAACATTTTCAATTCTGGAAACACCGCCTGTATACTTTGCACAATATGAGCATACCGGCCGCCGAGCGCTTCATAGCCATCCTGTTTGATTGCTTGTTGCGCCTTGTCCAAAGCAATGGCATAGGTTGTTTCCGTGACTTCGAGATCGTTGCCAATTGCTTGTTGCCAAACTTGGCCTCGCAACCGCGGTGGGATCCCATTCCACCACATTTTTCTATGCGAAGCTCGGAGCTCGGGATTTGTCATTTCGGTGGCCCAATTGGGCAGGAGGAGTTTGGACCAGTATTCGGCCTTGATGCGAGAGGCTGTTTCACGAGCAATCGCATCTTCATGGGCGCGTTGGGCTTCTAAGCGTTCGACTTGTTCGATGCGTGCAAGCATTCGCTGATACTCTTTCAGATGCTTCTTCTCCTCTTTTGGGTTCTTGGGCGGCAACCAAGATGGGCGTGTTCGGGAAAGATACTTTTGCTTCTCGGCCGAGGGTTGGAAGGGGTCGATGAGGGGATCGCTCTTGCGCACAGGGGGAAGAGAAGTCTTCTTGGTCTTTGGTTCCGGCTGATCAAGGGATGTTGGCCGCGCGAGCCCAGGCTGTTGTCGCCTGATCTCTTGTTTGCGCTCGAACTCGGACTGAAAGTCTTCCAGGGCTTCTGTAAGCTTTTTCGCATCGGCATCCAACGTGCTATATGTTTCGGTCCAGGTGTGGGACTGTTGCCGCGTCAGGTGCATTGAGGGGGAGTGGTCTCGAACTGTGGGGTTGGGGGATGACGGCCGTGGAGAGCAATGCAATGCGGAGGGAGCGGGCGAAGCCTTCGCCGACGATGTGCGTCTGCCACTGACAGTAGTATCTACGGCAGTCTGAGATGGACTGTCGACACAAGTCGAGAGGACTGGCGATCGGTCCTGGAGCGGGCGCGGCGAGATGGGCACATTCGAGATGACGGCGTCGTCGGGCAGTTCGTCGTCTTCGTCATCACACTCGGCCTCGCGCTCCTTGACTGTTTTGCGCTTGGCGTCCTGCCACGATTGGCTTCTAGCGCTCATGGCGGCAGAGGACAGCACCTCCATGGCGCGCGAGCTTCGCCTCGACAATGTGCGGGGGGCCGAGGCGGCAGAATATGCGCTCGAGGGCGAGGGAGAGCGGGAGGGGCGGCGGGGTGCTGCGAGGCTGAGACTGGTCAAGGAGGGCACCGACGGCGAGGTGAGGCCCTGCCTGGCCGCCGTGCCGGGGGCTGCGAGCTGGTATGGGTGGCTCTGCGCGGCGGCATGGGCGGCGTGGTCATGGGCGGCGGAGTGCTTTGGCTTGGCTGGGCCCGTCAGGTCGCGGAAGGCGGCGGGCGCGGCGGCAGGAGCGCCATGCAGGTCAATGTCTTCAAAGTGCGACAGGTCGGCAGGGCCTAGGCAATCAGAGAGCGTCGACGAGTGCAGGCTCGACGACTTGGATGATTTGGAGTTGGTCAGGTCCGGGGGGCTGCCGGGCGGCGGCGAACCCCCGAAGGCAGCGGCGGGCGCATCGTGCGGAGAGCTGACAGTAGCCATGAGGCGTCTCAGTAAGGCTTCAGCAGGCGGCCATGGGCAGAGTCCGAGTTGCAGTCGCAGGCATGCTCGGACAGGAACAGGAGGCCGTTTCGTGACGCTCGGGTCCGTCGTCTGTCGTCGGTGAGGAAGCCAGGCCGGTGTGGGAGTGGTGTTGTCGGGTTCAGGCGGCAGGCGAGTCAAGCTAGCGCGCTGTCCCCGTGCATGCCCGATGCGGTAGAATGCCCGTCTCGTCGATACAATACATAGTACATAGTCATACTACGCAGTCCATACTATGGAGACCGGTACGGACTCGACCGCCACAACACCGCCTTCTTCAGCCCTCCTGCCTCCACGCCGCCAGCACCTGTCTGTCCGCCATACCCGGACCACCGGCACGGCACAGCGAATCGCGCAGCCAGGCCAACAGCGCGCCATGCTGCGTCTGTCGCCGCGCAAACACCGTCTGGAAGGCTTTACAAGCCAGCCACTGAAGCTGCCGGCGCGACAGGATACTCTGTGCCGTGGGAGTACGGTTGTGCGAGCCTGCGTGTCGCCGAAACATGACAAGTGCTAGCGTGACCATGTTGTCTACCGTCTTGATAAGCAAGCTGGAACACGTCCTCTGCACGCTGGACAGAGCGCGTACGTACTCCAGGCACCTCACCGCTGCCTCGTGGAAGCTCCGGTACAGGTTGGCCAAGATGGTGGCCATGCTGTTCAGGGCCGTGTCGATGAGGATAGCTTTGAGCTGAATCTTGAACCCGTTGAGCGCCTTGCGGTGTAGTGTTTGCCCCGGTACTTTGGACCGCTCCACGGTCAACGAGTCTTGGACGTCAGCCTTACGGGCGCGCACTGTCTTCTTACCAACCTCCAGTGTTCTCGTGTCGATACAAACCCCGCAGTACGGAAACTGGAAGTCGGTTGGCGTGCTCGGAACCCGGCCGCCGTCATCTGTCATCATGTCAAAGTTAGTCAGGGACTTGTCAAGCTGCACAACCACGCCGTAGTCGCTGTGGCCCCGATGCATGACACGCACAAAGCGCTCAGCACGTGCCCGATTGATGCTGATCAAGAGAAAGTCGTCAAGCAGGCGAAGCAAGAGACAGTCCTCTTCAAGCGCAAAGTCCAAGACGTCGCGTTCAAGCTCGGCATAAAACAGGTTACACAAAATGCTAGACAAGACTGAGCCCTGGGGTATTCCTTTCTTCTGACGGTAGTATTTCTTGCCAATCTTGACCAGATTGCGCTCCACGTGTTCACGCAGGAGCCGCATCAGGTCATCTTTGGTCTCGTGTCGTTGCAAGCTGGTATTCACAAATACCGTGTTGGCTTTTGCACCCACCAACTGCTTTCTCACGAGCTGGCCAAAGGATGCCACTTCGTCTGCACTTCCACTGTGCGCTACATAGCGCTTGAGCGGCATCGAATCCACGTGCTTTCCATGGAGGCGTTGCAAGTCGCCCAATAAGCTCACCTCGACATGCTTCCCTGTCGTATAAGTCTGGAGCTTCATGAGACTATTGACCACGGCTACTACCCGGTCCTGCGGAATTGTGTCAAAGCAGGACCGAACATCCACTTTGGCAAAATAAAGCGGCCTTTCACCTAGATGCTTCTCACGAAGCGAAGCCTTGAAGGCCGCAAGCTTAGGGAGCATGTCGCCTACCGAAAAGAGAGAACTTCCAAAGCGATCTGGTTGGCGTGACCTCTCGTAGGTAATGGCATGGAATACCGGTGCCATGACGGTATTGATGCTTCGCCCGAGCGAAGGCACTCCGTTGCGCAGTATCTGTTGCCTACGTTTTAAATTCATGATTGTCCTGAAACCAGTTCTCTTCGGCAACAACCGTATCTTGCTGAAGCCAAGCTGACGTGCGGACATGAGTCTCGTAGCAGTCTCCATGGGAACTTCCTCGAACATTTGTGACTTGAGTGTCACCAAGGCGGGCTCGGTCAACATACGCCACACATCATGGCGAAAGTAAAAGAGCCGATTTCGATGCACATTTGACTCGGTAACATGGAAGTTGGATCGGATGAGGGTGATGAGATATGAATCGAAGAGCCAGTAAATAAACTCGAGGAGTATTTCTTTGCGCTTGTCGAAATCCGTCTTGGACAACTTAGTTGGGCTATGGACATTGGGTAAGTTGAGCCAGTCTAACGTGGTAACCTGCAGCTCTTGCGTGACCTGATGGAGTGTCAGAGACTCAAATCTTCGCAAGACTATGAATTGGTCAATCCAGTACATTATAATACGCCTATTAGTGGCAGTGCCCCAAACGCTTTCTGGGATGACCTTGGCTACCACAGCACGACAGAAGGCAGAAATGTGGGCCGCTGGGCAAGCCATATCGGTGAAAAATGTCTGTTCAACTGTGCTGCATTTATATTTCGGGAGATGCTGATCATCACTATCATCTGGAGCGCCAGCAACGGCATCGATATCGTTCAGAGGTTGATATGTTGATCGTCTCGATGCGGGGTTTGGCGACAAAGGTACTCCCTCCACTGGACAATAGTGACGGAGCATTTCCAGGTAGGAGCACCGTCGGTGAAGAATCCGCAGTTTGTTAGCCCATGCCGTTGCAGCGCCTCTAAGTCTTTTTGGTGTACGAGATCTCCATTTACTCGCCTCTTGGCGATTGTTCGAATTTTTCCCGAGTGCTTGACGCATGCTGTTATGCATGTCTTTTTCCCTCAATGTGTAGTCCATAAACGGCAAAGCACATTCACGAGGCTCAACGTGGGAAGTGAAGACATTATGTAGGCCAAACTGTCGTGGAAATATGTACCGCAAAATCTGCACCGTCTGCTCTTCGTTTTGAAGATCGGGGTACCGATTTAAGGCATGTATATGAAGCAAGCCAAATCGGACGCCTCCTCTGGCATTCAGGGCTGCTCTCGCATACAGGATGCGACTACGAACGAAGGTAATGGCGCCAGGCATTCTATTTTCGCGCTTCAGAAGCAAAGCGTCCTTGGGCGTTTCGGGATGGAATGTGATACTTGGCAAGCGGGACTTTGCCGTCTTTTCCAGCGTCCAGTCTGACAGTGGTGTGCCACTCAGTTGGTAAAAATTTCCCATATTGCCTGGGACGGGCAGGAAAATGCAACAGTCCAGGAGGAGGCCCATCATGACACGGTCACCGCCTGGGCCAAGCATCGCATGGAGGCGGCACCAGGGAGGCGTCTTGAGGGTCTGGACTGAGCTGTTGGGGTAGCACTCGGTCAAGCCAGGAATGGATGCTACGGGATGGCTGGATGCGCCGTTTGGCCGATAGGCACCCCGCTGGAAGCCATGGCATAGCACGTGGGCAGGTTTATGGGAGGGCGATCGCTTGAAGAGACACCAGATGACGAAATCCACAATCTCGGACTGAAGAAGGTACCCGGATTCGAGAGTGGCCGCGGTAGTCGCGGTGGTGGCCGGCGAGCGCTGCTGGCTGAAGACTGCCACGTCTTGGTCGCGTGCCCTTGCGCGCTGCTGGGACGTCTCGAGGCTTGGTACGGCTGGATCCAAGGTAGCGACCAAGGCCGTGTCCAGCAGGCGCCCAACTTCCTCGTCGATTTGCTGCGTCGGAGAGGCGTGAAGCCGCGTGGGCACACCCACCTGGGCCAGCCGCCGCCGCCTGCTCTTGGAGCTGCCTGCTGTTTGTGCTAGCAGATACTGACGCAGGGTGCAGACGCTGGGATACAGCCTCCGCAAGACGGGATGGTCGGGCATAGTGCATACATACTATGCAGGCGCTGTGTGTTATCGATGTAGTAGGAGTAGTCCGTTAAATTGCGCAGTAGCTAGCTACTAAAAGGCACAAAGTTATAAAATAGTGGATGCAAGAAAACGTGAAAAGTTGATATTACTGCCAACGAGGACAATGCGAGATTACCACCCGTAGAAGCCACCGTAGTAGCCGGGGTAGCCATAACCGTAGCCATAGCCGCCAAATAGGGGACCCCACTGCCCGGCCTGACCAGCCTG
>Ga0314758_1000052_pt1 | contig 10075 bp, 2 predicted proteins | sample G5R1MT_49_FD_207777 | JGI IMG/M metagenome (GOLD analysis project Ga0314758, IMG submission 207777) | Metatranscriptome of switchgrass phyllosphere microbial communities from Michigan, USA - G5R4_MAIN_28AUG2017_LR1 (Metagenome... | ecosystem: Host-associated > Plants > Phyllosphere >... | reverse complement strand
CTGGGATTGTAGAGCGACCATGCAATGATAATGATATTTCTCTTTTTATTTGGGGGACCCGACCTATCTACATGTCTAGTCCTAGATTTATGTAGTTATATAGCATCAGGACACACGACACCTTACCATGCTCGCAGTAGGCAGGTAAATAGCAGACCTTGCAGCAGAACCCACCATCTTCACTCCAACGTTGGGAAAAACATTAAAAAAAATGAACAGCGAAACAGGGTATCATCCCGAAACGAAAAAACGACATCAAAAACAGCAAAACGCCGTTATTCCATGCCCAAAGCAAAAGAAAAAAAAAGATATCCAACGAGAAATCATGAATCACCCATGTTCAGGATGTCATCCAACGCGCCATCTAGCTCCGCAATATCCTGTACACTACCCCCCTGCCAATGTAAGCCGATGTCCTCATCTGCAAGCATGGCATCCGTGTCTCCCAGGTCGACCGTCCATAGCTGGCCGTCTAGCCAATATCCAGAATTGCCATGTCCGCCAGTATCGTTCGGACCAAGGACTCGGCACTCCTCATGAGCAGCACCACTAACGTCACCAGCTGCATGCCCATGGTCGACACCCCACGTGTCCAAAGCACGTGAATTAATAATGGCGCCGGCTAAAAATGGCGTCTGACCGAGGTAGGCGTCACCGAGCTGCAGGGCGAGGCGCAGGTCCTCTGTGCATAGGGGTTTGCGTTTGCGACGCTCGTCGGCTTCGACGGGGAGTTCGGCGCCGGGACCGCGGACGAGCTCGCCGCGCTCGACGAGGCGTTCTTCGCGGGCGACTTTCTTCTTGAAAGCGGCGGTGCGGATGTAGGTGGGGCCGTTGGAGCAGACTTTGCCGAGCAGAGCGGCAAGGGCTTCTTTGATATAGGTTTCGGTGGCGATGTTGAGGTAGTCTGGGCAGTCTGGGGTGTGGCCCTGGGGCAGACCAAATTCGTAGCAGATGGGGAGGAGGCGGTGGGATATGGTGGTTGAGGTAGGGAATTCGTGGGTTTCGACGTAAAGCGCCGAGGTGTAGCGTTTGCGGATTTCGAGGTCCCAGTTTGTCTTGCCAAAGCCGCCGCCCTGAATGCTGCTGGACCCGACATCCAGCTGCTTCGCCCGCCTGGCCTCGACATAGTCCTGCACCGGCCCCGTCACACCAAGCCCATCCGCGCCGCTATCCGCCGCCGGCATCGTCCTGAGGCGGTTGCGCTCGCGGCGACTCAGCTGCATGACCTCGTGCTTGAGGCGCTTCTCCGCGTCGTCCGCGGCGCCCTTGGCCGTGCCCGTCGTCGGCTTGTCGGAGCTCGAGACCCAGGCAGCGATGCCCGCGTCCGGTGCATCGCGCCAGATGTTAGCATAGATGGCAGCAAGCAGCGCATTGTGCGCGTGCTCGAGGGCGGGCGTCGTCAGGATGCGGGCCAGCGTGCGCGTCAGCTCGGCCTGGTTGAGGTTGCCCAGCAGGAAGAAAGCCAGAGCCTGCTTGTACCGCGCCCAGTCGGTATCGGCGATGGCGCCCTTGACGGCGGCGTAGAGGGGCTCGACGTCGATGCGGGGGGCGCGTGGGGGGCCGGCCTTCTTGACGAGGTCGGTCTGCAGGCTTGCCAGGGCGGCCAGCGCGCCTGCAGCGGACGCGGGCGGCGGCGAGACGTCCATGTCGTTGGGCCGGATGGTGCCTGCCATGGCCGCGCAATGCGAGGGCTCGATGTGCACGAGGCGGGGCGGTGGTGCGAGTCGGACGCGTACCGTGTCGTTCGTTGTCATCATCCACTCCACCTTCCAGGGGCCTGGCCTGGGGGGGAACCACACCAAACGCGGCCCGCATCGTCATCATCCCTATCGTCATAGCCGCCACCACCGTCGTCCTTCTCATCATCGCTCTTCATTTTGCTTTCCAAAAACAACGTCCCGTGCCACGCTGCATGTGATAACCTTTGCGTGAGAACGCGAAGTCTTACTAAGCAGATCTTACTCAGCACATCTTACTAAGCAGGTCTTTCCTATACACCCCCTACTGCTCCGCAAACACGTCTCCCAGCTCAACCTTGCCCACGCTCCAAATCTCTCGCTCGTCTTCCACCTCATCACTCGACAGACCCAATCCACCGGCGCCGCCTTCTGCCTCCTTTCTCTCTCGGGCCTGTCCTGCCAGCCTCGTCGCAATTCTCTTGAAGTAGTCGCTCATGCTGCGCTGTTGGCCTGTTGGCAGCTTCTGCCCGTCCCCTGCCATGTACCTCTCAAATACAGCGCTTTCTTCCTCTACTACCGAGAACACTGCCAGGAACGCCCCTTCTGCCGACAGCTTGACCGGAATCACGGGGTCGCGGACCGACGCAAATACAGGCGGTGTCACGAGGTCCAGGTGCGGGCGGATCAGCTCGTTGTGCTTTCTTGCCACCGTTCGAAGCACTACGAGGGCCAGACGTCTGGTGTCAACGGGGTGGCCCGGTCCAACAACCGCCGCAAGCGCTTCAAACATAGGTTTGGTGTGCTCGAAGTTTCTATTGCTTGTCTCCCCGAGAAGATACTTTCCTGCTGCCAGAACAGCATTGTCCGATACAAACGGCTGCGCATGAACAATACCCTTGCATATGACGTGCACGGTGTCGTCCGCAAAAGCGCTTGTCAGCGCCCCCGGAGCGTCCAGTAAGATCGCGTTCAGAGCCAGTACCGAAGCCTTGCTGTAGTGCGTCGTCAGCACACGCGACTTGAGTAAGCCCGATGCCATCTCTTCTGGTAGGCAACTGATAAGGGCACCAAGAAGACGAGAGTTCGTGATTGCCATGCCATCATTGGAATCATCAGTGTCAGTATCAATGAGTCCTAGGATTGCATTTCTGCTCGCTTCATTCATGTTCTTGCCTGCTTTGCTGACAACTTCGAACAAAGCTTTCAGCATCGCAGCCTTCACGGCGTCATCACTCGTCTTGGATCCCGTCACCAGTTCTGCGATGAGTGGATCCACACGGGGCGTGAGCTTGATCAGTGTCCCAAGCGCCTTGGCTGCTCGCGCTCGCAACACATCAGACGATGTATCGGCAAGAGCTTTGGCAAAAGTGCGCTGAAGCTGAGGTAAGAAAGGCTTCAGGAAAGTTGGAATCTTCTCCAAGAGGTTGTTGAGGGTGAGAAGGATGGCGGCCTTGACCTCTGTCGAACGCTCAGTGACTACACGAATCAGGGGTCCGGTGATTTGCGTAACAAACGGCTGAAGTGCTTTGGCGCTGGTACGATCAATCATGTCCGATATGGCCAACGCAGCCTGTGTGCGTTGATCAACGGAACCGTTCATCAGACCCTGTAAGAAGATGGGGAGAATAGCATTGATTCCTTTTGGTAGTGAGAACCCGGCAAGGTCGGCGCCAGCAACACCGACTTGGTTCAATGTCTGTCGAGTAGACATGACGAGAGACTCCATCTCCTCCTTGCGTAGACGCTTCGTTGTGAGTGTGCTGAGTGCTGTCCAAGCTGCCTGGACTACTCCTTTGTCGCTGTCATCGAATGATATGAGCAGCGCACGAATGAGGTCGGGATGGTATCTTGAGAAGTCTACCTCGGATTCCGCAAAGAATTTGGCTAGGTGCATGTCGGCACGTGCTCTTCGTCGTTCGTCGTCATGCTTAGAGAGTGCAAGCATCACACTCATGGCTGTGTTGAGTCCATCGTATTCGTCCACAGATAAAAGCACCTTGTCAAAGGCCAATTCCAACTCAGTCCTTAGGTCTTCATCCTTCGTCGCGATGGCGTTGTCCATGATGGTGTTCAGGATGTTCGGCAGTCTTCTCGTCATGGCAGAGCTTGCCACTTCAGCAAGCGAAGCAATGGCCCGAGCATTAAAGGCAGACATAGGCGATGTAAGCAGCGTTGGCAAAAGGTTGGGCAGAATAATGTTGGATCGTGCCTGGTCGGTAAGCAACGTGAGGAGTGCAGACAAGGCATTCTGGGCATCGTCCTCGCCACGTAGGAGGCTGAGCAAGTATGGTAGGACTTGGTCGACAGCTCGCTTCCCCAAAATCTGCTGTAACGCATCGAATGCTTCAGCTGCTGCCTCCCGTACCTCCACATGTGGGTCAATCAGGGCAGTCCTGACTACTTGAATCAAAGTCTTCTCGTATTCCTCAATCTGTTCAGGTGAGGCTGAAGCAATGAGTTCTCGGAGCGCAATACAGATACCTTGTTTGGCGTCGGTGTCTGTGGTGTGCAATCCTTCTTCCAGAGTAGGAAGGAGTGTGGCCAAGACGCCATCTCCAGCCTTTCGAATGAGCTCTCCCAATGCGTTGCCAGCAATAACCTTTTGTTCCATGTTGGAGCTTGCTAGGCGGCGAATGATAAGCTGTGTGAGTGTGGGGACCAGCTCGCGCAGAGTACGTGGAGTAGCGACTAAAGCCTTCCACACATTGATGGAAGCAGTACGGACGAGACCAGACGTGTCGCATCTGCAGATATACAATGCAGATAGCACTTTGTTTCGCTTTTCTTCTCCGAGAACTTCCAGTAGAGACTGTCCGGCCTCCTTTGCGCCCTCCTCAGCTTCTTCATCCTCAACCTTGCCGCTAATGCCTGTGAGGTTAAAGAGTAGATCTCCAACAAGCTCCACAGAGCTGAGGCGGATACGATAGTTGTCATCTGCAAGACCTCTTTCCAGTTCAGGTAAGAGAAGATCAATGGCTTTGGTGGCGAAGTTCTTCACCAAGAGGCGTCCAGCGCGCAGAGCCGTCTCCCGAATCGACTCGACGTCGTCCGCGAGACCACCAAGAATGGGCGGGATAATCTTACTTAGGTAGTTCGCAAAGGAGTTTCCGAAACAGGCCGGCAAGAAAATAAAGAGCGACATGAAGCCTTCGCGCACAGAGGCCTTGTTGCTGGCAACATTCTGTAAAATGCTTGGTAACGTCTCCTCCAGGCGTCCAGTCCCAAGTCCAGCAAGAACCTCGGAAAGTGCCTGGGCAGAACCCAGTCGATCGCCTGCTCCAGTATCGGCTTTGAGAGTGGCCATGAGACTCGGTATGAGGTCGGGGAGTGCATCTTCACCAAGCTTTTCTACGAGGGATCCAAGCGCCTTCGAGGCTGTGGCGCGCGTAGTAGGGACGGGGTCTACGACAGCGACACGAAGGCCAGCAACGAGAATGGGCAAATGGGATGTGAGGTCTTTTCGTTCTGTGAGGTACGCAAGACTCCCGATGATCTGTGAGGCTTTTCGCTTTGTCCCTGACCGATCGCCCAGCCCTCGCTCTAAGATTCGGACGACAAGAGCAAGTGATGGGGCATCAAGGAAATGGGCAAATTGAATCTTGATCAGCGCATCAAGAGCATCGTCTGTGTGTTTTGTCGGGTCGCTGAGAGCTTTAAGTATGATACTGACAACACTCTTGATCTCAGGGTTGCTGATGACTTCACCAAAGCGCTGCAAACTTCTATTCGCCGATGATCGCACTTCTTTGTGACTGTCGGTCAGGACTGTTGTGAGAGGCGGAATGATGTCAGGTAAGCTGAGAGCTAATTGGTTTGCATCGAGATAAGCCATTGCACCCAATGAATCGCAAGCACCCTTCTTACTGCGCCACTGATGATCGTCAAGACCCTCGAGGAGTATTGGCAAGATCTGTCGGACACCAAAAGAGCTTAGAGTTGAGAAACAAGTCTTGGCAGCATCAAGACAGGCTTCCCGAACGTCGCCGCTGGTGTCGCCAAAGCCTGCAAGTAGCTGTGGCACGAGTTGAATAACGTACGGTTCGAAAAGACGTCCCAAGATGAGAGATAATAGCTCATACGCTAGATATGCGCCTTGCCTTTGATTTGCGTCCTTTTTGTTCTCACTAGCGCCTTTGAGTGTACCCATAATCCGGTACTCTTTGAGGACTCCCAGGCCTTTACCGAGTATAACACCGGCCAGACCATACGCAGCGCCGCGACGTGAAGGGTACTTCTTTGATTGCAGTAACTGGTCCATCATCTGGTTAACATATGTGGAAAGCTCCTGTTCTGACGTTCGGACCAAAGCAGGTAAGCACTGGGCGACAGCGTACTGTACCGTCTCAGATGGCGTACTGAGAGTCACCAAGAGTCTTTGAACGACCTTGGGAACTCGCGCATCTCCAGCGCCCAGATGGCGACCTAAAGCACCATAGAGAATAACCACAGCTTCATTGACCTGGTCATATAGCTCTGACTTGCGATCAGGCCCCTCCAGTGCATTCTCGAAGAGCTCCATGAGGGTCTCCACTTTGGATTGAGCCTTGGATGTGATGACAGAGGTGGCGGCTTCCATCATTTCGTCCCTTACAGAATCATTTCGATCTCCCAATGGACCTTCGTGAACCAGGAAGTTAAGGAAGTCGACCAAATGATCGGGAGTGAATCCAGGAGTCATTTCTTTGTAAGCGAGTGCGATGCCATCTCTACCCTCCCATGGGTCCCGAAGATCCATTTTGCGTGGCATGCCATACTCGTCGCGCTCTGGCACTCTTGGTTTCGCCTTCTCCTTGTAAGAGTGCTCAAGAAGTTGGAGTAGATTATCGAAAGTTTCGGGAAATTTCACGATGATCTCGCCGAGGGATCGAGCAGCCGCTCGTCTCAGCTGCTTATCCATGGATTCAAGATAGGGCAGCATCTGTACACCAGCTTCTGCTTTGAGCTCCAAGTGATTTTCCTCCCATATCGTCCTTGCCAGCTCTACATTCTCTGGTACGTCATCGTGACAGGCGATGAATATCTCCTCACTGAATACCATATTGTTCAGGTCGAGTTCTGCATCAATAGCCTGTAAGGTCGCTGTCCGAACGCTTGTTTCTGGTGCAATCGTTCCATGGATCAAGGCGACCAACTCTCCATTCGTGATGTTAGGTGCTAGCCCGCTAGCTAGGTTCGTCAGACAGTCCTTGATCAACTTATAGTGTTGTTGGTATCTTTGCATAGACCAGACTAGAATCTCGAGTAGGTTCTTGCGCTGCAAACGCTCATCGTTACAAGAGTTTGTGTGTGCAGCCAATACTTCTATAGCCAGAATGAGTTGTTCGTCCGCATCTTCGTGGGACACTCTTCCAATGCCACCTTTTTCTAGGACCAAAAATATGAGAGGAAAACAATAGGCAAGTGAAACTGTGTCCAGTGGTCTCTGATCGCTAAGAAATCGGAGCCGATAAAGTACGCGGGTTATCAAATCGCCTAGATCTTCGCCTTCGTACTCAGACACAAGTTGTATGGAACCGATAGCTCGCAAGGTCGCAACACCGACCAATGGGCGCATAACACCTAGGCGACCAGAAATTCGCTCCGAGCAAGAAACAAAAGTTGTCGCTGGCAGGTCTCCAAGCAACAAGCCGACACCAGCTCGGATAGACTTAATTAGGAGATTAACAGCAGGTCCCATCCATTGTTCTGCTTGGGTAGGTGGTCCAACCGCTAGACTCCTGATAATGCCGACGCCACGCCTCATTTTCTTCTCTGTCGCGGCTACGTCTTCTCTGATGGCTGATTCCTTCACGAGCTGGGCTGTGACCTTTGCTCGTTCGTCTGCTGTGAGCTTCTTTTCTTGGCCTTTTTTTTGCGCGAGTTGCGCGCGTAGATCTTCTTCCCATTTAAGAGTATCGTAGTCCTTGGTATTCTTGTCTATTGTAGCTGGAGCCTTTTTTGACAGGACATCAATATATGCTGTACCCTCTGGAGTACGAAAAATGGCAGCCTCAGTTGGTCCTATTGATTCCAGATGTCTTGGATCGAGGTCTTGACTGAATTGTTGCACGACGGCTGGTAGAGCTACCTCTGGTGCTACGAAAGCCATGTCTGTGTACGCGCTGTATGCAGCTAAACTGATTCCCGGAAGCTGCTCAATATCTTTGTTTTCGGTCACGTTATTGATCATATCCATGAGATCATTCAAATTGTCTCTAACAAGTTGGCCAGGATCAATACCCATGCGAAGGGTCAAGTCAATCCAGGATACCCGGGGAATGATTTCTGGTCTGGCCAGCACGATCAGGCTCAAAGCTTGCTGATTCAAACACGATGCATCGACGCGCACATCGAGCTTGCTTTGTGTGTCAAGGGGTAGGCAGATACAGCCGAGAACATGCCCAAGTTCGGCAGTACCACTCTTTGCGGAGAACGCGGCACTATCTTTGTTTTCCTGGACAGTAGACTTGTACCAGGACCAGATGCCCTTCACTATAATGTTGCTGATTCTCTCAGGCGAAGAGCGGAGGTAAGATTGCGTCAGCGCATGCTTCGCTGCTGATTTAGCCTTGGTAGCGACACTCTGTGCCACAATTAGGTATATGAATGCTTGAGCCCACGCATCTTGTGCATCGGTGGATATGTCGTGGCCAAGAAAAGGAGCGAGAGCTGTCAAAGCGCGAAGTGCGACTGCAACATCGTCCTCGGTCGATAGTTTTGCATACACTTTCGGATTGAGTATGAAGGAAGGCTTTGGCTGTGTTGTGAAGGATTGTGAGATGACATCGGATTTTTCGAAGATAGCGACAAGCTTCTCATCACTTATATGGCGAGCCTTCTCGATAAGGAGGGCTACGACATAGTGACCTACAGTGAACATGCCGTTCTGGGTCGAAGGAACAGGGTTGGCGTTCACTTCTTGCCATATCTCTACCAACTTCGGTAGCGTTGCCTGACAAAATTCCAGCACGACTGGCTGAGCAAATTGTGCTTCAGAGAGATTCCACCATATGTCTGCAGTACGAATAGACCACAGGCGTTTGACAGGCACGCGCTTGTCAGACATTCCTTTGATGAAGGCATCCGACACGGTCTTGTCGAGCGAAACGCCGTTGGCCAGACCAAAGTTCAAGTGTTGCGTCATTGCTGAGACTTGGGCAACGACCGCTGTCTCGCTCGGTTCTTTGAGTGCCACAGGGGCGAGTCCGGGTGGTATCTTAGTTGATAATGACGTTCGTGGAGGCAGAGCTGATAGCATCTGCGCGTGCAAGACCTTCTGGTCAACGCCAGACACTTTTCCTTGTTTGAGGGGGTTCAGCACTTCGTCTGCCACTCTGCCCAGCGAATCCTCCTGGTGCGATCGTGAAGCGAGCGCTATGAAGGTGCGCAGGGCGCCTGCTCGTATGGTTGGATTGCTTGACTTGAGGTTGGAGAGCAGGGGCTTCAACATGTTCTCAAGCAGTATGTCCGAGAGGTCCATAGACTCGGGGAGGGCCAAGATCATGGGCGATACTAGGTCGTTCAGGACTACCTCTGGCGCTCTTAGCAAGGCCTTTTCGACGGGTGCAATAAGCTCCTTGCGCAGCTCCTCCAGCGTGGGGAAGTTGTGGAAGAAGTCATGTAGCGCATTGGCTATGTGGCCCGGTAGTTGGCTCCGAGACCCGATGATCTCGCGGACATGGTAGGTGTAGTAATCGTGTTTGTGTTGCTCCAGCAGCGACTTAGCGATGGACAGCCGCGATGCGACGCCCGCAATGACGCCGAGGAAGACGGCATTCGCAGGCGTGGGGACGGCGCTTTTTGCCGTGAGCGTGGTGACGAGCTGGGGGAGGGCAGCTGGTTCGGCGCGGAAGATGGCCCGCAGCGCGCGGCGCGTGGACACGAGAGCAGCGCGGGCAATGCGCTCCGCCCGGCGGTCGCTGCCGGCGCCAACACACGTCTCGAGCACGCGGGCGTCAGCGCGTACTACGTCTAGGCCGTGGTTGGCCCATCGCGCTGGCGAGCGGGCCAAATGGAGCAGTAGCACTGAGCACCAGTCGACGAGTACAACGGCGTTGGTGTGGGCGAGGCCCTTCTTCTGGCACTCGTCGGTCAGAAACTGCACCAGGGGCGTCAGGACGGCATCGGCGCGGGGGCCGTTGAGCAGCGCTGCGAGCACGAGCTCGACGGCGCGGCGCGATGGACGGTCGTCGTAGAGCGGGTAGGTTTCGAAGAGGGTGTGCAGCAGCGGGGCGAGGTCGGCGACGGCGAGGGCGTCGGCGGCGACGACGTGCTGCAGGCTGGCCAGCTCGCCGATGCGACTCTTGGTCGAACTCGTGATGAGCTTCGGCCGCAGCGCCTCGCTGCGGGGAGGCGGCGCGCTATCGTCGCCGGTGACCGTCATGTCGAGCCGGGCTCATGTGATCGCGCAGCGCTGG
>Ga0314758_1000051_pt1 | contig 10083 bp, 1 predicted proteins | sample G5R1MT_49_FD_207777 | JGI IMG/M metagenome (GOLD analysis project Ga0314758, IMG submission 207777) | Metatranscriptome of switchgrass phyllosphere microbial communities from Michigan, USA - G5R4_MAIN_28AUG2017_LR1 (Metagenome... | ecosystem: Host-associated > Plants > Phyllosphere >... | reverse complement strand
GTTCACTATCTGTAGATTACGTATGAAGTTCAACAATAGAGCACATCTCCATCTAGCCTCGCGCATTCCATTTGTCATTGTACGCATTGACGGCAACCGCGACCTGCTTGTATAGCCAGTTCCGGCTTGTCTCATCAGCAATCGGTATGAATGGCCCATTAGTGCCGCCCTTGAGGATGATGCTCATGCCGGTCCGCTCTTTGCTGATGGTCTGAACGTCCTTCAGGGGCACCTCCCACTCGCTCGTCAATCTCTTGGCGCGTACAAGCATGATCGAGTTGTATGTGATCATGACAAGCATGGTCGCCTCTGTCTGCTGGCTTGGCCGTCCCGATTGCTGTTGTTGTCGTGCCGGCTGCGAACTCGAGTTGAGCTCCAGATGAGCAATGTAATGCTCATTGAAGAACTTGCCATTGTCGAGTGTCTTCAGCCAGAATTGACCGAGCGCTTCGCGTTGGCTGTAAGGTCGGACGATGCCGTCCACGCCGATGAATCTGGCCAAACGGACACGATCCAATCCTTCCTGGTCAAAGACAGTCGTGGTGTTGCGGACGCCCTCAGCAACACTGGACGCTAGATCAAAGGCTCCAATGGCAGGCTTGGTCGCCAGTCCAAGGAGACCCTTTCCGACTCCTTTGACAAAGCCAGCCGCGCCTTCTCTCTCCGCACCTTGCATGGGCTGCCGTGCAAGACCTCCAATGCCACTGGCTAAGCTGGATGCGAATGCGTTGCCACCGGATGTCAATCCATAGAGCGCATGCTTAGGCCGGTTCCTCGCTCGTGACATGCGTCTCGAATCTTGGAACTCTTTATCCATGCTCGCCGCCGCAAGGCCCTTGCTGATACTCCCGGTGAACTTCGACACACTGTCTGACAAGCCAAACACACTCTTCTTGACGAAGCTGCTGGCTCCTTTTGCTATACCTATGCCGAGATCTTGTGGACGATCGTTGATGAGACCTTGGTATGGTTCGTAGAAGATATCTGCCACTCCCGAGCTGATGTTGTTGAACAACCCAACTGGATTGCCCAAAAAGTCTGCCGAGCCAATGATGACATGGACTTGTCGCAGCGACTCTTGGACGTAGTGACTCTGGATGTTGCTCATCAACGCACTCATAGACAGACGCGCATTCTCGAGCATGAGTGCATTGTAACGGACTGGGGCATCATTGACATTGCCGATTGACATCGTCAGGACGTTGACGACGAACAACATCGGATTTGTGGACGAGCTACCCGTGTCTTCGGCATTGATTCGCTCAGTCCGAACGAACGACAGGTCGAACTGCATCGGCTGCAGATGAAGGAGCTCGAAGTAGATGTCTTGGCCGGATTGCTCTTGCTGTGGCTCGGGAATGTCCAGGTTCTCAGGTACAAGCCTGCCCTCTTTCTCCTCGGTCCAGGACGCTCCAGGAACCTTGGTGAAGTCAAGTAGGGCAAAGATGAAGTCCTCGTCGATCTCGATAGTCATCTGCTGCATCAAGAATGTGAAGTACTTGATATACAGGACACCATAGGAGTCGTCCTTCACACGGGTCAAAGCAGTACGGAAGATCGGGTGCGCCTCCATTTCCTTGCCAGTCTTTGGAACCACGCTGGGATAGATCAGCAAAGGGAAGATGCCTCCGTATAGCTGATTGTCAATTTGAATCCATTTGATAGTCAAAGCGACTGTCTGGTACAGTGGAGAATCTGTGTATTTCAGTTCGATGTCGCGCCACGTTGCGTAGACTAGCTCGCGCAATTGACGATTCACTAACGAGATACCGATACCTGCGAACCTGATTGTGGCTCGCAGGTTTATATCTGTATCTTGTTCTTTGACCTCGAATCCGCCTGTGGTAGATGCGCTTGCCGAGTTGGACTTCTGCTTGTACAGACTCGTTTGGGGCTTGTAGTTTGACATTACAAGGGTCTGCGTGGGTCCTTGGGCGACGACGTTGAGATCGATGATCTTCTGTCTCTGTTGTTGTGACCCAGCAGGGATGCGCATCGGGATGAGATTGCCAATCTCGGCGAGTTTGACGTGTCGCTCTTTGCCATTTGCGCTGATGATCAAGTTCTTGTTCTTTGTTGCCGGATAATCCCATGCATAAGGCATGATGCTACGGGCTGGTAGTCGGTACCGGATTGGTTTCCAGCCCGAGGTCCGATCCTCCTCGTCGTCGTCAACATTGGGGTTTGCTTGCCAGAACAGAAATTCTTGATCACTTTCGTTACGCATGGAGAACGGCCAATGTTTGGTCTCCAGACTGAGGTGCAAAAAGATAGTGGCGTTCTCCATCAAAATCTCCACGCGGACAAGCTTCTGGCGCTCGCCTGTCTTGGCGAGCTTAACATGCACGCTGCCAACGTTCGCGATGTCGAAAGGTGATGACCATGAGTTGTTGACTCCGGGAAAGCAAAGCGTGAGCTGCTGCCCGGTAGCCTGCTTGAGGAAACGGAGAGGATACAGTTGACCTGGCGTCAACGTAACAGCGTTCGAGGAGCCGGGCTCGCGAATTTGGATCTCTTCTGTGAGCTTGTTCTTGACCACAAATCTTGGCGAGATAGTGACAACTTTGGAGAGCTTGTATTTTCCTTCGCCTTCCACAACATTGATACCACAGTGCATCTCGCCTCTCCCACTGTCTGCTGGTAGTCTGACGTTGGCGTTTGCACCAATCGCATCGAAACTGATTGCTTGACTCCATTGTGATTGTCCGACCTTGATCAAAGCACGATTCTTCCGGTCATCCGTGGGGAATGAGAACATGAATGGAGTCGCTCGCTGTGTATCGTCTTCTGTATCCGCAAATGTGGCTCCAGTTCCGGCGGCTGACTTGGAAGCTCCAAAGAACGCTTTGCTTCGGATATCGAGCTCGAGAGCCGTCCGGTTCAAGATAACGTAGGGGCTGTAGATCGTGATCTTGAAAGCTCCACCGCTGTCTGGGACATTGTAGTAATGAATCTTGAGGCGAAGCTCGAGATTATTGCTGTCCTTGACCAGCAACGTCTTCTCTCTTCTGAACACGTTTTCATTGTTCGAGTTAATGATTGCAAAATCGCTGGCCTTGAACGGAGTCTCCTGCATGTCGATGCTGACCAGGAGCAGGTGCGATAACTCAACAACGTGCACCGGGCTAACGCCTCCTTTGCGCAGGAAGTTGGTCCAATCTTTCTTGGTGCTCTTGTCATAGATTCGATACTTGAAATCGAAAGGTAGCAGATTCTGGATCTCGATTGGAGCAGACAAGCGAATACGCATGTACGGATATACGTTCGAGAGCGGGTTGTTCTTGTCGTAGATGCACTGCATCTGGAAGTAGAATGGTGACGAATTCTCATTGTTCTCATCTTGGCAGGTCAGAGTGCGAGTTGGGCGCTTCAGCAGATCCCGCCAGAAGAGACGCTCTGTAGACCACGTATAACCGAATCCTTGATCAGGTCGTACCACCAGTGAGTGCATGAAGGCCGCGCCCACTGGAGCCGGACGAGATTCGCCTGGCGCAATCTTCTCAATCCGGAGCAGGTTTCCTTCCTCAGGACTGAATACGCCCAGCTCGATCGGCACTTGCGTGCGATTTTCCATCAACAGCGGAGAGCGCAGTGTGATGTACTTGACATTGTCAGGACCAAGCTCGACCTCGACGAGCAGGCGATGCTGGATCTTGTCTTTCCTCGGCTTGAGGTTGTACAGGATCTCTCCCTCTCGGTTCACCTGGATACGATCGACACTGTCGAAGCCACTGCCTTCTAGTTTGACGCCGATGACGCCGGTCTGGCCCTCGGGCGACAACGTCTCACGTGTAGTGGTGGGGTCCTCAAATCGCCATGGCTTCTCCTCGCCATCTGAGAGCTTCGCGGCATCTCCTTCGTCACCAGCGCCCGCATCGCCACTTGTCCAAACATTGACGTCGAAGCCGGTGTAGTTGCGTATCGTGTATGGCGCATCGCTGCCTCTCGGTTTGGACAGAACATCCTCCTCGGACGACAGAAACTGCGCAGACTTGGATGCCAAAGCAATCGTAGCGGAGGTGACGGTCAGCTCGAGGGACTTGCGGGAGTACAATTCCAGAGCAAGCTTGTCTGAACTTGCTTCCTTGGCCATGTGGAACCCGAGCGACCATGGCTCGATGAGTGGCTCCCAGGAAGATTTGGAGAAATTGTATACGTTGAAAAACGTGTCGATGCTTGTATCAGCCGTCATGTCAGCAGTCCAGTCACGTACTTCCACGGCGAACTTCTTTACGCTCCAATCGAGCATAGGTAGCTCATGTAGGTCGCCGATGAGCACAACACGAACACCTTCAATCTGGACCCTCAGTTCCTCGCGCCTCAGCACGGCAGATCCGAGTGCTGACACGGGTTCTTCTGCTTTAGTGCTTGATCTTTTCGTCATGATCGTCTGCGCTTGCGGCTTCTGTGTGGAAGCAGCAGGATGCTTTGCAGATCCGCCAAGTCTGCCCTTTGCGGAGCTTGCCTTGACCTGCTCGATCTTCTTGGGAGTGGTATCGCCCATCTTGTCGTCCGGCGATGCTGACATGGCCGAAGCTCGATTGACGATCTGCATGGCGAGCATGATATCGCGCAGCGACAGGCGTAGCACCAATGGCTCAATGTCGACCTCGATACTTGTGAGTGATGCTTCTTGATCCTTCGATCGCATGTCCAGCGAGGTCTGTATGCTGAAATCATCCAGAATGCGCAGTCTGGTAGTTTCGAATTGATCCATACGACAGAGAAACATGCCAATCTTCTCCGCTTGTACTGTCATGGCATGCTGCTGAGAAATCAGCACTTGCTTTGTGCCCAACACGATCGCTTCAGAGGTGGTAATAGCCGGATTGGCAATGAGCACAACTTGCGCATCGACCACGTTCAAGCGATAAGAGATCTGCATGCTGCCCTGTGGCTCCGTGGTCTGCGATTCCGCTGGCTGCGCCTGCTCATCTTGGGTGATCGCTTCTTGAGTATCAGCGATCGTGGACTCTTCCAGGTCCTCGCTGCCCGAACTCTCCTCAATCACCAGCGGTGCGTCTTGTTTGAGGCCGTTGGAGATGAAATTGGACACGTCGAAAATGTAATCTAACGCCAGTATGATCCTGGGACTGTCAACAGTAAGCAGCGCTATCAGGTTTCTGTCTGTACCGCCGGTGATTGACACGCTCGCCATGAACTGCTGCTTGATATCGGTATTGATTAGCGACATGATCTTGCGGAACTTGTTCTTGTCGCGAGTCCTTGTATCCGTGATTGTGAAGGACTGGATGAGCAGCTCGCTCTCGAGCCCGCCATCGCTGATCATCCTCAGCTTGACATTGGTCTCGTTGAGAGAGAACTTGGACAGACTTGCTGCTTCGAGGTCGCCCACAGGCTCTGCGACCTTGCCTTGGACAAGTTCCAGCCCGATCGCACCAACTTTGAACACGAGGTCAAGTTTGGTCCAGGTCTCGTCGCTCGTACCCAACTCAGGACCTTGCTGCGACGGCTTGTCTACCTTACTGGCTGTATCCTCTTCGCGGGATGCGAGAGTGCCTACTGCCTGAGCCGGCTCAACGATCGATGGCGGCAGATCATCCACCGCCTCTTCCTCCAGCACTTCGTCAGATTCCAGCGCGAAGGCTTGCGGGATGTTCCTCGAGAGCTCCATGACGAACTTGAGCTGGGCTTCTGTCAAACGAAGATTGATGTTAGACATGGATCCCTCAATCTCCATGTCTGGTCGATCGCGTCCAGACTTGTGTTCAGTCTGTGTAATGTTGAAGTCAAGGTTGACCTTGTCGATCATCTCCAGCTCCTCTGCTCTGTCTTCCGAGTAATGGAACATCGAAGTCAGTCGGATGTTGTGAATTCCTGCGGATAGCTTGTTCACAATCTCGTCCGGTTCTCCGTCCAAAGGCACGAACTTGTTGTTAGCGTAGATCTCTCCTAGATACGCTGTGACAAGGTCTCTCTGGGGACTATCATTGATGACCATCCGAGGGAAAGCAACGATGGGCGTCTTGATGAGGATATCGAAATGCATCTTGCCCGCAGATTCTTGCACTTTGGTCGCCTGGTTCGCAGCTGCTTGTCGTGCAGCGTTATAGATGGCTTGCATCTTACCAAACTTGACACCAAACTCCATGATCTTGCGGAACGGTTCTGTAACGAAGTTGATCTTGATGGACCCAGATCGTAGAAAGATCTCGTTATCGTGACCAGGGTAAGAGCCCATGCTCGTGTCAAATGTCTCGTATCGGAAGTCAGCGAGTTCATCTCCCTGTATCGAAACCAGTTGACGCAGATTCGATTCTTCCGACACGCCCTGATTCACGTCATCGACCAGATCCAGAGCACCAAGCTTGGCGCCCACTCGCATGGTTTTGCCTGCCAAGAACACATTGACAACGGCGGAAGTCAAACTGAGTGTCGCAAGTCTGATCCCATCGTTATTGAGGATGACGCTGATACGGCTCAATTCAGCCTTGATGCGAATCTTGTCGCTACTGGGCGCCGCGGCCGGCTGTACCGCTGTATCGCTCTCCGAACTAGCCAATATCTGTTGCTCGCCTTTCTGAGTATTGTTATCACCGCCAGCAAAGGTGTTCATGATGAAGTCCAGGAGGGTCAATAGAGTTTTTCTCGTGACCATCAAGTTGATGGTCGACACTGCAACATCGAGATTCGTTTTGATGCCCTCGAACTTGCTCGTGAAGTGTGGATGAGCATTGTTGACCATCTGGAAGTGGACTGTGAGCAGATCCTCTTGCTTGTTGTCGACCAGATCTTCACTCGAGATTAAGTTCCTGAATTCTGGTGCGGGGCTCTCCTCGACATGATCTTCGACGGCCAAAGTCCGGAGCCTGACATCGGCTACCATATCGAATGGTCGCTGATAGAACTCTAGATAGAAAGTCTCGGCGATCAATTCGACAAGCAGCTGATCTTGTTTCTTGCCTTCTGGGTCGGCTGTATAGAGAGAACCTTGAAGTTTGTCCACCGTAAACTTGAATTCGAAGGTACGCTGCTCCGGATTGATGTCCTGCTTCTTACTTGGGGTGTTCGAGGCGTTCGGTGTCTGGATCTCACGGTCGTGGTCTTCTTCAACGATGAGATCATCTGCCGACGCCTGGAATGACTTGCCACGCGGTCTTCCAGTCTGTGACTGTACGGGCATGAGTCTTGTATCGTCGCCTGAGATCTCCTGCGCGCGAACAGTATCAGCAGGCTCATCTTCGTTGAATTTAGGTATGGCGAAGTTCAGCAAGCTCATTAGTGACTTGTACTTCTCGTCAGAGAATTGAGCATGGAGAACAGGCAGATGACCGTTGATGCGGAACTTGGTCAGATCCGGTGTCTTCGGTACTATGCAAGTTTGAATGCTGAAATCCATGTTGATCCTGTCCACGAGATGGAAGTTGCGCGCGGAATCTGTAGACTCGAGCTGTCGTTTAGTCTCTTCGACAGTGGTGCCGATCAAGAGCTGCGTGGATTCCAGCTTCAACTGAAACTTGTCATACATCAGTGATTCAAGATGTTGCAGGTCTTCAGCACTGAACTTCTGACTCTGTTTGGCTTGAACTTCCGCGAGCGTCTTCTTGTCAATCAGATCACTTCGTACACTCGCATGACCAGCATCCAGGATCAAGCAGATCTTGCTTTTTCTTGTCACTGTGTCCGGCACAATGATCAGCGGCGCTTGCAGATCGAGTTGTACATCAACCGTCTTGTGTTCTTGCAGCGCGTACTCCAGGCCTGCCCGGGTCTGTTGTCGTAAACCCTCCACTGTTGAGCCGGCAGACTCCATCAGTGCGCCGATTGATTCAGTGTGTTTGTCAGGAGGCTTGAAGAATTTCGAGACTTGTACGACGAAGTTCGGATTGTACACGATCTCGAGTGCCTTCAGCTTCACGGTCAAGGCGGTATCTGCACGGTTATCCAGCGGATTCCGCTCGAGCGACATGCTGAAGAATGGATCTTGTTCGTCATCTTCATCAGCACCATCCTTCGGTTCGTCATCATCACCTAGTTCTCGGATTCTGTCCTTGTCAGATACCTGTGATGCATCCTTGACAGCCAGCATCTGCTCGAACAGATTGCCTTCCGTGGACCCATCAAGTATGCGCATGCCGCCTAGACTCAGATTGACAAGTGATGAGTCGGTACGCTGAACAAATTCGGTGCTGAAGTCGTCAAACGACAACTTCAGTATGTCTTGAGCCTTCCCATGAGGGTCCCGGCGCAACGTGAAGCTGCCAGTCTTGAGGGCCATGTCGACCTGAAGTTTGACGGCTTCTCGCGGCGCATCGACCGCTTCTGTGATGGTCTTCTTCTCATCGAAATCAATTGCTTGATACAGCTCTTTGCGCTGCTCTTCTGACATCTGACTGTCGTCCGAGGCTTCTTGCTGCTGTGCTTTGGGTGCACCCCAGATGTATGAAGACCATGTCGCCTTGGGCGCCTCGGGCTTTTTGACTGCTCCCTCCTTACGTAGCTCGTTTCTGGCAAGCGAGCGCCAGAAACGAAGGTCCTCGTATGTGAGTTTACGCTCCAGACGATCTAACTCTGATGCATCATCTGCGGCAAGCTTCTCATCTCGTTTCTTCTTCTTGAACAGCTTGATATACGCTCTCCGATCGTCTCTACGCTCGGCAAAGTACGCCCATGACCATCGCTTATTCTTGTCGTGAATGCGGTCCCGCACAGCATTTCCCGCGAACAGCAACCAGGCGCGAGGATCCTCCTTGGGACTTTTTTTAGGCTGCAGCTTACGATACTCCTGGTGGCGGATGAAGTAGTGAAAGAGGTCAACAAGCATCAGAGCATCACGATACTGGTGATCATCGAGAACAAAGCCCAGCTCATTGAAGAGCAATCGGGCTTTCATTTTCGGTTGATCGAATTTGCCGGTCTTGTCCATCTCCAGTCCAGCTCTGCCCGACACGGGTTTGAGGATGAACTGATGATTCTTCACTTCGGGACTATCGCTTTTGATAATCATCTCCCGGAACTTCGCCAAGATGTCCTTGTGTTCTCCCGTGTCTTTTTCGTCCGTGCTAGAGCCAATGAGCTCGGTATCGGTATCCCAATACACGGAGAGAGATCCAAGAGTGGCGAGCTTGTGAGTGGTGTTGCTCGAGCCGGCCACCCAGGTGGGCTTCCAGTTCTCATCGGTAGAGATGGCACTGAGCTCCTGTAGAGTGAGTCCAGCCGCGAATGGGTGTCCCGGATCCGACAGATCGTCCTCATATCGAATGTGCACGTTCTTGACCTGGATCTGGACGTTGTCGATGATTGTGGTGGTCAAGGCAGCGGTGAAGGACTGCTGCTTCTGTTGCTCCTCCTGCGACATGCCTTCGGTGTTCCGTTCCTTCAGCAGCTCGGCGCTGTCCAGTTTCTCCATCTTGACAGCGTGGGCACGCTTGTCCTCCTCTTCGGCATCAAACCGCTGGTTCTCCTTCGGTGCGGCGAGCAGGAAGACATCTTCGACCGTGATCCGTACCGGCTGGCCGCGGAGATTCGACCATGGAATCTTGAGGACGAGTGTGGAGATGTGACCTTCGACCACATTCAGCGGAAGGTGGAACTGATCAAGGGCCTCGCGGCGCAGCTCCAGGTCGCGAAGGGTGACATCGCCGGACCAGATGCCAATGTTGAGCTGCTTTGGGTCGAAATTGCGGACATAGAGACCCAGGAAGCGATTCAGCAGGTTGGCGACCAAGCTTTCCAACATGGTGAATGCGGGCGGCCGGTACCTGGCTCGTAGGGTTTAGGTGTATATGGTGGAATCGCTCAATGGTGACACTATGGGCTCATGTCATGAGTGGCATGCCAGATTTTGACCTTTAGGCCGCGTGATTCTGTGCGGCAATTTAAAGGATGTCGGCGGCGGATGAGTCGTACTCGCTCAGCAGTGCAAATGTGAAGTAGCAGGTCTGCCAGGAACGCAGTTTCCCCAACAATCGTGCTGACGCTGCTTAGAATGCACTTCGGAAGCACTAGTCACAGCAGCAGCACTTCTTCTAGGTGTCACAGTGCGGCAGATGCATTATCTCCCCAAATGGCGATCTGCGACTATGCCTCGACTGCCTGGTCTGCGCTGAGGAGGGACGGGTG
>Ga0314758_1000050_pt1 | contig 10099 bp, 2 predicted proteins | sample G5R1MT_49_FD_207777 | JGI IMG/M metagenome (GOLD analysis project Ga0314758, IMG submission 207777) | Metatranscriptome of switchgrass phyllosphere microbial communities from Michigan, USA - G5R4_MAIN_28AUG2017_LR1 (Metagenome... | ecosystem: Host-associated > Plants > Phyllosphere >... | reverse complement strand
GTTTAAAAAGCGCCAAAATCAATTGGGCAGCGGCTTCATAGGCAGAAGCATTGCCAACTGGTTTGCGAACATTTCTACTCAGCGAGAAAAACCGCCTGTTCGGCGAAATAACCTCTGCCCCCAGGTTGCGCGGCATATTTTTGTTACCGCTTAAATAGTAGTCAACTAGCAGAGCCTCTATGAGTCCTGGAATTTAGCAGTCCAGCCAGGTTCTTTACTTCGTCCATTTCAGTTCCTTAACCTCACCCTTTCCAGATTACGCTTACCCAACAGCTTTATGAAACCAACCTTACGATTGCTTGGCCTCCTACTGGCTGGTGCAGCTTTAGGACCACCTCGACTAGCGCTGGCCCAAACACCCACGCTGGAATTTGCGGCTGGTGCGGGCAACTCCACCACCGCCACCGGCCCTACGGTAGCTAACCAGGTTATTACGTTTCAAAACAACGCCAATAACCCGAACGACAACGTATTCACGGCCTACACCCCCACTACTACCGCCACGTTCTCACTGAGCAATCAGCAGTACACGGCGGTAACTGGCGGCGGCACGGGTGCGGGGGAGTCTTTTGGCACGACAACCAGCAATAATGCAGCTACCGCAACGGCCTTGTTTCCGTTGATGAATGCCGTCGGCGGCTCAAGCAACGCCAACTATACTTCAGCTAGCCCGGTTGCGGCTGGCTCGGGCATAGCCGTAACGGCCAACCGGTCGCTGTGGTTGTTTACGGCTGCGCAGGCCCTTCCGGCCAACGCCCCTACCAATGCCCGCTATCAATATGCTGACCTGACCATCACGTTTAGCCAGGCGGTGAATAACCCGGTTATTCATGTGACGGGCTTAGGCGGAACGAATGGCTCATTAGGCTTTTCTTCTGAACTGGACTTGCTTACCCCAGACGTTTCGCTTACGAAGCTAAGCGGCTCGACGGAATTGAACGTCACTTCGACCCAGATTTTGAATGGTGCCGCAACACTGGCGGCGGCTACCGGAGCCGGTGCGGCTAGCGGCTCGGTACTGGTTACGACTGCCCGCCCTGTTACCGTCCTGCAGTTTCGCATTTATCTGCGAGGCGACGGCGGCGGCACTGCCTGGAGCTCCAACAACTTTCCTGGCGATGCCTGGCTAATAAGCACCACGGCCCAAAGCGCGCCTACGCTCAGTGGCGTTGTCTTTGAAGACGTGAACTACGGCGGCGGCGCCGGCCGGCCCAGCACTGCCAGCGGCACGGTAGCACGCTCGGGCGCCACGGTCGAGTTATATTCTGGCAACAACTTGGTAGGCACTACCACTACGGATGCCAATGGCAAGTACACGTTTAACGTAGCCAACGGCACCTACACGGTGCGCGTGGTTAACAGCACGGTTACGTCTTCGCGCCCAGGCTACACCACGGGCCTGTTGCCCGTGCAAACCTACAACGGCACTACCACCGCCGTGGGTGGTACCAACCCGGCGCTCACCGACGCGGGTGCCAACAGCGGCACCCAGACGCTGTCGGCCCTCACCAGCGGCAACAATACGCCCGAGTCGATTGCCACGGTCACGACCAGCGGCATAGCTTCCACCGGCCCCGACTTCGGCTTCAACTTCGATGTGGTGGTGAACACCAACAACGCAGGCCAAGGCTCGCTGCGTCAGTTTATCACCAACTCTAACGCCCTGGGCGGCGAGGCTAACCTGGCCCAGGCCGGCTCCTACACCAACCAGCAGGACCTGGCAACCGGCTCTACACTCGCGGGCCGGGCCCCGGTGGGCCTGCCGGCCGGTGTAGAGTCGAGCATCTTCATGATTCCGGCTTCGGCCCTGACCAACGGCGTGGCCGTTATCTCGCCCGCCTCGACCCTGCCCCAGATTACGGGCCCCAACACCGCCATCAACGGCGGCACCCAGACCTTCAACATCGGTAACACCAACGACCAGCTGCTGGGCGTAGGTGGCACGGTGGGTACCAACGGCGCGGCCCTGGCCCAGCTCAACGGCCCCGAGGTGCAGCTCACCGGCACTACCGCCGTTGCCTACGGCCTCGATATCACCAACACGGCCACCGCGGCCACCGTGCGCGGGCTAGCCATCACCGGCTTCGGCAACCAGATTGACAGCGACAACGGCGCCAACATTCGTAGCGCTGCTAACGGCTTGGTTTAACCAGACTATCCTCGGCTCGGGGGCTACCGCCTTCGCGCAGCCCGGCACGCCTACCAATGCCGACAACCTGCGCCTGACGGCCGGCACCAGCGGCATCACCGTCAGCAGCAACCTCATCGGCTTCGCCAACGGCAAGGGTATTGCCGTTGGCCCGCAAGTGACCAACGCGCTGCTGACCGGCAACGAAATCCGCACCAACGGCCTGGGCTCGTCGGGCCTCGATGGCATCGACATTCAGGGCAACACGACCACGGTATCTAACAACCTGCTCACGGGCACTTCGGGCCAGGGCGTTGACAGCTACTTCTCGACCGGGGCCAACACCATCGTCAACAACACTATCACTGACAATGGCCGGGGCACGAACACCCGGGCTCCCAACGAAACGCCGGGCGTGCGCATCTATGGGGCTAACAACAACGTGAGCCAGAACGTCATCTCCGACAACTACGGGGCGGGCATCATGGTGCAGGCCACCGGCGCCAACGGTGCAGTTGCCAGCGCCACGGTGATGAGCGCCAACTCCATCTTCAACAACGGCAACGTGACGGCCCGCAATGGTGCCGCCGCCACTGGTGAGGTCGGCATCGACCTGCAAGCCAACAACACGAACGAAGCCGCTGGTACGTCGCCCTACGTGACGCTGAACAGCGCCACCACCACCGGCGCCAACGGGCTGGTTAACTACCCTATCCTGCGCACGGCCTACATTTCGGGCACCAACCTGGTCATCACCGGCTATTCCAAGCCCGGGGCCGTTATCGAGCTGTTTACGGCGCAGCCCAACCCTGCCGGAGTGAACGCTACGGGCACCAATTTCGGCCAGGGCCGCACCTTCCTCGGCACCTTCACCGAGGGCGTGAACGACAACGACGCCACCACCGGCCAGAGCTACTCGGGCAACATCAACGGCTTCAACCAGGGCTCGGACACCAACGCCAACGGCTTTAGCTTCACTATCCCGCTGGCCTCGCTGCCGGGTGGCACGCTGGCGGCCGGCACACTGCTCACCAGCACCGCTACGCTCAATAATGCCACGTCCGAATTCTCGGGCAACGCGACGGCTATAGCCGCCCTCACGGGCTTCGTGTACGAAGACGTCAACTACGGTGGTGGCGCAGGCCGCAGCCGCGCTACGCTGGGTACCGCCGCCATCGGCCGCCCCGGCGCTAAGGTCGAACTCTACAACAGCGCCGGCGCCCTCGTGGGCACGGCCATCACCGATGCCAACGGCCAGTACTCGTTCAATGCCCCCGTGGGCACGGGCTACACGGTGCGCGTCGTGAACAACTCGGTTCTGTCGAGCCGCCCCGGCGCTAGCGCTGCCTCAGGCTCGGCCACGGCCGGCTACGTTAGCAACCAGCTAGGCGTGCAGACCTACAACGGCACCACCACCCGCGTGGGCGGTGAAAACCCCCTCCTCACCGATGCCGCCGCCAACACCGGCGCCCAGACCCTGGCCGCCCTCACCAGCGGCACCAACGTGCCCGAGTCGATTGCCACGGTAAGCGTAGGCAGCGGCACCGCCAACGCGGGTCCCGATTTCGGCTTCAACTTCGACGTGGTGGTGAACACCAACAACGTGGGCCAGGGCTCGCTGGCGCAGTTCATTACGAACTCGAATGCTCTGACCGGCGAAAACCTGCTGGCCCAGGCCGGCTCGAACAACGCCGGCACCCTGCCCACGGGCACGGAAACCAGCATCTTCATGATTCCCTCGGGCGCTGCAGTAGGCGGCCTGCTGGCCAGCACCAATGGCGGCCCGGCCTCGCAGCTCAACGCCAACGGCGTAGCCGCCCTCAACCTGACGACGGCCCTGCCCACCATCACGGGGCAGAACACCAGCATCGACGGCACCACCCAGACCATCAACATCGGCAACACCAACAACGTGCCCCTGGGCACCGGCGGCACGGTGGGCACGGGCGGCACGGCCCTCGGCCAGCTCAACGGCCCCGAGGTGCAGGTGCGCGGCACCAATACCATCAACGGCATCACGATTGCGACCAATACCAACAACACTGCGGTGCGTGGTTTGAGCATCTACGGCTTTAACAATGGCATTTTTGGCGGCGTAAACGATACGGGCACCCGCATCGAGCAGAACGTCATCGGCGCTTCGGCCACCAGCTTCACCGACCCCGGCGCGGGTAACCGCACCCTGAACGAGGGCATCAACCTGAACGACTCGGACAACGGCTTCGTCACCAACAACCTCATCGGCTTCAACGGCGGCATGGGCATCTGGGTGCAAACCAACGGCAACGGCTCGAACAACAACACCATCACCGGCAACGAAATCCGCGGCAACGCCCTGGTGCGCAACGTGGGCGCCGGTGAGCGCCTGGTGTTCGACGGCCTGGAACTGCAAGGCAACAGCACCGGCAACACCGTATCGGGCAACCTGATTACGGCCAACGTGGGCCACGGCATCGACTCGTACGGCAACGGCATTGGGGGCAACACCATCACCAACAACACCATCAGCAACAACGGCCAGGGGGTAGCCAACAACACGGGCGAAGAAGGCTCTGGCCTGCGCGTGTTTGGCGCTACCAATCAGACAATTATCGCCAACAATATCCTGACTGGCAACAATGGCTCGGGTGTGCTGGTAATAGGCACTGCCAATCAGGTAACGATTTCGCAGAACATCACCAGCGGCAACACCCGCCTGGGCATCGACCTGCTCACCACCGGCGAAACCAACCTCAATAGCACCGCCGCCGGCACGCCTTTCTGGAACGGCAACACGGGCACGACCACAAACGTGACCCTGAACGACAACGGCGACACTGCCACCGGCGGCAACGGCCTGCTCAACTTCCCGGTGCTCACCACGGCCAACGTAAGCGGCACCTCGCTCGTCATCAACGGCTACGCCCGCCCCGGCTCGCTCGTCGAGTTCTTCCTGGCTACCCCGCTCACTACGGACCCCACCAACAGCAACCGTAACTTCGGCCAGGGCTCCAGCTACCTGACCAGCCTCACCGAAGGCAGCAGCGACGACACCAACGGCGGAACCGGCACCTACAGCGGCCTCATCAATGGCGTAAACCAGGGTACGGATAACACCAACCAGTTCACCTTCACCATTCCGCTGGCTAACCTCACGGCCGCCCAGCGCACGGCCCTGCTCAACGGCAACGCCGTCCTCACCAGCACGGCTACTCTCAACCGCAGCACGTCGGAGTTCTCGGGCAACCTGCCGCTGCCTATCACCGATGTTACCGTGGCCCTCACCGGCCCGCAGACGGTGAGCCCCGGCCAGCCCACGGGCACCTACACCGCCACCTTCACCAACGAAGGCCCGGTGTCGGCCAGCACCGTCACGCGCACCGTCACGCTGCCCGCCAATGCTACCAACGTAGTACTCCCTGCCGGGGCCACGCTGACGGGCAACGTCATCGACTTCGGCACGGCGGCTACCCTGGCCAGCGGCACCAGCAGCGCCTTCTCGTTCAGCTTCACGCCGGCCACCACGGCTACCGGCACCGTGGCCATCACGGGTAACATCACCACCGCCACTTCGCAGGGCAACAACGTAGCCCCCGATGCCTCGACCATCACGGCCCCGGTAGTGCCGGTTGTCAATGTGGCCACCGCCCTCGTGGCCACTACGCCCTCGGTAGCCGCTGGCACCCTGGCCACGGCCGGCACACCGGCACGCTTCACGGCTACCTTCAGCAACAACGGCCCCAGCGATGCGGCCGGCGTAGTCGCCTCGGTGCAGCTGCCGGTTGGCCTGACCAACGTATCCTCGACCAACAACACGAACGGTGTATACTCGCCCACCACGGGCATCCTGACCTATCCCAACCTGACGGCCATCGCCGCTGGGGGCAGCACCTCGTCGGTCATCACCTTCGACGCGCCAGCCACGGGCCCGGTAGCCGCTACCTCGACCATCTCGACCACGACCAGCGAAGCCGGCCAGACGGCCAACAACCAGGCTTCGGCCACCATCGCCATCACCCCGGCCTTCGACCTGACCACCACCATCACCGGCCCGGCCTCGGCCGTAACCGGCGACTTGGTGACCCTGAACGTAACCACGACCAACAACGGCCCCGCCGCCGCGGCCAACGCCGTGCAAACGGTGCAGCTGGCTACCGGCCTCACCAACGTGTACGTGAGCAACGGCGGGGTATACAACCCCAACACCACGACCCAGACCATCACGGCCAACGGTGTGAGCTACTCGGTGCCGGCCGGCGGGGTAATTTTCCCCACGCTCGCCAGCCTGGCTACTGGCCAGACGGTGGCTAACTCCATCAGCTTCGCGATGCCAGGCACGGCTTTCGCCCCGTCGGCCCTCGTGACGCCCAACACGGCTTCATCGGCCACCACGGCCGGCGACACCAACACGGGTAACAACACAGCCAATTTGAACGCCGGCGCTGCTGGCACCAACCTGACAGTACTTGCCCCGGTAGCGGGCACGGCCAATGCCTACACCACCATCAGCACCTCGGCTGCTACCACTACGGTAGGCTCGCCCGTAACGCTGACCGTGACCACCGGCAACAACGGCCCCAACCAGGCCACCGGCGTGACGCAGACGGTGCAGATTTTGCCCGGCTTCACTACCACCACGCTGCGCATCAACGGCGTGACGGGTAGTGCACCCGTCAACAACGTTATCACCTTCGGCACTGGCGGGCCGACCTACAACACGCTCACCGGCGTTGTGACCTTCCCGACCCTGACCAACGGGGCCAACGGCAGCGCCAGCGGCACCAGCGTGACCAATACCATCACCCTAACGCCCTCGGCCGCCGTGCCCGGCACCTCGGTAGCTACCACCGGCAACAACGGCCAGCTGCTGGCCATGGCCACGGTGCGCACCACTAACACCGACCCCGTAGCCGCCGACAACGTGGCTTCGGTAGCCGTCACGGTGGCAGCGTCTTCTGACCTGGCCACTACCATCACCGGTCCGGCTTCGGCCCAGGCTGGCCAGTCGGTCACCTACACGGCTTCGTTTGTGAACAACGGCCCGATGGCCGCCAGCGGCGTAACTGAAACCGCCCAGCTGCCCGCCGGCCTGAGCACCGTTACCATCACCGACGCCAACAACAACGCGGTGAGCGGCGCCTCTTACAACCCGACCACCGGCCTGGTAACCTTCCCGACCTTGGCTACCGTCGCCAACGGCGCTGCCCAGGTGTTCAAACTGACCTTTGCCGCCCCGGCCCAGAGCTTCACGCCGCGCAGCAGCGTAGCCTCGACCAGCTCGGAGTCGGCCCCAGCCAATAACAGCGCCAACATTGCTACCGCCGTGACGCCTTCGGCTGACCTCGCTACCCTGGTAAATGGCCCGGCCACGGCCGTAATCGGCACCGCCGTTACGTACACCGTGACTACAACCAACAACGGCCCGCTGGCCGCTGCTAGCGCTACGACGACCTTGCAGCTCGCTGCTGGCTTCGACGTGACGACGCTGCGTGTGAATGGTACGACGGGCGTGCTCAATGGCACGACCATCACCTATACTTTCGGCGCGGGCGCTACCGCCACCACGGCTACCTACAGCACCACCAGCGGCCTGGTGACCTTCCCGGCCATCGCCAGCCTGACCAACGGCACCAGCGTCGGCAACTACGTGACCTTCGTAATGCCGAACGCAGCCGGCGGCCAGACCACCGGCGTGGCTTCGACCACCGCCACGGGCAATGCGGACCCGATTGCGGCCAACAACTCGGCCAGCGTGGCCACGAGCATCGCGCCCACTACTACTACCTCGGCCGACCTGGTTGCCACCGTATCAGCTTCGGCGGCTAGCGTAGGCGCCGGTGGCACGGTAAGCTACACGGCTACCTACAGCAACATCGGCACCGACCCCGGCGTGAACGTAGTGCCCACCTTGCAACTGCTGCCGGGCCTCACCACGGCTACCCTGCCCCTGATAAACGGCGGCACGGGTACGCTCACCAACGGCAACATCACGTTCTCCAACGGTGCTTCGTACAACCAGCAGTCGGGTGTGCTGACCTTCCCGACCATCGCCAGCCAGGCTACCGGCACCGCCGGCACCGTGAGCTACAACGTGCAGGTAACGGCTCCTAACAACGGCCCGCTGCTGGCCACGGCCGCTACTACCTCGAGCACCAGCGAGCCCAACACCGTCGCTGCCCAGAACAACAACGTGCAGAGCGTACCGGTGACCATCACACCGTCGTTCAACGAAGTGACGAGCATCAGCGGCCCGGCTACGGCCGTAGCTGGCACCAGCCAGACCTACACCGTCACCACGACCAACAACGGCCCCTCGAACACCAGCAACGCCACGACTCAGACGGTAACGGTGCCCGCCGGCCAAACGCCGACTAACATCACCAACGGTGGCGTGTATTCGAGCGGCACGAACACCATCACCTGGACCATTCCGGCTGGGCAGCCCGCCGGCGTCAATGGCGCGGTAGCCAACAGCTTCACCATCGTGCAGCCCACCACCGCCACCACGCTCACGGCTTCGGTATCGGTGACGGGTGAGAGCAACACCGGTGACAACACCGCTACCATCACCACCTCGCCCACCAACCTGGCCCCGCTGGCCTACTCCGTGGTTAACACGCTGCAAAACCCGCAGTCGAACGAGGCCGCTGGCTTAGCTACCGGCTTGCTCATCTCGCCGCTGAACGCCTCGGACCCCGAGAACGCCTTCGCTACGCAGAAGTACACCATCGCAGCTGCGCCCAGCACCACCCAGGGCACGCTCTACTACCTGAACGGTGGCACCTACACGGCCGTGCCGGTTAACCCGGCAACGCCCCTGACGCTGACCGACGCCCAGGCTCAGACGCTCCGCTTCAAGGCCGCTACCGGCTTCGTGGGCAATGCGTCCTTCACCTACCTGACCACCGACGCCGCTGGCAATACCTCGCCCGTGGTGAACTACACCATCCCGGTAGAAACCGACGTGGATGCAGTTGCCTACACCCTGACCCCGACCAAAGGCGCCGCCAACCCCTACGTGGCCGGTGATGTCATCGCCTACACTACCGATGCCAACGGCGCCGTATACAACGCTGCCACTGCCTCGGTGTACCAGGCCAATGGCACGCTGCAACCCACGGTAGCCGGTAGCACGGCCCCGACCAGCGGCATCGCCGCCGCCAACGAGGTAGCCGGCACCATCACCGGGCCGAACACGACCACCGCCACCACGCTCGCCGACATCGGCCTGACCGTGGACGCCACCGGCCGCCTCGTGGTAGCCGCCGCGCCCAACACCAGCAAGCTCAAGGCCGGTAGCTACTCGGTACAAATCCTGACCACGGATGGCAATGGTGGCCAAACCAGCCGCGCCGTATCGTTCATCATCCCGGCCTTCCCACTGCCGGTAGTGCTGACGGCATTCACGGCCTCGGCCGTGGCCAACCGCGATGCCCAGCTCAACTGGAACACCGCCTCCGAAGTCAACTCTGCCGCCTTCGAGGTCGAGCGCAGCCTCGACGGCACCACCTTCATCAAGGTCGGCCAGCTTACTGCTAAGGGCACTACTACCGCCCCCAGCGCCTACGCCTTCACCGACAAAGGCGTGGCCAACCTGACCACTGGTACCGTCTACTACCGCCTCAAGCAAGTGGACCTCGACGGCAAGTTTGCCTACTCGCCCGTGCGCACCGTGGCCTTCACCAAAGCAGCCGTGGCTAGCCTGAGCCTGTTCCCCAACCCGGCCCAGACGACCACCAAGCTCGACATGACCTCGCTGCCCGCCGCTAGCACCTACCAGGTGACGCTGCTCGATGTGACCGGCCGCGCCGTGCGTACCCTGACCTTGGGTGGCGGCGCTGTCCAGCCCTTGGAAATCGCCACCCTGGCTTCGGGCACTTACTACGTGCTCGTCACCGGCACCCAGGCCGACGGCTCGGCCCTGCGCCAGACCCTGCGCCTCACTAAGGAATAAGCCCACCGGCTTAGCCCACCAAAAAACCTCCCCGCCGG
>Ga0314758_1000048_pt1 | contig 10139 bp, 7 predicted proteins | sample G5R1MT_49_FD_207777 | JGI IMG/M metagenome (GOLD analysis project Ga0314758, IMG submission 207777) | Metatranscriptome of switchgrass phyllosphere microbial communities from Michigan, USA - G5R4_MAIN_28AUG2017_LR1 (Metagenome... | ecosystem: Host-associated > Plants > Phyllosphere >... | reverse complement strand
GCAATATCTAATCTGTTAGGCCCCCCCCCTCCACAAATTTTTTTTTCATCTTTTTTAACAAATTGATGAAAACTAACTTATTTTTGTGGAGGGAGGGGGAAGACAAATAAACGTATGAATATTAAAAACCTTATGTAAGGTTCTATCAATTAAATGATTATTTTTATGAATAATTTCCCTTAACAAAAAAAGAGTATAGTTTAATTGGTAAAATAGGAAGCTTCAACCTTCAAATCCTCAGTTCAAGTCTGAGTGCTCTTGTATAAAAAAATAAAAAATTGGTATTTATACCAAATATATTTATTATTGTCAAAATTACATTTGGTATCCCTAATATAATAAGACATATTTTATATAATATTATATACTCTTGTTTTTTTTGTTAGAGGTTTTTGTTTTTTCTTCTCTCCATGTCCCAAAGTTGTAGTGAGCAGATAATGGAACACAACTCCTCTATTAAATTAATAGAAACCACAGAGGTTAATCACGATAAAAGTGATATATCAATGTGACTTGAAAGATGATTTTTATCAAGTAATGCAAAAGATATTGGAACTCTATACCTAATATTTGCCTTATTTTCAGGATTATTAGGTACAGCTTTTTCAGTATTAATTAGACTAGAATTATCTGGACCAGGTGTTCAGTTTATAGCTGATAACCAATTATATAACAGTATAATTACAGCTCACGCTATATTAATGATTTTCTTTATGGTTATGCCAGCTATGATCGGAGGATTCGGTAACTTTTTACTACCTTTATTAGTGGGAGGTCCAGATATGGCATTTCCTAGATTAAATAATATTAGTTTCTGATTACTTCCACCAAGTCTAATATTATTTATCTTTGCTAGTACAATTGAAAATGGAGCAGGAACAGGTTGAACTCTTTACCCACCACTATCAGGAATACAAAGTCATAGTGGACCTAGTGTAGATTTAGCTATCTTTGCTTTACATCTTTCTGGTATAAGTAGTCTTCTTGGAGCTATGAATTTTATTACAACAATATTAAATATGAGAAGCCCTGGAATACGTCTACATAAATTAGCGCTATTTGGGTGAGCAGTAATCGTTACTGCTGTTTTATTATTGTTATCATTACCCGTTCTTGCTGGAGCCATTACAATGGTTCTTACAGATAGAAACTTTAATACTTCATTCTTTGAAGTAGCTGGAGGAGGAGATCCTATATTATATCAACATCTGTTTTGATTCTTCGGACATCCAGAAGTTTATATATTAATTATTCCTGGTTTCGGAATTATTAGTACAGTTATATCAGCTAGTTCAAATAAAAGTATCTTCGGGTACTTAGGTATGGTATACGCTATGATGTCTATTGGAGTTTTAGGATTTGTTGTATGATCACATCATATGTATAGTGTAGGATTAGACGTAGACACACGTGCATACTTTACTGCAGCTACTTTAATTATAGCTGTACCAACTGGTATTAAAATATTCAGTTGATTAGCGACAAGTTATGGAGGATCATTATGATTAACACCAGCCATGTTGTTTGCTTTAGGTTTCGTATTCATGTTTACAGTTGGAGGATTAAGTGGAGTTATATTAGCTAATGCATCTCTAGATATCGCATTCCACGATACTTACTATGTAGTTGCTCACTTCCATTACGTATTAAGTATGGGAGCTGTATTCGCATTATATAGTGCATGATACTTCTGAATACCTAAAATTTTAGGATTAGATTACGACCAAGCTTTAGCTAAAGTACATTTCTGAATCTTTTTCATAGGAGTAAATGTAACATTTTTCCCTCAACATTTCTTAGGTTTACAAGGAATGCCAAGAAGAATAAGTGATTATCCTGATGCTTTTGCAGGTTGAAATTTAGTAAGTAGCTTCGGATCAATGATCTCAGTTGTTGCTATTGTATTCTTCCTTCACTTAACTTACTTACAATTAGTAAATGGTAAAGCAGTTGCAAGATACCCATGAACAACACCACAATTTTATACAGACTTCTTACAAGTATTATTAAACAGATCATATAGTAGTTTAGAGTGAGCTTTAAATAGCCCTCCTAAACCTCATGCATTCGCAACATTGCCAATACAAAGTTCTGTTTGATTTTCTACTAAAAATAGTTAATATAAACTATTTTAAAATATAAAAAAAAATAACTAAAAAATAACAACTTTTCTTCTGTCTTTAATATGCTTATAACGTATATTAATAAATAAAATTAATAATGGATAGTATAAACAAAGAGATTTTTTCTCTCTTCATCCTATAGGGGTATATTATAATAAATATCATTCTTTTTTAACTCTACCTTTGATTTATACAGATAAGGTTCTTATAATAAAACACTTTTTTATTAACACTTTTAGGGTTAAAATAAGTTTGTCTAACTATATAAAACTATGTTCAATTATATAAATAAATTATTTTTAAAACTTTTAATAATTTTGGTTCCGTCTAGCCTTGTGTTTCATCTTTTTCATTTAGATCTACTATTTATCCAATTTTTTAAATTATTAGATATGATCAGATATCTTTTCTTTTTTTTTTCATTATATGGGTTTTCTTTCGATATCATGCTAATTCAAGATATTAACACTGAGGTTTTATACGAAATACCTAATATATTATATGCTGATGATATAGGTGAAGGACCGAGTAGAACAAGGGGCGATAAAGGAGAAAATCCTCCTTCAGATTGAATGGATGATATGATTACTTGACCATCTTCAGAATCAGAGAATGAGCTAGAGGAATCAAGAGAAGAGAACTATCAAGGTAAAGGGAAAGGAAAAGTAGACTCAAGTCCTACTGTTCCTTCTTCTAACCAAGATTATTCTCAATTTGGTAAAGATACTTCTCAGTCTAATAAAGACACATTTGGTACAAGTAATAACCCTATTGATATAGATCGTGAAAATACATCTGAATCTACTGAAAGTAAGGAAGATTTTTATTATAAAGCAAAAAAACTTAATAAAGAAATACCTGAGCTATTTTCTGATGATGAAGGATCACCTAACCGAATAATACCTCGTAAAGGGGCTAAGGCTCCTGATTACTTAAAAAGTTTAGATATAACTTCTCTTAGAAATGAAGTAAGATTTGCAAAGAGAAAATTAAATAGAATTCTTTCTGATAGTAGAAAAGATTATGAGGTTAAAAATAGTGCGTATGAAGATTACTCTTCTAAGCTTACTAGTCTTAGAAAAATTTTGAAAGAAAAGTACGGTATTGATTATGATAAATATAGAGATTATGAAAAACACGCTCCACGTGTTTCTATGTTTAATCTTGATCATGATCTTATTAAAAGAATACTTTTAAATAAAGAGTCCCCAAAATCTTCTTCAAATAATAAAAGAGGGGCTTCTCCTTCATCAAACCCTTCTTCTTCTAAAAAACAAAAAAAATAACAAAAAATAACAATTATTCTTTTATATTTAAACATATTATTTAATAATATGCTTAAATGTATAATTATTTTAAATAAACTTAGTAATGTATAATATAAAGGGACTATTATTCTCTTTACCTTATAGGGGTATATTATAATTAGAATTATTCTTTAATTTCTTACGTTTGATTTATACGGATAACGTTCTTTTAATAGTTATTATTAATTGGTTTGTTAATATGGAGAAGAAAAGTTGATAATTATACAAATAAATTATGTTATATACACCTTCTATTATTTCTCTTTTAGAAGTTTTATTGGTTACAATACCTGTTCTATTGACTGTTGCCTTTGTAACAGTTGCAGAAAGAAAAACTATGGCTAGTATGCAAAGAAGATTAGGGCCAAATATAGTAGGATACTACGGTCTATTACAAGCTTTTGCTGATGCTCTTAAATTGATTCTAAAAGAATATGTTTCTCCTACACAAGCTAATATTCTTTTATTCTTTTTAGGTCCTGTAATTACTTTAATATTCTCTTTATTAGGGTACGCTGTTATACCTTATGGACCTGGTTTAGTTATATCTGATTTTAATTTAGGTATTTTATATATGTTAGCTGTATCATCTTTAGCAACTTATGGTATCTTATTAGCAGGGTGATCTGCCAATTCTAAATATGCCTTTTTAGGTTCATTAAGAAGTACAGCACAACTGATTAGTTATGAATTAATATTAAGTTCAGCCATATTATTAGTAATTTTGTTAACAGGTAGTTTAAATTTAACTGTGAATGTAGAAGCTCAAAGAGCTATATGATTTGCTGTACCTCTATTACCAATATTTCTTATATTTTTCATAGGTTCTGTTGCCGAAACTAATAGAGCACCCTTTGATCTTGCAGAGGCTGAATCAGAACTAGTTAGTGGTTTTATGACAGAACATTCTGCTGTTATTTTTGTTTTCTTCTTTTTAGCTGAATATGCTAGTATTGTACTTATATGTATTTTAAATACTGTACTGTTCTTAGGTGGTTATCTTCTTGATATATCCTTTATATGATACTTTATAGATTCTCTAATAAATATATTTATTTCATCAGGGGATTCTTTTATTAATACTTTTAATGAAAATCAACATTTGGCAAATTATACGGATTATTCTCATTACAGCTTATATAACGAATTAAATGGTTCTGTTTTAGAAGGTCTTTTATATGCTTTTGCTATAGGTATAAAATCTTGTATAATGATATTTATATTTATTTGAGTAAGAGCTTCTTTCCCTAGAATACGTTTTGATCAATTAATGTCTTTCTCTTGAACAATATTATTGCCAGTAGTTATAGCTTTTATTGTATTATTACCTTGTGTAGTATATAGCTTTGACATAATACCTAGCAACATTAATTTATTTTAATTAAAAATATACTTTATATAAAATAAATTATTTTGTATAAATAGTTTTTACTACTATTTTTATAGCAAAGTATACAAAATAAAGTTCTCTTTTTTCTTTATAGTTTTATATTTTTATATAAGTTACTTATTATATTACAGATATGGTGTACAGCTTGTTTTTTAACGGTTATATGAAAATTAGTTTTTTTATTATAAAATGTATAATTATATCGAAAAGTAAGAATAGTAGTAAATATAATTTTTTTTTTAGTTTATTAATCTTATACGTATAAAATTTACAAAAAGGTTAATGGATTCAATTGATCTTTTTTTGAGAGAATATTACATAATATTAAATGACAAATTTATATTTTTTTCATGAAACATTTACTAACGGAATAAATTATAGTTCTTTAACTATAATCTCTGCAGTTGCTGTTCTTTGTGGTGTTCTTGTTATTACAAGCAAGAATCCTATAGTTTCTGTATTATATCTTATTGGTCTTTTTTTTAGTATAGCTATGTATTTGATGATGTTAGGTATACACTTTATAGGTTTATCATATCTTTTAGTTTATGTTGGTGCTGTATCTATTCTTTTCTTATTCATTTTAATGCTAATAAATGTAAGAATTTCTGAATTAGTAACTGATAACAGTAATGGTATACCATTAGCTGCTATGATAGGAATATTTTTTAGTTTAACTCTTTATCAATTGTTTCCTAGTGCGTTCCGTGCTAACCATAAGCTCTTTAGTGAAAATATAACATCTGCATATAATAGTGATGTTAACTTATATAAAGCATCATTAGATTGAAATACTGGAGAAAATACAAATATGACTTATGTATTTTCTATATTTAAAGAAACTCATTTTGGATCTGATTTGTATCTAGCAACAACTTCTAGTTGAGATGGAGCATTATTAGAATTTAGTCATATAACAGCAATAGGAAATGTAATATATACAGTATATCCAATATGATTAATCATTACATCACTGATACTTTTACTAGCAATGGTGGGAGCTATTGTTATTACAATTAAACAATAAATTAACAATTTCTATATAATTAAAGCGCATATATATATGTAGCATAGATAAACAAAATTTACTTATTGAACTGTTTAAACCACATATATGGTAAAAAAATATATTTTGAAATAAAAATATTTTGTGTAAATGAATTTTATAATGGTTCTTTATTATAAATTTTTATGAGTATTTCTTTATAGTAATGTCTAAACGTATCGTGAAGCTAACTTACTATATCCATCGCTTGTTTAGCTTGGAAGTACTAAAAATACTTTGATATGAAAATATGCTTTAAAAAATTTTTTTTATGTTAATTTTATTATTACTTATACCCTTAATTGGAATATTTTTAATTAGTGCCACATCTTCTCCTTCAATCGTTTCTCCATCTGGTTCTTTTTCTATAACAAAAGATGTTTCTAAGCAAATTAAATTGATAGGTTTATCTACTACAATAGTAAATTTTTTTGTTTCTCTAGTTTTTTTTATTTTTTATCATTTTAGTACAAATCAATATCAATTTGTTCAAGAATATTACCATATTAACAGTTTTGACTTATATCTAGGTCTTGATGGGATGTCTATTTATTTTGTACTATTAACAACAATGATCATGCCTGTTTCATTATTGTCGAATTGAAATTCAATTTCACAAAACATAAAATCGTATGTAATTATCATTTTGTTACTAGAAACATTATTATTAGCAGTATTTCTAGTTTTAGATATATTACTTTTTTATGTTTTCTTTGAAAGTACTCTTCCTCCATTATTTTTATTAATAGGTATATTTGGTTCTAATAATAGAGTAAGAGCTAGTTTTTATTTATTTTTGTATACATTATTAGGTTCTTTATTTTTATTATTATCAATTCTAGCTATATCATCTATAATGGGTACTACTGATTTTGATGCTTTATATAAAACTAATTTTAATTTTGCAACTCAAATTTTCTTATTTATTGGTATATTTATAGCATTTGCTGTAAAAACACCAACAATTTTTCTAAACACATGACTTTTAAAAGCTCACGTTGAATCACCTTTAGGGGGAAGTATTATTCTAGCAGCAATTGTATTGAAATTAAGTATTTATGGTATTGTAAGACTTATCTTACCTCTAATACCTAAAGCTTTTATGTTATTTACACCAACAATATATGTTATTGGTGTTATAACTATAATATATGCAAGTTTAAGTACTTTAAGAACAATTGATGTAAAAGAACTTATAGCTTATAGTTCAGTTAGTCATGCAGCTGTTTATTTATTAGGTATATTTAGTAATACAATACAAGGTATAGAAGGAGCAATAGTTTTAGGGTTAGCTCATGGTTTTGTTTCTTCTGGGTTATTTATTTGTGCTGGAGGAGTTCTCTACGATCGTTCTCATACAAGATTAATTACTTTTTATAGAGGTGTTACACAGGTAATGCCTTTATTTTCAATGCTTTTCTTTATTCTTAGTTTAAGTAATGCAGGTACACCTCTTTCTTTAAATTTCATTGGAGAATTTATGAGTCTTTATGGTGCTTTCGAAAGATTACCATTAGCAGGTGCACTTGCTAGTTCTTCTATAGTATTTAGTGCAGCATATAGTATGTATATGTATAATAGAATTGCTTTTGGAGGACCATTTTCTTCATACTTTATTGTAAATATAGCTGATCTTACAAAAAGAGAGTATTATATTCTTGTAACATTAGTTGTTTTCACTGTATTCTTTGGATTATACCCCGCTCCAATACTCGATGGACTACATTATGCTTCTTCCTTATTAGTATATAATATATAAAAAAAAAATTTATATATATATATATATATAGATTATTATATAATATACTACAAAAAACCGTTATATTTTAATAATACATATTATGATTTTGTCTTTAGTTTTGTTTTTAATAGGTGTATTAGGTTTTGTATTAAACCGTAAGAATATTATCTTAATGTTAATTTCGATTGAAATAATGTTATTAGCTATTACATTTTTAATTCTCGTAAGTTCACTTCATTTCAATGATATTTTAGGGCAAATATATGCAATATATATTATTGCAATCGCTGGTGCTGAATCTGCCATAGGTCTTGGGATTTTAGTGGCATTCTATAGATTAAGAGGAAGTATTGCAATAGAATTTAAATAATGTATTTAACTTTAATTATATTACCTTTATTAGGTTCAATCGTTTCAGGGTTCTTTGGAAGAAAGATAGGTGTTAGTGGTTCTCAGTTAATCACGTGTGTTTGTGTTATGACAACAACCCTTTTGTCTTTCCTTGCTTTTTTTGAAGTAGCTTTAAACCATATTCCTGTTCATATTAAACTTTTTAGATGAATAGATTCTGAATCTTTATATATTTCTTGAGGTTTTGTATTTGATTCTTTAACAGTATCTATGCTAATACCTGTTTTAATTGTTTCTTCTCTTGTACATCTTTATTCTATAGGATACATGAGTCACGATCCTCATAATCAAAGATTCTTTAGTTATTTAAGCTTGTTTACTTTTATGATGATCATTTTAGTTACAGGTGATAATTTCCTATTAATGTTTGTTGGTTGAGAGGGTGTAGGAGTATGTTCATATCTTTTAGTTAGTTTCTGATTTACAAGAATAGCTGCAAATCAAAGTTCTCTTTCTGCTTTTTTAACAAATAGAGTAGGAGATTGTTTCTTAACAATAGGTATGTTTGCAATTCTTTGATCATTCGGGAATTTAGATTATTCAACAACATTCTCTCTTGCTCCTTATATGAGCAATAGCGTTATTACTTTAATAGGTATTTGTCTATTGATAGGAGCAATGGCTAAAAGTTCACAATTTGGTCTTCATGTATGATTACCAATGGCTATGGAAGGTCCTACACCTGTTTCTGCTTTAATTCACGCAGCTACAATGGTTACTGCTGGAGTTTATCTACTTATGCGTAGTTCTCCTTTAATAGAGTATAGTAATACTGTTCTTTTATTATGTCTCTGATTAGGTGCGATTACTACTGTTTTCAGTTCTTTGATTGGATTGTTTCAACAGGATATTAAGAAAGTTATCGCTTATTCTACAATGAGTCAATTAGGTATGATGGTGATAGCAATAGGATTATCTTCTTATAATGTAGCACTTTTTCATCTTGTAAATCATGCCTTCTATAAAGCACTTTTATTTTTAGGTGCTGGTGCAGTAATACATGCTGTAGCAGATAATCAAGATTTCAGAAAATATGGGGGATTAAAAGCTTTCTTACCTTTAACATACTCTGTTATGTTAATTGCTTCTTTAAGTTTGGTTGCCTTCCCATTCATGACAGGATTTTATTCTAAAGATTTTATTCTAGAATCCGCTTATGGTCAGTTCTTTTTCTCTGGTACAGTTGTATATTTTATCGCTACTATAGGTGCAATGTTTACTACATTGTACTCAGTAAAAGTATTGTATTTAACATTTTTATCAAACCCTAATGGGCCTCTATCGAATTACAAGATAGCTCATGAAGGAGATATTTTTATGAGTATTCCTTTAATGATATTAGCTGTTTTCTCTATATTCTTTGGTTATATAACTAAAGATCTTTTTATAGGATTAGGTTCTGATATATTTAATGATAACAGTATATTTATCCACCCTTCTCATGAAATTATGATTCAAACTGAATTTGGAGTAGCTACATTATTTAAATTATTACCTCTTGTATTTACTATAAGTTTAACAATAATTGCTCTAATTATTTCTGAAACTTCTAGTGGTAAAAATATTTTATCTTCTTTTAAATTTTCAAGATTAGGATATAACATTTTCGGATTCTTTAATCAACGTTTCCTAATAGAATTATTTTATAATAAGTATATTACAAATACAGTTCTTAAATTAGGAGGACAAACTACAAAGATTATAGATAAAGGATCTATAGAATTAATAGGTCCTTTTGGTCTAGAAAATTCTCTAGTAAATTTAAGTAGAAAAATTTCTCAATTAGATACAGGTGTTGTTACATCTTATGCCTTATATATATTAACAGGACTTACTTTTTATATATTAATACCAACTTTATATCCTATGGATAACTCATTATTACTTTTAATAGTTTTAGCTATATCTAGTAAAATATCAAAATAGATTTATAATATATATTAATATAAGAATAATCATGAAAAAAAGACATATACATATTTGTATAAATTACATAAATATTAATCTCTATGAATATCTGTTTTTGAACTTATGGTGTTAATTTTACACCTAAAAAAGTACTATTTTTTATTAGCAGGGTTTAAATTGTATCACCATTGGGCTAGTATAAATATAATATTTG
>Ga0314758_1000047_pt1 | contig 10169 bp, 9 predicted proteins | sample G5R1MT_49_FD_207777 | JGI IMG/M metagenome (GOLD analysis project Ga0314758, IMG submission 207777) | Metatranscriptome of switchgrass phyllosphere microbial communities from Michigan, USA - G5R4_MAIN_28AUG2017_LR1 (Metagenome... | ecosystem: Host-associated > Plants > Phyllosphere >... | reverse complement strand
GCCAGGTAAATACTTCCCCCCCCAAAAATTGCTCAGATTCGGTTTTAGCTTTTACGCGTCTTCACCCACGTCCTCCCCTTTTGCAGCAGCTGAGGGAAATCTCGCACGAAAAGAGCACCGAGATGACCCGGCTGTACTCCCAGGTGAGCCAGCTCGAGCAGCACAACGCCGAGCTGGTACTCAAGAACATTGACGCCAATACAAAAATGACGGATCTGGGGGCGCGTCAGCGGGCGCTGGAAGAGGAATTGGCGCGGGTTGCCGATGAGCGGGACGCCCAGAAGGCGGTAGCTGATCAGAAGACCCGGGACGCCGAGGCACAAGCTGCCGAGCTGCAACACCTTCGGACAGCGCTCGAGGAGAGAGCTCGCGAGGCTGAGGTGCAGAGCGCTGAGCTGCAGCGCCTCAGCACAACGCTCAAGCAACAGAAGGCCGAGCTCCTCCACAAAGAGGTGGCCGTAGTTGCGCTCACCGGGACCCTCCGGGAAAAGGGCGAGGCCCTCGAGGGGAAGGAGGTGGCCCTCCAGAACATGGGGGCCGCCCTTAGAGAAAAGGAAGCCTCCTTTTTCTCGCTCGATGAGGCCGCCCGGACCCAGAGGGAGGAAGCGCACAAGAACATCACGGGTGAGTACCTTCGATTTTTCGCAGATTTGTTTCTTTTCATAGCTGACGTTGATTTCCTTTGCTCAGAGCTGAGGCAGAAGGTGGCGGACGAGACCGTGGTGAAGGAAGCGGTCCACACTGTGCTCACGGCGGCGCAGATGGAGTTTGTTGAGCTGGAGCAGACCGCCATGAGCGTGTGTCAAGAGCTCGAGGGGGAGGGTGCCGTCTCGGGCAGTTCGGTGATCAGTCGCCTGCGCGCGCTAGGCAGCCGGATTGCCGAACACGCCAAGAGCACCTTCCGTCTCGGTGTCCTGCGGGCTCTCGCCGTGGCCTCGACACACTACCTCATGGATCTCCAGAGGGTGTCGTCGGGGTACGTCGTCCCCGATGATGTGGATGCGGATGCCGCGTCGGCCATTATGGACGAAGCCGATGCAGCCGCGGAGGAGTTCGCCACCGTCCTCGCCGAGAAGCTCGAAGCAGACATCCCTCCCATCGCCGAATTCGATGCCCCTGAGGGCCCGCAAGGGGGGGGGATGGTAGCCTGTATGAAAACTGGGCCTCGAAGCCCATGTAATAGATTAGTGAATATTTCATAGTCGCGCTTTGTAATCGCTTCCTATGAATATAAGAGATTTTATTTTCGTAATTTGAATGTGTGGCCCGTCGAGGCCTTGTGCGTTCGAGCCTATATTTCTTTACTTTATTTCCGTGTTCTTCGTATATGACTTAGATAAACATCTGCGAGGAAGTTCGTGTTCATAAGCAACATAGGCGTAGGGTGGTGAGGGCGGTGCCGTATCCTGGAGGCGTAGGTGGCCCCATGACTCGGCCAGCCCCGTACCGTAGTTGCTTACGCCTCGCGTCCGTTTTTTCCAAGGATACGAGAAGCTTAGGGTCGAAACGGAAATATTTCGAAAAACATTGGCGACTTTTTTGGGGACGTTCGGGGGTTCCCCCCGTAGTAGCCCCCGTAGCGTACCTCAGTGTTAGCGCGCATCCTAGCCTTCGAGGGCCCGGATGGTTCCCAAAAAGTAGACAAGTAAAGCGTACTTCTTTACTATTTCGGGAAAATTGAAAATGCGAGTACAAACAATGCGCAAATAGCTTGGAATGCTAAGGATAGAAGCGACGTAGCTGTTGTATGTTCCAAGCGTTGGTGAGGACTTCGCCGTTTTCGTTTGCCAGCTTGTACGTGCCGGGTTTGAGCACCTCGGCTATTATGTACGGTCCTTCCCACGGAGGTGAGAGCTTGTGGCGGCCCCTGTTGTCCTGTCGAAGCCTCAGCACCAAGTCCCCTTCGTTGAGGTCTCGGCGCCGGACCCTCTGCGCTTGATACCTTCGTAAGGACTGCTGGTAGCACGCAGAGTGGAGGAGCGCCACGTCTCGAGCCTCGTCCACTTGGTCCAGCGAGTCTTCGCGAGCTCGCTGGTTTTATTGCTCTTGGTATGCCTTGAGCCTTGGCGATCCGTATTCCAAGTCAGTGGGGAGAATGGCCTCGGCGCCATAGATGAGGAAGAACGGAGAAAAGCCCGTGGCTCTGCTTGGGGTCGTCCTCAGGCTCCAGATGACCAAGGGTAGTTCCATGAGCCACCTCCGGCCGAATTTGTTTAGCTTGTTGAAGATTCTCGGCTTCAGTCCCTGGAGGATCATGCCGTTGGCATGCTCCACTTGCCCGTTCGTCTGTGGGTGTGCCACAGCCGACCAGTCCACACGTATGTGGAAACTGTCGCAGAATGCCAAGAACTTCTTGCCTGTGAACTGAGTGCCATTGTCGGTGATGATCGAGTTTGGGACCCCGAACCTAAAGACGATGTCGGTGAAGAATTGGACTGTTTGCTCGGATTTGATCTTGCCGATGGGTTGAGCCTCGATCCACTTGGAGAATTTGTCGACTGCTACCAGCAAGTGGGTGAAGCCCCCCGGGCGCCTTCTGCAGCGGACCGACGAGGTTCAGTCCCCATACGGCAAACGGCCACGTGATGGGGATGGTCTGCAGGGTATGGGCCGGGAGGTGTATCTTTCGAGCGTAGAACTAGCAACCCTCGCAGGTCCGCACGACGTCAGTGGCGTCGGCGACCGCGGTGGGCCAATAGAAACCTTGCCGAAACGCGTTACCCACGAGGGTGCGCGGCGCAGCGTGGTGGCCACAGATGCCAGTGTGGATGTCGCGGATCAGCTTCTTGCCCTCGGGGATGGGGATGCATCGTTGCAAGACACCCGAGGGACTGCGCTTGTGTAACTCGTTGTCGATTAGGACAAAGGACTTGGCCCTCCTTGCGAGGTGCCGCGCCTGGGCGTGGTTCGAGGGTAAGACCCCTCGACTCATCCAGTCAAGGTACTGGACGCGCCAGTCTCGCGAAGTGGGGGCCTCGTCAACTTCCATTGCCTCGGCCTCGTCCGCGGAGGTGGTCCCGAAGTCAATGTCCATGGGCTCGACCTCATCCGTCGGGGGGTTCCTAGCGGAGGGCCCAGCGGACGAGGGGCCTGGCTCTGTCGGATCCTTGAACTCGACGGAAGGCTTGGTGATGTCGCGAGCGAAGATGTTCGGGGGGACAGTAGTTCGCCCCGAAGCGATCTTGGCTAATTCGTCAGCGTCCTCATTGTATTTGCGCGGGATGTGATTGAGCTCTAGGCCGTTGAACTTGTCTTTGAGGTGGCGCACTGCATTGCAGTACGCCTCCATCTTCGGGTCGTGGCAGCTAGACTCCTTCATTACTGGGTCAACGACGAGTTGAGACTCTCCGCGCGCGTCGAGGCGTTTGACGCCGAGCTCGATGGCGATGCAGAGGCCACTGAGGAGGGCCTCATACACCGCCATGTTGTTCGAAGCGGGGAAATGCAAGCGTATTATGTACCGTATGTGTTCTCCGAGGGGTGAGATGAAGAGGAGGCCGGCCCCGTCGCCAGTTTTCATTACCGACCCGTCGAAGTACACAGTCTAGCATTCGCCCCGTATTTGCAGTGGAGGTAGCTGAGTGTCCGTCCACTCAGCCACGAAGTCGGCCAAGATTTGGGACTTGATCGCCTTGCGGGGGGCGTAGGTGAGTGTTTCTCCCATCAGCTCCACAGACCATTTGGCAATTCTACCCTCGGCTTCCCGGTTGCGGGCTATCTCTCCCAAAGGGAAGGACGAGACCACGGTGACGGGGTGGGCCTTGAAGTAGTGGCGCAACTTGCGCCGAGCCAAAACCACTGCATAGAGCAGCTTCTGAATCTGCAGATAGCATATCTTAGTTTCAGACAGCACCTCGCTGATGTAGTACACCGGCCGTTGGACGGGCAAAGCATGGCCCTCCTCTTGTCTTTCGACCACGATCACCGCGCTGGCCACTTGGGTCATCGCAGCTACGTACAGATAGAGGGGTTCGCCATCTGTGGGTGGCGTAAGAATGGGAGCATGAGTGAGCGTCGCCTTTAGCCTTTCGAGGGCTTCTTGAGCTTCGGGGGTCCACGTGAAGCGCTCGGTTTTCCTCAAGAGTCGATACAGGGGTAAGCCTTTCTCGCCGAGACGCGAGACGAAATGGCTAAGGGACGCTAGGCATCCCATGACCCTCTGAACCCCCTTTAGGTCTCGGATCGGTCCCATCCAAGTGATGGCCGAGACTTTGTCAGGGTTGGGTTCGATGCCCCGCTGGGAGACAATGAAGCCCAAGAGCATGCCTCGTGGCACCCCGAACACGCACTTCTCAGGGTTGAGTTTCACCCCTTTGGCCCGTAGGCAATCGAATGCGATCCTGAGATCGGCAACCAGGTCGTCCGCCTTCCTGGATTTTACAACGATGTCGTCGACATATGCCTCTACGTTGCGCCCAAGATGGTCTCCAAAAACGTGGAGCATGCACCGTTGATAGGTGGCTCCAGCATTTCTGAGACCGAAGGGCATCGTAACATAGCAGTACATGACGAAAGGTGTGATGAAAGAAGTCGCGAGCTGGTCGGACTCTTTCATCTTGATTTGGTGGTAACCGGAGTAAGCATCAAGAAAGGATAGAAGCTCACATCCCGCAGTAGAGTCTACAATCTGATCAATTCGTGGCAAAGGAAAGGGAACCTTTGGACATGTCTTATTTAAACTAGTGTAGTCTACACACATCCTCCAGTTTCCATTCTTTTTCTTTACTAATACTGGATTAGCAAGCCACTCGGGATGGAGTACCTCTTTGATGAATCCGGCCGCCAGAAGTTTCTGCAACTCCTCGCCGATCGCCTGGCGCTTGAGCTCGTCGAAGCGTCGTAGGCGTTGCTTCACCGGCTTGGAGTTGGGTCGGACATCAAGGGAGTGCTCGGCGACCTCCCTCGGTATGCCGGGCATATCCGAGGGGCTCCACGCGAAGATGTCAGCGTTGGCGCGGAGAAAATTGACGAGCACCACTTCCTATTTACTGTCGAGGGTGGCGCTGATCTGCAACGCCTTGTCATCGGGGTGGCTCGGGTCAAGGGGCACCTTCTTGATACCCTCGGTGGGTTCAAAGCTTCCGGCGTGTCGGTGCGTGGAGTCTAAGGCCTCGCTTGCCATTTTGTCGAGAGTGGCTGCGAGGGTCTCGTCCTCCGCTTGAGCTTCCGCGTGCTCAACGCACTCGACGTCGCACTCGTAGGCATGCTCGAACGAAGAGCCGATGGTGATGACGCCCTTTGGACCCGGCATCTTCAACTTGAGGTAGGTGTAGTTGGGGACGGCCATGAATTTGGCGTAGCAAGGACGACCAAGGATGGCATGATAGGATCCTCGAAACCCCACTACCTCGAAAGTGAGTACTTCCTTGCGGAAGTTGGCTGCTGTGCCGAAGCACACAGGCAGATCGATCTAGCCGAGGGGTTGGACTCGCTTCCCCGACGCAACGCCATGGAATGGCGACTTGCTGGGGCGAAGCTTGTCCAATACGATCCCCATGAGCTCCAAGGTGCGGGCGTACATGATGTTGAGGCTGCTGCCTCCGTCCATGAGTACCTTGGAGAAGCGGGTGCTGCCGATGATGGGGTCGACAACGAGCGGATACCATCCCGGATGCGGGACGTAGTCGGGTGGTCCTCGTGGCCAAAGGAAATGGTGTCCTTCGACCAGTCGAGGTAGGACGGCGTGGCCTTGGTGACGGAGAAAACTTCCCGGCGCTCGCGCTTGCGCTGCCGAGAAGTCAAGTTCGTCGTTGCTCCTCCAAAGATGAAGAAGGCGTTCTCCACTGGGGGGAACTCATCGTCTCCACCTTTGTCGCCAGCGTCCTTCTTCTTGTCTTCGTCGCGATGCGCGACGCGGTTGTAGTACTTCTTGAGCATTTCGCATTGCTCGAGGGTATGATTGACCGGGCCCTTGTGATAAGGGCACGGTTTCTTAAGCATGTCATCGAACTGGCCACCACCTCCTCGAGGGGGGCCTCGAGGTCCTTTGCGATCTGGGGCGGCGATGAAGGCCTCCTCGGAGTCCTCTGCCTGCCCCGACCCACGCTGGTTCAGTGGGACTGGCTTTCTTCCCTTCCTCCCCCGCTTCTGTTTCTTGGCGGGGGCGTTGGGCTTGGCGTTGCTGCCCTCTGCAGGCGCATCGTCCTTGCGCTTGCTCGATTTGTCGTCGAAGATGGCACCAACAGCCTCCTCGCCGGCGGCGTAGTTGGTAGCGGCGTCGAACAACTCGTTGGTGTTGACGGGTCTGCTTCTCGCAAGCTCGTGCACCAGGTTCCTGCACGTCGTACCTTTGAGGGAAGCGTTGATGACCTCGACGTGGGTGACGCTAGGGAGCTCGGTGCACCGCTTGGAGAAGCGTCGCACATAGTCACGCAGGGACTCGCGGGGTTTCTGGCGACACCCTTTGAGGTCCCAGGAGTTCCCAGGGCGCACGTACGTGCCCTGGAAATTGCCCATGAAGATATGGACCAAGTCGGCCCAGTTGTGGATCTAGTCCGCGGGCAGATGCTCGAGCCACGTTCGTGTGGCATCAGCAAGATGAAGAGGAAGGTTGCGGATGATGACCGCGTCCTCCGTCGCGCTGCCTAGCTAGCATGCTAGGCAGTAGTCGTTGAGCCAGACTGCGGGATCGTTCTCGCCCGAGTACTTGATGAGGGTGTTGGGTTGTCGAAAGCGCGGGGGAAAAGAAACAGTTCGGATCTCCCGGCTAAACATCCGGGTGCTCGGAGGCTATGGTGACTCACTCCTGTCGTGCTCGGGGTCGAAGCGCCCACCCCTTCGAGGGGTGTACCTCCTGCCGTCGATGATGTTGCGGGCGTCACCATCGTCGGCAAGCCCGCGCGTGTCACGGATTCGCTCCCTTACGGGAACTCTCCCAATGCGTTCGTGCACCGAGGGTGCCTTCGCACCAGGCGCTATGGCTGCCTTGCCCTTCCCTACTGGTGGTGTGTGCACAGATACCTCGCGGTCCTGGTGCGCAGTCCCACCAGGCTGCTCCGGGGCTTTCGAGCGCATATGAGATGTAGAACTCTCGGCTTGTTGCACAGCAGCTTGCTCGATGAGCTCCTGTGCCTCGCGGCGCAGGTTGCGACCTGAAGGCGTCGATGGCTCGGGCATGGCTTGAAGTAGGTAGGCCGCAGTGACGAGTTTTTCGCCGGCCGTCCTCAGTTCCAGAGATTTGTCGATGTTGTCGTCGGTCAGGATGCGCTCCCGGGCAATACGTCCCGCCGCCTGGGCGTGTGCACCGCGTGCGGTACGCTGCTGCTCGAGTGCGGCACGCAGCTCCTGTGTTTGTTGACGCTGCTCGCCGAGCTTGGCTTGAAGCTCATTGAGTTATGCCGGTTGAGCCTGTCGCGCCGCCGAGCTTGACGAAGAAGGGGCTGCAAGCAGCACCACCGGTGGGTTTGCCTGCGCGTCCGCCCCGCCGTCCCCGTGGTTGCCCGGGGCGTTGTCGTTTTGTTCGTCCGCGAGGTCCGCCATGAAGCACTCTCGGGAAGGATCGAAATCTCCCTCGCTGGAGTCCTCGGAGCAGGTGAGGCAGTAAGCCGTCGCCAGCAGGAACGTGCGGAGAGCGTCGGGGTCGCGGACCCCGGAGTAGTCCTCGGCCTCCTCGGCCGTGAAGTTGTTCATGAAGAAGTTAACGTCGTCGGCGATTAAGCTCGCTGCCTCGGGGCAGGATTCGTCAGGAGACGACGCGACGAGGTTGCGAATCGACAGAAGATGATGACCCGGCAGATCCTCACGCTTGGTGGAGTTAGCGCTGGTTGATGAGGCGCGGCAGCGTTGCGCATCCCGAAGGGGAAGGGCGACGGTGAGGTCGAGCCCCCCCGGGAGGCACTGGTGCCGCGGCAGATGTTGGTGCCGGCACAGCCGACGCCGGAGCACGTGACGACGATGTGGTGGCCTTGTTGGAAGCGACGCTGAGTTGCGGCATGCCAGCCTCGACCCACACGGGGGAGCTGTGGCGTGCCGTGTGACGCCACTCCGCGCGCTTGTCGCGAACGTTGGCCCGAGCGCCTGTTGCGCCGGGCTGGTGAAGTAGGAGTGACGGGGTTGCGTCCGGGGGAGAGGAGCTGCATGAGGTAGCCATTGCCGGTTTCTCTGAACTCGAAACACCCATGGGGTGTGGGTTGGATTTGCCAGCCATTCTTGGAGATCAAATGGGAAGAAAAGGAGAAAATGTCACGCAGCGAGCCCCTACCTGGCGCGCCAACTGTCGGTGTCCTGACCCAGGGGGCCTGGATGCCAACCAGTGAATGCTGTGTGTTTCCTCGTCCCAGATGATGATGCAAGAGGCAACACAGTAACGCACGGTTTATCCTGGTTCCGGCCGCGAGGCCGTACGTCCAGCAAAGGGGTGTGCGAGGGTACTGTATTTATCTTGCACCCGGAGTGCTTGTAGTAGGGGATACAAGCGAGGCGAGAGTGGGAGGAAGGCTCCCGGGTCTCTGCTAGAAGTGGAGGGGGTTGAGATGAGTGCTCGGTAGTGCTGAGAGTTCTCTGAGAGGGAAGCCAGAAAACCAGAGCCGAGCCAGCCCGTCTAAAGGGAGCCTACATCCTCCTTTTATAGTCACAAGGAGGGGCGACGCACATGAGTGAGGGCATAGAAGTCGTCGTTTTCCCCCGAATCGCGGGGCACAATGGTCGGATACTGTAGGAAGTACACTGTGGGAAGGCGGCGCGCGTCGCAGTCATCCTGGATATCGTCCTTGGTCCTGCGAAGATCGTGCCGGTCGTCTTGCCAGCTTCTGCAGGCGGCGTAGTCGTTGCTGGTGCATGGTCTTCCATATACGGCGCGGTGGCATTCAGTGGGCCCCGCGGATTAGGGTCCTGCATGCACCAGTGGTAGCGGTAGCGGGACGCGCGGTGCCCCCAGACCCCCTGGTTGGAGTGCGGGCGTGCACACTAGGAGGTCCGGGGGACTCCGTACGTGCGCGCCGAGCGCCCCTCCCTGAAGGACACGTGACGTCGCCGGACCCCTTCCCCAGCGGGAGGCGAGTCTGGATGGTCGGTGTTGGCAGAACAGTAACGGGAGCAGTGCCGAGCTGTCTTGTCCCGCGTCGTATGTCCCACAGTGTTGCTACAAGCAACCGGGATGGCGGAGCGGTGACCGGAGTCAGCGGATGGGACCCCGGTCACATCCACTGTGGGAATGGTGGCCCGACGCCGCCTGTCCCGGGTGCCGTGGCGGAGTGGCTGGTATTTAACACCTTCGTACGGCGAGCGGTTGGGCGGCGGGGCCGTTTGTCCCTTGTGCCGAGAGACGGCCTCGAGCGAGGCGGAGATGAGTCACCCGCTCGAGGGTAGATCCGCTACCCTCGAGCGAGGCGGAGATGTGTCGCGCGGTCGAGAGTCCCGGGGGGAGCCCTCGAGCGAGGCGGAGTTCGTCCAGCGGGCCCTAGAGGGACCCTCGAGCGAGGCGGAGATCGTTCCGCGGGTTCGAGGGGGATGCGAATGGGCCGCATGCTGGGCTTCTTTGAGTCCTTTCCTTTCTTCTGGATGGGAAGCAGGCCGTGGGCCTTTATGGGCCCAGCTGCCTTAACAGGTGTTTGTGTTTTAAAGCGATCTTAGTACCCCGATTAGGGTGCCCCTAATCGTGGTACCCGACACCGGTAAGCTTGTTTGATGAAAGATTAATTTTGATAAGTTGGTTTAACTGACTAATCTCCTGGGGAATTTCACCTTGTAAATTGTTATATGCAAAGTTGAAATATTGGAGTAGTAGGAGTTTCCCCACGCTGGGAGGTATTGGACCTTCAAATTTGTTGTGTTTTAGAATTAGCTGTGTCAGTTTAGTAATGTTGCCAATTGATGACGGAATTGGCCCTGTGAAGTTGTTATTTTCAAGAGATAGATATTGTAGATCTGTTAAGTTGCCAATCCATTCTTCAATTGAACCACTTAAATGATGGTTATTATCTAGAGAAAGTTGGATTAAATTTCTGAGGTTCCCTATGCCTGGGGGAACCAACCCTGATAGTTGGTTGGCACTCAGAAGTAGTATTTGGAGGCTAGTGGACAATTTACCAACTGAATTTGGTATAGCACCATGTAGCTGATTTCGAGACAGTGAGAGCAGCTGTAGACTACTACAGTTTGTTAAAGCATCAAAGAATTCCCAGCTTTGGCTATCATTTGCTTTAATGTTGTTGCTCTCGACGTTTAGACTC
>Ga0314758_1000046_pt1 | contig 10193 bp, 1 predicted proteins | sample G5R1MT_49_FD_207777 | JGI IMG/M metagenome (GOLD analysis project Ga0314758, IMG submission 207777) | Metatranscriptome of switchgrass phyllosphere microbial communities from Michigan, USA - G5R4_MAIN_28AUG2017_LR1 (Metagenome... | ecosystem: Host-associated > Plants > Phyllosphere >... | reverse complement strand
GAGAGCCCTTTCATATCTAGACGCTCGCTGCCAACTACCTTGTCAGTGTGCATACCTCTCGAGCCGAAGCATTGGAATTGTGCCAGGACAGATGATGGAAGGTCTGGGCGCAAGGCTGTTCAACCGTCGTGCTGTCTAATTCCAAGGCCCATCTTGATCGCCAACGGAGCCTTCGTACGTCGAGCAGGACTGGCATCTGTGGTAGCCCCAGGTCCTCACGCTGCGCTATTTCACGGCATGAAGTGTCGACTTGAACTCTGATCGAACATCGGCCCCTTTGCAAAACTCACCTTTGGCCCAGGTGACGGCCGAACACGCCCAGCATGTTGGAAGGTCTTGTCGCCAACCTGCTCAACAGGTTCCTGGGCATGTATGTCCGGAACTTCGACCCTAAGCAGTTGAACGTCGGTATCTGGTCAGGCGACGTCACACTACGAGATCTTGAGCTCCGGCGAGAAGCTTTGGATCAATTTCACCTTCCCCTCAATGTTGTTGAAGGGCACATCTCCACCCTCGTGCTCAAGATCCCTTGGTCAAACCTCCGTGGCCAGCCAGTCCGGATCACCATCGAGGATGTCTTCCTGCTGGCAGCCCCTAAAGAAGACCAAGAGTATGATGCGGACGAGGAGGAGAAGCGAGCACATGCGGTGAAGATGGAGAAGCTGGACAGCGCAGAACTGCTGAAGGAGCGCAACACCGAAGGCATGTCGCAGGAGGAACAGCAAAAACAGCAGTCCTTCACTGCGGCTTTCACAACTACCATCATCGACAACGTGCAGATTCAAGTCAAGAATGTTCACATCCGGTACGAGGACGCGCTGTCGGACCCAGGACACCCCTTTGCAGCAGGAATCACTCTGCAAGAGCTCAGTGCAGTCTCAACAGATGAAAATTGGAAGCCCACCTGGATCGCCGGTTCGAGCGCGACGACCCACAAACTGGCTACTCTGGGCTCGCTCGCGGCGTACTGGGACACCGACACCGAGCTTCTTGGTACCGGCTCTGGCGAAAAGTCTTCGGACGGAAAAGGCCTTGATCACCACGAAATACTTGCAAAGTTCAGAGAACTCATCGTCAAAGGCGACAGCCCGGCCGTCAAGGACCACCAATTCATTCTCAAGCCAGTTTCAGGCCGCGCAGGACTCGAAATGGACAAGACGGGAAAGCACGACCGTCCCAAGATGAAGGCACGTCTTCTCTTCAACGAACTTGGGTTTGTCCTCGATGACAATCAATATCGAGACGCGCTCATGCTTGTCGATCTGTTTCACTACTTCATCAGACATCAAGAGTACCGCAAGCTACAGCCTCAAAAGAGGCCGAAAGAGGATCCACGAGCGTGGCTACTGTTTGCTGGGAAGGCCGTGTTAGATCAGATTCATGAAAAGAATCGGCGGTGGTCGTGGGCATACTTTGCCGAGAGGCGAGATGACCGCCGAGCATACATTAGGTTGTTCAAGAAGAAAAAGCAGGACCAGCAGCTTACACCCGAAGAGGCTTCAGAGCTTGACGAGCTTGAGCATAAGCTTGTCTATGAAGATCTTCGATTCTGGCGCTCTCTAGCTCGTAACGAACTCCGCAAAGAAGGCGCTGTCAAGAAGCCCGAGCCACCAAAGTCGACGTGGGCGTCCTACATTTGGGGAACATCGAAGTCCCAACAGCAAGCTTCCGACGATAGTCAAATGACCGAGGAACAGCGAAAGGAGCTCTACCAAGCAATCGATTTTGACGAGAAGAAGAGCATTGCTGAAGCCGTTGATGCTCCTCGAGAGGCAATAAAGCTGCAAGTTGACATGAACCTGAAGACTGGCAGCTTCACACTGCGGCGAGACCCCCATGGAAAGCGACGTGATATCTTACGGCTATTATTCGACGATTTCAGCACGGAATTCGTACAAAGAACCGATTCGACTCTCGTCGACCTCAGTCTGGGAGGGATGCGGCTGTATGACGGATCCACCGAGGGCAATCTCTATGAGCAGATGCTTATGGTCAAAGACGCACCGGTACCTGAGAAAGACAGAGTGCGCGAGTTGGATGATGACGACGAAGACAAAGATGCTGAACAGGAAGATGACGACGAGCAGGATCCATTCTTCAGTATGTCTTTGGAGCGCAATCCGCTTGACAACAGAGCGGATACTGCCCTAACGGTGAAGCTGAAGGCTTTGGAAATTGTGTACAACCCGAACTTCGTGGTACAGGTTTCGAAGTTCTTCAAACCGCCGGAGAAGCACACAGAATCTATTGGCGCCCTTATGGAGACTGCTGGGTCGACCGTGGAGGGCCTAAGGCAGCAGACGAGAGCGGGCCTCGAGTTTGCTCTGCAGGAACACAAGACTATCGACGTTCAATTGGATCTACAGGCTCCTTTGATTATCGTGCCCGATACTGTTACAGAGAAGAGCAAAATTTGTTTGATCTTGGATGCCGGTCACGCAAGCGTGCGCAGCGATCTGATCGACAAGAAGACCATTGCAGATATCCAGAACAAGCAGAAGCAGCATTACACTGACAAGGACCTCAAGCAGCTGGAGTCACTGATGTACGACAAGTTCCAACTGAAGCTCGAGTCAACTCAGCTTCTGATAGGCACCACTGTCGAAGTGACCAAACAGAAGCTGGAATCGCAGGATTCTGCTCGAAACTTCCACCTGGTAGACCGGATCAATATGGACTTCATGATTGAGACCTGCATCATTCCAAGGACGACAGAATTGACCAAGTTCCGCATCAATGGTCATCTTCCAGTCCTTCATGCTCAATTCTCGGACGAGAAATATAAGGCTCTTATGAAGCTTCTGAGCTTCGCGATCCCAAAGTTTGACGAGGATGCACCCAAGCAGAGCGGCAAGGAAGACAAAAAGACAGAGGATGGACTCAAACTCAAACCTGCGCCATCAAATACAAATCGACCGCGTGGCAAATCCTTCCAAGCCTCGAAAGAAGAGCTGGTACTGGAGGAGGACCATGGTCACGAGTCACCACATAAGCCCTCCAAGGACGGCACTGTCACCAAGCCCGCAAGAAAGGCGGAAGTGAACCTGGAGCAGCGCACTTTCGAGTTCAAGTTTACAGTGGACAAGTTGCAAGGATCCCTCTTCAAAGCAGACCCCGAAGGCAAGAAGCCCGATCAATTACTAGTGGAGCTTGTCGCAGAAACCTTCTACTTTGAGTTCTACCAGCGGCCGTTCGATATGGTGGCAGATGTGAAGCTGCGAGCACTCGCGATAGAGGACCATGTCGAGGAGGCTCCGGCACCGGAGTTCAAGAACCTCATTTCGAGCGAGGACCTTGTTGACAACAAACAGCGAGATTTGCTTACCGTCCATTTCCAGATGGTGAACAAAGATCATCCGGACTTCCGGAGCAAGTACGAAAGCGTGAAGACGAACCTCGATGTTGCAGTTTCAACAATTAACCTTATGGTCACTCGGAAGACTTTACTCACACTACTTGACTTTGTCATGATCACGTTTGCAAGCGGCGGGGAGCAGTCACAACCAGACAAACAGCGCATTGAGGCTGCTGAGGAGAAAGATGACTCTATGGCTGACGCTAAGACAGACGAGGAAGACAAGATCCGGATCAAAGCAGAACTCAGCAGGATCACCGTCATTCTGAATAACGACGGCATTCGACTCGCAACTCTCAGTCTTACTTCAGCTGTCGTCAACGTCTTCCTCTCAGGCAAAACGATGCGCGTCGGCGCGAGACTTGGTGCTTTAGACCTCGTTGACGACGTCAATCAAGGTGTATCCGAAGACTCAAACCTTCGTCAGCTCGTCTCAATTCAAGGTGACGAGCTGGCCGATTTCAGATATGAGACGTTCGATCCCCTTTCGAGCTCATATCCGGGTCATGACAACGAGATATACCTGCGCTCGGGCTCTCTTAAAGTTAACTTTGTTACGGAGCCGTTCCGCAAGATCATGGAGTTTGGCGTCAAGTTCGGCAAGATGCAAGCGATTTTCAATGCCGCACGTCAAGCGGCCGCGAATCAAGCGAGCAAAGTGCAAGAGTCTGCTGGCAAGATGCGATTCGATATTCTGATCAAGACTCCGATTGTTGCGTTCCCACGAATGGTCATCACTGATAGTCCAGAGCGAGACTTGGTGACTGCCTACCTGGGTGAAATCTATGCGAACAACAAGTTTGTTCCTGTAGAGGGCTCCGATAGCAATGATGTTGCGAACAAATTGTCTGTCGGCATCCACAACATCAGGCTCACGTCGACTTTCCACTACACGGAGAAACGCGTTGAGGAGCTGGAGATGATCGACAAAGTCAACCTTGATTTCAACATCACACAGACTGAACACCGACCGGGACGAGAGCGACCAGACACGGAGATTGAGGGATCAATGTCAAATATCAATTTACGTTTGACGGAAGCGCAGTTCAAGTTCGTCATGGAACTATCGAGGAACGTGCCATCTGCGTTTGCTTTGGAGGCTGACGATGAAGTGGAAGAGGAGGTGGTAGAAGAATTGCCTTCGTCTCTTACCAAGCCGGCTTTGGATGCCAAAGCTACTACTGAAGATGGCAAAAATCCTGATGCAAGCTCTGCTGTGGCATCCCGTCAAGGACCGGAACTGGGAACCGACGAAAAGACTTGGACTAAGCTGGACCTCATGTTCAAAGTGGGAGCTGTGGGACTCGAGCTTGTTCAAGGCGAGCCAGAGGAACCGATTGGCGATGTCGAGGCGGCGAGCTTGTCAAAGTTCTCCCTCAATGAGACAAGCGTCAAGCTCCGTATGATTAGCGATGGCGGCTTGGAGAGCGAGCTGCTTGTCCAGTCATTTACGATCACAGACACAAGAACCAAGGACAAGAACAAGTTCCGCAAGATCATGTCCTTGATCAACACGGACGTGAAGCAGCAGTTCATGGCCAGTGTTTCAATCACTGGCGGTGAGGACCGAAGCTTGATTGCCCTGCTCACGATCGACAGCCCACGGGTGATTTTGGCGCTTGACTACATTTTTGATATTCTCAAATTTGTCCAGAATGGTCTCCAGCAGAATGACTCACTCGTGATCTTTGATCCTGAGGACGGCGAAGAGGATGATATCGATGATGCAACTAGTGCAGGAACGCAGGCCATCGCCGCCCAGGAGCAACAAGAATCGCCTGAAGATCAGAAGTCCAAAAGCGAAAGCGGCATGCAGATTGCATACCGAGTAAACATCGTTGATGCTCAAGTGGTTCTTATCGCAAACCCAGCTATCAGCAATTCCGAAGCGATTGTCCTGGGCACCAAACAAGTGCTTGTATCACAACAGCATGCGATGACCTTGCAAGTGGAGAAGGTCGGCATGTTCTTATGCCGCATGGACCAATTCGAAACCACCAGGCTCCGGATTCTGGACGATTTCAGCATTCAGACCTCCCTTGATATGCGCTCTCAAGGTAATGATTCGGCGCTGACCAGCATTGAGGTGGATATCGAGCCCTTGGTGCTGCGTCTGTCGTTGCGAGATATTATGCTCGCAATGCAGATTGTCAACCGAGCATCGGCGATGTCCGCAAGTACGGATCAGAAAATGGCCAATTCAGATTCAAAGAAGATTGCTCAGATCAAGGCGGCGTCTACCAAAGGCAAGAAACCTACCCCGACGAAGCGTCCCACTCCCTCCACACAGAAGCCACAGGCGAAGACAATTAGCACGGCGCGATCCAGTATCAAGCCGCAGGAGACAACTCAAGGCGTAGGCTCTGCCGTGCTCAAGCGGGAAGAGATGAAAGTGCAAATGGAAGGCATCCGAGTCGTCTTGATCGGAGATCTTCACGAACTTCCAATGCTCGACTGGAGTGTCAAGAAGTTCGCAGTTGACGTGCGTGACTGGACGGGAAACCTGACCGCAGACACAAGCATCGACACCTTCTTCAATGTCTATAACTTCTCCAAGTCTGCGTGGGAGCCGCTCATCGAGCCCTGGTCACTGGGTTTCCACATGGCGAAGGACGTCAACCCGGACAAGTTGTCCGTGGAGCTGTACTCTCGCAAATCACTCGAGATGACTATCACTTCTGCCACTATCGCCCTCGCGTCGAAGTCGGCACAATTTCTCTCCTCCGATGAGGATGTTTTGTCCAAGCCTCGCGGTAACGACGCGCCCTACACTATTCGCAATTACACTGGCTTCGATGTAAACGTGTGGACCAGTGGAGATTCCGATGGCGAAGGTCAAGCGGCAAAACTTCTCGATGGCGAAGAGAAGCCATGGCGTTTCGAAGATCCCACAACTACTCGCGAGACTTTGTCTCCTGAAGGCCAAAGCGGCGTCATTGGCGTCCGGCTCGAAGGCAGCGGGTTCGATAGCATTGACCGAATACAGGTCAATCGTGAGGGCGAAGTCCTATACAATCTCAAACCGCGGAAGGATAAAGTCCAACATCGCTTGATGGTGGAGGTTGAACTGGGACCCGACAACGTCAAGTACATCATCCTGCGGTCGCCGTTGCTGATCGAGAACCATACTCAAATTCCAATCGAACTGGGCGTCTATAGCCCCGATGATGGCCACCTTCTGAAGATTGAAAAGGTAGCGCCCGGCGAATCTCGCCCTGCACCAGTGGGCGCCGCTTACATGCACTCGCTTGTGGTCAGGCCCGATCAAGGATTCGGCTACACTTGGTCTACTGAGCGACTCTTTTGGAAGGACTTACTCAAACGCCCGGTGCGGACACTGACTTGCCAAGGCGAGAAGAACGACAACTCTCCGCCATTCTACTTTCAGATGCAATCTATCTTCGACAAGAACAACCCTCTGACAAGCGTTTACCCTTACATGCGAATTCGCTTGTCTGCACCAGTTGAGGTCCAGAACTTGCTGCCCTTCGACTTCAAATATCGCATTTATGACAAGAATACCAAGAAAGACTGGACAAATTTCCTGCGTAAGGGTGGCGTAAGCCCCGTTCACGTTGTGGAGCTTTCGCATTTGCTTCTGATCAGCATTGACATGCAAGAAACTCCCTTCAAAGCCAGCGAGTTCGCCATCATCAACTCCAACAACGAGAACGACTTCCGCCGAGAGAAGACTCTCACAGTGAAGGACAAGGATAATCTCGAGCTTAGATTGAAGATCCACTACTTCAACGTTCCTGATAGTGGTGGTGCCTTCAAGATCACCGTTTACAGCCCATACGTGATTCTGAATCGAACGGGGCTGGAGCTGGATATCAGAAGTAAAGCGTTCTTCGGGTCATCCAGATCAGCTGCAGGTGCGGCGGGTACATTTGCAGATACCGAGGATGATACCCAACACGCGACACCCTTCATGTTCTCGTTCCCAAGCGACGACCGGAAGAATCGGGCCTTAATCAAGGTCGGCCAGTCCGCTTGGAGCCAGCCTGTCAGTTTCGACGCCATCGGAGCAAGTGTTAACGTCAAGCTACCGGCAGAAAGTGGCAGAAGTGAAATGCACTGCGGACTCAGTGTGACTGAAGGCGAAGGCAAGTACAAGTTCACGAAAGTTGTGACTGTCACGCCGCGATTTATCGTGAAGAACAAGCTCTCCGAAGACATTCAGATTCGGGAACCCGGATCGTCCGATGCGTTCACATTGAAGCCCGGCGAATTACACCCACTTCGCTTCCTGAAGCAGACCACTGGCCAACAACTCAGTCTCTGTTTCCCTGGTATCAACAACTCCTGGTCATCGCCCTTCGACATCGCCAATGTAGGCAGTGTTCACGTGAAGCTCGCAAAGGCCGGAGAGCGCCAGAAGCTCGTACGCGTGGAGATTCTCATGGAGAGCGCGACAATCTACCTTCACCTCAGCCTTGAGAACAAACATTGGCCCTTTTCCATGCGCAATGAGAGCGATCAAGAGTTCTTGTTCTGGCAAGCGAACCCCAATGTCGACGAAGACGAAGAAGATCGTTCGTCTGGATGGAAACCGATCCGCTACCGCCTTCCGCCACGAAGCATCATGCCATATGCTTGGGATTACCCAGCCACGAAAAATAAAAATCTGATCCTGAATGCAAACGGCAAGGAGCGGCATGTCAAGCTAGCCGAGATTGGCAACCTAATACCGATGCGTATTCCCGGTGGTCCACAGCAACAGCGACAAAAGATTATCGACTTGAACGTTGTCGCGCAAGGGCCGACTCAGACTTTGGTCATTTCGAATTACAAACCGCAGACAAGCTTGTACAAACAAAAGTCGTCGTCTGCGAGCGCATCGACTACCACCGGATTCGAGGTCAAGGAGCAGGATGACGATGTGACGATGCGAGCCACAATCCGCTTTGCAGGTATTGGCCTGTCGTTGGTCAACCGCCAGCTCCGTGAGCTCGTCTATGCTACCTGGCGCGACATCGAACTCAAATACACCGATTCGCCACTATACCAAACGGTCGCGCTCACAATCAAATGGATCCAGATCGACAACCAACTCTACGGTGGTATCTTCCCTCTGATCTTCTACCCCAGTGTGGTGCCAAAGACGGGCAAGGAAATGGAAGCACATCCCATCTTCCGCAGCACGCTCACGCGCGTCAAAGACGACTCCTATGGCGTTCTCTACATCAAGTACTTCACGTTCTTGATGCAGCAGATGACCATCGAAATCGACGAAGACTTCATCTTTGCCGTCCTGGACTTCACCAAGGTGCCAGGAGCGTCGTGGACCGAGACCAAAGAGGGCCAGCTGGCACCCGAAAGCCTGGACATTCCTGAGCCGCAACAGGTCCAGTCTGGCCAAGACATCTACTTCGAGCTCCTTCACCTTCAGCCGATGCAATTCGACCTTTCGTTCGTGCGCACGGAGAGGATCAACGCTGAAGACACCGGTAGCTCGACGACGAACCCGGTGCTCTTTGTCGTCAACGTCTTGACCATGTCCATCGGAAACGTCAATGATGCCCCGATTCGGTACAACGCATTGATGCTAGAGAATGCGCGCTTGTCTACAGGCGCCCTCATAAGCAACATTCGGAGTCATTATGTCCAGGAATCGCTGCGCCAAGTCCACGTCGTCATTGGATCTGCCGACTTCCTCGGAAACCCCGTTGGCCTCTTCAACAACATCAGCTCTGGTGTTGCTGATATATTCTACGAACCCTACCAGGGTCTTGTGACCGATCGACCTCAGGACCTTGGCATTGGCATTGCCAAAGGCGCAAGTAGTTTCGTCAAGAAGAGCGTCTTTGGTCTATCGGACAGTGTTTCCAAGTTCACTGGAAGTATTAGCAAAGGTCTTGCAGCAGCGAGCATGGACAAGGAGTTTCAAGACTCTCGGCGCATGTCCCGGGCGCGAAATAGGCCGAAGCACGCGCTTTATGGCATCACTTCTGGCGGAAACGCTTTTGCGACCAGCTTGGCAAGTGGTATTGGTGGCTTAGCTCGCCAGCCAATGCAGGGTGCCGAGAGAGAAGGTGCCGCTGGATTCGTCAAAGGCGTTGGCAAAGGTCTGCTTGGCCTGGCCACAAAACCCGCGATCGGTGCTTTCGATCTTGCTTCAAGTGTCGCGGAAGGCGTTCGCAATACAACAACGGTCTTTGACCAGGACGGGCTGGACCGTGTGCGACTCGCTCGATTCATTGGCATTGATGGTATCGTCCGACCGTACAATCAACGTGAGGCGCTCGGCCAATACTGGCTCAAGACCCTTGATAACGGCAAGTTCTTCAACGAGCACTATATTGCCCACCTGGAGCTCAATTCGGGCTCTCAAGCCGATCAGCAAAGACAACAACAGCGCCAGTCGAGTACGCAGACCGAAGCAACAATGCTCGTCATGATCACTTACAATTCCATCATGCTCGTCCGCGCAAAGAAGCTGACGAGTGAGTGGGAGGTTCCCTTGAAGGATATCCAAACCATCAGCAAAGAGCGCACTGGAATGAGCATCATACTCAAGGGAGGAACAAACGGTCCATTCATTCCCATTGCCGATGAGTCGAGCCGTAATTGGCTATACAAGCAAGTGGCCATTGCAGTCAACGCATACAACGACAAATGGAACGCGAAGGGATAGCAGCGGCGTTATTTGATATTATCGATTGATTTTGAGCATTCCTGCATGTTGGTCATGATACCAAACATACAGACCGCACTTTAGACGTCAAGGTACACAAGTAGTAATCTAATGCGCATTTGTCTTTTGTATCAGGCAGTCGTCTCGACTGATCGACCAAATGGTCGGAGTCGCTGCGCCAGAAGTGAATAAAGAACGCCG
>Ga0314758_1000041_pt1 | contig 10374 bp, 1 predicted proteins | sample G5R1MT_49_FD_207777 | JGI IMG/M metagenome (GOLD analysis project Ga0314758, IMG submission 207777) | Metatranscriptome of switchgrass phyllosphere microbial communities from Michigan, USA - G5R4_MAIN_28AUG2017_LR1 (Metagenome... | ecosystem: Host-associated > Plants > Phyllosphere >... | reverse complement strand
GCCGCCGTGTCATTCATGTTTAGACGTGCGAGGGGAGAATATGCCATTGCAGGAGACGATCGTCGTCGAGTGATCATAAAATTGATTTCGGATGCAATAATGACATGAACGACGTGTCCCGACTGTTGAGACATTAACAGCACTGTACCAGTGTGAAGCGACAACAACACCTTCCGTTTCTCGCTGGACTTCTCCGAATTTCGCAGCTGCAGCGCGTTTAGTTGTCTGCAGGCAACCTCACCACCACGCACTTTCCCAGTCCACTCACCATCCTCGAAATCTTGGACGAAACACGCATGAGAAGGTCTCGAGGTCGACTCACACTCCGTCCACGCCTCCTACGAACTTAAGCCTCTACGGCGCCGCAAGTGCTAATCTTGACCTTGCACTGCACAACGCCCCCCTTCCATGGTCATACGCGAAGAGATGTTGGAATGACACCCACAGCCTGATCACCAATTCCCACTCGAATTGAACAAGATATATAGGTTCCTCTGCTCGAGTAAGAGCGACACCTCGTCAACATGTTGGAAAGTCTGGTAGCCAACCTGCTGAACAGGTTCCTGGGCATGTATGTCCGGAACTTTGATCCAAAGCAGCTGAACATTGGTATCTGGTCAGGCGATGTGACTCTACGAGACCTGGAGCTACGAAGAGAGGCTCTCGATCAGTTCCACCTGCCGTTGAACGTTGTTGAAGGTCACATCTCCTCACTCGTCCTCAAAATTCCCTGGTCAAATCTACGCGGCGCGCCGGTGCGCATAACCATTGAGGATGTATTTCTACTTGCCGCACCTAAGGAAGAGCAGGAATTTGATGCAGAAGAGGAAGAGAAGCGGACACATGCCGTGAAAATGGAGAAGCTAGACAGCGCAGAGCTGCTCAAAGAACGCAACACAGAAGGCATGTCACAGGAGGAGCAACAAAAGCAACAATCGTTCACAGCCGCTTTGACGACGACGATCATCGATAACGTACAAATTCAGGTCAAGAATGTCCACATCCGATATGAAGATGCACTGTCAGATCCAGGCCATCCATTCGCTGCAGGTCTCACCTTGCAGGAACTCAGCGCAGTCTCGACCGACGAGAACTGGAAACCCACCTGGGTCGCAGGATCAAGTGCTACCACCCACAAGCTGGCGACCTTGGGCTCCTTGGCAATGTACTGGGACACGGACGCCAAACTCTTCGGATTAGGCACTGGGGAGGCAGGCGCCGCCGAGAAGACACCCGACCACAAAGAAATTCTGGCCAAGTTTCGAGAGTTGATCGTCAAAGATGACAGTCCTGCTGTCAAAGACCATCAATTCATCCTGAAGCCTGTTTCTGGCCGAGCAGGCCTCGAAATGGACAAGAGCGGCAAGCATGATCGTCCGAAGATGAAGGCACGGTTACTGTTCAACGAGTTAGGCTTCGTTCTGGATGATAAGCAGTATCGTGATGCGCTCATGCTCGTCGACCTCTTCCATTACTTCATCAGACATCAGGAATACAAGAAATTGCAGCCGAAGTTGCGACCGAAGGAGGATCCGCGAGCGTGGTTGCTCTTTGCTGGTAAAGCTGTTCTGGATCGCATTCACGAGAACAACCGGCGCTGGTCGTGGGAATATCTCGCTGAACGACGTGATGATCGAAAAGCATACATCAAGCTTTTCAAAAAGAAAAAGAGAGAAGAAAAGCTGTCACCAGAGGAGGGTCAGGAATTGGATGATCTGGAGCACAAGCTTTCGTACGAAGACCTCCGCTTCTGGCGATCCCTCGCAAGAAATGAGCTGCGAAAAGAAGGCGCTGTCAAGAAGGTCGAGCCGCAAAAAGCCACCTGGAGTTCATACATCTGGGGTGCTTCAAAACCACAGCAGCACAGCTCTGCACCTGATGACAGTCAAATGTCAGAAGAGCAGCGCAAGGAGCTTTATCAGGCCATCGACTTTGACGAGAAGAAAACCATTGCGGAAGCCGTGGATCTACCTCGCGAGGCTGTCAAACTGCAAGTCGACATGAATCTCAAGGCTGGTAGTTTCACTCTGCGACGAGACCCTCATGGCAAAAAACAGGACATACTGAAGCTGCTGTTTAACGACTTCAGCACCGAGTTCGTGCAGCGGACTGACTCAACATTGGTTGATCTGAGTCTCGGCGACATGCGACTGCATGACGGATCCACCGAAGGCAATCTTTTTGAGCAGATGCTCGTGGTCAAAGACGCGTCCCCGATAGCTGATAAAGATCGGATTCGTGAGTTGGCTGACGACGACGATGAAGAGGCTGTTCGAGAAAAGGATATTGACGAACAAGACCCCTTCTTCAGCCTGTCTTTCGAGTCAAATCCTCTGGACAATCGCGCAGATACAGCACTGACCGTGAAGCTCAAAGCGCTGGAAATTGTGTATAATCCAAACTTTGTTGTTCAGGTCTCAAAGTTTTTCAAGCCCCCGGAGAAGCACACCGAATCTATTGGAGCACTCATGGAGAGCGCAGGAACCACTGTCGAAGGCTTCCGACAACAGACTCGAGCTGGACTCGAGTACGCTCTGCAAGAGCATAAGACGATCGATGTCCAACTCGACTTGCAGGCACCTCTGATCATTGTGCCTGATACAGTCACCAAGAAAAGCGACATTTGTTTGATCCTAGATGCAGGTCGTGCGAGCGTCCGCAGTGAACTTATCGACAAAAAGACCTTGGCTGAGATTCAGAGCAAGGAAAAGCAAAGCTACACCGACAAGGATCTGAAGCAGCTCGAGTCGTTGATGTACGACAAGTTCCAGCTCAAGCTGGAATCTACGCAGCTGCTCATCGGCACCACTGTCGAAGAAACCAAGGAAAAGCTTCAAGCTACTGATGCAGCGCGCAGTTTCCATTTGGTTGATAAGATCAACATGGACTTCACCATAGAGACTTGTATTATCCCAAAGACCACGGAGCTGACGAAATTCCGGATCAAGGGTCACCTGCCAGTGTTGCATGTACAATTCTCCGACCAGAAATACAAAGCTTTGATGAAGATCCTCAACTTCGCGGTCCCCAAATTCAACGAAAACGACACCAATGATTTTGTTCGCGACAAAGACGAGAGCAAAACAGGTGGCGATGGGAACCTGAAGCCAGCACAAGCAGCCGCATCCCGACCTCGTGGAAAATCATTCCAGGTGTCGAAAGAAGATCTCGTGATCGAGGAATCACATAGCGACCATGAGCATACGGCCAAGCCAGCTCAGCCAGCTGGGAGCCAGCATGCGAAGAAACGAGAGGTCAATCTTGAGCAGCGAAACTTTGAGTTCAGATTCGTCGTGGACAAATTGCAAGGATCTTTGTTCAGAGCGGATGCTGAAGGCCGCCAATCCGACCAACTGCTGGTGGAACTGATCGCAGAGACTTTCAATTTCGAGTTTTACCAGCGATCATTCGATATGGTCGCTGATGTCAGGCTGCGCGCGCTCGCCGTGGAAGATCACGTGGAGGAGTCACCTGCTCCAGAGTTCAAAAACCTGATCTCAAGCGAGGATTCGGTCGGTGAAAATGAGCAAGATCTCTTGACAGTACACTTCCAAATGGTCAACAACGACCATCCGGAGTTCGTCAGCAAATACGAAGGTATCAAGACTAACCTCGACGTGGCTGTATCGACGATCAACATAATGGTCACCCGGAAGACACTATTGACGCTGCTCGACTTCGTCATGATCACTTTCACAAACGGACCAAATGAAGCACCACAGAGCCAGCAACAACAGGTCACCTCGGCAGAAGGCGCGAACGAATCGAAGCAACAGCCTGCGACTGATAAAATCCGGATCAAAGCGGAAATGAGGAAGATTGCCATTATCCTCAATAACGACAGTATCCGACTCGCGACTCTCAGTTTGACATCTGCTGTCGTCAATATTTTCCTCAAAGGACAGGCCATGCGTGTGAGCGCAAGGCTGGGTGCTCTTGATCTGGTGGACGACATCAATCAAGGTGTATCAGAGGACTCCAATCTTCGCCAACTTGTTTCCATACAAGGCGACGACCTCGCAGATTTTCGATATGAGACTTTCGAAAAAGATGCAGAATCGTATCCCGGCTACGACAACGAGGTGTTCCTACGATCCGGCTCTATCAAGATCAATTTCGTCACCGAACCATTTCGTAAAATTGCTGAGTTTGGTGTCAAATTCGGGAAAATGCAGGCGATATTCAATGCTGCACGATTAGCAGCGGCGAACCAAGCTACCAAGGTGCAGGAGACCGCAGGCAAGATGCATTTTGACATCTTGATCAAGACGCCAATTGTTGCATTCCCTCGAATGGTGATCACTGACAGTCCCGAGCGCGATCTAGTGACCGCCTACTTGGGTGAAATATATGCCAACAACAAGTTCGTGCCGGTTGATGGTTCGGACACCTAAAAGTCAAACCAGCTCTCTGCAGGCATTCACAACATTAGGCTAACGTCGACTTTCCACTATCCCAACGATCAATCTGAAGAGCTGGAAATGATCGATCAAGTCAATATCGACTTCCATGTCAACCAGACCGAGCACAAGGCCGGCCGTCCGCGACCAGACTCAGAAATCGAGGGTTCTATGTCGGACATCAATCTTCGCATCACCGAGGCGCAATTTAAATTCATTATGGAGCTGTCGAGAAACATTCCATCGGCCTTTGCTTTGGAGTCTGATCAGGAGATGGAAGACGAGGTCGAGGAAGAGTTGCCACAGCAATTGGTCGAGACAAGCCAGAAAGTGGACGTAGAAATATCCTCCTCGGAAGTTGACACCAAGAAAGACTTGATGAAACCTTCACGTCAAGGCCCTGAACTCGGTGCTGATGGATCTACGTGGACCAAACTTGACCTCGTATTCAAAGTCGGCGCTGTCGCACTCGAGCTCATCCATGGTGACATCGATGCACCTGTTGGCGATCTGGAGTCCTCCAGTCTTTCTAAATTCTCCCTGAACGAGACGAGTGTCAAGCTGCGAATGCTCAGCGATGGTGGTTTGGAAAGTGAACTGCTCATTCAATCCTTCACCATCACCGATACGAGAACACGAGACAAAAACAAGTTCCGCAAGATCATGTCGCTCATCAACACCGACGTAAAGCAGCAATTCATGGCAAGCGTATCGATCAGTGGAGGCGAAGAAAGAAATCTCATTGCACTGCTCACGATTGACAGCCCGCGCATCATACTTGCCCTTGATTACATATTCGATGTGCTGAAGTTCATACAGAAAGGTTTCGAGCAGCCTGAGCCCCTGTCCATCTCGGAGACCGATGAATCTGAGTCGGATGATCTCCTCAGTAATGACGAGCAGACGGTTCAATCAGATCAAGAGGAACAGACTGCGAACGCAGTATCACCGCCCGCAAATAGCATGCGGATCGCATACCGTGTGAACGTCGTAGATGCCCAAATTGTTCTAATCGCGAATCCGGCCATTACCAACTCGGAAGCAATTGTTCTTGGCACGAAGCAGGTACTCGTGTCACAACAGCACGCAATGACGCTACAAGTGGAAAAGATCGGCATGTTCTTGTGTCGCATGGATCAGTTTGAGACCACAAGACTGCGCATTCTCGACGATTTCAACATTCAGACATCGCTGGACATGCGTTCGCATGCAAAGGATTCTTCTCTCACCAACATTGAGGTTGATATCGAGCCTCTTGTGCTTCGACTATCATTACGCGATATCATGCTCGCAATGCAGATTGTGAATCGAGCATCCGCAATGTCGGCAGACACAGAAAACAATAAGGTGACCGACTCGGACCCGAAAAAGATCAAACAGATCAAGGCAGCATCCAACAAGGGGAAATCTGGAGCATCCACCAAGCGGCCTGCTGTTTCCACTCATATGCCAGCGAAGACTATTAGTACCAAGCGCTCGACTGTCAAGGAGGAGGAGGAACAGCAAGCGATTGGGTCCGCTGTGTTGAAGCGCGAGGAAATGAGAATTCAGATGGACGGCATTCGTGTGGTTCTCATCGGCGACACTCATGAACTTCCCATGCTCGACTGGAGTGTGAAGAAATTTGCCGTTGAAGTTCGAGATTGGACTGCCAACATGAGTGCTGATGCCAATATTGAAACTTTCTTCAATGTCTTCAACTTCTCAAAATCCGCCTGGGAGCCGCTGATCGAGCCCTGGTCGCTGGGCTTCCACATGGTCAAGCAGACGAAGCCTGACAAGCTCGCCCTGGAGCTGTACTCACGTAAGTCTCTCGAATTGACGCTCACCTCGTCCACTATTGCTATGGCCTCCAAGTCTGCGCAATTTCTCTCTTCGGACGAGGACGTTCTTTCGAAACCACGAGGCAATGATGCACCATACACCATTCGCAACTACACAGGCTTCGAAGTCAACGTCTGGACTGCTGGCGATGCCGACGATGAAGGTCAAGCTGCGAAGCTGGCTGACGGTGACGAAAAGCCTTGGCGCTTTGAAGATCCAATGACAACTCGTGAAACATTGTCGCCCGACGGTCAGACGGGTGTGATAGGCATTCGTCTGGAGAACAGTGGGTTTGATAGCATTGACCGCATTCAAGTCAACCGCGAAGGTGAAGATCTCTACAACTTGAAGCCCAGAAAAGACAAGATTCAGCATCGACTACTCGTGGAGGTCGAGCTAGGGACGGATAATGTCAAGTACATCACGCTTCGCTCGCCACTACTCGTGGAGAACAAGACGCAGATTCCTGTCGAGCTTGGTGTGTACAGTCCCGACGACGGGCATCTTCTGAAGATCGAGAAGATCGCGCCCGGCGAATCTCGTCCTGCGCCTGTCGGAGCTGCCTACATGCACTCCCTTGTTATCCGGCCCGATCAGGGATTTGGCTACACCTGGTCCAACGAGCGGCTGTTCTGGAGAGATCTTCTGAAGCGACCAATCCGTACATTGACCTGTCAGGGCGAGAGTGGCGACAACTCGCCGCCTTTCTACTTCCAGATGCAGTCGGTCTTCGATAAGAATAGTCCTATTTCCAGCGTCTACCCATACATGCGAATCCGTCTGTCTGCTCCGATTGAAGTTCACAACCTGTTGCCTTTTGACTTCAAGTATCGAATTTATGACAAGACAACAAAGAAGGACTGGACGAATTTCCTTCGCAAAGGAGGCGTCAGCCCCATTCATGTTGTCGAGCTATCTCATCTGCTTTTGATGAGTATCGACATGCAGGATACGCCATTTAAAGCAAGCGAATTTGCCATCATCAATAACAGCGATGACAATGACTTCCGCAGAGAGAAATCCATTACTGTCAAGGACAAAGACAATCTGGAATTACGTCTGAAGATTCACTACTCCAACATTGCTGATAGCGGTGGCGCGTTTAAGATCACAGTTTTTAGCCCGTACGTTGTCTTGAACAGGACCGGACTAGAGTTGGACATTCGCAGCAAGGCATTCTTTGGTTCATCGAGATCTGCTGCTGGAACCTCAGCGACATTCGCAGACACTGAGGAAGACTCGCAAAAGGCTGCACCTTTTATGTTCTCCTTCCCAAGTGACGATCGCAAAAATCGTGCACTCATCAAGGTTGGACAATCGTCGTGGAGTCAGCCTGTGAGCTTCGATGCTATCGGAGCAGATGTGAATGTCAAACTACCAGCCGAGAGTGGTCGTAGTGAGATGCACTGCGGTCTCACCGTCATCGAAGGTGAAGGTAAATACAAGCTCTCCAAGGTCGTCACGATCGCGCCAAGATTTGTCGTCAAGAATCGCCTTTCCGAGGAGATCCAGATCCGAGAGCCTGGATCGTCAGATGCAGTCAGCCTGAGCTCTGGTGAGCTCTATCCTCTGCGTTTCTTGAAACAGACCACTGGGCAGCAGCTCTGTCTCTGCTTTCCTGGTGTCAACAACTCGTGGTCGTCACCATTCGATATTGCTAATGTCGGCAGTGTGCACGTGAAACTCGCCAAGGCCGGAGAGCGACAAAAGCTCATCCGGGTCGAGGTGTTGATGGAGAACGCCACTATCTTCCTGCACCTAAGTCTCGAGAGCAAGCACTGGCCTTTCTCGATGCGCAATGAAAGTGATCAAGAATTTTTGTTCTGGCAAGCGAACCCCAACGTGGACGAAGATGAGGAAGACCGTTCCTCTGGATGGAAGCCGATACGCTACCGGCTACCGCCACGAAGCATCATGCCATATGCGTGGGATTATCCAGCTGCCAAGAACAAGAATCTCATTATCAATGCTAACGGCAAGGAACGGCACATCAAGCTCGCCGAGATCGGTAACCTGATTCCGATGCGACTTCCTGCAGGCCAACAACAGCAACGTCAGAAGATCATCGACTTGAATGTCGTCGCCCAAGGCCCGACTCAAACACTAGTCATTTCGAACTACAAACCGCAGACAAGTTTGTACAAGCAAAAGGCTGCTTCAGCGAGCGCATCGACAACAACTGGCTTCGAGGTCAAGGAGCAAGACGCCGATGTCACGTTGAGAGCAACCCTACGCCTTGCAGGAATAGGCTTGTCGCTGGTAAATCGACAGCTACGCGAACTCGTTTACGCCACCTGGCGCGACATTGAGCTCAAATACACGGATTCCCCATTGTACCAGACATTTGCTCTGACCATCAAGTGGATTCAAGTCGACAACCAGCTCTACGGTGGCATCTTCCCATTGATCATATACCCCAGCGTGGTCCCCAAGACTGGCAAGGAACTGGAAGCGCATCCGATCTTCCGTACTACACTGACCAGAGTCAAGGATGACTCTTATGGCGTGCTTTACATCAAGTACTTCACTTTCCTCATGCAGCAAATGACGATCGAGATCGACGAAGATTTCATCTTCGCTGTTCTTGACTTCACCAAAGTGCCTGGCGCCTCTTGGACAGAAGAGAAGGAAGGAAGACTGGTGCCGGAGAATCTCGATGTTCCTGAGCCTCAGAACGAACAGTCTGGACAGGATATTTACTTCGAATTACTTCACCTGCAGCCGATGCAATTCGATCTCTCATTCGTTCGTACGGAGCGAATCAATGCTGACGACACGGGCAGCTCGACATCGAACCCTCTACTCTTCGTTGTCAACGTCCTAACCATGTCGATTGGAAATGTGAACGATGCGCCCATCCGATACAATGCTTTGATGCTCGAAAATGCTCGTCTCTCGACCAGCGCCCTGATCAGTAATATCAGAAGTCATTACGTGCAAGAGTCTCTACGACAAGTCCACGTTGTGATCGGCTCAGCAGATTTCCTTGGCAACCCTGTCGGTCTCTTCAACAACATCAGCTCAGGCGTTGCCGACATCTTCTACGAACCGTATCAAGGACTTGTTACGGACCGTCCGCAAGATCTCGGAATCGGTATCGCCAAGGGTGCAAGCAGTTTCGTCAAGAAGTCCGTGTTCGGATTGTCCGACAGTGTTTCCAAGTTCACAGGCAGCATCAGCAAAGGCTTGGCAGCTGCTAGCATGGACAAAGAATTCCAAGACTCCAGACGCATGTCTCGCGCACGTAACCGTCCGAAGCACGCCCTCTACGGCATCACCTCCGGCGGCAATGCGTTCGCGAGCAGTCTCGCGAGCGGTATTGGCGGTCTTGCACGCCAGCCTATGCAGGGTGCTGAGAGGGAAGGCGCTGCCGGCTTTGTCAAGGGCGTTGGCAAAGGCTTGCTCGGATTGGCGACAAAGCCTGCTATTGGCGCCTTTGACCTCGCCTCGAGCGTTGCCGAGGGTGTTCGAAACACAACAACCGTGTTTGATCAGGATGGCCTAGACCGCGTTCGACTGGCTCGATTTATTGGCATCGACGGAATTGTGCGCCCATACAGTCAACGCGAAGCTCTCGGACAATTCTGGCTGAAGACACTTGATAATGGAAAGTTCTTCAACGAGCATTACATTGCACATCTGGAGCTCAACTCAGGTTCTCAGAATACACAGCGACAGCAGCAACAGTCTGGCCGCCCAAGCCAGCAGACTGAGGCGTCGATGCTGATAATGATCACCTACAATTCCATTATGCTTGTCCGCGCGAAGAAGCTCGTGAGTGAATGGGAGGTTCCACTCAAGGACATCCAGACCATCAGCAAGGAGCGAACGGGAATGAGCATCATCCTGAAGGGCGGGACGAATGGACCTTTCATTCCCATAGCGGATGAGACTAGCCGCAACTGGCTCTACAAACAGGTCGCAATTGCCGTGAACGCGTACAATGATAGGTGGAACGCAAAGGGCTGAGCAAGGCATCATTCGTAGATACCTGAGATTACATATTTTCAAACAACGACCTTTCGACCTACATTAGCTAGCGCTTTTCCAATAGTAGTAGTCTTCAGTATGGTCGTGGTAATCGTTTCTACATCTTGACAAGTACAGTCCTCTTCGCAGAGCGCGTAGGTTTGCACTATCAAGTGCTGCT
>Ga0314758_1000040_pt1 | contig 10406 bp, 14 predicted proteins | sample G5R1MT_49_FD_207777 | JGI IMG/M metagenome (GOLD analysis project Ga0314758, IMG submission 207777) | Metatranscriptome of switchgrass phyllosphere microbial communities from Michigan, USA - G5R4_MAIN_28AUG2017_LR1 (Metagenome... | ecosystem: Host-associated > Plants > Phyllosphere >... | reverse complement strand
GTGATCCCGCGGCGGAGTGAAGCCGGGGTTACGGCTGTTAAGCATTCTACTACTAGCAACAGTAAGGCTTCGTGGTCTCTGGCATTACTCCACCGGAACCGCCCGTGTGGCCGTTGTCGCGGCGATCGTAATCACGACGATCTTTGGTGACGCCTCGATTGTGAGCGGGAACGGAAGAGCGGGAAATGCTGGCCTCTTTCAAGTTGTTCCCGGGCAGGTCGTATCTGATGTCGCCTCGGGGCTCAACGGCAGCTCCTGCACAAAGTGTAGCTGCAGACAAAGTCCAAGCCAAGTATGCGATGCGGTACATCAACATGTTGTTATTAAAAAGAGTGGGGTGTCGGTAGACAGTAAATGGGTCGGACTTGATTTATTTATTTAAAGGATCGAATAGTTGGTTGCCGATCACTTGGTTAGAACGCAACAGAGATGGTCTCGTCGGGTTACTGGCAAGCTATAAACAGCAAGGTTGGTAGAAGGTGGCTTTTTCTACAATATTTCACAGAGTTTTGAATATTTGAGAATATTTATATGCCGAGAAGTCAGATAGTAAGAGGCTGTTGTCAGTCAAAACCCACCGGCGAGTAGCGACAGGCAACATGAGGAGCCGGAGGTTGCCGGGGCGCTGGCTGGCACCGGTCCATCGGTCAACGGCCCAGATCCTGGCACACGCCTATTGCTTCCGGAGTCGCAGGGCGCGCCACCTGACCTATACCTGATCAGAAAGGTGCAAAATGTGTTCCGGTGATTTGCCTGTATACATAGACACGTGTAAATATTAGTCCGAGCCACGGTCGGCTCCCCGGGACAACTCTTGTGTCGGCTTTAAAAAGCCGATCGAGTCCCGGTGTCAGTCAGATCTGTATATCCGGATATTAATAAATGGAGCGTATAACTGTAAGAACTTGCTGTAATTACATTCAGTTAATCCAATACACGATGATAAAAGCCTCACTGCTAGATCGGAATATCCTACACGTAATTAGGCCTAACGTACGTAATAGATAGCTAAACTTTAACCAGAATAGAGGCCTAAGAAGTAGCAAGAGCCGATTCCCGGAACAATCCCCACTAAGGCTAAAGCAAAGCATCTAATACGTCGCCGGAACATCCAATCCATTTGCAAGGCCTAATCTAGCAGATATTGAACCAATTCTTATAGAATAAGAACAAACCATAACAGATCGGATCTACTGGCCAACTCAATGTATTGGCTTCTTTTTTTTACTGGCCAACTCAACGTGTTGGTCTCTTTCTCTTTCTTTTTTTCTTTTTTTACTGGCCAACTCAACGTGTTGGCCTCTCCTCTTTTTTATACATAGCCAGATGGTTCTCATCAGCTTTCATCATTCACTTTCCCACATGCTTGGAAAGTACTTCTTAAGGTGTTGGCCATTGACAGCTACAGGAAACTTGACACCATCCAATTCCTCAAGCATGTACGCATTTCCAGGCAGGGCTTGATCAACCTTATATGGCCCATGCCAATTTGAAGACCATTTGCTGTACTTTTTATCTTTGGTTCCCAATGGTAGCACTGCCTCCCAAACCAGGCCTCCGGTCTGGAACTCTTTTGGCTTGACCTTTTTGTTGTATGCACGGGCGGCTTTGGCCTTATTTTCCTTGATCTTCTCAAGTGACCAAAGCCTCGGTTCCGTGAGATCCTCCACATTGTCACTCATCAAGGCCGCGTATTCCTCAGCCGATAGATCATTCTGGAACTCAACGCGCCTTGACCCGGCTGTAATCTCCCATGGCAATACTGCGTCTTGACCATAGACCAAATGATTCTGATATGCCCACAACGCCTCTGACAACACCTCATGCCAGCGCCTAGGATACTAATAGATCTTTCTCTTGATCAACTTGATGAGGCTCTGGTTGGATGCTTCAGCCTGTCCATTAGCCTGGGCATAGTATGGGGACGATCTGATCAACTTGAACCCCATGTCATCGGCAAACTTTCTTAACTCTGCCGATATAAAGACCGATCCTCCATCGGTCGTGATGGTCTGAGGAATCCCGAACCTATGGATGATGTGCTCTTTCACGAAATCAATCACATCTTTTGTTGCCACTGATCTTATGGGTACCGCTTCCACCCATTTCGTGAAATAATCCATGACTGCCAAAACCCATTGGTGACCTTTGCTGGATGGTGGGTGGATCTGGCCTATCATATCCATGGCCCATCCTCTGAACGGCCATGGCTTAATGATAGGATTCAGTACTGACGCCGGCACCATCTGAATCTTGTCGAATCTCTGACATGCCTGACATCCCTTGTAATACTTGAAACAATCCTCAAGCATAGTAGGCCAATAATATCCCGATCACCTAATCAGCTACTTCATCTTATAAGCCGATTGATGCGTGCCGCAGGCTCCCTCGTGAACCTCGTGTAAAAGCCGATTTGACTCCGAAGGCCCCAGACATTTAAGCAGCAGTCCTTCTAAGGTCCTGTAGAACATGTCATCCCCTATCAGAACATACTTAATAGCCTTGAATCTTATTCTTCTGGATCCCCCCCCGAGCCGAATCCTTCAAATAATTGAAGATATCGGCTCTCCAATCCCCAGGCTCTAGAAACTAAACCTCGACATTGACGCCATCGGGTGTTTCCTTGTACCCAGAGGCCATCTGCGCCAAACTATTGGCCTCTGTGTTCAAAGTCCTGTGTATCCAGTGGAAATTAATGTACCTAAACTGTGACATCAACTCCCGGCACTGTACCCATATCGGAAAAAGAGCCTCGCTCTCACACCTATACTCTTTCGTGAGCTGAGAGATCACCAACTTTGAATCTCCAAATATTTCCACTGCCTCTGCACCGGCTTCCAGGAGCAATTCCATCCCTTACGAACGGCCTCATACTCCACTATATTATTGGTGCATGGAGTAGTAACCCTGATGGAAAAGGAATAAGTCGCCCCTCGAGGAGATACCAAAAGGATTCCCACGCCGCACCCATCATCACAGGCCGATCCATCAAAAAACATGGCCCAGGCACGTATGAAAAGTGCAGCCACATCGGTGTTGATCCTGTCTGCAATGAGATCCGCCAGTGCCTGCCCCTTGACTGCCTTTGCCGGCTGATATCGGATGTCGAACTCCGACAGAGCAAACATCCACTTCCCAAGTTGGCCTTTTAGAACAGGGGTCGACAGCATGTGCTTTATTACATCCAATTTGCAAATGACGATCGTCTCCACCGAGAGCAAAATATGATGAAGCTTTGTGCATGTAAAGAATAAATAGAGGCAAAGCTTCTCAATCTCAGGATACCTGGTCTCGACGTCCAACATGTGCTTGCTAAGGTAGAACACAACCCTCTCCTGATCTACATGCTTCTGAACCAGCACCGAGGTGATTGAGGTGTCACCCACGGATAAGTACACGTAGAAAGGTCTATCTTGTTTTGGAGGAACCAACACTGGAGGCTTCGACAAGTATTCTTTGATTTCGTCGAAAGCTTGCTACTGCTCTGCCCCCCAGTGAAACTCATTATCGGACTTGATCTTCACCAGACCCATGAATGGCTCTATGCGCCCAGATAGATTGGAGATAAATCATTTGATAAAGTTGATTTTACCGATGAGCTTCTGTAACTCCTTTGTAGTGGGTGGCCTCATCGTCTTCACTGCTTCTTGAGTCTTTAAGCCGATCTCAATCCCTCGTTCATGCACCAGGAATCCCAAAAATTGACCGACTGATACGCCAAAGGCACATTACTTTGGGTTCATTCTAAGCCCAAACTTCCGAGTCCACTCCAAGACCTAACTCAAATCTTCCAGATGCCCCCCAGTCGATGCGGATTTGACCACGACATCATCAGTGTAAATTTCCACCAGCTTGCCGATGAGATCATGAAAAATATAATTCATGGTGCGTTGATATGTTGCACTGGCATTTTTCAATCCAAAGGTCATAACCACATACTCGAACAAACCGACCGTGCCGGGTACTCTAGACGCGGTCTTGTGTACATCTTTCGGGGCCATAAAGATCTTATTGTAGCCTACATTTCTGTCCATAAAGCTCAGCATTTTGTGACCGGCAGCCGCATTGATCAAATTTTCTGCGACAGGCATCGCATACTCGTCCTTTGGCGTTGCTCTGTTGAGGTCTCTGAAATCCACGCAGACTCGCTATCGGCCATCTTTCTTCTGCATAGGAACCACGCTGGAAATCCATTCTGCATAGCGACATGGCCTGATGAATCCTGCATCCAACATCTTTTGTACCTCTTTCTTAACCTCTTCTAAAACTTCGGCCTTCATATGACGTGCCTGTTGTTGAAACGGCCGAAATCTGTTCTTGAGCAGGAGCCGATGCTCGACGATGCTTCTATCTAGACCGGGCATCTCAATATAATCCCACGTGAAGCAATCCCGGTATTCTCTCAATAATGTTATCATCGGCTCACGTAGGCTCGGGTCTAGCTTTTTGCTGATAAATGTCGGTCGCGGCTTATCCCCGGGACTGATGTCGACTTTCTCCAGATCATCAGCTGATGTAAAGCCATACCCCAACTTGCCGTCACCTGTCAAGCCGACGATGAATGCAGACAACTCGTTGTCATCTGTCAGGTTGATGGTGAACACAGAAAAATAACCAAAGAAAAATTTCGGCCAACCGCATAGGCTGGCCGTTCCTGTATTTCCATTACCACCCATAATTGTACTTCCATTAATTAGCCGACTGCCAGAGCAGGCTACCTTTGGTACATGACTACACAGTTCTAACTCCAAACAAGAATTGAAATTTTTTTGGGGCCGATCGCTGGGATCAGCCTCGCTCAACTCGCCACATCGTGTAGTGTGCCAGAAAGTGTCTACTCTGTGAGGCCAGTGGATAAGACCAGCCTCAATCCATTTTTTGTAGCCTTGATCCGATCACATTTTTCTAGAGCAACCCCTAAGATCGGCTCCTGCCCTTCCGCGTCCCACACGTTCATGTCTGCGAGCGAAACCTCGCTGGAGTCATATGTAGGGACCACCTCCACTTCGTCACCATCCCATTGAACCAAACACTGATGCATGGAGGGGACACAGCAATTGGCGTGAATCCAATCTCTCCCGAGCAATGCCGTGTATGTACTCTTGCTGTTGACGATGAAGAAAGAGGTCGGGACGGTCTTGCGGCAAACTGTCAACCCTACACTGAAGACCCCTTTCGCCTCTATCAGCTAACCGTTGAAATCATTGAGCATAACATTGGTCTTGATGAGATCAGCAGCAGAACGACCCAATCAGCGCAGCACTGAATATGGCATTAAATTGACTGCGGCACCAGTATCGACCAACATCCTGTTCACGGGCTTGCCGTCGATGAGTCCCTTGAGATATAGGCCTTTAAGGCGCTTGTAGCTCTTCTCCTTAGGCTTCTCGAAGATAATCGGCTGCGGGCCGAGGTCCAACTGTGCAACGGCCAACTCTTCTGGTTGAGGTGATCGAAATTTCGATGGGAGCACAAACACCATGTTCACATCAGCCGATAGCTTCTTATCTGCTTTTGGCTCCTTGACGTGCCACTCCCTCCTCGGGAGGTACCTTTCTGCCTTCTGTGGGCACCTGACTTGCTCCGCAAGATCTGGGCGCATCTTCCTCAATACGTCGAGGTACTTTGCTTCTGCCTCTTCCAAGTTGCGTAAGCGCTGTACCCTGTGCTTCTGCGAGCGGCTGAGCCCGTCAGGACACCATCGTGGCTGGTGGTATTTATCCTCCTCTGGCTCAATATCATCTTCGGGTGGCCGTGTAGTACGACCATCATGACCCACTTTGGGTCCCAAGCGCTAGAATACCGAAGCCCCACTTGATTGGCATCCCCAAGGCCTGCACTCCAAATAGTCATCAATAGTAGGCAATCGGCTGATACCAGAATTCCAGCAGTACTTGAAGAACAGGCTGTGCTAGTGATCGCGTATAGCCTGTCGTCTTCCCAGCATTCTTCCCATGTGGTGCTCGTATTCTTCCTATTCCGATTCATACCGGCGACGCAGCTTATACTAATATTCATATTTCTGAAGAAGCCGGTCGGAAATTGGGATTTGATTGCGGATATGACGCACTTGTTCTTTAGTGATGTTATGCTGCTCCGACTCATGTTCAATATAGGGCTGTTTGCCAGAATTGGCCTCTCTCTTCTGCTTTCCATGGCGGTGTATGGGTCCCGCCATGTTGATTTGGAACGCAAAACTCTAGCGTTCACTCCCAGGATCCGACAGCTCCACCACGTTAGCCTGCGGGAATGGTTGACTATCAACCTTCATCGTGTGTTGTGACAGAATTAATCGGCCTAGCTCGATAGCCGATTGGACCTGCCGACGTAGCTCCTTGCAGTCATTCGTGGCATGGGTGAACGAGTGATGCTACTTGCAGTATGCCCTTCCTTGTAGTTCTTGTGTCGTAGGGAACTTGTGATTCTCTGGGAGCTTCAACTGTTTCTCTTTGAGTAGTAGATCGAATATCTGCTCCACCTTGGACACATCAAAGTCAAAACCCTTCACAGGTCCCTTCTGTTTGACCCACTTGCACGGGACGGGGTTTGCCCCCCGGGTCCACTCTACCACAGCCACTTCTTCTTCTTCGCTAGACTCGTTGGAATCATTTGTTTGGGCCACATTCACTTGGCATTTGAACTTTTCTTAGTACAGCTCGGGTGATGGCGCTCATATATCGTGAGCTTCAGCATCATGTGCGCCAGAGAGCTGAATTCCAACTGGAAAGCCAGATCTTTGATTGGCTTTGCGAGCCCCAAAACTGCCAAGTCGACTGCCTCCTTTTCGGTGATGCGCGATGAGTAGCACCGGTTCTTGACCTCTCTGAAGCGCTGCACGTACTCTGACATAGTTTCCCCTCGCTTCTGCCTGACTTGAGCGAGGTCAGCAATCCCAGCTTTAGCAGCCTCCGTGTGGTATTGGATGTGGAACTGATCTTCCAGCTGCTTCCAGGTGCGGATCAAATCTGGAGCCAATGACGTGTACCATCCAAAAGCTGGGCCCGTGAGAGATGGTAGAAGAACCGGAACCGCAGAGGATCCGACACGGAGATCATCCCGAGTTGCGTCAGGTTTTGGCTCACATGCTCGATGGAGCTGGATCCCTCTGATCCATTGAACTTAGTGAACTCAGGGAGCCGATACTTGGGTGGTAATGGGATCGAGTCATAGTCACTTGGGTACGGCTTGGAATAGTCGATCGCCTTTCTCTTGGGCAGTATGCCGAATTGGTCTCTCAGTATTGCGCTGATCTGCTCCACACTGAGAACTCCTGGGGCCAAGGGTTCAGCAATCGCCCCGGTAGCGTACTTTGCTAGCCATGCTTGCTTCTCTGCATCAGTTCCTGAAGCTCCTGCACTTGCCAGCTATCCCGACGGCATCTGGTTGACGTTGTCAGGTATGTATACGAACGTGTAGCCATGCAGGATCTCCATGGGCGGCTCGCTCAGGAACTAACCCTCCCCAGGATCATCGCCGATCTTGTAGACGACATAGATCGGCGAACTCCGTGGCTCTAGAGCTGTGAGTGAGTATGGCGATGGTGGCCTGGACTGAAGTGTGGCTTCTCACCTGTGACTCCCCAAGATTGGTCCCGATGGGGAGTACTGGTTCTTCATCATCTCTTGGACGACGCGATGTGCCACGCGCTCCATCTCGTTCATCAGGCTTTCTGAGTGCCGATGGAGCGAGTGAGCCACCATGTAATTCATATCCTGGCGCAAGGCTCTGGTGCGCTCCTCTGATGGCATGGATACATCTATATTGTTGAGAGCGCCTTCAGACGAGAACCCCCTCCACCTGATGCTGTGGTGGCGGGTCCTCTCGAAAGAGCCGATGAGGTTGGCTTCGAACTGAGCTTTGACTTCATCATATTTCTGCTTGTATTCAGGAGTCAGCCTTCCGGAGTCGCAAGGCGTGGCACCTGACCTATATCCGATCAGGAAGGTACAAAACGTGTTTCAGTGATTTGCCTGCATACATAGACACGTGTAAACATTAGTCCGAGCCACGGTCGGCTCCACGGGAAAACTCTTGCATCGGCTTTAAAGAGCCGATCGAGTCCCGGTGTCAGTCAGATCTGTATATCCGGATATTAATAAATGGAGCGTATAACTATAAGAACTTGCTGTAATTACATTCAGTTAATCCAATCCATGATGATAAAAGCCTCACTGCTAGATCGGAACATACTACACGTAATTAGGCCTAACGCATGTAATAGATAGCTAAACTTTAAGCAGAATAGAGGTCTAAGAATTAGCAAGAGCCTATTCCCGGAAGAATCCCCACTAAGGCTAAAGCAAAGCATCTAATACGTCGCCGGAACATCCAATCCGTTTGCAAGGCCTAATCTATCAGATATTGAACCAATTCTTATAGAATAAGAATAAACCATAACAGATCGAACCTACTAAATGGAACGAAGCAAGGTGTTACTCCTGCACAACTAATTCCGCGTAGCAAGAACTAGTACAAGATTGAAAATATTATCGTGCAGACATAACATGATATTTGCAGATGACAAGCGTGTAAGCATATAATAAATCTACTAAAAACATGCTGCAAACATCAAGATAACTAGCATTACTCGCCATCAAAAATGGTTCAGCACGAGTAATACTAAGGATAAAAGCAAGAACAATGCTTCCTTGATCGCAAGGGCAGTATGGCGCTTACTTAAATGAAACCCTTGAAACAGGGTTGGCGGTGCGCCGTGGTTTGTTGTTGCTGAACGTGAATGACGTCATTCTTTTACGAATGTCATAGGGTACATATTTATAGTCCGTAGACTTGTAACACAATCTAAACTGACACGTCCATATTGGACTCTAACCCTAACTGAACCGAACTAAATCTAAAGATACACGGCCCACATGGCCCAAATGCTCGCGCAGGAGCCAATTCACAAGCCTTCTTTAATTTCTACACTAAGCCCAAATTGCTCGTGGTCCATTAATTAACCCTGTTAATTTATGGTGATAACAGAGGATTGATGAAACAACGTACCATCGCATCCTAACATTCATCATGTCAGCAATGACTAACCGGCGACGTACTATTCGGTGGAAATATCCTTTGTTGATCGTTTAATATGTTCTACACACATGGATCGGAGTATCAAAATAATATATATTATTCTCGGTACACAGAGGATTTAATTAGCATTCATAAATTTTCACAAAACTGTACCCACTACATGACACAAGTCTGCATCCATGGAAGGTGGACATGAAAAATAAATGTTTTTTATCTCACAATCATGCATAGACAAGGGAACTTGTGCATTCATTCCCACTCGAGTCAGCCTTCCTCACCCGTTTGAAAACGTGCATTGCAACGCTGCTCCTGGCAACTAAGACCCGGGACGCTGATTGGGGTTTCCGGAACCTACATATAATCAAAAAGGTAATATATGACCATGCCGTGTGTTCTCCTTCAGGAAAAACCTTGTTCCAAAATCCATGTATCCATATTATTAGCTCCATATTTTCATGTGTATAATTAAAAAGGAAATCATCCGATCCTTTCATATAGTTCATAAGCTACAAAATCTACTTTTAACGTTTTAATTTGGAAAAAAGTGGAATTCTATTTTTTTCAGATAGATTTGTGGTGGTGTGAAAAGACCGACGCCGTCATTTGTTAGCCACATCGAGTTAGTTTTGGTATACAAATTAAATATAATCACTTAATTAGGTAGATAGTTGAGATCCAATTCCTAGGATTGCACTTTTTAATGAATTTTTTCAACCGTTAGGATTGCACTTTTTATGAGACGGAGGGAGTATATACTAATGCTATGATATTGAGCATATTTTAGTTTGTACGTTGTTGTGGAACCAAAAGAAAGGGTAAACAAATTCATGAAAGCAACCAACAAGATATTATGCTTGCACGAGACAGGCATTCATCTGTTACACCAAACAAGAAATTAGGTACCAGGCACATACAACCCGCCGGATACCCTGCTGCGTGTTCCAAGTAGATGCCAGCCAGCAGCTGGACCAGCACGAACATGGCCGCGCGAAAGAAGGACCTTGCCGACATGGCGGGCATAGCAGTGTTCAAGTTTGAACGTGCATCCTTGGAGGACGGTGTTGTGGTATGCGGTGCAGACTGTTAGAGCCTGAGGTTCAGAATCGTAACGCGAGAAGTGGTGCTAACCAACTGACCAAGCTCAGTTTGCTCTACATGACTTTTATGAATTCCAAAAAAAAAAAAAACAAAAACATCCAACTTGGAGACGCGCAACTTTTTCTACAATATGTTCACACAGTTTTGAAATATATTGGAAAATATCTATATGCAGACAAGTCAGTAGTAAGAGGTGTACATAAAACAACGTACCATCGCATCCTAACATTCGTGTCAGCAATGACTAACCCACGTCGGAAACGTTCTTTGTT
>Ga0314758_1000038_pt1 | contig 10594 bp, 2 predicted proteins | sample G5R1MT_49_FD_207777 | JGI IMG/M metagenome (GOLD analysis project Ga0314758, IMG submission 207777) | Metatranscriptome of switchgrass phyllosphere microbial communities from Michigan, USA - G5R4_MAIN_28AUG2017_LR1 (Metagenome... | ecosystem: Host-associated > Plants > Phyllosphere >... | reverse complement strand
GGCGATTACCCATGCGCAAATCTTTGCCTCAGCGACGATTGGCTCTGAGTTATCAACGATCCCGTAGATTATAATGAAGTAATCACAAGATTTAGATATTAAGTACCAATTTATTTTAAGGCTTAGATTAGTAAAGTGAATAAGAGCAACCTATTTTCACTATAAACTTTAAATGGAAGAATATGATGGTGTCATATTAAAAACACTCTTCTTCAGTAATGTAAGTGTTCACTACATGAAGTCGTAAAGATAAGAAACACCGTAAGAATATGTATGAGCGATTATATATCCGCCACGCGCTTCTAGAGCAACTAGACATACCTCTATCTTATTGCCATATACCTGCGAGGGTCAGCTATATGTGTAACTTATAACTAGCGCACGCCATGGTTATAGGGTACCCTTTGCTTGGAAAGGACAGATCCTTTCTATTTTAAATAAAACATAATTACATTTGTCTTTTGTTTGCACTTGCAAATATTTACAAAGAATTACAAGCAAATAAACTTATAAAACAAAAAAAATGTCTCTTTCAAAAGTACAATACTTGCTCCATAATACCTTTGTCAAACAAAATTTGGCAGAAGAATTTGTCAACAATTTAAATTTTGAACGGAAACATCCATTGTATAATGATTGGACAGAATGGAAGGAAGTTGTTTCCAAATTTTATTCGTGGGAAACTAGTATGTTTCAACGTGTATTATTTTCACGAACAACTTCTGATCAGACTCATGAATTTAATTTTACTCCCAGCGAGAAAGTTGTTCATGATGCTATTGTTATCAACGATGATACACATTTTTGGAAACGCTATAAGAAAGCCCAACTCAAAACTATTTTATCAGAAATATTATATTCAAGGAGAAGGTTTTATCCTGGAAACTTCGATACAACCCCAACACCAACATCAAATTCTTTAAATTGTGAATGTATTCCTCACTACTTTGGTGAGTGGTCTACACATTATGTTGAAATGAATGGTGAAGAACTTTTCCCTGAATATCCTTATGATGGATGTCCTTATCAACGTGAACATATTTTAAATATCTATATAAGTTTAATTGTACATTTATCAAGACATTGTGCTCGTTCTTTACGAAAATACTATCGTCGTTTAGCGCGTGTTCTCTACGTCTTACCCACACGATTTTTGATTGATATTGATATTAATATTGAAAATGGACTAGGAGATCTAATTTTTGAACCTAAGAAACATCAAATTATGGGAAGAAATTTGTTACGACAAATTTATGAACGAGGATTTTTCGATAAGGTGACATCACATGGCCTGAAGGAATTACCTTTTTGGTTTGAGAGTGTAAAACATTTAAGAAATCCTATGCAACAAAGTGATACGAATCAGAGCGTAAGTGCCACTTTGTTCGATGAATTGGCTGAATTAGTTTCTAAATTTCCAACACAACAAGCTTTTGATTTTAATGTTAAACATGATTTAAAAGTTTCAGATGCTCAGTTTGCTAAATTTGAGGAAACTGTAGCAAAAACACATGAAAATTTTATGTCAAGTCTTAAGAATACAATTATAACATCAGCAAAAGAAGCAATGATGATGTTCTTATTTACAGCTTGTGTAGCTATGTTAGGATACACAGTTATGAAATATGGAATCAAAATTATTGTTAAAACACTAAATTTATTATATCAAGTAACTACTGGTATAGGTTTTAAAGAAGAACACCGTATACAGCAACAAGATGGCAAAATTTCTATCCCGTTTTTGCCTGCTATGGTTGTCAACAGTATTATTTCTCCTCCCGCCGAGATTTTACAGAAAATTTGGTCTAATCCCCAAACTGATAAAATTATGCGTAGAATTGGTTATTTAGGTGATCCTAAGATGTCAAAAGGAGTGAATAAAATTACAGACTGGTTGAGTAATATCATAACATCAGTTATTAAATGGTATAAGGAAGTTATTTTAGGTATTGCATATGAAGAAGATATTGATAAAGAATGTTCCCCAGTTAAGAAATGGTATGAAGATTGTGATACCTTTTTCACACAATATTATGAAGGAAATATGCAATGGAACGATATTAATTGGTCAATTTTGATGAATCTTTACGGAAGAGGAATGGCATTGACACGCCAAACAGTATTTAATGAATTTAAACAGGATGTGTGGAAGATAGTTTATAAACTTGGTAATTTATTAGAAAAATTCAATTCTAAAGGTCGAGTTGGTACTAGTGTTCGAAATCCTCCAGTTACAATATATTTGGCTGGTGGAACCGGTGTTGGAAAATCATCTATAACTTATCCATTAGCAGCAGAAATTTTGAAAGGTATATTCCAACAAGAAAAATCAACTTTAGATCTGGCTAAATATTGGAAAAATTTGATTTACATGAGATCTCCTGAACAAGAATTCTGGGATGGATATGAGAATCAATTAGTTACAGTATTTGATGATTTTGGACAACTGGTGGATTCAACATCTTCTCCTAATTTGGAATTGTTTGAAATTATCAGAGCAGCTAATTCTTTCCCTTATCCTTTACATATGGCTAGTTTGGACCAAAAAGCCAATACGACTTTTAATTCTAAAATCATTATGGTATCTTCAAATCTTGAACAACCTAAAACTGCTTCATTGAATTTTGAAACTGCTTTGTTCAGAAGATTTGATATTTCAATTATCGTAACACGTAAACCAGGAGTTGTTACCAAACCTGGAGTTTTTAATCCTTCTATTTATCTTTTCCAACAATATGACATGGTTACTCAGAAACTAGGAGATTTTATTTCATACAAAGATTTGATATATGCAGCTACAACAAAATACTTTCAGCGGAAAGGCTTTGTTGATAGCATGGATGATTATATAACTACAGTATTACAAGAAAAAGAAGAACCCAAACCTAGTACATCCAATCCCGAACAACAAGGAATAGGAAAAACATTAGGAAGTTCCCTTTGCTATGTTAAAGATAGTGTAAAGGGAGGATGGAACAATGTTAAAGAAAATTACAGCGATTTTAGATTTTCCCTTAATGGCAATTATGCTCAAAAAGCGATTTTTGAGATTAAATATGCTTTACAAGATTTACACTTAAAATTGATTCCAGTTCAATCTGCATGGGAAAAGTTTAAGAAAGATCATAGTTATATTTACAAAGCTATGAAATTTGCTGGAATTTGTGGATTGATATTCGGTATTATTAAGTTGTATATTAGTTTTACTTCTTCTGAAAAGAAGGAAAAGCTCATGTCTCCTGAACAATTTATTAAATCTCACAAAACAGATCCAACATGTGATACTATAACTAAATTATTACATAAGAAGGGTTTTGAAGCAAAATCAATTGAATGGGTCGTTCCAAAATATAGAGATTCATGGGTGTTAGCAGGATCGCCTCAATTTTATGACATTGTAGATGATCAGGTGGTTCCTAGAAATACTCAGGAAGGTTATAATCCCGCTAATCTTAAAAATCCAAAAGTCGAAATATTTAAAGTTTGTTCACATGAATTAAGTAGAATTGAAAAAATTAAAAATTTCTTTAGAATTGATAATACTTCTTGTGAACAGTGTAGAGGACAAATGGAGGAACAAGATCGTATTGTAGGCCCTGTTAACGAATCATATTGTACACCACAAATTAAAAATGCTAGAGCTGAATTTTCCTTATTAAAAGAAAAAGTATGTGAACATGAGTTAGGTGAGCGATTTTGGACTAACCCATTTAAACGTTATTGGTTAGGTAAAAGTGCAACATGTCCTCAATGTAATCCGAATCCGACGGCTGAAGGAGTTAAAGATCTTAATGCGGCAGAAATGGCCATGAAAATTATACGTACAAATTATTATAAAATTTTCACAGTTGATACTGATGAGGCCATTGGTCATGCTATGTTTTTGCGAGGAAGGATAGTTATGTGTCCCCGTCATTATGTTTCGGCATTTAGAAGGATTCAGGGAATGGGTGGTTCAAATAAAATTTATTTCAAGAATGTATTTTTGGACCGTGCGTTTGAATTGGATGTTTCTGAAATTTTGAAGAGTGCGTATTATTTGGAGTCGCCTGAAGAGTACAATGTTCCTATTTTGTCCCGTGACATAATGGCTTTCCCAGTAAAAACTGCAACTTTCCATTCAAATATTGAGCCCTTTTATGTTGATAAATCTAATATGTCTTTTGTCAAATCTACCGATGTAATGATGCCAGTATTGGTTAATAATAATATTGCTAACTCAAATCGATCTATAGTTATGTTCCGACATACTCAAGGACATAGTTCATTGGCTGTGAAGGAAAGCACTATTATCGATAACGAGATGGGTCAACCTGCTAGACTGATGCGTAACTTATGGGAATATTCCCTAGATACACAACCAGCCGAGTGTGGTGCTCCTATCATAGTTAAAAATGTTAATATTTCTCCTGGAAAAATTGTAGGGATGCATGTTGCCGGACATGATACTAATGGTTTAGGTTATGCTACTCCTATTTATAAAGAAGATATTAATAAGATTCTTTCTCAATTTCCACAATATGATACAGTAGAATTTAGAGTTAAACAAAATTTAGGGGAATATCCATCACAACAATGTCAGGTGCCTGAAGATGCAGAATTTATTCGTTTAGGAACAATAGAACGTCCTGTGGCACAACCAGTAAAATCAAAAATTGTTCCGTCACCTTTATATAATAAAATAGCTGACGTTAAGACACGTCCGTGTGCTTTAAAACCAGTAGAAATTGAAGGTAAAATTTTTGATCCCAGACAATATCGTTTAGGTAGACTAGGTAATATTCCAAAATTTATTGAACAATTGAATATTGATATGGCAGTTGAGGCATTAGTTGATGAAATTTCACAAAATATATCTCATTATGATTTTGGACCCAATATTAAGCCTGTTTATACTTTTGAAGAGGCTGTTGTTGGCATTGATGGTGAAGAATTTATTAATTCAATAAAACGTAATACATCCCCAGGATATCCTTTTGTACATCTTAAAGGATTTGAAACACGAAAACTTATTTTTGGTGATGATGAAAAGTGTGATGTTAATCGCACTCAATGTAAGATTTTACAACAACGCGTACAATCTATCATTGAGGAATGTAAAATTGGGAAAATAAGTGAACATATTTTTATGGATACTTTAAAGGACGAACGTAAACCTCATCATAAGTTTCACAAGACTCGTTTGTTTTCAGCTGGACCATTGGACTATCTAATAGCATGTAAGATGTATTTTAATGGAATAGTGGCTGTTCTTCAAAAAGCTAGGAATGTATGTGGAATTTCTGTTGGAACAAATGTGTATTCGTCTGACTGGTCACAGATCGCAAGGAAAATATTGAGTAGGTCAAATAACATTGTTGCTGGTGACTTTGAGGGTTTTGATGCAAGTCAAAATGTTCAATTATTGCAGGCAGCAGGTATGGTACTTATTCAATTGTCTAAACGATTTTGTGGCTCGTCTGATGAGGATTCATTTGTTATGTGGTGTTTAATGATAACTTTATTTAATTCTGTGCATGTAACAGGTAATGAGGTTTATCGATGGACGCATTCGTTACCTTCTGGACATTATTTGACAGCAATTATAAATTCAATTTTCGTTCAAATTTCATTTTGTAGCATTTGGCAGATTTATAAAGGAAAAGCTTCTTATATTAATGCACGATCTTTCTTTAAACAATGTGGATTGGTAGCTTATGGTGATGATCACATATTGTCTGTACCTTCATCCGAATCAGAATTTAATCAACAGACTTTAGTTAATCTTTTTAAACAAATTGGTTTATCTTATACTATGGAAGATAAAGATGCAGTAGCTACCGATAAATTTCGTCCGATGGAACAAATATCTTATTTGAAACGAAAATTTGTTTTTAATAAGGAACGACAACTTTGGCTTGCCCCTATTGATATGGATACCATATTGGAATCTCCGATGTGGTTACATAAATGCCCAGACCCCATCAACCAAGTGAAAGCTCAGATTGATGGTTCATTGCGAGAGTTAAGTTTGCATTCTGAACATATTTGGAATAAATGGTTTCCGATTTTTGAGAAATGTTCAAAAGAAATTGGCCATTTTTCCGAATATGTGAAGCATGAGGAGGTTCGTAGTATAGTTTTAGAATAGGTCCCTTAGATGTGATCTCTATGTTAGTGGGTTAAAATGTTGGTTGTTAACATTAACATAAGTGCTATTTAAGGAAGAGCGTTAGATATTTATCTTTACCACTCAAGATGCGCTGAGGCAGCCCCTCAATATCTAGAGAACCCAACTAGGATTTTATGCATTTGGTCGTGCCTAATCCGAAACCACCCATGGCCAGCTTCAACAAAAAATTTTAATAAAACAGCTCCAGAGGAGCCAAATTCTGAGGAAGCACCTCAAGTAACACAAACAGTAGAAGAACAAGTAGAGATTGTCACTTTTGATTCAGATATGGCAAAGGTATCGGAGGGCTTACCTTTTGAGTCACCTATACCCATGACACCATCAGTACAGCATACAGACGATTTAGCACACTCGGTCATTTCTTATTTGAAAAGACCGCAGTTGCTAAGTACGTTTCGTTGGTCTAGTACGGCGGCTCGTAGTGAAAATTTGTTTCGGCCTGGTAACCGCGCCGATGGGCTCCTTGTTCCTACAGGCCTTTTCAGCAATAGACCTATGACTGCAAGAAAATTGGATGGATTTACTTCATTTCGCGCTACATGTGTTTTGAAATTACAAATTAATTCCCAACCGTTCCAAGCAGGTAGGCTATTAATGGCAGCAGCGCCTATGCCTGGCTTGTTAGGAAATAGAAAGCAATTTATTTTTTCTCACGTTTCTAATGCACAAAATTTAAATCATGTACAAATGGATATAGCTAAAGATACAGAAGTAGAATTACGTATACCATTTATTTCTCCTTATAATTGTTTTGATCTTATAGATGGAAAATTTGATTGGGCAGAAGTTCGTATATTGGTTTATTCGCCATTGAATGCCGTGGGTGGAAATTGTTTGCAATGTATTGTCTATGGACATTTTGAGGATATTCAATTGGGAGCACCAACCTCTGGTTCAGTGCGTCAACAATCAGTTATGCCTTCAGTATCTTCAATAGATAATACTAAGAAAGTAGAATCGCGAGGAGGATTTACAGGAGCTTTAGCGCAATTAGGTTCATCATTAATTAATAAAGGTGCCCAATCTTTAATTTCAGCATTAGGATGGTCGAAACCAATTCTTTCAAAACCTTTTAGAACTTTCTTAAATAGACCGACTGAAGGATTTCAATATATGGATGGTGTAGACCATTCTCTGGTTTTGGGCATGACAGCTTCCAACGCAGTTGAACCCATACCAGGTTTGGTTGGTACTCATATAGATGAAACATCATTTGATAGTTTAAAAAGAATTCCGCAAATGGTTGGTGCTTTTTCTTTTTCCGATGATATCTTACCATGTACTCAAGACAATCGAGATCCCGTAATGCTATGGCAATGTGCTGTAAGTCCTTCAACTAATGTGCCAGCCTGCTATTATGTAATTCCTCCGGAGGCAGGTGAAAATGTAAGAAATCCATATACTTTTAGGTGGAAACAACCCACAACTTTAAATTATATTTCGGCACCTTTCCTTTATTGGACAGGTTCTTTAGTTTATACTTTTAAATTTATAAAGACAGATTATCATTCTGGGAGAATTGAAATTTCTTATCACCCTTTTGTTAATACAGTTGATGCCACACGGATGGATTATGTTTATAAAACAGTAGTAGATTTACGTAAAAATTCAGAAGTGTCAATAACTGTTCCTTATATAGCAGCGCAACCGTGGAAGAGAATTTCAACTTTCTTAGACCCTATAAATCCAAATCCCCCCGATCCTGGTAGGTTAAAGGATGTTATCACTGGAATGTTATATGTCCGAGCATTAACACCTTTAATCTGTGCAAATTCAATTATAGCAAGTAACATTGAAGTAGTCGTAGAGATGAGAGGAGGAGATGATTTTGAAGTGGCAGGTCCTATTACATCGAAATTTATGCCATTCTCCTTTCAAAATGATAATCCTGTTCAACAATCTGGACGTGGCACTTTCCATCAATTCGAAGATAAACAAAAACAGGAAAAACCTAATAATATGAAACAAAAGACTAAATATGATAAAATTTATTCTCCTGTCTTATTACCTTATAAAAATCCAAAACAACAAAGTGCTGATTTTCGTATTCCTTCATCTGTTGGTCGAATTTGGACTTGGTGGAATGGTACAGATGCGGGCTCACGAAGAGCAGTTATGAGAGGTTTTAGTGGTTACCCGTTAGTGCATATCCATATAAATGGAGATTTAACAGTTCAAGGCGCAACAGGATTGCCAAATACAGTGTTAGCTTGGTTGATAACGCCAAAGTGGGAAGATGTTCCACCTCCGATAACACCATATGAACGAGGTGCTACCGTGTTCGCAACTAATAGAAATCCAACTTATGCTTATTCTCAAGATATTATTTTAGAAAATCCTAATAATTTGGATGTATTATATGTTTTTGTAACTCAAGTGTTGCCTAATCCGAATACCACTCCCACAGTAAATCCTAATATGTTACACACTATAGATATTACTGGTTACGGTAGACCATTGGCTTCTAATCCTTTAAAAGTTTCGATAGATTCTGCACAGCTTCCGCTCCCTACTACTGGAGGAGGTGGTACTGGAGGTACAGTGACTATTGATCCATCAACATTACCCCTTCCTGTTAAAGTTGAACAACCGGAAGGCCCTATTAACGTTCAAATTGAAGAACAACCTATTGAGGTTAAAATTGATTCTACTCAATTACCGCTTCCGACTGCTAACCAAGGGGGCGAGACAGTTCAAACTGTTAGATTAGAGCCTGCTCAAGTACCTCTTTCGGTTGTTACTCAAAATCCTGTTCAAGTTGAATTACTGGCTGAACAATTCCCATTACATGTTATTCAAACACAACCTGTTTCAGTACGAACTCAAGAACCAGTAAATGTTAAAATTGATAGTTCCCAGGTTCCATTGCCGACAACAGGAGGTGGTGGAGGCGCTGGAGGTACAGTAACGATTAATCCTCAACAATTACCATTATGGACTTCAGAATATAATTTAGCCCCTATGGATCCTCGGAATCCCACTCAACAAGCTGGACAAATTGCGATGGCTGGTGTGACTGAGACACGTACGAGAGCTATGGAGGGATGGATTCCACCTAGTATAACTGGAAACGAACAGGATTGTCATCGTCCATCTACAGTACAGTGGTGTATAGGAGAAAAATTTCAATCCTTTAGACAATATGCTAAACGATTCGCTTTTTGCCTCACCAATGGATTAAGAGCTACAGAGATGTTTAATTTACAACCCGTTGAAATTATCCGACCTGGTGCACTTTATCTTAGACCTACTGCAGATTCTACAGGAAATAATGAAAGAACTCAAATTTGTTTATATGCACCAAATTCGACTTCAGAAGTGAGTGGTTCTCCATTATCTTATGTAGCTGGAATGTATGCTTTTTATCGTGGTTCTATCCGTACTAAGGTCTGGTTAGATCCGCGTGAAAATCCACCAAATTTGGTTTCTGGCCATCTCGAATATTCTCGTCAAACTATAGATTCTAATATTATTAATGATACTATTGAAAATTTTATGACTCCTATAGCATATGAGACACCAAATTCTAAACAATTGGCAGAGTTTCAAGTTCCGTATTATTCACCGACTATAGTTAGTAGTACTTGGTCACACGGTATTGATAATCAATTCGATATTCCATTGGCAAATTTAGTTTTAAGTATTCCTGATATAAGACCATCTTCTACAGAAGCAAATGTTCCCACTTTTCCAATAAAATTGGCTGTAGCAGCTGGAGATGATATGGATTTCCACCAATTTATTGGTCCTCCCCCGGTAATTAATTTAGGTGATTTAACTACTAATGAACGTATTTTACATTATCCACCAACTGGTTTTACTCCTACACAGAAAATAGCTTTAGATACAGTAGCAAATAGACGATCAGAATTACCTGCTTCCTCATTTATTCGTATCCCCTATTCCGCATTAAGAGTTCAACCCAATATAACTGGTGCTTCGTGCCCACCCGCCCCAAATATGGCTAGATTAACTTTTGTTAATGATACGGTTTCAAATCCCGAATTGAAGAAAAGTAATCCAACAGTGGTAGCACCTATTCTCTCTAAGGAGGAAATAGATGCACAAAAGGCTGCAAATAGAGCAGAACGCAAGCGACAACGCGAAGAATTTGAAAAACGTCAAAAACAAGAGCAAGAAGCATTGCAAAAGGCATATTATAATGCAACCTCATCTTAACACTTAACTAGAGAGTAGTTTCCCACAAGTAAGCTAAGTCCCTTTTTATTTTATTATTACTTGAACATTTTAAAAGAGATGTGTTCAAGCGAAGATTAACGAAATTCTAATTAGTTAATATATCAGTCTGGTTTCCCAGAAGGTTCAGTACCGACATTTTGTTGGTATGGTCACGTACCCCCTTCTGGGGCGCGTCCTTCTGGTTTTTACAAATTGATTTCTTTGGTTTTCAGTTTCTTTAAG
>Ga0314758_1000035_pt1 | contig 10847 bp, 3 predicted proteins | sample G5R1MT_49_FD_207777 | JGI IMG/M metagenome (GOLD analysis project Ga0314758, IMG submission 207777) | Metatranscriptome of switchgrass phyllosphere microbial communities from Michigan, USA - G5R4_MAIN_28AUG2017_LR1 (Metagenome... | ecosystem: Host-associated > Plants > Phyllosphere >... | reverse complement strand
TGGCGGACTCCCGGTTCGATACCCCGGCAGTAGAACGCGCGTTGATTAATGCTAGCAATACACCTGATGGTGTTTTGCAGCGGTTGGCCACAGAGTCATATGTCAACGTTGAATCTCGAGAGCGTAATTATAACGCTCGGCGAAGGAAGGTGACGGTTTGGGAAAGCCTAAACAGTCGCGATAGAAGTCTTCTGGCTGAGACTATTTATCCCGAACTCTCTTTTGAGTTCGCAGATAGCGCGCACAGCGGTCATGGTCTGGCTGCTGCACGTAAGTCGATCGAACAGGAGAAGATCATGCAGAAGTTCACTAAGATGGACAAAATCTGTGATGTTGGTGGTAAGTTGTACTACCACGCGAGGAGTGGTCATGACAATGTTCACGTTTGCGCACCGGTACTCGATGCTGTTGACGCATTTCGTAGGGCAAAAGACAAGCGTGACTACGACAATTGGGTTCGTAGAGAGGTTATAGCGGCAACGTCCGTTGGTTCCGACCAGAAAAGACAGTTGGTTGCGCGCGAAAACGTCAAGCGGTCCGAGAATATTCACGGTAACCTTCCGCAGTTTTACTGCGAAAAGAGGTCACAGAACTGCGGTGTCCAAGCGACAGCTTTGATGTTCGTGGATTCTCTCTACGACGTGCCCGTTGATGACGTTGCCCGGATGATGGTTGCTCATGGTGCAAAGGTCGCTTATGGTAATTTTACCTTCGACCCTGACATGTTATTGAGTGACGAGGGGTATGTCCGTGGTATGGACATGCACTGGAAGCGTGAAACTCGGAGAGCAGATGTGGTGGTAGGTGGTTTTGTTGTTTCTTCCTACAAACGTGAGGTGATAGTGTGCTATTTCTCCGATGATTCTTCGTGGGAATACGTTCACGATTACCGTAATCTTGTTAGGTTGGCGACCCAACAAGCGTTTCGATGTGGCGATCGCACGTATCTTATGGAACGGACTCATTGCCACGGGATAGTGCGTTTTTCTTTGTTTGAGGTAGATATGTATCTACCTACGAGTGTGATGTCCTTCAGCTATTGGCGTTCTGACGTGAAGGACAAAGTGTTGGTGCGTATGGTCGATTTTTCCGGTTTGGCCACTGCCACTTCTCAACTGTCCTTGGGCAACAGTTGGGCTACAGTGGATTCGACGTTGGTTCAGAAGTTGCTCTCTTATGCATTGAGAATTTCGTCCGAAAGTTTCAACCCTGAGACGATCTTTTCTTACGCCGCTTCGGTTAATGCCAGGGCTACCGTCAACGGTGTTGAGGTATCCGTTCGGGAGTCTACCGACACTATGACAGCTTACAGGCTGTGCAACATGGTGTGGTTCATAGCGTTCGTTGAGAAGTATAACCAGGGTTTTATTCAGAAGTTCCTTCTGCGGCGCGAACAGACAAGGCGTTCGATTCGAGATGCTGGGGTGCTGAAAGTCCTCTGGGCACTGTGTTTCGACAGTGCAACACATGCAATTTTTGGTCCTGCAGGCGACGGTTCATCCGTGTCCATTTGGACGTCGTTGTTGGACAAGGCCAAGATTGCACTTGCAAAGAAAGCACAGGGGAGTTATTCTGTCGAGGACCCTTCTATCGACAAGATTACCCCTTTGATACGTTTCGAGGAGAAGGTATCTGGCTTGTTGTCTACTTCCGGAGCGTCTGATCCTGAGGTAGGCAGCTATCAGGGTTACCTTGATTCCGTGCTTGAGCAAGTGGAACCCACTAAGCTGTGTGCAGCTCTGGACATGGTTTGTGCACAGTTACGAGGTATGAGTCTGGCCGACGAGGAGCGCGACCAGCTCGTGAGTACCGGCAACCACTTTTTGCGGAAGTTGATGGTACTCGATCCGTCACGCGTGAAAAGTCCACTGTCGTCTTGGTCTGTCCTTGAAGATTCGGAACGGGTAGCCGACGACTATTTACCGATGCTGGGCGGCCCGGTCGGGTCGCCGTCTGATTTGTCAGACGACTCCATCACGCCCAGTGATTCGGCTTCCAACGACGTGTTTCGAGTTGACAAAGTAGACACGGTATGTTCCGAGGGCGATGATGGTGAGAAGTCTCTGTTCGACGGTGTCGCTGTACAAGTCCGTATACCCGGTTCTACGGGTAGCTACGATCCTCGTGGTGCTTCTATGGTTTTTTCCTTGAGCGAACTCTCTTCGGCAGATGCTCTCGGTGCGTTTTGGGCCTCCTTTGACGGTTCATGGGATAGATGCAATGCAGAGTCGTCAGAGGGTAGGTGTGGCATTTCGGCGTTGACTTACGCCTTGGTTCGGTCCGGTGTTTCGGTGACTGAGCTGGAGGTCTCCAATTGGCTTTTGGGCAACACTGATAGCGAACTCAACTTCAGTGCGTCGGAGTTGGCTCGTTGCTCCGATCATTTCGGTAGAGCGCTGGGTGTCGTCGATAGCTCCTTTCCCGGCGGCGCTAGAGTGTTTTCTTATCCATCGTTTCTCGATACTTGGGTTTTCATCGAACTTGTCGGTAACAAGCATTGGACTGCTATGGTACCTGGTGCGGATTTTTGCGTTGCCAACGTACACTTGGGCGTCAGCGTGGAAACGGCACAGGACAGTCACTCCAACGATGAGCGTGTGAGCGTCGGAGCTTTGTTTGCTGACGATACCACGGTTCCAGTGGTTAAGCTTCCTCTTTCAACTAGCGTGACCACGAGTGTGGTCGATGGTCACGTCGGTGAGGACACTGCCGTTGCGGGAGGTTCTTCGTTTACTGCGTTGGCTGGTGACAGTGGTTTGCTTTCGCCGTCGACCGTTTCGTCGTTAAGCTCTGGGTTTCTCGACGCTTTCGGTTTGACTTCTGAAGGTCTGGCTACTGTAACGCCTAACGCGGATTACCACGCTCGATGTGAGACCGTGTTCTCCGACGCGGGTGAGGATACTTTGAGCATTTCTGCGTCATCGTTTCGCCCAACTTCCGAGAGTCGTGTACCACGTCGTTCGCCACATAGGTTCATGTCGCGGGGCGCTGAAAAATCTGTTGCCTCCGTCTGTTCCAGCGTTGTGTCGTCTCGTGGGACAAGTAATGGGAGCTCCGTTCGCGGTTCTTCCATACTTACTACTGATTGTACGGCTTCGGTGGTTACGGCCGTCGGTGAGTTTTGGGAAAAGTCGACACGAGATGCTGCGTCTTCCCTGGCCATCGTTGAGCGTACTGGCGGTTCTGTGAGCGAGAGTTCTGGTGTTTTACGCGTTGTTCGTGCGTTCATTAAGGCGTTGAGGAAGGTTTGTTCTTCGCGTGATTTCAAGGTGGCTTCAATATTGGCCGCTGTCTCTTCCTCACCTGTTGTTGTGTGGGCCACCGTAAAGACGGGACTCTTTGACGTGGTAGTCGGTGGTCTTGTGAAAAGTTTCTTCTACTACGGCATACCAACAGCCGTCTACGTAGCTACTTCACCCGTGACCTATTTGTCGTTACCGCCTCTTTTCGCGCTGTATTTATACGCTACTAAGCGTCATGTTATAGCCGATATTGCTGACCGTGCGGGTCTGGCGTCCGCCGTGTTCGCCGCGTTCGCGTCAGCTGGTGAGCTTTGTCTTCGTGCGTTTTTCATGCCCTTTAAGTGCTTGTTGGCTCCCTACGTCCTTTTGAGGCGTTTTATTAGGAGAGTACTGCGAGTGCGGAATTTGGCTTCCGTGGCGTTGACAAGTGACGAAGCCGAGTCCACGGCTGCTGTTGCCGCTATGGCAAGTGAGCCTTGGGTCTGTCCGACTAGGGAGTTTGACCCGCGTTGGGACAACGATCGTATGCGACCTTCACGTTTAGCCGAGACGCTCAACGTCCGTGCCGAAGACGGTGACGTTGAGAGGCGTCGGGATTTTGTTCGGGCAGCCGTTTCAGCTTTACCTACCGTTGGACCTAAATCACTTTCTGGTGGTGCCGTTGACAAGAAGGGCAAAAAGAAAGCAAGCGGAAGAGACGATACCGAGTCGGGCGATACCCGTCTTGCTCCGGTCAAGACACTTACGCCCGACGAACGCAAGAGGATAACCGATTCACACATGCAGTTGCTCGTTTCCTACTACGATTATACCGTCAGGTCTGTTGAAGCTTTTGCCGATAATTGTTACGAGGTTCATCAAGATTATCTCGCACACGGTGAGTTGACCAAGCGGGTTGGTCGCGGTCAGTTTTCTACAGAGGGACAAGCCAAGTTGCCTAGATTGTCAAAAGGTGAGTATTCGGTGCCTAGAGCTTGGCGCTCTGATATAGCCAAAGCTTTGTGCGTTTATGATCCCCCGTCGCGCAGTGAACCTCGTGGTTGTCTTTTGAGCATCACAGGCGTTACGGATGATCATGCTGTGCTACGCGTGAATTCCGATTCGCCTTACGTCATGATAAACCGAGGGTTGGCCGAGTTCTTAGACCTTAAACTTCATGCCGCTCACAAGATGGCGTCAATCAGGTCAGTCGATCCCACGCGCGTGTTTCAGCTGGTGGAAGGTGTTCCTGGTTGCGGTAAGACTTCCGAGATCATTCGTATAGCCAAGCGTGGCGACATTTTGGCGGCAGCATCCAATGCAGCTTCCGATGAGATAACTGAAAGGCTTCATACAGCGGGCAAGTCTTACGTTGTAGCTAGAACGGTAGGTTCTTGGGTGCACGGTAGACCGGTTACCGCCGTCACCTTGATAATAGACGAAGGTCTGAAACTCCATCCCGGTGAGCTGATATATTTGGCCGAGAGGGTTAGAGCTAGTCATGTTTTCGTCTTCGGCGACAGACAACAACTGGATTTCAAACCTCGTGTCGCTGGGTATGTCATGCCGCCTGTCTCGATTTCTTGGGTAACCGAGATCCGTGATACTTCCTATACCGCGCCGAAAGACGTCGTCGTGGCCCTGGGTAGGTTGAGGGAAGGTGGTGTCGGTCCTGAGTGTGACGGTTTGGGAAGATACCCTGGAGGTTTCTTCACCACCAACGAGGTTGAGCGTAGTCTTCGTAAGAAGATTGTGACATCTTCGGCTGAAGTACCGCGGACAAAGGGTGCGAAGTACATCACTTGGACTCAAGCAGACAAGGCTGCACTGATCCGCGCCGGTTTTGAAGAAGTGTCGGGGCAGCCCGTCAACACCATCGATGAGTTTCAAGGTGGTAGAGCCAAGCACGTCATACTGGTGCGTTTGGGAAAAAATATGAGTCCTGGCTTGAGACTTGACAAAGGTCAGGCCACGGTCGCTCTTACCAGGCACACCGAGAGGTTTGACTACGTGGTTATCGAACATCCACCGGCTCTGGGTGATGGTGTGGAGAACATGGTTGACCGAGTTGCACTGGTGAGCAATATAGTGGAGGCGTATGGGGCTTACAACAAAGGCGCTGCAAATACTTGTTAGGAAATTTCGGTGGTGAAGTGGTCTACACCTCTGGTTGGTGTCTATCCACCCGGTTGTGTCAATCGTTCACCGCTGGAAACTATTCAGACCGTTTTGGACGACTTGTTACCTAAAGCGTCTAGAATGGAAGTTCAACACGACAATTCCATGATTGAACATTCTGATTTGAAGTTCAGCATGGTTGGGCATTTCAAGTTTAGCATAGAAAAAATGTATGCTCGTTTGCGTCCGAGGCGGACTTTAAAACCTCGCCTGCGCACCAGTATGATGCCCCAAAGGCAGTCAACCACTCGACAAGCTTTACTCAGTCTCGACAAGCGAAATTTGGGCGTACGCGAGACAGCTTTGCCCATGAACACAAGGGCATTTGCAGAGAGTGTTTTTGAGCGCATGATGGACGTTCTGGGTGTTGATGATTGGCGGGATCGTGCCAGGTCGTTTGAGCCAATTAGACCTGGTGTGTCCAACGTCACGCAGTGGGTACAGTTTCAGAACACAGCGACTGTGACGAAGTTATCTAAAGCCAACTGGGCTACGATTGCCGAGGACGTGAAGAGAGACATTGGCGATTTTCAGTTCATATTGAAGAAGGATCCGAAGACTTCAACCGAAGACAAGCCCGCATCGATTTATCCGACTGTTCAAACCATTATGTGTCATCCGAAACACGTCAATTCCTTCTTTGGACCATTGGTACGTGAGGCCGACGCTAGGTTTCGCTCTCTTTTGCGACCTGAAGTGTTGTACAACAAGGGGAAGAATCTCAACGAGATTGAGGATTTTCTCGAGGGCAATTTTGTCTCTTGCGCCGGTGCCTTGCAGGTAGAGAACGATTTCGGCGATTATGACAGATCTCAACAGAGAGGTGCTGCTGCTCTCGACAGGGTTTGTCTTGAGTGGATGGGCTTGAATCCTGACGATTTGGAGGTTTGGAGCGCTGGTCATTACAAGAACTCGAACATAAATTATGCTCTGGGTCTTGTTGTGTATTTGCGCTACCAGAGGAAGTCTGGTGATGTTATGACCACGTTCGGCAATACTATGCTGAACATGGCTGCTTTGGTGTGGTGTTTGCAACTGGAACGCGACGAAGTTTACACGTCCATGTTTCTTGGTGATGATTCTTGGCTTCAACTGGTTGACTCGCCGAGTCTTCGTGCTCGTGTGAAGACATGCTCACAGAGAATAGCTGATGAGTTCAACGGGGAAGCCAAGACATCGTTTTTTAGGCGTGGTTATTTTTGTGGTTATTTTATTCTAACGTTAGGCGACGAGATCAGGCTTGCCGCCGATCCGGTCAAGCGTGCTGTTAAGTTGGGTAGGTGGGATATAAAGGAGCGCGATGTCATTAAGGAACACTGGGTTTCGTTTGGCGACATCATGCGCAATTATGAACGTGAAGACGTTCAGGAGGAGTTGGCCGAAGCCTGCGTGGAGCGTTACCCTAACGCCGCACGTTCGGGTGTTAAAAGTTTGATCGAAGCCTTGTATTCAGTTAGACTTTCTTACAAACAGTTTCTGAGTTTGTGGGAGCCCGTGGTTTCCACCACGGAGTACTGAGCATTGCTCTGGTTCGAATATTTACCGTTATGGCTCCTTTACAGTTCAGCGTCGATCCCTTGTCCTTTCATTTACCCACTCAACATCATTCTATCGTTGGTGATTTTAAGTTAGTTTTGCGTGATAAGTTATTCATTCTTTTTGGTTTGGAGGTTTCTGTGGGGACCAAAGCACGTAGGGCTTACAAAGACAAGGATGTACACAAAGCCCACTTTCGACAGTTCGCTTCGGAATTTCAAGCGTGGGCCGAAAAGTTTCCTTCGTCTCAACTACGTTCTGCTTCGGTTCCAGGTACGAGTATTTCCGGCGAAGTCGCATTTCAACGTCGCGGTGTCTACAACGAGAATGGCACTTACCTCCGTCCTTTGAGTGACGGTGATGGCCCCAAGCTTTTCGTCGTGGTTGAGTCCCAGAGTAAGGACACGTTTTCTGCGCGGTCGCCGGATCCCAACGACAAGCAAACCGGCACTTTCTCGCAACGCGCCAGAGATTCTGGTCTTGGTGGTACGGGTAGTCCACCGGGTGCGTCTTCGTCTGCGGCCCAAGATTCTGGTTTTCATCCAGGTTTTGGTGATGACAACAGACCTGGTTCCTTTTTCCGTCCCGGCTCTGCTACTGCCGGCGGTTCCTTTGGTGGGAGGACCGACAAGAGCGGTGCGTTCTTTGGTACCGGCGGTAACGGGAAACAGGCTTTCAGTGGTGGGACCACTACTACACCTGGCGGCACCGAGAAGACAAGTTCCACTGGGCCTGGAGAGAGTGCTGGCTTCACAGGCAGTGGTTCTGGGAGTTACAAGAACCCGGGCGGTATGGATGGCGCCTCTGATGCTGCTGGTGCCAGCGGGGGCGAGAACGCTACCGCTGCTATGGATGAGAATCAGGCCAAGACCGTGACAGATGAGGCCGAAGCTTTCAGACCACAACGTCCTATGGTTACACGGTACGCCAAGTTCGACTTGGGCGCCAAGCAAAGGCCCAAGAACAGTACTGAGCAACACGTACCCGTTGCGAGAGGGGACTATTCGGCTGTTGGTAAACAAATTGTCCGTGGGGGTAGCGGTGGTTATGTTATAACGGGGCCTACAGGTTGCGGTAAGAGTACCGTGGCACTTTTGCCCTTGTTTTCTGGCGATGCCACTGTTTTGGTGGTCGAGCCCACACAAGCCAACGCTGCTAATATATTCCACGAGTTTCGCAACGTGCTACCCACACTGTATAAAACGGGGAAGATTTTTCATCCTGTGCCGGAAGTACAGTTCGTTGCACCAACGGTCACGCTCACGCCGTACTGCAGGTTGGCCGTTACAACCACTGACAAGCTCATAGAGTATTTCGAGCACTACGGTAAGTTACCGAAGACTACCTATTTGGTACTTGATGAGTTTCATTTACCCATTCAAGCTATGGTCTTTTGCGTCGAGTTACTCAGGACTTTCGATTTGGTGGATAAGTACGTACTCGTGTCGGCTACTGCTGTCGGGTTTAAAGTTCACCCACAGTTACCTAAGGCTGTTACAGCAGTGGAGGGTGAAGTGCCTCTTGGCAGGATACCCGAGAGAATTGCAAGTTCCGATCTAGATCCAAGACGGTGGGCTCGTCGTGGCGATGGTACGGTTGCTGTAGTCGCACCTTCTCTCAGTGATGCAAGGAAACTTCACTCTATTTACAAGAGTTGGGGCTTGCGCGCCTTTTTGATAACTAGAGAGACGAGTGTGACCGATTACGTGCGTGCAGCTGCCAATTATCAACCCAAGACTGTGTTCGTCATCGAACCTGCAGTGGAGGCTGGCATAACTCTGTCCATGGCAGTACTCGTTTCCATGGGCTGCACGACGGCAGTGCGTTACGATGGGAGAGTGGTGGTCGAAGACACTCAGCCCTTGGGTGCATTGGACGCTATTCAAAGAGGGAGTAGAGGTGGTCGTGTCATACCTACTCTGTACGTCATGCCTAGGGCGTCCAAGAGCCCACCTCCTACGTCCAGTGCCGATTACTACCGTGCACGTTCCGTGATAAAACTCGTCGCTGCAGGTGCATCTCCTTCCACTATATCCGATAGAGGTCTCTTCAAAGTGTTTCCAAAACTGGAACATTTGACCAGACCTTTGGCTCTTTCGTCCATGGACGTGGGTAATGATCCCTTCATCTCCATATATAAACGCAACCGCGATGGTGCGCTTTATGTGGAGTGTGGTGGCAGTGGTGCAGGTTTTCAAGAACTGGCACAGAAGGAACTGTACCTCTACCATTGGTCTGGCGGGTTTCTCGTTGCGCCTATAGTGGACCTTTCCGATCTCACGTCCAAACCCGATGAGTTCGTGTTGCGCGCCTCGCAGTTGAGCGCCGCTGCCTCGATCGTTTCTGCCCTGGGACTCAAGGATCGCTTTTCGCTGGAAGATTTGGTTTCCATGGTTATTGCTAAGTTTTCCGTGTACGTTGGTGACGTATTTCTCGCTTTGAAGAAGGTGTTTTCCGGCTCCTCGCCGCAGAAGTTTTCCTTGTCAGGTGGTGACAAGGAATATCCCGAGATCAGGCACTTTTTGCCAGCGCAACCAGGTTTGCTTAAGCTTTTCGACTACATGCAAACCGAGCCAGCTGGTGTGAAGTACAAGTGGGACAAGTCCGAATCTGGTGGTACGAAGTACTCTGAGCATTCCTTTCAATATGGCAAGAACGCTCTCAACTTCTCGTTTCCTGACGGTTATTCTGTTAAGGGTATACTCGACACGGACAGGGTGTCGCGTGAGGTTTATGAGTTACTTGAAGGTTTGCTGGCCGTTGAGATTCTTTTGAATGCTGCGCCAGACAGATGTGTGGATCTCGGTGCATACCGAGGTCGTGTTGACAATGAACATGCGTGGTTCAAAAAGCATGTCGTGGGGGCATAGCCCTGGTTTGAATTACCTTTCACACATTTGTCATGGCGAAGTTCACTTGTCCAATTTGTTCTGCAAAGGTTGAGCGCGAGGATCATGCGGTGGAGACACATATTGCGGAGGCTCATTCTGATCCGGATGCGCGCGAACGCGAGATAGGCGGTAGCAAAACTAACGTCACGGACGCGGAATACGTTCGTGCGTTTGTCAAGGGCGCTGCTGTGGTGCAGGAAGATGAGAACGAGGCCACGACTATTGAACCTCTCACTACCGTCTTCGATGATTTGGGCATCAAGATGGATGATCTCGTTTCGCCTATCACCACAACCGAGACCGGTGCTGCTATGACCGGTAACGAGGCGAAGAAAGCATTGCAGGCCGTCGATCAGTTGGCCGGTTTTCGAGTCGATCGCGCTCAGTTTCTTGTAGACGTGGTGGATTGGGGGATCCGCAATTCCTTTTCGGAGGAACTACAGGATGCGGGTGGCATGGAACTAGTCCAAGATCCTACGGTTGGCACGTTGCGCCGTTTTGTCCGTGTTACTACGATTCATTCTGAGGTAAGCGATTATTTGGCTGCTGGCGGCTCCGGCCGCACTTTCACCTTTAGGCGTTTTGGGCGGTATCTCGGACCGCAGATTCCGAAAATCGTTGACAAGAATCCTTCGTTGTGTGCGTATTTCCGCACCGGTTCCCCCGTCAGTAATCGCTTGGGAGTCAATCCAGTTCTTTTTCTCACCGTCACCTCGATCTATGAGTACATTAAGCCTTTTGGCAAATGGACTTCAGACGAGCTGTCTGCGTGGGGAGCTATGAACAGGTCTGTTACCAAGGTGGGTAACGCTGGTTCTCGGGAGTACTACCCGCAGGACCTTAGACCTAGTCCCTCGCAAGCTGAGACGTATGTCGATCGTCATGTCAATGACTTCGGTTTGCGCCAGACTGCTAATACGTCCGATTTTGCTGTGAACTACGGCAAGGGGGCGAAAATGCTTGACGACATGCTTCGTTCAGGACAGGCCGGTCGTACCGGTGTTGGCTACAAGAGTTGAGG
>Ga0314758_1000033_pt1 | contig 10985 bp, 6 predicted proteins | sample G5R1MT_49_FD_207777 | JGI IMG/M metagenome (GOLD analysis project Ga0314758, IMG submission 207777) | Metatranscriptome of switchgrass phyllosphere microbial communities from Michigan, USA - G5R4_MAIN_28AUG2017_LR1 (Metagenome... | ecosystem: Host-associated > Plants > Phyllosphere >... | reverse complement strand
CTTCACCAGCTGTTCCCGAACCGTTGGATGGCGTTTTTTTAAATCAGCTTACACAATCGATTGTGTAATCGTACCCGATTTCAACGTCACTTTCCCCACCCAACCCTTCTCAATTCTATGAGAAAGTCCGTACCCAAGATGCGGCGGCTCGTGCTGCCTGCCGCGCTTAGCTGCTTACCTCTACAGCCCCTGCTGGCTCACGCTTCGGCCGCTACCGAAATGCGGAAGGAAGCCCCGGCCGCCGGCCCTGTCACCGGCCGCATCGTGGACGAAAAAGGCCAGGGCCTGCCCGGCGTCAACGTGCTGGTGAAGGGCACCAACGTGGGCACCGCTACCAACGCCGATGGCCGCTACACCATTGAGGCCCCGGCCGGCGCGACGCTGGTATTCTCCTACATCGGCTACGCCAGCCAGGAGGTAGCCGTGGGCGACCGCGCCACGGTAGACGTAGCGCTGGCCCCCGACAGCCGTGCGCTGAGCGATGTAGTGGTAGTGGGCTACCTGGCGCAGGACCGCCAGAACGTGACGAGCGCCGTGGGTAGCCTCGACGTGAAGGAAGCTGCTAAAACCCCCGTGCCCACCGTGACGCAGGCCCTGCAAGGCCGAGTGGCCGGGGTGCAGGTGCAGGGCTCGGGCGGCCCCGGCGATGCCCCAGTAGTAGTAATCCGGGGGGCGGGTAGCGCGGGCTCCAGCAATAGCGCGCCGCTCTACGTGATTGACGGGCTGTGGACGGATAATATCCGCGACCTGAATCCAAACGATATTGCTACACTTAATATTCTTAAAGATGCTTCCTCAACGGCCATTTACGGCTCGCGGGGGGCCAACGGGGTGGTACAGATAACCACCAAGCGCGGCAAGACGGGCGTGCCCGTCATCGGCATCAATGCCTACGCGGGTATCGACCAAATCTATAAGCGCTACAACCTGACCAACGCCAGCGAATGGGCTGACCGCGCCGTGCAGGCCTACGCTAACGCTGGTCTCAACCCGCTGGCGGCGGGCCAGAACAGCCTGGCCGGGGCGGTAAAAGGGGCGGGCGGGGCCTTCAACCCCAACATAGATACCGACTGGCAGAAGGAATTTTTTCAGACAGGCCGGGTAGAGAACTACAATCTCAACTTCTCGGGCGGTATGCAGGGGGAGAAAAGTGCCAGCAACTACCTGATTTCGGGCGAGTATTTTCACCAGCAGGGCATTGTAAAAGGTCCCGACTTTAAGCGCTACAGCCTGCGCTTGAACTCGGGCTTTACGAAGGGCCGCCTGCGCTTGCAGGAAAACCTGCAACTCACGCACCTCAACACGGTTCTGCTCAACGGCGGGCCGTTTATCGACGTGCTGCTGATGCTGCCTAGCATTCCGGTGAATGACCCCGCCAACCAGGGGGGCTTTGGGACGGGCTCGACAACTCTTAATACCTTTGCTACCAATCCTATCGGAGCGCAGTCGCTGCTGCGGCGCACGCAGTCCGACAACCGGGTGGCTGGCAACGTTACGGCCGATGTCAGCATCTTTGACTTTCTGACGTATCGCCTCAACGTGGCCATCGACGGCCACTCCTACAACAACGCCGATGCTCAGCAGGAGGGCATCATCCGCCAGAATACGAAGATTAATACGTCGTCCTTGAGCGAATATCAGGGCTACGACTTGTTTTTGATGGCCGAGAACACGTTGACCTTCAACAAGGCCTTTGGCGACCACCACGTGAATGCGCTGGTGGGCTACTCGGAGCAGGATACGCAGTACCACAACACCAGTGCCCAAACGCAGGGCTTCACTTCGGTGCCGCAGTACTACTTCCAACTCAGCGCCGGCCAGAAGGCGGGCGTGGTAACCGGTACTGGCGGCGAAATCACCCGGCGCTCGTACTTCAGCCAAGCCACCTACGACTACAAAAACCGCTACCTAGTGTCGGCCAGCTTCCGGCGCGATGGCTCGTCGCGCTTTGCGCCGCAAAACCGCTACGGCAATTTTGGGGCGGGCTCGCTGGGCTACCGCATCAGCGAAGAAGAGTTCTTCAAGAATGCCCTGCCGATGGTGAGCAACCTGAAGCTGCGGGCTAGCTACGGCATCATTGGCAACGACCAGCTCAGCGGCGCTTACTACGGCGCGTACCTGCCTACGCCCAACATTGGGCAGAGCGTGAACTACGTGCTGGGCACCGGCCAGGTCATCACCAACGGGGCTACCCAGATTATCCTGGCCAGCCCCGATATTCAGTGGGAAGAGCGTCGCACCAAGGACGTGGGCCTGGACCTGGGCCTGCTGGATAACCGCCTAACCCTGTCGGCCGACTACTACCAGTCGGAAACTCGCAAGGCACTGGCCCCGGTGGTGGTGCCCATTTACCTGGGCAACTTCGGCCCCGTGTACCAGAATGCGGGCAACATCGACAACCGGGGCTTTGAACTGGCGGTGGGCTACCACGAAACCCAGAAAGCCTTTACCTACGGCGTTGATGTGAACCTGAGCACCCTGCGCAACCGCGTGACGGCCCTGCCCAACGCTGGCCAGACCCTGCCCGACGACCCCAACCGCATCATCACCAACACCACGGTGGGCCAGCCGCTGGGCGCGTTCTACCTGATTCCAATGGCCGGCATCTTTCAGTCGAAAGACGAGGTGAATGCCTATCGCACGGCGGGCGGCACCGTGATTCAGCCCTACGCCTCGGCTGGCGACGTGAAATATACCGATGTGAACGGCGACGGCGTGATTGACGACCGCGACCGCGTATACGTGGGCTCGCCCTTCCCTACGCTCCAATACGGCCTGAACCTGAATGCCGGCTACAAGGGCTTCGACCTGTCGGTGTTCTGGCAGGGAGTGCAGGGCAACCAGATTTATAACTCGGCTAAGCTGGCCTTGCAGTCCTACAATGGTCCCAACAACTACGAGGCCAACGTACTGCCCTGGACGCCCGAAAACCGCTCGACTAGCGTGCCGCGCCTGTTGCAAGGCGGCAGCGCCGACCCTAACCTGGCCCTGGCCGCCAATCAGAACGCCATGTACCAGACCACCCGCTGGCTCGAAGATGGAGCCTACCTGCGCCTCAAAAACGTGCAGCTCGGCTACACTTTCCCCAAAACCCTGCTCAATAAAGTGCCCAGCCTGGGCAGCGTGCGGGTGTACGTGACGGCGCGTAACCTAGTGACTTTCACTAAGTACACGGGCTTCGACCCGGAGATTACGGGCACCGGATACTTCGGCCGCGGTATCGACAACAGCGCCTACCCCAACGTGCGCACCTTCACGGCCGGCGTGCAAGTCACGCTCTAAGCCAGCCCCGTGTTTTCCGTCACTTCGTCTCTACGCTCCTTCTTTATGAAATCCCACCGCCTTACTACCCTGCTACTGGCGGGTAGCCTGCTGACTGCCACCAGCTGCAAAAAAGACCTGCTCGAGCAGACCAACCCCAACGCGCCCTCCACGGCCCAGTTCTGGCTCTCGGCTGACGATGCCAACAAGGGTGTGCTGGCCTGCTACTCGGGTGTGCAGCAGTATGCCTGCTACGGCCACTCGTGGCAGTTTATCACGGCCCGCTCGGATGAGTCGTACAGCCAAAGCCCCTACGTAGAGCTGGCTGTATTCACGCGCTTTATTCAAACCAACAACGGCTTCTTCATCTCCGCCTACGCCTGGAATGACTACTACCGCACCATCTACCGCACTAACCAAGCGCTGAGCCATATCCCCAACATCACGATGGATGCCGGTCTCAAAGCCCGGCTAGTGGCTGAAACGCACTTTATCCGGGCGCTGATGTATTTCGACCTGGATTCCTTCTTCGGCAATGTGCCGCTGATTCTGACCGAGTCCACCGTGGCTACCCGTGCTGGCCAGGCTACCCCAGCCCAGGTTGAAGCTCAGGTCATCGCCGACCTGCAAGCCGCCATCCCCGACTTGCCGCTGAGCTACGGAGCCGCCGATAAGGGCCGCGTAACCAAGGGCGCGGCCCAGGCCTTACTGGCCAAGATGTACATGCAGCAGCACAAGTACACGGAAGCCTCGGCCCTTTTTGCCACCATCATAGCTTCTAATCAGTATTCGATGACTACAAGCTACCTTGATAACTTCACCGATAGCAACGAGAACAACAGCGAGTCGCTATTCGAAGTGCAGTACTCGGCCGAGCGGCTCGACGTGGGGCAGGGCCAAGACAACTCGTCGGCTTCGGAGGCCTACGACCGGCCCAACTTCTTTGGGCCGCCCGTCTATTCCTTTGCCGATGTACAGCCCCGCCAGTGGCTCACGGCTGCCTACACCGATTCGACGGTGGCGCTGGTGCCCGGCACCAAGAAGCACGCCATTGACCCCCGGCGCGACATTTCTATTATCAGCTCCCTCAACCCCGACCGGTTCTATGGGCGCACCTTCGCTGAACTGGGCTATAATCCCAGCCAGCAGTACTGGCGTAAATACCTGAACGACCGCACCCGCACTACCCCCGAAGATTTTTCCTCCGGCATCAACTTCCGCGTTATTCGCTACGCCGACGTACTGCTGCTGCAAGCCGAAGCCCTAAACGAACTGGGCCGCCCCGTCGACGCCGTGGCCCTGGTAAAGCAGGTGCGCGACCGAGTGGGCCTGGCTACGCCGGCTGCCTCCACTTTCACGCAAACGAGCCTGCGCCTCTACATGCGCGACGAGCGCGGTCGCGAGCTAGCCGGTGAGGGCCAGCGCTGGTTCGACATTAACCGCTGGGGCCTGCTCGACGACCAAACAGGCCTCAACTACCTCATAGCCAAGGACCCTGATTTTAATAATTTTGTCCTGGGCAAGTCAAAGCTGCTCCCCATCCCGCAGTCCGACATCAACCTGGACCCTACTATCAAGCAAAATCCGGGCTACTAGCCCCTTGCTTAAATTGGCCGCTGTGCTTCCTAATGCAGGTGGGGCAGCGGCCAATTGCGCTATGGTAGTCACCGACACTATTATGCTCCCAGCGCCTGGCTAATCTGCGCCTAACGCCTACCCATTGGCTAGGTTGCAGGCCCTGGCAGCGTAGGCCGACCGTGGAAGCTAATAATAAAATGAGGCAGTTGTTTTGTGCAGATGCGCCGCGAAGGGGGCATATTTACGCAAAAAGTGAGCGTTTTTCAATCTTTCTCCTAATTCCCATGCCTAGTTCTTCGCGCCTTGGTTTACTTGCCGCCGGTCTCAGCAGCACCCTGCTGCTGGCTGCCTGCAATTCCTCTTCTACCACCAGCCAGGAAACGGCCACTACGACTACGGCCGCGGCCGACTCGGCCGCCGCTACTGGCACCAGCGCCTCTGCCATGTCCACCTCCGCCTCCTTCGGCAAAGCCACCGACGGCACCGAAGTTCAACTCTTCACCCTCACCAACGCCGCCGGCCTCAAGGCCACCATCAGCACCTACGGCGGCACGCTCACCAGCCTGCTCGTGCCCGACAAGGACGGCAAGCTGAGCGACGTTATCCTGGGCTTCGACAACGTGAGCGGCTACCTCAGCCCCGAGTTTAAAAAGGCTAACCCGTACTTCGGCGCGCTCATCGGGCGCTACGGCAACCGCATTGCCAAGGGCAAATTCACCATTGAGGGCCACGCCTACCAAGTGGGCGTGAACAACAACGGCAACTCGCTGCACGGCGGCAACGTGGGCTTCAACCAGAAAATCTGGACGGCCAAGCCTGGCACCTCGGCCGATGGCCAGACCCTCACGCTCACCTACCTCAGTAAGGACGGCGAGGAAGGCTACCCCGGCAACCTCACCGTGACGGTGGTGTACACCCTCACCGCCGCCAACGCCCTCAAAATCGACTACACCGCCACCACCGACAAGGCCACGCCCGTCAACCTCACCAACCACGCCTACTTCAACCTGGCCCTGGGCCAGAGCCAGGACGTGCTGGCCCACCAGGTGACCATCCCGGCTGACCGCTACACCGTGGTGGACGATAAGCTCATCCCGACCGGCGAGCTGAAGCCCGTGAAGGGCACACCCTTCGACTTCACCACGCCCCATGCTATCGGCGAGCGCATTGCACAAGTACCCGGCGGCTACGACCACAACTGGGTGCTCAACCAGGCTACCGGCCAGCACAGCGCCGCCACCGTGTACGAGCCCACCACCGGCCGCACCCTGGAAGTAACCACCGACGAGCCCGGCGTGCAGTTCTACACCGGCAACTTCCTCGATGGCAGCCTGAAAGGCAAAAACGGCGTGGTCTACGGCCAGCACGCCGGCTTCTGCCTCGAAACCCAGCATTTCCCCGACTCGCCCAACCAGCCCAAGTTTCCGAGCACCGTCCTTAAGCCGAGGCAGACTTACCACACCACCACCAGCTACACGTTCGGGGTGCGCAAGTAGCGTTTAAAATCTGTCAGGCTGAGCCCGTGCGGCAGCGCAGGGCCCAAGCGGCCACAAGCTGCCGCGCGGGCTCAGTAGAACGGGTACTTTATTTATTTTATTCATACGTCCCTAACGTGTCAACACCAACCGCTACCCCGGCCTACGTCATCGGCCTCGACTACGGCACCGACTCGGTGCGGGCGCTGCTCGTAGACGCCCGCACGGGCGCCGAAGTCGCGCAGGCCGTGCATTACTACCCGCGCTGGAAGCAGGGCCAGTACTGTAACCCCGCCAAAAACCGCTTCCGCCAGCACCCCCTCGACCACCTCGAAGGCCTCGAAGCCACCGTGCGCGAAGTGGCCCTGAAAGTGCCGTCCGAGCAGATTCTCGGCCTCGCCATCGACACCACCGGCTCCACGCCCGGCCCCGTCAATGAGCAGGGCCAGCTGCTGGGCATGTTGCCCGAATTTGCCGAAAACCCCAACGCGCTCTTCATCCTCTGGAAAGACCACACCGCGCTGGCCGAAGCCGCCGAAATCAACCACAAAGCCCGCACCTGGGGCGGCGAGGACTACACCAAGTACGAGGGCGGCATCTACTCCTCGGAGTGGTTTTGGGCTAAAATCATGCACATCACCCGCCAGGACGAGGCCGTAGCAAACGCCGCCCACTCCTGGATGGAGCACTGCGACTGGCTCACCCTCACGCTCACCGGCCAGCCGCTAGCCGAGTTCAAGCGCAGCCGCTGCGCCGCCGGCCACAAGGCCATGTGGCACGAGAGCTGGGGCGGCCTGCCCAGCGAGGAGTTTCTCACGCACCTCGAACCTAAGCTGGCTGGCTTACGCAATCGATTGTTCACGGAAACGTACACGGCCGACGAGGTGGCCGGCCACCTCTCTGCCGAGTGGGCCGAGCGCCTGGGCCTGACTACCAACACGGTAATCGCCGTGGGCTCGTTCGATGCCCACGCCGGCGCCGTGGCCGGTGAAATTGAGTCCTACTCGATGGTAAAGGTGATGGGCACCAGCACCTGCGACATCGTGGTAGCCCCGACTGCCGAGGTAGGCGGCCACCTCGTGGCCGGCATCTGCGGGCAGGTCGATGGCTCGGTTATCCCCGGCATGCTGGGGCTGGAAGCCGGGCAATCGGCCTTCGGCGACCTGCTGGCCTGGTTCCGCAACATGCTGGAGTGGCCCTTGCAGGCCGCTACACTGGCCCACTCGCAGGTACTGAGCGCCGAGCAGCTGGCCCTGTTTCAGGAAGAAGTAAGCAACAACCTACTGCGCCAGCTCACCCAGGCCGCCGCCGAGGTAGACCCCGCCGAATCGAGCGTTATCGCGCTCGATTGGGTGAATGGCCGCCGCACCCCCGACGCCAACCAAGCCCTCAAAGGTGCACTCATGAACCTGACGATGGGCACCTCAGCCCCACAGGTTTTCCGCGCCCTGGTCGAAGCCATTTGCTACGGCTCGAAGCAGATTGTGGAGCGCTTCGAAAGCGAAGGTATTCCCATTAAGCAGGTTATCGGTATCGGTGGCGTGGCTAAAAAGTCGGCTTTCGTGATGCAGACCCTGGCCGACGTGCTCGACCGGCCCATCAAAATCGCCGTGTCGGAGCAGGCCCCGGCCCTCGGTGCGGCCATGTATGCTGCCGTGGCCGCTGGCATCTACCCCGACGTGCTGACTTCGCAAAAAGCCCTCGGCAGCGGCTTTGCCGAAACCTACACGCCCAACCCGGTCAGCGTGGCCGACTACGCCGCCCGCTACGCCCAGTACCAAGCGCTAGGCAAGTTTGTGGAAGGTGCGACGGCCGGCCACGCCGAGCCCGTAGTCGAAACCGAAACGCCCGCCCTCGCCACCGCCTAATGAGCCAGTTTCAAGACCTAAAACAGGCCTGCTACGAGGCCAACATGCAGCTGCCGGCCCTCGGGCTGGTGCTCTTCACCTTCGGCAACGCCAGCGTGGTAGACCGGGAGCGGAGCGTGTTCGCCATCAAGCCCAGCGGCGTGCCCTACGCTACGCTCAAGCCGGAGGATATCGTGATTGTGGACTTCGACAACAACGTGGTCGAAGGCACCAAGCGCCCCAGCAGCGACACCAAAACCCACGCCCTGCTCTTCAAGGAGTGGACCAACATTGGGGGTATCGTGCACACGCACAGCACCTACGCTACGGCCTGGGCCCAGGCGCAGCTCGATATTCCCATCCTGGGCACCACCCACGCCGACCACCTCACCGCCGACGTGCCCTGCGCGCCGCCCATGAGCGATGAGCTTATCGCCGGCGACTACGAGCACCAGACGGGCTGGCAAATCATCAACGAATTCGAAAAGCGTGGCCTCTCGCCCGCCGAAGTCGAGATGATACTCGTGGGCAACCACGCGCCCTTCACCTGGGGCAAAACGGTGGAGAAAGCCGTGTATCACAGCGCCGTGCTCGAAGAGGTGGCCCGGCTGGCCTACCTCAGCTGCACGCTCAAGCCCGGCGTGGCGCGCCTGAAAGATGCCCTGATTAAAAAACACTACGAGCGTAAGCACGGCGCCAATTCCTATTACGGGCAATAGTAGCGCGGACTTTTAGTCCGCGAATGCCTCGTAACCTATCCAATAAGTAATACTCGCGAACTAAAAGTCCGCGCTACACCCATGATTGATATTTCAAATTACGAAGCCTGGTTTATCACGGGCTCGCAGCACCTCTACGGCCCCGAAACCCTCGAAGAAGTGGCCCGCCACTCGCAGGAAATTGCCAAAGAGCTGGGTACCAAGCTGCCCATCAAAATCGTGTACAAGCCGGTGCTCACCGGCCCGCAGGAGATTTACAAGCTCATGCAGGAAGCCAACACCACCGAGAACTGCGTGGGCCTGATTGCCTGGATGCACACTTTCTCGCCGGCTAAAATGTGGATTAACGGCCTGAAAATCCTGCAAAAGCCGCTGGCCCACCTGCACACGCAGTACAACCGCGACATTCCGTGGGATGCCATTGACATGGACTTCATGAACACCAACCAGTCGGCGCACGGCGACCGGGAGTTTGGGTTCATCGGCTCGCGGATGCGCCTGAGCCGCAAGGTTATCGTGGGCCACTGGCAGAGCGCCGACGTGCAGGAGCGCCTCGGTATCTGGAGCCGCGTGGCCAGCGCCTGGGCCGACTGGCAGGGTGCTCACTTCGTGCGCTTCGGCGACAACATGCGCTACGTGGCCGTGACCGAAGGCGACAAGGTAGAAGCCGAAATTAAGTTTGGCTACGAGGTGAATACCTACGGCATCGGCGACCTGGTGGCCGTGGTGAATGAAGTAACCGACGAGCAGATTGCCGGCCTGGTAGCTACTTATGAGCAGGAATATGAGCTAGCCGACAACCTCAAAGAAGGCGGCGAGAAGCGCGAAAGCCTGCGCGACGCCGCTCGCATCGAGCTGGGTATGCGCAAGTTTCTGACCGACCGCAACGCCAAGGGTTTCACCGATACCTTCGAGGACCTGCATGGCATGAAGCAGCTGCCCGGCATCGCCACGCAGCGCCTGATGGCCGACGGCTACGGCTTCGGCGGCGAGGGCGACTGGAAGACCTCGGCCCTGGTGCGCGCCATGAAGGTGATGGGTGCCGGCCTGCCCGGCGGCAACTCCTTCATGGAAGACTATACCTACCACTTCGCCCCCGGCAACGAGCAGGTGCTGGGCTCGCACATGCTCGAAATCTGCCCCACCATCGCCGAAGGTAAGGTGCGCGCCGAGATTCACCCGCTCGGTATCGGCGGCAAGGAAGACCCGGTTCGCCTGGTTTTCAACTGCCCCGCTGGCCCGGCCCTCAACGCGACCATCGTGGACATGGGCAACCGTTTCCGCATGATTGTGAATACGGTGGAAGCTGTAGCCCCCGAGCAAGACTTGCCTAACCTGCCCGTAGCCCGTGTGCTGTGGAAAGTGCACCCCGACATGAAAACCGGCCTCGCCGCCTGGATTCTGGCCGGCGGCGCTCACCACACCGGCTACAGCCAGAACCTGACATCGGAGTACTTGGAAGATTTCGCTGAGATGGCCGGCATCGAATACCTTATCATCGACGAGGACACCAAGCTGCGCACCTTCAAAAACGAGCTGCGCTTCAACGAAGTAGCCTTCAAAGGCTAGCCCCAGGGCTAGCAACGTAGCGCCTCGCGCCTAGCTTCTCTTCAGCGAAGAGGGTAGGTGGGGGCGTTACGCCAGGGCAGTACTGCCGCCCTTTCCCACCCGTTTTCTATCCTGCTTTATGCGTAGTATCTCCCGCTTTCCGGCCCTGGCTACCGGCCTCACGCTGCTGGGCACCCTGGCCGCGAGCGCCCAAACGGCGGCCCCCGCCCGCCTCACCGTGCAGGTGAACAAGCCCGGCGCGGCCGTCAATAAAAACATGTACGGCCTGTTCTTCGAAGACATCAACTTCGCGGCCGACGGGGGCCTGTACCCCGAGCTGGTCAAGAACAAGTCCTTCGAAACCGACGCCCGCCTCATCGGCTGGAAGGCCCTGCAAGGCGCCGCCAACCTCGATACTTACAGCGTGCGCAACGAGCAGGGCATCACGGCCAGCAACGCGCACTATGTGCGCCTGACCACCCGCAACGGGGCCGAGGGCGAAGCCGGTATCGAGAACGAAGGCTTCCGGGGCATGGGCATCAAGCAGGGCGGCGAGT
>Ga0314758_1000028_pt1 | contig 11671 bp, 14 predicted proteins | sample G5R1MT_49_FD_207777 | JGI IMG/M metagenome (GOLD analysis project Ga0314758, IMG submission 207777) | Metatranscriptome of switchgrass phyllosphere microbial communities from Michigan, USA - G5R4_MAIN_28AUG2017_LR1 (Metagenome... | ecosystem: Host-associated > Plants > Phyllosphere >... | reverse complement strand
CGGATTTTACAAGCAGGGTTATCCGTATAAGTTTATGATTAAATATCAGCAGGGACAAGAGACCAAAATCGGTCTTCGAAATCCCTCTGAGTATGCTCATTTTATCTTATCGGAAAGAAAGATCTCAGTACCAACATTTGCAGGACTTACTCCTGAGCAGATTGAGAAACTTCCGAAAGAAATTACGGAACTTCCTGATCATGTTCGCGTAGGCCGTCCGCTGCTTATGGGAGTTATTTCAAAGATTAAGGAACTTGATATTCTTGAGAAGATCGTTCCTGCATCTAAGCTAGCTGATATTCAAGCTGGTTCAATGCTATCTGTTGAAGTTCCTCCTGCTACAGATCCACAGCAGGCATTTGATATCTGTGGTCAGTACGAAGCTCTCTTTAATAAGAAAGTTTCAATGACTGACACAGGCGAGCTATCTCTAAATGATATCTTTACTACCGCTGGAAAAGTAAAAGTAATTCCAAGCTTTGGTGGAAAAGGTGGTATTCAGAGACTTGATGTTCGATCAGATTCTTCTGTCAACGATATGATGTCGTCTATTCGTGATAGTCGTGATGTTATCTGCTCTTCAATTGGTTTTCCTACTGAACTTTTGTTTGGTGGTGCCAGTAAGACTGAGATGATCAAAAAGTATGCACGCTATCTACGTAAGATTAAATCCATTCAACAATGTGTTGCAAATGGAGTTCTTCAAATTGTAATGGCGCATTTGAAGAACATTGATGCAACTGCTGATATTACACTTAATGATCTTGAAGTACAATTCCTAAATGAGACAGTAAATGTTGACGAGCTAGAAAAGCTTGAATATCATGATGCTGTTGTAGGATTTATGCAAAATACTATGAACTTTCTTATTCTGCTCGAACAGAGTGGATATGAGGATATTATTGACCAAGATTCTCTACGTAAGTGGATGGCAGATAAGATTGATTTCATTCAATATGAGAATGAAATGCGTGGTGGTGCGAACAGTAATCCTACTGCAAGACTACCATCACCGGATAGATCTCCTCCATCCGAACCACAGAATCCTGCTCGTCAACCAAATCCTGCTCGCAGAAATGAATCGCTCGATGTTCCTACTATCGGTGTAAACTCTGCTCAAACAAGAAATGGTCGAGGAAAGCGTCTTGGACTGATGACGGAGGATTAAGATGGAAGTCAAGTTTAAAGAAGAATCTCAGGTTCTTGATCGATCCAGATTCTTAGTAGATTTAAATAGAGTAGATCTTCTTGAAACTAAAGATGTTCCAAAAGAGCTTCATGAGCTTTTTCTCAAGAAGCGTCGTCCTCTTGTAAATCAAGTTAAAGATTTTCGTAGATCTCAGAGATCAAAGGCAGCATGGAGACGAAATCGTTATTCCATGCTAAAAGGTATTCGTACCTGGTCAAAATCTCTAAGAGCGAAGAAGTTTCATAGACAACTAGGAAGATTCCTAGCAACTCGTATTACAAAGAATGATGAAGCTTTACTTCTGGAAATTCCAGATACACTTAAAGCTCTAAGTTCTTTGCGTACTCATATTTATATTGAAAGTGCATACTATCGTTCTCTAGAAGACGATGTGGATCATTTTGAATTACTTGAGTACACAATTCCATTGCTAAATTCATTAGAATTAAAATTGCTTAATGAAGAATGCGATCAGATTTCATATGATGAACTTGAAATTGCATTTCGCCTCGTAGATACATCTGAAGTTCAATCAGCGTTGTCTAGTCTCATAAATGAAGAACACTTGTCTGAAAAGTATGAGAACTTGGACGTTAGTGAAGACCTAACATATGGAATAACAGTAAAATACTGTAAAATTTTAGAACAACAATCCACAATTGACAAATTATTGTCAGAAATGGAAATTTCAGAATGTCCAAACTAACTCCTATAATCGACTCTTTCGATATTCCAAAAGAGAACGTCTCCTGGAATATTGATGAAAAGGATTCAGGATCAGTTGTTGATGGAATAAACATTCTTGGAAGAGCAGTTGGTCCATTTTTCGTTACCGAGAAGTCCTCAAAGAACAATCGTTACTACACAAAGAAGCTGTGGGAGCGTGCTCTAAATGAGAATACTGATCGTATCGATAATGGAGAAATGCTAGGCACTATAGGTCACGATCAAGTTCTAGACGATCAGGCTTTGCTAGAAGGTAAAGTTAGTCATAAAGTGACCAAGCTATGGATTGATGAAAGCACTGGTACTGGAATGGGAGAAATCCAAATTCTAAGTACTCCTGCTGGAAAAGTTCTAAACTCCCTCATGCGTGGTGGAGTTAGACTTAAGGTATCTTCCAGAGCTATGGGTGAATTTAATGGCAAGACAAAAGATGGATCAAATGTAATTGATGAATCCACTTTTGACCTAAAGGGATTTGACTTTGTTCAAAATCCTGGAGTACCTTCAGCCATTCCTGTTCTTCTTGAGAAATTTAACGACGCTGATTTATCTACATTGACTAATGTACCTACAGGGGATATCAAAGTGAATCCAGAACTATTTGAATCAATGATGACAGAGAAGGCTGGTCTACAAAAGACTCTAGCTGAAGCTCTTGCCACCAATAAGACTATTACTACCGATAACGTTGCACTTCAGCGTAATTTTGAACTACGTGAGCGTGAGATTGCACGTCTCGAAGAAGCTCTAAAGATTTCAGAAGCAAAAGCATCTGAGTTCGAGACAACTTCTAAGGATAATAGTGACACTGTAACTAAGATTGCAGCACTAGGTACTCCAGAGGAAATCGAAGAGCAGCTACGAAACTTCGACAATACACTCTCTGAATACAGCAAATTTGGAACTCCATCTGAGCTCACTGAGGCTTTTGAAAGAGTGACAGAACTTGTAGAAGAATTCAAGTCATTGGGTTCTCCTGACGAGATCGAGCATGCCTATGGTATTCTTGAGGATTATATCTCTCTAGGTACCTTTGATGAGCTAGCTGAGAAGCTATCTACTATCAAGGCATACGAGTCCGTCGGAACTGTGGAGCAGCTAAACAAGATTCTTGATGTAGCCGAAGGCTATCAGGAGCTAGGTTCTCCAGAGGATATTACTCATGCATTCGCTCTAAGCGAGTCCATTGTAAGCAAGTTCCAGGAAGATGCTCGTAAGAAGGAAGTAGAAGATATTGCTACTTCTCATCATGTTAAGACAGAAGTTGTCGAGAAGCTACTTGCTAAGTACAGCAAGGATGAGGCTATCGAGCTACTTGAGTCTGTACGTGAAAACAGCGTTTCCGACCGCTACCGTTCTCCAAACTCTCGTCGTGCCGCTCTAAGCGAAAGCACTGATGTAGATGCTACAGCTACTGCTGGACGTAAGAAGAACGATGCTGAAGCTCCAGGTGTTCGCGCATCTAAGCTTATGGAATCCTTCTCATTCAATCAAGAATTTAAGAACCCTAAGTAAGTCTCAGGAATAATTACAATGAGTGATGACAACAAGACAACAACACGTTCCATCCAGCGTGCTGCTGATGCTTTTTACAACAACAAGCGTTATCAGCCATACATGGACATTCTAGAGCACAAGTCTCTAGTAGGAAAGATGCGTGAAATTACATCTTTCGACTTCTACGCACTAGGTAAGCAGCTAGAAGCTTTCGATGACTACCGCCAGATTACTGAAGAAGACGGTACCGTCTCTCAGCTAGGTAAGGTTCCTGACATCGCTTTCGACGTTATTACCACCGTTTACGGAACTTCTCCAATTTCCGCAATCGCATCTGTTCAGCCAATCGCTGAAGAGAAGGGACTAGTTTACTACCGTACAGTAGTTGCTCAGACAACTCGTGGTAACGTAACTGCTGGTGACCGTATCACCAACGCATACGCTCCACCAGATGTTGCACCAGTAGGTTTCTCTGGTGATACAACTACCACTAACGCAGTAGCTACTGTAGCTGGTACAACCACCTACACTGTTCTACTACCAAATGCACCTGTAAAGCCAGGTTCCGTACGTCTTGCAGTTTCTGGTCTAACTGCTCCAAACTTCGATGATTCCCATGGAAACATTCTAGGTAAGGGTATTCAGGGTACCATTAACTACACCACAGGAACTGCTCAGGTAGTATTCTCTTCTGATCCAGGTAACGGACACGGTATTACAGCTGTGTACGCAACTGACTTCGAAGCTGCTCCTGATATTCCTAAGATCATCAGCAAGATGGACACTAAGAATGTCCAGGCTCGTGTGTTCGCACTAAAGAGCACTGTTGGTCTTGAGCAGGCATATGCTCTACGTCGTCGTTTCGGAATGGTAGCCGAAGACGAGATTGCAGCAGATCTAACTGCAGCAATCAACTCTGAAATCGTGAACACCATGGTTGTTCAGCTAGCAGCATCTGCTGTTGGTGTTACTAACTGGAAGAAGACTGCTCCTGCAGAGTTCTCATACGCTGAGTACAAGCAGACATTCTTCGACGCACTAACCACTGCTGATTCCGAGATGCTAGCGAACGCTGGTCGCGGAACCATCAATACTCTAATCGCAGGTCGTTCTGCTGCAGCGCTACTAAGCACACTGCCACAGTTCACCAAGATCTCCGATGGTGCTAACTTCGGTCCGCACATCTTCGGTACCCTAAACGGTATGACTGTTGTACGTGTTCCAGATTCAAGAATTCTTGATTCTGACACCGTACTAGCACTTTACGCTGGTACTTCACCATTCGATGCTGCAGCTGTGTACGCTCCTTACATGCCACTAGTTATTACTAGTGCTATGCCTAACGGTGTGAACCCACTTCTAAACCAGAAGGCAGCAGCTATCTGGGCAGCAGTAGATGTTCTAGTTCCATCATTCGTAACCAAGATCGTCTTTGTTGCGTAATCTGTAAGTAAATAGATGAGAGATGAAATACTCTCTCATCTTTACTACTCAAAAGGAATTAACATGTTTCTACTAACTAACACATCTATTGGTACTCTAAACGTAAATGAAGGCGGAATCGCTTTCAAGCTTTATCCTGGTGAGTCAATTACTCTTACTGGCGATCAGGTAAAGGCTCTTGGTGAGAACCGTAATCCAGCTCTTCTAGTATCTTCTGTTGATGGTACTCCTCTATCTGAAGCACTAGCTGCTCCAGTTGTTGATCAGGAAGCTGCTATTGCAGCTATCGCAAGCGTAGGTAATACTCGCATCGGTGGTGAAGTTCTTTCTCCAAACGCAGCTAAGGATCTAGATCGTACTAGCGATGCAAAGCTAGCTATCTACAACGATCGTGAGAAGATCGAGATCCTTGAGCGTGATGCTGAGACCAAGAAAGTTCTCGATGAGCGCAAGGCAAAGCTTGAGGAACTCAAGAAGTCTGGAACCGTCGAAGAGAACAAGACTGCTGTCGCAAAGGCTGCTGACCCAGCTGGTGACAAGCAGAAGGATGCATCCGCAAAGGCTGCAGAAGTTAAGAAGTAAGGATAAGTATTCATGCCCAGTAGTGGAAAAGCCTCAAGTATAACAGCGTCATTAACTGATCTACTGCAAGGAAAATCCCTACTGGGTCATGATCCTGGTCAAAAACGAAAAGTTTCAATTCTTAAAATGACGCCAGTACCTGCTACAAAACAGTTAGTTATTGGTGCTCAAGCAATTGGAACAAGTCTTTATACTCTAACAATGAGTATAAATGGTTTCGACTATAGCACAACAAAGACAAGTAGTACATCTCTTACCGTATCTCTCGGAAATGGTGACTATCTCTTTACAAAACCAATATCAATAAATGGCGCCAAAGTACAAGTAAGATGCAGCTGTGCTGATTTCTATTTTACTTGGAGCTATTGGGATAAACAAACAAAGACACTTTCTGGACCAGCTATGAAGCCTTACAAACGTAAGACTACAACTTATCCAGAACGAAATGCCCGACATGTTCCGGGAGCTTGTAAGCATATTATAGAGCTTACGAACAGACTTATTGGACTTGGTATTTTAAAGCGATAGGATTAAAATGACACTCGTAAAGTTACTTAACGAAAAGTATTCAAATCTATTTGAATCTTCTGTCTCTGATGATTTGCATAATACTTTGTTTGATCATGGTTATATGCATAAAGAGTCGAAGGACCACCAGCATAAGTACGTACACAAAAGTGGTGAAACTATAACTGTATCCACAAAAGGTGGAGAAAGTGCAGTTCATTATAATCCGAAGACCGGAAAGACTAACGCATACTCTTCTCTACAAGTTCGAAAGAAACTTGATGCGAAGGGTCATATGAATTAAGGAATAACACATGACACGTGCAAGCGCATTTCTATCTAAAATCTATGAAGGCAATCTTGCTGATGCAGGTGTTGCTCTATCCGACCCAGGACTTACTACTCCACAGGACGTAGCATCTACAAATACTCCTGCTCTTGATATCCCTGATATTAAAGTTATCGGTGATGCAATCGAAGAGATTATCAATGGAATGTCTGATATTCCTGATGATGTTACGGAGCTAGTTGCTCGTTATCTTGACCCTGTTGACCCAAGTGGTGATTGTGAGATTGCTCAAGCAGTATCTCTACTATCTCTTGCAGATGCACAAGACTTTTATGACGATCTAACATTCTGGTGTGATAAGAACGGTATCGACTATACAGATGCTGACTCCTCCGGTATTACTCCTGGTGATGAAGTCGGCGCAGGTGTCGATGGTTCTGCCTCAACAATGTAAGGTCAAATGATGTCACTAGTAAAGTCACTTAACGAAAAGTATGCTGATCTGTTTGAATCAGGTGATTATCACGTATCTGCACTTCATGGTGGTCGTCTATTAGACGGTCAGGTAGCAGGATTTAAGACAGCACATAAGCATTCAAGTGAATCAGAAGCAAAAGCACACGCTGAAAAATTGTTTAATGATCATAAAGCTAAGTATAAGAAGCAGGGTGGAAAAAAGAAGAATTTTAGTGTCACAGTAACAAAACATGGTGATGCTAGTAATAATTATAATACCCACTATCTTCATGTAGTTGATCATGACGGTACACATTCAGGTGCTTCTGCAAAAGCTAGAATGAAATCTCACCACGACCAGGAGTAATTTATGACTATTAAGCTGACCGAGATTATCGACTATGTGATGTTGGAAACAGGTCAGTTTATAGTCGGAGATATCTCCAATATTAACATTGATAAGAACAGATTCTGGCTTATTGTAAAACGAGCTCTAAAGTATCAAGATAAATATAAGCCTATCTCAAAGAGAGAAAGTGTTTATACACAAAATGGTACATATGTTTATAATCCAGAATTTGCTCCTGAGTTTATTACTAGTGTATATCCAATAGGATTATCAAATCCTTTTACATATATGTTTGATAATGATCCATTAGCTCAGCGTACAACCATCGTATTTCGATACGTAAAGCCTGTACTTACAGTTACCTCAGCTTTTCAGGTTGAGGTCCTCGCGCATTATCATAGAAATTATACTATTGAATATGATTCAGTAGATACATCTAAAATAGTGGATGTTGATATTGAAAATATTGATGTGGATGATACTGCATTTATGGACATGGTCAAAGGATACTTTCTTGTAGCTCTTGGAAAATCACGACGAGCATTTACTATTAGTGACTTTCCTGTTACATCTGATGCACAAGAGATGATCGCTGAAGGTCAGTCTCTTATTGATGACGCAAAAGATAGTCTACAGGAACGAGGATCTTGGTGGATTGGTATAGGTGGATAATGGCAAAACCTCCTATATCTATGATTACCTCGCTTGAAAAAGCTGCACGTAATACATATGCTAGCCAACTTCCTCTTCTTATCGAACTATATGGATATCCTTGCATATGGAAACGTCAGCCAAAGACTGCTGAAACTGATTTTTATGGTCGTCAGGCTGGAACTCCTCGCGATACAAAACTACAAAATCTCGGACCACAAAAAGTCCTTATGAGCAATAGCCAATGGCGAGTTGTAAGCGGAGCTGAGTCGGGATATTTTGATGACATAGGATTCATGTACGTAAAGTTTGATCTACTCGAAGGTGATGTCCTTGAGATTGAACGAGACAATATGAAAAATATACTTATTCGTGCTATATCTGCCGAAAGTCTCGGAGTAAGTACATCAATTCTAAAACGATTTACTATATCGAATCTAGGTGCAGATTAATGGCCATATTAACAACAGTTGTATCAGCTGCGGCTCAAGTGCGAAATGCTATAAAAGAAGTTTATCCTGAAGCAACTGTTGTTTATGATCAGAACTTAAGTTACGATACAGGTGAAACTTATAGTCGTATAACCACAAGTTCTACAGATTTTGATAATCTGTCTAATACCGGTCTTCCTCTAATTCTTCATAACAGATCTGTTATTCGAAGATCACAAGTAGGTGGACGACCACCTATGCGTACATACGAAGAAGATGAACTCAAAACTAAGTTAGAGCTTAATAAATTCTCTTTAGCTCACTGTGAATTTGATTTCAGATTCTTATATCTAGATAAAGATATTGCTAGTATAGAATCATTCGAAATTGATTATGTAAGCGAGAATGGTATAGGTGACATTAAACGTGTTGATCTAGATCTATCTGCAATAGATCTGGGAGTATGGCCATATTATATTACATGGAATCAGCCTCTTGATGATCTTACTATGAATATCAATGGAAGTACCTATATAGGAGTTGGTGGATCGGCCACAGTAATGGGTTGGTTCCTAACGATGACAGGTACTGCAAAAGTTATTCAGACGATTAATACGAAGATATTCGATCGCTCACAAAATCTATTAGACGAATTCAACATTCCAAGAGAGAGTTAATATGGCAAAGGACATTGAAGTTACGCAGGACGTTTCTAAGACGGAGCCTACCAAAAAGACACAAGTACTGAAAGTTCTTTCTAGATTTAGATATCCAGTAAAGCTTTCATACGATAACGAGACAATCTTCATTCCTCCACAAGGTACTGTCAACCTTGATCCTAGTAAACTAGAGGGTGATCTACCAGCAGGGCTTCAGTCTCAGCTAGTTGAAGTATAATAGGAGTCATCGATGGCAGCACCAAATGTAAATGTTCGAGAAATCGACATTAGTACTAGAGTTCCTACATTTCCAGGACTCTATGTAGGACTGGTGATTCCAGATGCGAAGAAGGGTGCAGTTAACACTCCTGTTCTTTCTACATCGGACACTCAGTTTCTAGCGCTACGTACACCAAACGGAAAAGTTGCAGTCGGTTACGACAATGCATACTTCTCTGGTCTTGCTGTACATCAAAAATCAAATAAACTTTGGTCAGTACGTCCAAAGACCACAGGACAACTTTACGGTGGTGCAGTATTCTTTGCATCAGGATCTGCTTCTGCTGGAGCTTCTCTATCCGTAGGTGAAGATGATCCAGAAGCTCACACTTTTGGCGCGGAGTCTATCCTTATTACTGGAGCTGACGCAGGATCATATAACAATGATCTAGCAGTTAAGATCTACAACTATAAGGCAAATGAGAACGTTACCTTCACTCAGAATGATTCTACTACTTCTGTAGCTCAGAAGTGGGGACTAGGATATCCTGTAAAGTTTACTACTACTGGAGTTCTTCCTGCTCCTCTAGTTCCAAACGTAACCTACTTTGCAGTTCCATCCTCAACAGGTAAAATCAAACTAGCAGTATCACAGTCTGATGCATTCAATGCATCACCTGTAACGGTTGAACTTACAACCGCAGGATCTGGTATAGCTACAATTCGACCTGCTACTCAGTATACAAAGACACCTGATACATTCGTAATCCAGGTTTATAAGAAGTCAAATCTTAACCAGCCACTAGAGTCCAAGGTATGTTCAAAGATACCTGGTACAAAGGATGGATTTGGTAGAAACATGTATGTTGAAGAGATCTTTAAAAGCTCTGTTTACATCAATGTTGTAGACAATCTTCTTGTTAGCGATCTAGGAATGAACGATCAGATTAAGCCTGTATCTCTTGCAGGTGGATCTGATGGAGCTCCTGCTACTGATGGTCAGTGCATTCAGGCACTATCAGTATTTTCAAATGGTGACATTCCAGTTACACTAATCATCGATGGTGGTCGTGCAACTGTAAATTATCATCAGGCAATTATTAGTATTGCAGAAAACCGCAACGATACTGTAGGTATTCTATCTACACCATTCGAAGCAGAAGATTCTCGTGACTACCTAAACGCTGTTGTAGACTACCGTAACTTCGAGTTAAATGCAAATACCTCTCACGCTTCGATGTATTCATCGCACGTAGAGATCTATGATAAGTTCAATGATCGTGACATCTGGGTATCTCCTGATGGATTCATGGCTGCACTTATCTCAGAGACTGCTGCGAACTACGAAATTTGGTATCCTGTTGCAGGCTTCCGTCGTGGTATCATGAATGTGAAGGATGTTCGTCGTCGTTGGACTCGTGGTGAGATGGATTATCTATACGATAATGGTATCAATCCTATTCGATTTGCTCCAGGACGTGGTATTGTGGTATGGGGACAGAAGACTCTTCAGGCTAACCCATCAGCACTTGATCGTCTAAACGTACGTCTACTTCTAACCGTAATCGAGCCATCAATTGCTATTGCACTTGAGAACTTTGTATTTGAAATCAATGATGGTGCTACACGAGCAATCGTAAAGGCTACTGTTGATTCTGCAATGACTCGTATTAAGGCTCGTCGTGGTGTTTACGAATTCACTACAATCTGTGATGCAAGTATCAATACTGATTCTGATATCGATAATCATCAGCTGAACGTACAGCTATTCATTCAGCCAGCACAGAGCATTGAACAGGTAGAGTTTACATTGGTTGTAACTCCTACAGGAATCTCGCTTAAGCTAGCTCAAGCGGCAATCTAACGGAGACAATCAATAATGGCACGTCCGTCAATTTCTAATCTACGTTCTCAGGGTGATATTGTCACCCAGATGAACTGGAACGTTTCCCTCATGGAACCGCCTCCAGGCATTCCTGAACTGACCACCATGAACGGTGATGCTCTAAACTTTCGTTGTGAAAGTATGGACGTACCTAAGTGGACTGGTCAGTCTACGGAAGTTTGGATTCGTGGTCACAGAATTAAGCAGCCAGGTATCTATACTCCATCTGGAAGCCTAACTCTAACCATGTTTGAAACTGCTGACAACAGAGTAGCAAACTGGCTTAAGGCATGGAGAGAAGCATGCTGGCAGACAGATTCTGGTGTTCAGAGACTTACTAGCGATGTATCTGCAACTCTTCGTCTTGTACGACTAAATCGTCAGGACGAGGAAATTTGGCAGTACATTGTCTACGGTGTATTCCTTGAAGACTACGATCCAACAGGTGGTACACTAGGAAATCAGTCCGCAGATATTCTACGTCCAACACTTACAATCTCTTATGATTGGTTCGATGAAGGTCCAGTAGGATAATATGTCTAATTCAAAGATTCGTCATGGCGGATTTTTGACTAGCATAGAACTTATGCGAAATATCGAATGGGGAAAGACTCATCTCTGGGACGTAAAGTTCGATCAGAGTGCAGGTCTAAAAGCCCCATTCGATACTTGGTTTCCAGCAACGGACTTTAGTGAGAACTCAAATACGGGTGCCTCACTAACTGTTCCGTACTTTATGACACAAGTAAAATTTCCGCAGTCTGCAGCACCTACTGATATAACAATGT
>Ga0314758_1000026_pt1 | contig 11894 bp, 1 predicted proteins | sample G5R1MT_49_FD_207777 | JGI IMG/M metagenome (GOLD analysis project Ga0314758, IMG submission 207777) | Metatranscriptome of switchgrass phyllosphere microbial communities from Michigan, USA - G5R4_MAIN_28AUG2017_LR1 (Metagenome... | ecosystem: Host-associated > Plants > Phyllosphere >... | reverse complement strand
TGTTACAGTCCTCAGTGGGATCACTCGTACACACAATCTCACACTATCAAGGGGTATAGGCGCGACGCAAACTGCAAAAGAACAATGCTGCAAAAACCCCATCCACAGTAACTAGCAAGTGATCCATGACAACCAGATTCTCCTTGCGCCCAATACGCCAGGGCGACATCCCCAAAGCAAAAACAAGTACAAAAACAAAAGGAACTCTCCTGTCCTCCCCACGATCACTCCTCAGATGCAGCCTCAGCCATGACGTGCTCGCCTTCATCGAGCACGCCCATGACCGTCTTGAGGTTCTTAAGCATCTCCTCCGCATGAGCGACCAACAACAGTTTTTCCGCATTGGCCGGCAAGCCGAGATACGTAGGCGGCTCGCGCTCGGGCAAGTCCTTGACCCATTGCAGGAACACCGACTTGGCCGTGCCGCTGGGCAGCGGCGTACCGATGGCGGCATCGCCGGCCACGCTGCCGATCAAGTTGAAGCCGTCCTCGAACGCGTCGGCAGTCAGAGTCTGATGCACGAGCTGCTTGAGCTGGGCCATGTCGCCCGCATCGTCGACTTTGCCACCGTACATTTCGGAAATTAGGTGGCGTAGCATGTCCCACGGTATATTTTTGGGCGCGACGTTGGATCGCCCGCGGGCGACATGGTCGGTCCACCATTGGATGATGAACGCTGAACAGTCGAAGTCGGCGTCATTGAATTCCCAGAAGCCCTTCCAGCCGAGGCGGGGCGCGTAGCGCAGTCGTTCTTGTACGACGGCATGCAAAAAGGACAGCAGGAAGTGGATGCGCGTTTTCTCCACCGGTTGCTGCACGGCCTTGTCTGGCAGCGAGGTGAGGGTGTCGCGCATGTTCGCGCGGATTCCGGCGGGCTGTTCGTACATCAACACGCGCGAGGCGCGCAAGAGACTTGACGGGATTTTGGAGCTCGTCTCCATTGATAAGAAGAGACGGAACTCCGAGTGCGGCTTGAGCGAGTCGATACGCTTCACCAGATTTTGGAGCCATTCGGTCGCAAGATGCACGTTCTTGATTAAGACCCAAGAGCCGTTGGCAGCGGCGCCTGCCAGCGCAGCGTCCGCGCTGGACATGCTCTCGTTCGAACCCATTGCAACGCTGGTGCAACTAGCTTGGTTGCGTTCGACGAGTTGATCGACCTTGTAGCTGGCGTCGAAACCGGGGCTGGAGCAGAGGGCGATTGGAGAGCTGGCTGTAGTTTCGCGCGCAATGCGGCCAAGGTCTTCAGCAACGTCGAGGAACGATTGGCCAAAGACGGCATTGACGAAGCGCTCGGTGGCTGGCACGAGACGATCCATGCGGAACAGTTTGATGAGCAAGAGCTCCTTGAGGGCCTTGTCGTTGTCATTGCCCGTGAACTGGGAGGCTCCAGGGATTGCCAATTCGGCGCGTTCGGTAGAGAGGAAAGCGGACCACTCTTCAGTCTCAACATCGGCCACGGCATCTTTGATGCCATTGATGCGGGCCGCAGTTTTGACTGCCTGATCCTTGAGCTCGGCGCGCGAGTTGACATCGCTACCAACAATGCTGTCGTCAAGCAAAGTATCGATGAGCGTCTTGTCCATAGGAAAGGGCGCAGCCTGAGCCAACAGGACAGCAAAAGTGAGACGGTCCTTCTGCAGCAGCGAGGCCGAAGTCTCGTCATAAGTCTTGCTGAACAAAGTACGCACAATGGAGTCGAGTCTTTTCTTCGGATCACTGACGCCCGATTCGCGGGCGGCGCGCAGCACGTGGTCAAAGATATCCACAAAGTACTGCAGCGAGAACTGGTAGAAGTGGTGCACATGGTACATCTGTTCCAGCACCGCAAAGATAGCCGAACAGCTGCGCGCAATGATCTCGTAGCTGTTCATGGTTTGATTGACCTCATTCATGACGCCCTCAGTTTCCGAGGCTTTGGTAGTAATATCAGCGGCCTCGTTCTTGAGCGTTTCGAGCGTCTGAATGACATTCTCATCATCGAGAATGTTGCCGCGAGACTCATTGAGGGCTTGGAGCAACATGCGTTCCAAACGGCGCAGACGTTGCGTGAACTCGCCCTGCATCTTGACCAAGTTGGACCGACGTTCGTCGACATCCGGACGCTCGGATTTGAGCACCTCGTTCAAGGTCTGGGTCTTCAGACTGCTCTGCGTCACCGTAAAGTTGACGAAAGTGGTGCGACTGCAGACGTCTGGCGCAAACGGAGCCGAGGGATCCTTCGTTGACAAGTAGAGCTTGAAAGCAGGCGAGAAATCGATTTCTTGCCTTCCCAGCTGGATCAAGACACGACCACCAGTCTTTTGGTATTCCTTGTTGAGCACATGGTTGAGGATGGGGTCGATGTGTTCAGCATCCTGGATGAGAATGGGGTTACCGAACCGCAGCGCGCTCTCAAGTTGCTTGACGAACGAGCTGTCCAAGAAGCTTGTGACCGTCAGACGACGCTCCTTGCTTTCGTTCTGCAGGAATTCCGTCACACGGCCGGAAGGATCGATGATGAGCGGGTAACGGTTGTACCGCTTGAGCATGACCGCATTCTCAGTACACAGCTCATCCACAGGTAGAGCATTTTCGTGCCATTGCTGGCGCTCATCGGCAGTTGACAAGAACTCAGACATTGCATTCTGTGCTTTGAAAGCAATTCCAGATAAGCTAAGATGCATCGACCAATCTTCGACCATGGCGCGGCGGTACTGCTGGTCATAAAGACCACCGTACGCCAAGAAGGCCGAAGCCAGGAACACGTCTCCAATGATCGTTTCCATTTGGACCTGGAAGGTTTTGCTGCTTTCCTCCCAACGGCCACGCTCAGATCCCAAGCTGTTCAAGAGACGCATGCTTCGGTCGACCTTAGACTGCACGCGGTTCATCTCGGCCTTGATGGCTTCAGTCTGACTGATGAGCGATGCGTATTCGGCCTTATACGTCTTGATGCTGGCCTCGAGTTCCAAGAGGGTGTTTTCAATAGCCTTGGCCTCGGCCTTTGTTGTCAGGGCCTCGTTCTGCAGCTGGTCGACCTCTTCGCGCAACGGGCCCACACGATCGAGGATCTCAGAGAAGTTGACTTGCGCGGCGACCCATTGCACAAGCGGGCCGCAAGCCTTACTGGCACGGGCGACACGCTCAAAAGTGAAATCCTCCTTGGAAAGATAGTCACTCTTCATCTTGGCGCGATGCTGCGGTGTCATCTGGCGCTCGTTGTCGTAGTTGACGATGCTGGCAATGAAATCATCCTTGCGCACGATGCTGATGATCGCCTTCCAATCGATGGCCTTGTGACCAAGAAGCGTGCATACGGACTCCAGGGCAAGCTTAACGCTGGCGGGAGGGTTTTGCATAGACCGGACTTCCGTGAGATGTTGGCGCTTGATGTTGCTGACACTCCGTTGGGCCTCAGCGACTGCAGGCTCGGCCATGGCCAGATCCTGAAGTACAGTTTCTCTGCGCTCAGCGACAATCTTCTCCTGAGCCTCCAGAGCGACCTGGATTTCAAGAGACGTTGCGCGACGTTGTTCTGCCTCACGCTGGTCAGCGACCATACGCTGTAGCTTTTCGCTGGCCTCGGTATCCTTCTTTTCTAATTCCGACTTCTTCTCAGCCAAACTTTTCTTCAGCTCCGAAACCTTCTCGACAGTTTCGCGAAGTTTATCAAGACCGACGTTCAGATGGCGTTGCTGCTCCTCAAGATCATCGCGTTTCTCGTTGAACAGCTTGACAAATTGCGCGACGAAATCCAGGAATTGACGTGGCGTCAAAAAAGTTGTCTTGTTCTGCTGTTTCTTCAGACGGTCATTGAACGAGCGGAGAGAGTGGTGCACGTGGACCATAGCGTTGACAACAGCGTCGCGATGCGTCAGCGGCATCTCTAACTGATCAAACTCGATGGGCAGGCTATCAGGAGCACTATAATTGCTCTTGTCGACATCAGCTGACTGAGTCAACTCGAATGCGACCTGGTACAGCGCCTGGTCAGACCAATCGCCGAACCAATTAAGTACGCAACGATTGAAAAGCGCAGGGCTGGTGGCCGCCTTTGACGAGAGACCGTCCGAGGGCGGATTCATTGTGAACACGACGTGCAAGTTCGAGACGATTTGTTGCGTGAACCACTTGTAGAGTTCTTCTTGCGAGTCAAGGAGCAAACCTTGTCGTTGCGCGCCTTCCTTGCACGCCGTCATGAGTGTGGCATATTCGTCGCCCTCAAACAGACCGGGAACCTCGCCGTTGGCCAACAACGTGTTCATGCGTTCCAAAAATCCAGAGTCAAGCACGTTGGACTCATCCATGATGAAACATATTTTTTCGCCCTTGCAGCCGCAACGACGCAGCACATTGCGCAGATCCTCATCGAAATCTTCAGCCGAGTATCGGCCGTGAACCTTGATCTGGAACACGGACAAGCCGTTCATCCAGGCGACGAAGCGTGAGAGGGTGGTCTTGCCACTTCCGGAGACACCGATAAGAATCAGATGACCCTGGGGCTGGCGGAACACACGGTCGATGCGCAGGACATGCTCGAGGACATCGTTGAAAAGGATCAGAGGCACGTCGAGCTCTTCCTCGCAGAACGTGCGCAGACGCTGCTTGACATGTTCGCGCAGCTGATCGCGCTCCACAGGGACATAATTTCTCGAGAGCCAGTTAGAGAACAAGATGGGACGTTGCAGCGCAGCATGCTCGTCAATGTTAGGGAAATGCTCCAGCGCGATACGATTGACCGTCTCCTCTGTCCACTGGCGCTCATCGTCGGCAATCAAGCGATCAGAGAACAGACGCAGGGCTTCGTGTGCCCAGATCCGGACCAGGCTTTCCAAAGAGAGCGTTTCGAGTGGGCGGATGGCTTCATAAATGGCGCGCACCCATCTGGTCAGCTCACGCGGGGAGTAGACGTAGTGTGGCTGGATATCAGGCGTGAAGCGTTTCTGGGACTGCAGGTAGACCTGAATCATAGCCTGCGTTAGTGCCTCCGAGTAACCGCGTAAGCTGGGAATGATCTTCAAGACAGCAGTGTTGAAAGTGCCGTAAATTTGTTTCAGCGAGAGCTCGCCCGGGTAGTCGACCATGACAAGGGGAGCGTGACGCAAGAACCGAAGTCCGAGAGGAGTACGTCCAGCATCGGTAGGCGGGTTACAGGCGCCAACAAACTGGATACGTTCAAGGCTGACCCAGCTCCGTGTAGATGTGCGCCAATACCCGCCGTGCTCGACGAGCTGGCGCAAGAACGAGATGACGCGCTGTGTGCCATACTTGTCCGGGGCAGGCAGGTTGATCTCGTCACAAAAGACCACAAGCCAGCGGCCAATCTGGCGAGGGGCCATGGTAACACCACTGAGCGATTTCTTGTAGTCACAGTACTGCTCCAAAGTCTTGACCAAGAGATCGGGGGTGGTGGCGCTTGAAAAGTTCAGACCGACGACTTCCATGTTGGGCAATTTGCGCAGCGCGCTGAACAGCGTCATCGTCTTACCCGAACCGGGCGGACCACAGAGCAGAAGCGGTTTGTGTTCGGCCAGGAATGAGTAGAGTACCTCCTCGTGGCGGACGGTGTCGAGCGTGGGAATCACGAGGTCAGTCTGGGTGACGGAATGAGTGTTGACCTCGACAGTAGGCACCTGGTTCTGCCACGAGGTCCACGAGGCCTCGGGCAGCGTGACATCGTAGTCGATGAGAGAGGATTGTTCGGTCAACAAAGGCGTATCGAGCGTGACAAGGCCCGCGAGGTAATCGCCAAAAGCCTTGCGCTCGGCCAAGGGACAGTCGCCGGTAAGGGACCAAACGGTAGCGAGCAGCACCTTCTTCGAGAGGTATGCTTCAATCTGCTCATCACTGAGAGGGAAATCAGTGTGCTGAATATTGTACTCCAGAACCGAACGACACGCCTTGCGCAGCAAAGAGAACAACGTGCCAACAGCGCGGATCGACGTGAATTCCATGATATGGTGCAGCCCCACGCAATGTTCGAGCGCCTTTTTCGTGAAATCGTTGTCGGTCAAGCGCGCCTTCAGGATCTCAGCAATCAGCGACTGCGTGGCGAGACGAGCCTCGGTCGACGTCGAGGTACCCGTGTCCTCCTCGAGATCCTCAAAGCTGGCAGTGCGCAGTTGTGCCAGGTAGCGGGAAAGCATGACGTTGGTGTCGACAGTGTCGTCGCTGAACCAGACCATACCGCAACGACTGACAGTCGCGAGAGTCGCATAGCGCAAAGTTTCAACTTCGAACATGACACGCACATTGGGTGGCAGACCGAGACGCTCACCGTTGGGCAGGGTCAGGAGCTTGTTGTCGTCGAGCACACTGTTCAAGTTTTCGACCCACTCGGGATCGACGTCACCATCAAAGATGATCCAGTGTCGTTTCGTGTCTTCGCCACGGAGGTTGTCGACCACCTTTCGCAGAATCGAGGTGAAAAGTCCGTCGGTCCATTCACGGGTCGTGCTGTCCAGAGATCCGTATAAACTCTCCTTGGACATGACCTTGGGATCAATGACATGGCAAACGCCTTCGACACCATCGACCTTCTGCAGCGCGGCAAGCAGAGTCTGCCACGCCGTCGACTTACCCGTGCCCGAGTTTCCGACCATCATGACACCGTGGTGCAGACTCTGTATCTGATACAGCTGGAGGACCTTGGTCATCCACGAATCGGGCGCGACAAGCTTCCGTTCCTCAACCACCTCTTCAAGGGCAGCCCGCAGCGCCTCAAGCGACGCCGGAACATATTGAACACCAGGAAATGCCTCCTGCTCGATTTGGGCCATGAGCAGCGCATCGTCTCTGACCAGTTTGGGCGCGATAGTCTCGCGGATACTCTGCACAATAATCTGGGGTTCGACGACAAGATCCGGGTCACCGGTAGCAACGACATCAGCGAGACGCGCACGTTTCAGCCCGCCGGAGCTGACCAACACACTCTTGAGCGCACGAAGTCCAAAATCGTAATGCGGTTGTTTGGACAGACCAGCGCTGCACTTATCAAAGAACGGCACCGTCTGTCGAGAAAGCGTCTTGGCCTCGGAGAAACCCTGAGAGAACAGCATGACTTCGGCAATAATCTCCTTGTCGGGCTTAGACATGGCGACACTTCGGAAGAGCTTCTTCAAGTTGTCCGGCAAGTTCGATCGTCCAGCGTATCCCGGGTTCATAGTGATGAACATTCCGGTGAGGGGATGGACTTTAAGCTGGCGTCCAATCAACTCAATCTGCGCCTCAGCATCAAGCGCGCGTTTGCGCAGTCCGACCTGGATATTCTGGATTTGCTGCGAGACAGCTGACAAAATTCGTTCCTCGAGACGGTTGAACTCGTCGAAACAACCCCAAGCGCCGACCTGCGAGATACCCAGAAAGATGCGACCCATAGCCTGGAAGTCAAAAGTATCGTCACAATTGAAGACGAGAGTGAATCTTCCAAGCTGCACACCCAGAGCCTTGACCGACTCAGTTTTGCCCGTACCAGCGGGGCCGTACGGGGAACCACCCAGACGCTGGCAGAGAGCCTGGCTCAGCGTCAAGAAACAGCGATCGGTCAGAGGAGTGCGGACGAGTCGCTCGGCGACACCCAGATACTCGAATCCATAGGGTAGCGTGGCGTTCGCGACGCGAATCTGCATGCGGTCGAGAGGTGCAGCCGCGGCATCGAAATCGTACCGCATCTGCAGTAGCCACATGTAATGACCAGGTGAGTCGGCGCCACTCTGGATGAGCCGATCGATGACATCGCGCTGGTGGACGAACTCCGTGATGAGATGCTCGCACTTCTTGCGATAGATGGGAGCGAGCTCGCGCAGGACCGAAGCCGCCAGGAATTTGAGCTTGCTGATCTGGTCCTCGAATTTCTCCTGGAGCGCGGTGGAGCCTTGCTGAAGCGCGGCGTTGACCTGGGCGGTCCAGACGGCCTGGGTGGCGAGCACGACAATCTGGGCCGGGTAGACCTCGATGTAGGCCTCAAAAGCGGCGTTGTCGTCCTTGTTGATGGCTTCGTAGTCGCGCACGGCATCGACGAGCAGCGCGGAAAGTGTGTCACGCATGCCATTTTCGAGAGCGCGTAACCAATCATTGATCTTCGGAGTAGCGATCAGATTGATTGGCGTAGTAAGCATCATCTGCTCACCCTCCTTGCTGGTCAATCCCAGAATATTGCTCTCGTCATCCATGACCACACCACTGACACCGGCAAACATCTTGCGCAAATGCTTCGCAATCCGAAGCGTATCATTGCTGTTGCCGATGATCTCGAGCAGATCCTCGTCACCGACGAAGTAGAAACGAGGAAACGCCACACGTTCGCGCTCGAGGTACTCACCCAGAGCCTTCTGGATCTTGTTCAGCAAATCTGCGAGTCGTTCGAGAGAACGCTGGACATCGGGAATATTCAGGACTTCGAGCACCTGAGGCGAACGATAGACTTTCTTCAGGACGTTCATGAATTCGCTGTTGATGTTGGCGAAACGCGAGGATTCGACGGGGAGCAGGTGTTTGATGTCAGCGTTGCCGGTGAAGACACCCTCCAGATAGACCCATTGGCGCTGAACGTCGATCCACACGTCAGAGAGTACGTGAATGCGATTAAGTTTGTCTTCCCACGACGATGCCTCTTCCTCGAACTCCTTGTAGTACGGCGAATGACGCATAGCCTGCAGAGAGTTGAGATGGTCACTGCATTTAGCGAACAGGTCGTCCCAGCCCTTGATGAGTCTGCACTTATTTTGGTAATTGATCAGGTCGAGCGAGTAACTCTGCCAGTGCTCACGCACTGAACGGACAAACTCCTCGAGCGCCATCTCACCCTGCGCCTGCGCAATGACATCGCGGATGATCGTCTCGCTAGGGCCGAGCTGCAAGTCCCAGACATCGCCCAGCGTCATTGAGAGCGCCGAGTAGCGTTTTGACGGCTGCAGGTTCTTGAAAATCTTAATCCAATGCCGTTCACGGACAGCGTCCGAGCGCATCTCCGTCAAAAGCGGGTTGACTTTCAGCAGTTGCCGGAGAACACTTTGCAGGTGCTCGAACGCTGCATACGAACGCATGCGACTGGGCATTTCCTTGGTGGTTTTGATCAAGTTGTCAATGGACTGGCGCAGTTTGCGGGGCTGGATGCTGTTCCACGAGAGATCACGAAGGTCATTGAGCTGTTCCCAAACGACCGTCAGGTTTGCCCACACGGACTTGTAGTCCTGGACTTCGGCCAGAAGGTCGGCCAGCATGTTATCCGGGCCGCCAGGAAGTTCGAGGGCCTCTTTCGCGCGAGTGACCATCTCCGCTTGATCCTGAAGCTGCGTGAGCTCGGTGTCGAAGCTTTCCAAAGATGCCACAGCCTCAGCAGGCGGAATCGAGCCCGACTCAGGGCGCTGCTCACGCCACCGGTCAGTCATCTCCGCAATGCGACGCGAGATAACACCGTCCTCGGCAATGATCTTGGTGCGCAGACCCTCAGTATGATCGGCAATCTGCTTGCTCTTCTTCTCAAGGACCTCCAGTAGAGCAGCCCATTCGTGGTCGACCTGTTCAACATACAGCCAGTCCTTGGGATACTGGAATCGTAAGCGGGAAAGCGTCTGCTGGCCCTGTCGGAACGTGTCCATCTCGGGCTCCCAGACTTTCGTCTGACGTTTGCAATTTTGCACGACAGTGATGAATGACACAGCCTGCGAGGTCGAAGACGCCTGCATCGACTGACCCTCGACATCTTTGCGAGCCCGCTGTAGGGCGCTGTAGATGTCCACAAGACGCGTAGCGTACATGGTGGAAAAATGCGCGAGCAGATCATGTTGCCACTGGTCGTACTTCGCATTGACTTTGGCCTGCACCTGTTCGTAATTGATGATCAAATGGCCAAATGAACGGCGCATGCCCGACGTGTCGAATGTGTCGCGCTTCTGGCGGATCTCAAGAATCAGTTGCAGCCATAGTTCGAGTTCTTCGCCGAGGTCGTCCTGAATCTGAGCGAGCTGCAAATCCCAAAGCGACTGGAATTGCAGCCACTCATCGACATAGTTCTCTGCCTCGCCCAGCTTCGCCTCGATGCGCTCGTACAAATCGCTCAAAGTATCCATGCACATGAGCGAGAGCTCCGAGTAAGTCGTGGTTGCGGCGGAAAAGCTAATGGTCAGCGCGCTCTCGAACCGTGATGCCTGCAGCCGGGAAAGACTACACACGGTGCCCAACCAAGCATGCAAATTATCGAGCCATCCGGCACGAGCATCCTGAAGCGGCGGTTCCAGCTGAATAACCTGGCTCTGCATGACAATGTCGTGCGCGAATGTCTGGATATTAGGAGTATGGGTATCCTTGGCAGCCACTGGATCCGAATCGAAATGATCAAAGTCATCGGCCCAGTCTTTGAGCGCCTGTTCCAACTGGAATGCAGCGTGTCAACGACTTTAGCATTTGTTTTCGAGACCCAGTGTGGGATGTTGGAGTATGCTTCCAAGTTCAGCTGATCGATCGCGCGCTGGAGCGTTTCGAGATGCATACTGAAAGACTCGTGTGAGAATGGACAAGACTGCAACTCACGCAACGCCGCATCGACAATGACCTGAATTGACGCAAGTGTCGTAACCTTAGTTTGCAACGTTGCGATCGAGTTTCCCAGATTCCTAACGAATTGCACGTGGAGCTTGTCGTCACCAGAGCTTGACAAAGAATCAATCTGTCGCACATGCACATCGTAGGCCAGGACGAAGGTATCCCAACGGAGAGGAGCGCCCTTGGCGATGAACGTCTGTACATCATTCCGGTAGCCACTGAGTAGCGAGACCACCTGTGACATGTTTTCGATGGCGAGGTTGGTCTGCGCGTAGGTATTGAGACTTTCCATCAGACTGACGGCAAACGGATAGACGCGGCGGGCTTCTTTGGAGACATTTGTGATGGCGTGAGGGACATTGAAGTTCAGCCACAGCAAATTCCGGACCTCCTTGAACAAAATAATGACTTGCGAGTCAAAGTTGACCTGAATCTCCAGCACATTACCCTTGGCCCGATTTTGAGTGATTGCAAAAAGACGACCCGAGATTGACAAATGTCGGCGATCGATGTCACGCAGCCAGTCGTCGAAAATGGGTTTGGTATCGAGTTTTCGTCGGAACCCCTCACCCAGAGTCAACAGGCGCTGACCTTCAGTATGCTCCTTCCATTTGGAGCCGAGAATGTCTTCGACCTTGCCAAGGTAGTTGTTGAGCTGGCGCTCAATCTGTCGGGCACGGATGATGGCGCCTGAGATAGGAGGCAAGTCATGCAGCTGTGCCATGCCGTGCGCTTCGGAATGGCCATACTGGTGCGTGAAGCGCTGTTGCAAACTCTCGATGTCGTCCTTGACATTGTTCATGAGCTGGACCTGGTATTCGGCGATAGCACCCCGAATCTTGGGCCGTACGAACAGCGCATTGAATTTCGAAAAGACGCGAAACATCTCGTTTGCGGTCTTCGCCACAGCGAGACGGTCACGTAACCGTGCAATAATTGAGTTCTCCACGCGCGCAGTGCGCTCGTTGTATGCGGCTTCAGCCTGAGTCCAGCGGCGCTCACCCTCAGGCGAGATGTCTAGAACATCGACGTCCTTCACCACGGTATAAGCCTGTGAGATTTCTTCCGCCGCATCGACATCGCCCATTTCCTCGACAATAACCGGCCCAGCCGGACCATCGGAGAAACTGATGGCGTCATCGCCAGGTCCCAGAACGTTGGCAATGGTGCCCTGCAATTGCTCGTGGTCGTTGCGGAACTTGTAGATGTAGCTGATGCGATCCTGTGTCTTGTCGTGGCGCTTAACGATCTTGATAGGAATGAATTTGTCTTGCCGACGACGTGTGACCTCTCGTGCAACGTTTGTAAATTCCTTGACGGCCTCGTCCCACGCGTGCCACACATCGGCAACCTTCAGGATGACTTTGCTG
>Ga0314758_1000025_pt1 | contig 11934 bp, 15 predicted proteins | sample G5R1MT_49_FD_207777 | JGI IMG/M metagenome (GOLD analysis project Ga0314758, IMG submission 207777) | Metatranscriptome of switchgrass phyllosphere microbial communities from Michigan, USA - G5R4_MAIN_28AUG2017_LR1 (Metagenome... | ecosystem: Host-associated > Plants > Phyllosphere >... | reverse complement strand
GGTAACTGTGCCGGCTGAGTTTCAAGGGACTGAAACTCTTCTCTCATCATATGAAACTCTCTTATTCTCTCTCCTCGCTATATCAGCACAATTGATGATGTGGTATATAATTTAATGCCATAAAACTTTCATAAATCCTTCACCAAGACTGGCCTAATTGTGGATGAACGCGTAATTATTAGGAACATCACTTACTGCTGGTTAATTACTCCAGTTTCTTTTGGCGTTATTAAGATGGTGGTTCCCATAACTTTCTTGGCTATGGATTTCTTTGGAGATTAGCCACACGACACAAACAACCCCGTGACCCGTGAAGCTCAGTGGCCCAGCCTCCAACGGGGCACGGCGACCGGCACCGGTGTGGAAAAGGGGAGGGAGAAGGGGAGGATACGAGGGAGAGGGTGGTGGGGGCTCATAGGGGCAAAATATTCTTTTCACATGGCGTTTAACAGTTTTTGGATGAAAAATCTAACAGAGTGGAGAACGATATCCAAAAGAAAGTTAATTCTGTAAACCAGAGACTTAAACTTGGTGTCAAACATGGAACAAAAATTTTGAGGGCAAAAAAAAAAGTAGTTTTTCTAGTGCCAAATAAGAAATTTCCTCTTAATAATTCTGTCGTTCTTCTCTAGAACATCACAGCACTATGTCTTTATTTTACGAATTCACAGTATTATCAATCTATTATACCCACGTGCTATTCTACACCCTAGGTGCAGCTACATCCAACTAATTACTGAACAAATTTTCAGTAATAACCGATGCGCACAATTATTGAACACCATTTTACTGAACATGATTCAATAATTTGGTAACCCACTTTAGTAATTTCTGATCAGTTCGGTCAGTAATTTGACTACTGGGTGTAGAATAAAGGCTACACCTAAGATGTAGAATAGTATTACCGTATATTATAACATTGTTAGAAGTTTTGGAAATATATATTGCCAAAAGTGTCAAAGACACTACAAATGTATGTATGCACATAGTTTTGGTGTAGTTCGGATTTATGAGTTCATGTGGTATCTTGAGTTTCTTTTTTTTAAATAAAAACACAGCACAGACAAAAAGATAGTACCTGTCAGACCCAGGACAGCGGGACTGCTCACAGGCATAGAATGTTCTAGAGTAAGGGATAGCTCATGGATGTATCTTACCTCTTTTATAACTATCCTAATAGGCGTAGTACTAGCTGCAGTACAAGCAAACTACCCGATCGTATTGTAGAAGGACTCCAACTGTGCTCAGCTAGGACTTTTCATGTAACTCTGTCCCCCCGGATATATAAGGGCGGGCAGGGACCCCCTCGAAACACATCTACACCTAAGGCAATATAAACCACCACACAGGACGTAGGGTATTACACAACTCGCGGCCCGAACCTGTCTAAATCTTTGTGTTCCTTGCACCATCGAGTTCCAGAGCCGTCGATCCCTACCTACAAACCCTACTGCTAAGGGTATCCCTGAGCAGGCTTAGCGATAAACACCGACAGCTGGCGCGCCAGGTAGGGAATTCGGCGAGTTCATCGGCGAGTTCGATGGCCACTTTCGTTTTCAGCACCATGACGCCTCCCAGAGGCGCCACCTTTATCTTTGGTTCGTGGGTCTGCGTCTCCAATGGTTCAGGCGGCTTTGATAGCCACTTAACCAACTCTCCCGCGCTGAAGAACTCCATGTCGGAAGACTCCAACAAGCTCGCCAGATCTCATGATCGCGGCGTCATGTTGCTTCCCGACCTCGCCAAGGAGATCGAGCCGAAACTCGAATACAACTCGAGTTCTATTCGGACTCAGATTGATCTCAAACCAAAATCCACTCGGATTGGGACTCTTATTGCGCGACACGTCTTTGGCTTGCGCAACTCATCATCTGTTTACAAACAGATGATTAGATCCTCCTATGAAAATAACTTGGATCGCCCACTTCACGTCGAAAACTAATCAGCCACCGCTAGCCGAGAGGCACCCGTTTTTGACGTTTACCCAGATCCAGTCGAGTCACCTCAAGACAGCCTGGATTTCATCACCAATGCGCTGGCTAAGATGCAACTCAAATCTTGCTGAGGTGATACCCTTGCAGAACTACTCAACAACCTGCGAGAAGTCGCCAGCATTGACGATCTCCCGTTTCAACACGACACTCCCCTCGAAACCGAGAGGGAAACTGGCTCCAGTGGAACTGCCCTAGCTGATGACGAATCAGACCTGGAAAGCTTCTCTCACGAGCGTTTGGTTCCGGTAATCATCCAGCCCGGGGGTGCTCCAAGCAACAACGATCCAAACGAAGCCTTGGATCAGATGTCAGCAGACAATCTGACCCAAGATGCTCCAGCTGATGAAGACGAAGTCACTCATACAGCCCGCAGGGAAAGGAATCAACGCAAAGAAGTGCGTAGGACTCGCGCGGCTGAACGTGCTCATCTCCCGCCACGCAACCTCAACAACGAATTTAACAATGCTGCGGATCCCATCTTCAGAATACCAATCGCCGCAATGACAGAAGCAACCCTGCGACTCATGACGATGCCCCAGAATTCCAGTTGGAACGAGTCATAAATCTCACAAAAAATGCTGTTGAACAACTCGAGAGATAGAACCCCCTGTCCTCGCTTCACGGTACGCGATCAAGGGCTATGCAACAGCAATACCTCAAGCAAGCCGTACCTCCGGAGGCCACCAACGTCAACAGCAGCAGGAACAGCAGAACCGAAGAAACCAAGAGGATCAGGAAGCTGCGAGTAGTCATCGCCCCAGAGGTGGCCAACCACAAGCAAACCAAGCTCCTGGCCCTCAGCCAAACCGCAACAACAACCGTGGGAACAACAGGGAAGAGGTAGCCGATTCCATTATGGACGCACGGGACATCATCAACGCAAGACGCAGAGCGTAACTTGCGGATAACTCCGACCGCTTCCAAGCCCTGAGCAAGGCTTTCGACAACATCAAGTACCCGAAGGATTTCAAACCTACGAACATCCAAAAGTACGACGGTAAGCAAGACCCTGCTCAATGGTTATGATTATACTCGACTGCTATTAGTGTTGCAGGGGGAGACACCAACACCAAGGTCCTCTACCTCCCGATGGCCCTGGAGCCCGCACCCCTCACGTGGCTCGAAAGCTTGGCACGCGAGTCAATCCACTCGTGGGAGGACCTGAAGAAGGCGTTCGTTGAAAACTTCCAAGGGTCGCTACACCGAGTAGCTACTCGCCACGCCCTATCCATGATTAAGCAGGAGCAAGGCGAGTCTATCAGATCCTACGTCAAGCGCTTCTTCGACACAAGAGCTACCATCCCCAACGTCGCCGACGACGACGTCATCGACTACTTCCAGAGCGACATCACCGTCCAGTCGCTATACCGCGACTTTGGGCGTAATCGGCCCAAAACGGTGGTAGATCTATATGACATGATGCATCGCTGGGAAGATGAAGAGGAGCAAGAACGCAGTTGCTTTCCCCGCCGCAACAACGACAACAACGGGAAGTGCCACAACGACCGTGGAGGGCCCAGCAACCAGCAGGATCCTATGCGTAAGCGTAAGCCTGACGACACTGTCGGCACTATGGATCGCACACCGCGTGGTAAGAAGGGCGACAAACCGCATGACCAGTTCGACAAGATACTTCACAACAAAAGATGTCCAATCCACCCCAAGAGCAACCACTTGATGTGGGAGTGCACGATCCTACGCAAATCCTTCCAGTCGGCACCTGCAACTACTCCAAAGAAAGAACAAGACAAAGATGATGAAGACAACAAGAAAGACCATGATGGTTTCCAACAGCAGCAAAACGTCATCAACGTCATATTTGGATGAGATTTCAGCTTCTCCAAGCGAGTTCAGAAGCTCCTACTCCTCTCAGTCAAGCCAGCAATTCAGAGGCCACTCAAATATAGCGAGGTACCCATCACCTTCTCCAGGGAGGATCAGTGGACCAGCTTCTCTGAATCTGGAAAGTTCCCGCTAGTACTCGATCCAGTCGTTCAGGGCTCTAAGCTTACTCGAGTACTCATCGACGGCGGAAGTGGGCTCAACTTGATCTTTGCAAGCACATTGGTAAAGATGGGCCTTAACTATATGAGTCTGCTTACTCCAAGCAAGGCTCCGTTCTACGGCATCGTCCCCGGAAATTCCTCTACGCCAATTGGCTCGGTTACTCTCCCAATCACATTAGGTACAGAACAAAACTTCCGGACAGAATACAACAAATTCAAAGTAGCCGACTTCGAATCTTCCTACCATGCCATCTTGGGAAGACCTGCACTAGCCAAATTCATGGCAGTACCATACTATATTTACCTGCTCCTCAAGATGCCAGGCAACTCAGGAGTCCTTTCACTACGTGGAGACCTCCTTAAATCTTTCGAGTCCGACAAGGAAGCAATTGATCATGCTACCACAACCCGGGTCCCTAGCTATGTCAACGAAATACTTGCTGCTGCTAAGGAACTCTCACTCAAGGAGTCGATGCCTTCCAAGAAGCCAACCCAATCATCAGTTAAACCGACCAGTGATGTGGGCACCAAGATTATCCAGATACAAGAGGGAGACGACTCCAAAACAGCCATCATCGGAGTAGGACTGGGTGACAAATAGGAACTCGAGCTCGTCAACTTCCTTAGGGCCAACCAAGATGTATTCGCGTGGAAACCAGCGGATATGCCAGGGGTGCCCAAGGAGTTGATCGAGCATGCCTTGAAGGTCGACCCTAAAGCAACACCAAAAAAGCAACGGTTACGGCGGTTCTCACCGGACAAGCGAGAAGCCATCAAGAAAGAGCTAGCAAAACTACTTGCAGCAGGGTTCATCAAGGAAGTCTACCACCCTGATTGATTCGCCAACCCTGTGCTCGTCCAGAAGAAGAACAACAACTAGTGGAGGACGTGCGTCTACTACACTGATCTAAATAAGCATTGCCCGAAGGATCCTTTCGGGCTACCACATATAGATCAAGTAATCGACTCGACAGCAGGATGTGTCCAGTTATCCTTCCTCGACTGCTATTCAGGGTAACATCAGATCACCCTAAAAGAAGAAGACCAAATCAAGACGGTCTTCATCACCCCTTACAGGGCATACGCCTACAAGACCATGTCCTTCGGGTTGAAGAACGCTGGTGCTACTTATCAGCGTGCGATACAGCTGTGCTTCTCCGATCAGCTACATCGCAATATTGAAGCCTATGTTGACGACGTCATTGTCAAAACAAAGACCCAGGATCAATTCATTACTGACCTGGAAGAGACCTTCAACAGCCCCCGAAAATTCCGCTGGAAGCTCAACCCAACCAAGTGCGTCTTTGGAGTACCCTCTGGAAAACTACTCAGATTCATCGTCAGCAACCGAGGAATTGAAGCTAACCCAGAGAAGATCAATGCCATCATGGCCATGGACGCCCCAGCTACCATTAAGGACGTCCAGAAGCTTACAGGCTGCATGGCAGCCTTGAATCGATTCTTGTCTAGGCTTGGCGAACGGGGATTACCCTTCTTCAAACTCCTAAAGCGACAAGATAAATTCGAGTGGACTACAGAAGCCGCGCAAGCACTCGAGAATCTCAAGCAACATCTCTAGTCACCGCCGATTCTAACAGCTCCACTATCTGGTGAGGAATTACTCTACATCGCTGCGACTACCCATGTAGTCAGTACGGCAATAGTAGTCGAACGTCCGGAAAAAGGCCACGCTTACGGTGTTCAGAGACCAGTCTACTTCATCAGCGAAGTACTCTCTGAATCAAAGGTTAGATATCCATCAATTCAGAAACTTCTGTATGGGATTCTAATCACCTCCAGAAAGCTCCGGTATTACTTCGACGAATACAAGATCTCAGTCATAACTGACTTCCCATTGGGGGATATTCTCCACAATCGGGATGCCACTGGACGAATCTCAAAGTGGGCAGTTGAACTGGGAGCTTTGGAAATCAACTTCAAGCCAAGAACAACAATCAAGTCACATGCACTAGTCGACTTCTTGGCTGAATGGCTGGAAAATCAAATTCCAGCACCCCAGAACATTCCAGAGCATTTGGTGATGTACTTCGATGGCTCATTCAAGATCGATGGAGGCAGCACAAGAGTTTTGTTCATCTGCCCCAAGGGAGAACAATTGAAGTATGTGTTCCAAATTTTGTTCAAGATCTCCAACAATGAAGCTGAATACGAGACATTGCTACACGGCCTCCGACTAGCAGTATCTCTCGGCATCAAGTGACTACTTGTCTACGGCGATTCTCTACTCGTCGTTCAATAAGTCAATAAAGAATGGGACGTCAACAAGGATACAATGGACGCATACGTTGTAGAAATCAGAAAGCTCGAAAACAAGTTCTCAGGATTGGAAATCCACCACGTCGACCACAAAAACAACGTGGGAGCTGATGTTCTCTCTAAACTTGGGTCCACTCGTGCAGCTGTTCCACCAGGAGTTTTTGTCCATGAACTTCACCACCCATCAGTCAAAGAACAAAACCAACAAGTCACTAACACGGAACTCCCGACCACAGTCAGAGAAGTGCTGATGATTGATGAAGATTGGCGGACTCAGTTTATTGATTTCATCAAGGAATTCAAGTTTCCACCACATATTGATCCTAAAAGCGCTGAAGCTGCCCGCATCACCAAGCGCAGCAAGGGTTTCGTCCTCGTTGGCGACAACCTATACAAGCGCTCTACTTCAGGCATCCTCATGAAGTGCATTACCCTTGAAGAAGGCAAAGACATCCTCCGAGAAATACACGAAGGAGTTTGCGGCAATCATGCTGCATCAAGGACACTAGTCGACAAGGCGTATATGTCAGGATTTTTCTGGCCAACAGCTGTCTCGGACGCAGAAGACCTGGTCAGAAGGTGTCCTGGCTGCCAATTCTTCGGCAGGAAGACTCACATCCCAGCACATAACTTGATAATAATCCCTCCATCATGGCCGTTCGCCTGTTGGAGTTTGGACATGATCGGACCATTAACCGTCGCTCCAGGAGGATTCAATCATGTGCTGGTAGCAGTCGACAAGTTCACCAAGTGGATCGAGTACAAGCCCATTGTCAAGATCTCATCAGATAGAGCAGTGGACTTCATCTCCGACGTTATCCATCGATTTGGTCTTTCTCACACCATTATTACAGATCTTGGCTCCAACTTCACGTCACATTCTTTTTGGGATTTCTGTGACAACTCCTGCATTGAGGTCAAATATGCTTCAGTAGCTCATCCTCTAACAAATGGACAAGTTGAGCGCATCAATGGTTTAGTACTCGATGGCTTGAAGAAAAAACTCTATGATGCCAACACCAAAAAAGGTGACAAATGGATTCAAGAATTACCTCATGTAGCCTGGGGGCTGCGAACCCAGCCTAGCAAAGCAACTAGACAATCTCCTTTCTTCTTTACCTATGGGTCAAAGGCTATACTACCCGCTGATATCATGTGGAGATCCCCAAGAGTAGAAGCCTATCAAAAAGGAGAAGCAGATGAAGCTTGACAACTGGAGTTAGATTCAGTGGAAGAGGCTAGAGTCAACGCCTTAACTCAATCGGCTAGATATCTTCAAGGAGTCAGATGCTATCATGATCGCAACGTCCAGCAAAGATCCTTCAATATTGGAGATCTAGTACTTTGCCGGATTCAGGATGAGACAGGACTGCACAAGTTAAATTCCAGATGGGAAGGTCCCTTCATCGTAACTAAGGTTATAAGACCAGGTTCATACAGAATCACTGATGCAAATGGCAATGAGGTAACGAATTCCTGGAACATCGAGCACTTGCGCAAGTTCTATCCTTGATCCAAGCAGCTTAGTGGTGTCAGTTGATGTCTTTAATAAAGTGAGGATCTTTATTGCCATATCGACTAAAATAAAGACAATTTGACGGCATCACCAGTTCAGGATAAGCTTACACAGTTTTCCATCAAGACATCTCCACAAACCGCATCCTTTCCCTTAATATAAGGGCGCAACCTACTCGCCTAGCTCGAGAAGGTGTATGGATACCTTTACTAGTTGTCCATCTTGGGTAACTCGACGGAGTTCATCCTCACTGGTCAACTATAAGAAACTCCAGCCTTGCTATAAAGGCAAAACTACTCGCTCGCTCGAGTATGTTATGGATACTACTGCATTTTGTCCATCTTGGGCAACCCGACGGGGTTCGCCCTAACAGGTCAATCTTAGTAGTTACTCCAGTCTACAAGTTAGACACCTTACTCGCCTTGCTCGAGTGAGCCTTGGATATCCCTATGACATTTATGTCTTGGGCAATCCGATGGGGTTCGTACCTAACAATTTTGTCTCACGGATTACTCCAGTCCTTGATAAGGACACACTACTCGCCTGATCGAGTAGTTTATTGATATCTTTACAAATTTTTTCTATTTGGATAGTCCGACGGGATTCATCCTAACTGATTAACTTTAAGGATTACTCCATGCGGGTATTTTACTCGACTTATCAACTAGTTCATACTTATCCTACGGAATCAGATTATGCTTCTGAAGACACACCAACAGGATACAAGCTATGAACAACGACAAGAGCTCACTGAAGATTATAAGAGTTGTTACAAGCAGTCTACTCTACCATGTTCTTCAGAATTTCTTCCGCAATCACTTGACAACTGGGATGTCCTTACAATATTCTCAGAATTTCTCATCAGAGCAACTGGGAGCTATTCCTTTAGCTATCGGAGCTAAATTAAACTGAGGCAAGTATGACTTGACAACTCCTATCATATGGGTTAGATAATTCTTGGAAGTAGCCGCCATGACATCAAAAATTTTCTGGGGAGCTTCTTCCAAGCGCTCCACCAAGGACTTGCTACTTGACGACTCCTCTTCAATATCAACCACATCTACAAGAGCATGAGCTGCTGCTATTAGTCGAGTATGGTCTTCCGGAGAACCTAATGGGAAGATATCTCAGAAATTGATATGACAAAGCAAAACCAGGACAAAGGATCGAGTGCTTACAGGCTTGGGCAGTCTGCAATTGCTTCTGAAGCCTGGAATTTTCTTCTTGAAGTTTTGATCTTTCTTCCTCAAGGTTCTTAATCTGGCGCCTCATGTCACAAATCTCCAGATGATGCTGCTGACTTGCTTCATAAAGTTTGTTCCGAGCAGCAAGGGCTTCATCCAGTCGTTTGGCAATCATGGCCTTTTGCTCCTCTAAGATCTTCCAATTGTCTACAGTCTTATATAAAGCATGAGATTTCAAGAAAGATCGATTGGCTACATCCTGAGACATACAAGGCGAATCTAGTCAGACATCAACAACTACTCGACAAAGACAAGTAGTGGCAGAAGACTCACCTTGGTAAATTTAAAGCTCCACTGCATACAATCTGCAAGTTTCTTCATATTGTCTAGAGACAACAGTGGATCATCAAATAGTTCTTTTCCCGACTCTTCCTAGGCGGACTGAGGCATAGACTGGAATGGTACCAGTCAAACGGAAGGACCTTTTGACCCTTCTGCTCCACTACTCCTAGATCCACCAGCTTTAGAGGCTCCTTCAGCAGCCGCAGGAGTATCAGATATTTCAGGGCTTGGTTCGCTTGGTTTCTCAGCTGTGTCTGCACTCGGGAAACCGGCAGCTGAGGTCTCGATCAACCCAATTACAGGAGAATCAGGGGTTGATTGACTAGTTCCTTCCGAACCACTCGACACCCAGTTGCGGAAGTCTTGGACTTGATCTTTCTCATGCGGCGAAAGATGTTGGATCCTAGCCAAGCAAGATTCTGAATAAGAAAGCTGAGGCAAACGGGATACAATCAACAAAATATTATATACTTTCTGGCCGGCATCGAGACGAGGAACTTTCCTCTGCAATATTGATCCGGGAGCCACCTTCCATTTCTTGCTGTCGTCAGAATCAGCATTTGCAGAAGTCGGAGGCATACAATACCAGGATTTATAATTCTTCTACAGAAAGAAGCCAATACTTAGTCAGAAGATCAAAAAATGGTTAACTATAAGTACTCGACATGGTATCCAAAGCACGTACCCAGGCATTCTCGGGAGGATTTTGTGCCGAGAAGAGTGTTGGAAGCGTCAAAGACTTGTCGAAGTTATCGAGTACTTTGCAGCATCTCTTTACTACTTCAGATTGAGCCATTGGTTCTGAGGACACCCTAGTGGGATCCTGCGTACCTTCATATCTAAAGGTAGGATGCTTTCGCAGCTGGAGAGGCTGTGTATGGTGACAGATAAATGAGAAGACCACATGATCTCCAGTGACTCCTTTTTTCTTAATAATGGCAACCGCACGAAGAATGGCTTCAACTTGCTTGCCACCAGGTCCTCTACTCGACCAGCTCTCTTGGACTTGGGGGGCACCAGCAGTCCTTTCTGGAAGTGGGGATTCAAAGTTCCCAACATGGAACCAGAATTTCATTCGGCTCCTTGACCCGCCGGATCATAAGCCAAGTACTCGCCTCAGTTCTCAGGGCGGAGTACCAATTCACATCCCCCGACGACGGTGGGATTGGTGGCATTAGGGATTGGAACAAGGAAGAAGAAATGTTGGAAAAGGTGAAAATAAGGGAGAATTCCAAGGAATGCCTCACAGAAATGAGTGAAAATTGAAACATGCAAGATGGATTGATGAGTGAGATGGTGTAATTTAATTCCCCAAAACTGAAGAAGTCTATAGAAAAACTCTGACACGGCAAGAGTGAGACCACATTCTGCAAAATCGCGAAACATAACGGTCTCAAGAGTACCTTCCATAAGATAATCTTCTCCTTCACCAGTGCACCATTGGCTCACATCTTGCTCTTGGAGGAGACCCATACTCTCCAACTCCCGGACCAGTGATTCAGACATCTTGCTTTTACGCCAACCTGTGGACATATTGGCGATCGTTCCTTCTTTAATCTTAGACTTGTTCTTCTTGGGAGCCATCTCACAGTCACGAGTTTTAGCTCAGGGGCTACGAGAGGGGCTTTTGGATTTTGACTGAGAAGAGGCAAATGTGAATCTGAGTTTGACGGCGGCCAGGAGTTCAAAGGGTAAAACCCTTGGAGGCTTTCAACCAGCTTTATACGGTCTTCAGGGGTAATTTTATGAATATTTGGGATGCCAACAGATTCTTTCCTTCTCAGGGAAGTTTTCAGTTTTTGCCACGAGTTTACATTGATTCTTAAATCTAAATAGAGGGATTTAAATTCAAGACTCGGGGGCTGCGGGATATGTGCATCAAATATTTCTTTTTCAAATTTTTTAGAAAATAAAGAAGGAAAAAAGACTGAAGTGACCCGCAGCCTAATTCTGCGATTCAACCTAAGGCTCGGGGGCTACTCCATATGGAGCATGAGTACTTCGCGCACCATATATGATCAAGATTTCAGGGCTTGAGCACCTCACAGCCTCAGGGCAACCACGAGTACTTGGAGGACTACTCGGCGCATCAGAAGGAAGACTCAGAAGCAACCAGAAGGATGTTCTGACTATTTGAAGTACTCGAAGACGCCGTCCAAGTACTCGACGCTTGCAGGACTCGGCTACGAAGAGCTATGGGGCTTGTCAGACCCGGGACAGCGGGACTGCTCACAGGCATAGAATTTTCTAGAGTAAGGGATAGCTCATGGATGTATCTTACCTCTTTTGTAACTACCCTAATAGGTGTAGTACTAGCTGCAGTACAAGGGAACTACCCGATCATGTTGTAGAAGGACTCTAACTGTGCTCCGTTAGGACTTTCCATGTAACCCTGTCCCCCCGGATATATAAGGGCGGGCAGGGACCCCCTCGAAACACATCTACACGTAAGACAATACAAACCACCACAAAGGACGTAGGGTATTACACAACTCGTGGCCCGAACCTATCTAAATCTTTGTGTTCCTTGCACCATCAAGTTCCAGAGCCGTCGATCCCTACCTACAAATCCTACTGCTAAGGTATCCCTGAGCACGGAAGCCGTGGAAAGTCCT
>Ga0314758_1000024_pt1 | contig 12092 bp, 10 predicted proteins | sample G5R1MT_49_FD_207777 | JGI IMG/M metagenome (GOLD analysis project Ga0314758, IMG submission 207777) | Metatranscriptome of switchgrass phyllosphere microbial communities from Michigan, USA - G5R4_MAIN_28AUG2017_LR1 (Metagenome... | ecosystem: Host-associated > Plants > Phyllosphere >... | reverse complement strand
CCCACATGGGGTTAAGCTGGAAACAGCGAGTCGAACTCCTGGCGGGTTCGGGACCACTACGGAAAGCAAAGTTGTTAGGGTTGTCCCCCCACACATGAGTTACTCATGGGGATCCGCGCTACGTCGGTGGATGTGCTCAACACACCATCGTGATATTGGTACGTTGTACCTAGTATTTGGGTTGCTAGCCGGGTTAGCCGGTACTACCTTTTCATTGTTGATTCGGTTTGAGCTTGCCTATCCAGGGTCGACCACCCTGGGGGGTGACTACCAATTGTACAACGTGGTGGTGACCGCCCACGCGGTGGTCATGATCTTTTTCATGGTGATGCCCGTGTTAATCGGGGGGTTTGGTAACTGGTTTGTTCCGGTGATGGTGGGCGCCCCGGACATGGCGTTTCCTCGGTTAAATAATCTGTCATTCTGGTTATTACCCCCGTCGTTACTTTTGTTGTTGTCCTCCTCCCTGGTGGAGGTTGGTGCCGGAACCGGATGGACTTTGTACCCGCCGTTATCCGGGATTGCCGCCCACAACGGGGCGGCGGTTGATCTAGCTATTTTTAGTCTTCACCTGTCAGGGGCGTCTTCTCTGTTGGGGGCGATTAACTTTATTGTTACGGTAGTGAATATGCGTCCGGTTGGGTTTCACCTTTTAGGGGCTCCCCTGTTTGTGTGGTCCGTACTAGTCACCGCGGTGTTGTTGGTGTTGTCGTTGCCGGTTCTAGCAGGGGCTCTGACCATGTTGATTACCGATCGAAACTTTAATACTACCTTTTTTGATCCAGTAGGTGGGGGCGATCCCGTGTTGTATCAGCATTTGTTCTGGTTTTTTGGTCACCCCGAGGTGTACATTTTAATTTTACCCGGGTTTGGAGTAATTTCCCATGTAGTGGCTACCTATTCGGCTCGGCCTATTTTTGGTCATACCGGAATGGTCTACGCTATTGTGTCGATCGGGGTACTCGGTTTTATTGTGTGGGCTCACCACATGTACACGGTTGGGTTGGACGTTGACACCCGGGCGTACTTTACCGCTGCCACTATGATCATTGCGATTCCCACCGGGATTAAAGTGTTTAGCTGGGTGGCCACCATGTGGGGGGGAACCTTAGTGTTAACGGCACCCCTGTTGTGGGCGATCGGATTTATCGCGTTGTTCACGGTGGGTGGGGTAACTGGGGTGATGTTGGCCAACGCGGGGGTTGACGTTGCCCTTCACGACACGTACTATGTGGTAGCTCACTTTCACTATGTGTTGTCCATGGGAGCGGTATTTGCTATTTTTGCGGGGGTGTACTACTGGTGGTACAAAATTACTGGAACTCGTTACAACGAGGAAGCGGCTCAACTTCACTTTTGGTTAACCTTAATCGGGGTTAACCTTACCTTTTTTCCAATGCACTGGCTCGGCTTAGCGGGGATGCCCCGACGAATTCCAGACTATCCCGACGCGTTTGCCACTCTTAACTGGTGGGCGTCAGCCGGTTCTTTTGTTACCCTTGCGGGGTTGTTTGTGTTCTTGTGGAATGTAACCCAGTCATTAACCACGAGTAAAGCTGCTCGTGCTTAGTGGTGGATTATTTTTTGGAAGTGTTGGTTACCCTTGGACGTTACCTAACCTGGTCCCACGGGGATTATCCCCCAAGTAGGGGATAATCCCCGTGGGAGGACCGTCTTTATGGTTTTTTCTTTCTGTGTTTTTGGCCGCCGCCGTGGGGGCGGCGGCCACATGGCCTGTAGCCCAAGAAATTATTCGCACCGCTAGCTTTTTTGATCCGGTTCGTGCGGTGAAACCAGTTGCAGCAAGTTAGCCTAACCGGGTTAGGTATGCCGGTAGCGGGTGTTCTACCACTGTGTGTTGGGGTAGCACTAGCGATGGGAGCAGTGGAGTCTCGAATGTTAATGGGAACCTTCGCGGTTACCACGTTGGTTACTTCCATAGCTGAAGTCGAAGCTGTCCCCAAGCAAGTTGCCGCTTCGTTAGAGGTAGCTTCTGAAACAACGGAGGCAATGACAGTCTCTACCGCTGTAATAGTAGAAGAACTCTTTGGGGAAACTATTCGTGGATTAAGTCATCTTCCTACTTTAGCGGGGGTGTTGCGGGTGCAACGTACTTATTTTTTCGTTATCGGCGAACCCCCCCAGGGGGGGTTTACCCGGCGCCGCCGGTCAGGCTTTAATTATAGTAGACTATACGGAGCATCTTATGTTTTCGGACAAAACCTCTGCGGGGTGGCTCGTCAGCTAAAGCTTTCTCGGTGGTACACCCTAGCTCTTGGCTTTGCAAGTGTTACCACCCTTTTGTTAAATCTAGTTTTAGTACTTTCTGCTTTTGTAAGTTATCGACTTCCCGGATTGGGAGGGGCTAACCTTTATCGAGATACTACCTTGTCTGAGGAGGTGTACCCAGTTCCGATTCTTCACGATAGATACCTAGACGTTACAGAATGGGTACTCCAAATGGAGCAAGATCCACTAGTGTACCACTCAGACGGATTAGATCCCACTCGGGAGTTTTGGTGGTTGCCACCGTGGGTGTGGCGGTGTGGGGGTGGTCCTAGATAAAGGGTGTTCCATCGGGGCGGAAACGCTAGTTTAGTTAAAATTGTTTTTGGTAACGTACTGGGGCGGACCGGCGTAGTTTACCTGGTTAGAACACCGGTTTGTCGAACCGGAAAAGCGGGTTCAACCCCCGTCGCTGGTGGTGGGATGTGGCGAAATGGTAGCCGCGCTGGATTTAGGATCCTGTGGGGTGCTCCCCCGTGCAAGTTCAAGTCTTGTCATCCCTACTCCGTAGCTCAGCCGGTACGAGCAGCAAGCTGTTAACTTGAAGGTCGCAGGTTCAACCCCTGCCGGAGCCTGTGGAATGGCCGAGCGGTTTAAGGCGGCGGATTGTAAATCCCCTGTGGGTAACCACGCCCAGGTTCAAATCCTGGTTCCACCAACAAGTGTTTCGCCGAAACAACAGATTTTAAATCTGTGACCAAACTTGTTTCTATCGGTTTTGTTGGGTGTTCCCGGGTTGGTTGGGTAACCACGCCGTTGTATGCCTCAAGGTGACTTTTTAAATTTTTCTTCTACCGCGTGGGCAACCGGATTAAGTTTTGTGTTAGGGTACTTCGTTTTTGTGGGGGTGTGGCTTCCCCGTTTGGGGTTAACCCTTGCTGCTCGGGCGTGGGTAACCCACGGGGGTGGCCCCTCCCACGGGGCCACCCCCGTGGGGTCTACCCCGTCGGTAGGGTTTACTCGGTTTACTCTGGCTACCGGGTTGATCGCCCCGGCCGGGGGGGTCTGGCCGGAAATTTTTCTGTTTGGGGTTGAGTTTGCTGGGTTGTTGGCGGTTGTGTCCACCCTTGCGGTACCCCGTGGGGTGTACCCGTTAACTCGGGTTGTTTCACCCCCACGGGAGGTAGTAACCCCCACGGGGGTTACCTACGCGGTGGCAAATTTGCTAGGGTTATGGGCTGCCCATCGTGGGGGTGTTGGGATTGCGGCCGCCGCGGCGGTTCACGAGGTAACCACCCGGGCCGCCACCGTGGTCACCCCACCCACTCCGGTGGTACTTCCCCGGTTGAAGATGGCGGCGACACCCACCCGGATTGACTGATCTATCTCACGAAGTAGATGCTCTTTCGGTGGTGGCGGCGGTGTCGTTCACCTTGGGGGCCGCCCTACTAGGGGGGTCCGCTTTGGTGGCACCGTCGGTGCCCGCCCTTGAAAAAGTGCTTGCCTACGAGTGTGGGTTTGAACCTTTTGAGGATGCTCGTTCTCGTTTTGATGTTCGGTTTTATCTTGTGGCTCTTCTTTTTATCATTTTTGACCTAGAGGTAGCTTTTTTGTTTCCTCTTGTTGGCACCCCCACGGGGGTGGCGGGTACTTGGTTTGCGGTTGGTTTTCTGGGGGTGTTAACCGGGGGCTTTGTTTATGAGTGGTCACGCGGAGCTCTTCAATGGAGTTAGCCCGGCTGTACCCCGGGTGGGTAACCTCGGTGGTGGCCACCCCGCAGGGGTGGGTTCAAACCCGGCGGGCTACTCCGTTGTTATGGGCTCTTCGTCGGGGTATCCTTCACAATGGGTACCTATTTGACCTGTTTGGAACGGACTACCCTGCCGCGCCGGTTCGAACCCAGCTTACCTGGGTGGTTACCTCGTACACCCGGGCGATTCGTTGGTACGTCCAAGCCTGGGGTGATCACCCCACCTCGGTGGGGGTGTGGCCGGCGGCCGCCTGGTTTGAACGAGAAGCGTGGGAAATGTTAGGGGTTACCTTTGCTGGGCACCCCGACCTTCGCCGGCTTCTAACGGACTATGGGTTTGTCGGGTATCCCCTGCGTAAGGATTTTCCTGTTGGGGGGTACCTTGAGTTGCGGTATTCCGAAAAACACAAACGAGTAACCGCCCGGGCGGTTGCCACCGTGCAAGAGTTTCGATCGTTTGACTTTGTTTCACCATGGCAAAACTAAAAAGTTTCACCATGAACTTTGGCCCTCAACACCCGGCCGCCCACGGGGTGCTCCGGTTAGTTCTTGAATTAGACGGTGAGGTAGTTGTTCGGGCGGATCCCCATGTTGGGTTGCTCCACCGGGGAACTGAAAAGCTACTTGAGCAGAAAAATCTTCTTCAAGGGCTTCCCTATTTTGACCGGCTAGACTATGTTTCGATGATGGCGTACGAACATGTTTATTCCACCGGGGTGGAAAACCTACTTAACCTAGTGGTAACTCCGGCCGCCTCGGTTGCGCGTGTGTTGTTTCTGGAGATTACTCGTATTCTAAACCACTTAATGGCGGTAACTACCCACGCCCTTGACGTTGGAGCGTTAACACCGTTTTTGTGGGCGTTTGAAGAACGAGAAAAACTAATGGAGTTTTACGAACGGGCAAGCGGCGCGCGAATGCACGCGGCGTATATCCGGCCGGGTGGGGTGACCACCCTGCCGGATGCTACCCTTCTCCAGGATATTGCTACCTTTGCGGCGGGGTTTCCTGCTCGGGTAGCCGAAATTGAGGAGATGCTTACAAACAACCGAATCTGGCGTCAACGCCTTGTTGATGTGGGGGTGGTTTCCCTTGCGGATGCCCGTCGATGGGGGTTCTCCGGCCCAATGCTACGTGGGTCGTCCTGGGGGTGGGATCTTCGGGTGGCCCACCCGTACGAGGTGTATAACTCGCTTGACTTTACCGTACCGGTGGGACTTCATGGAGACTGTTTTGATCGATATCTAGTTCGGGTAGAAGAAATGAGACAGTCTACTCTTTTAATTCAACAGTGTCTTGACCGGGCCACCCCGGGAACCGGGTGGACCCCTCCCACCCAGATGGAAGACCTAATTGATCATTTTAAGTTCTACACCTCGGGGTGGCACCTACCCCCGGGGGCGACCGTGTACACCGCGGCAGAAGCCCCCAAGGGGGAGTTTGGGGTGTACCTTGTGGGTGATCACCACCGATGGTATCGAGCTCGTTTACGGGCGCCCGGGTTTGTTCACCTTGCCGCGTTGGATCCAATGGTGGTGGACCACATGATCGCGGACGTTGTCACTATCATCGGAACACAAGATATCGTATTTGGGGAGATTGACCGGTAGTAACGTGGGGATAGCTCAACGGTTAGAGTATAAACTTGAAAAGTTTACCGTAAAGGTTCATTTCCTTTTCCCCACACCGCGCGGTGGCTGACGTAGTGTATGTGTTGTTTATGTTTTCTCCGTTGGAACAATTCGAGAACCACTATCTTTGTGGATTATTTTGTGTTGAAACCGCTCACGGAATGTACGCTACCGCGGTGACCACCCTGGGGGTTACTGCGTGGGTGAACGTGGGTGTAATGTTAGGGGTGCTTTGGTTGGGGTTGTCTCGTCCTACTCCGTTGGCACCCACCGCGGCGACCGCCCTGGTAGAGACCTGGTGGACCGGGGTGGCCGGGGTAGTTCGTCAGCAACTAGGTCAAGAACACCGGTTTACCCCGCTGATGGTGTGGACTTTTGGTTGGATCGCGGTAAACAACCTAGCTGGGCTAGTACCAGGAGGTTTTACCACGACTGCTCATCTAGCGGTAACCTTGTTTTTGGCCCTTGGTTTTAACCTTGGGTTTCTAGTGTGGGGGGTAGCGGTTCACGGTCGTCGTTTTTGGGGGTTATTTGTTCCGTCGGGGGCACCCGCTGTGTTACTTCCGTTGATTGTGGTGATCGAGGTGGTTTCCTACTGTATTCGACCGGTGTCCTTGGCGTTACGATTGTTTGCCAACATGATGGCGGGACACACCTTGATGCACATTCTAGTGGGGTTTGCCGTGGGGACCCCCGTGGTGGGGGCGGCCCTGGCGTTAACCGCGATTTTTGCGGTAACTCTTTTGGAGTTTGGAATTGCCCTTCTCCAGGCGTACGTGTTTGTGGTGTTGTGCTGTATCTACGCACGAGACGCTCTAGACCCAGGTCACTAGGCTAGTGTTCTCTTGTGAATAAGGGGTGATTAGTTTAGTGGCTAAAACAACTTGCTTACACCAAGTAGAAGTCGGGTCGGAACCGGCATCACCCAACTACGGATGCTACGCTACTAACTAGTAATCTAGTTTTTGTAGGGCTCACCCTAGCTAACCTCTTTGGGGCTAGTAAGGGTTGAGTTGCATTCGCCTAAAGGGGGTTGAACCCTTCCACCTCGTGTATCAAACGAGTACTCTACCGGCTAAGTTATAGGCTTTAGTGGTAGTCTTTTCTTTGTAGCTTAACTAGGTAGAGCGTTAAACTGCGGATTTAACGATGAAAGTTCAAATCTTTCCAAATTCAAAAGACCACGAAGCCTGTAGGGGTACCAACTTGTGTGGGGGCGTTAACTTTTAAACCAACCGCGTATACCGCTCGGCCGTGGGAGACAACCGCCACCACGGTGGTAAATTATTTTACTGGGGTGGGTACTCTTGAGTTTCACCATCGGGGGGGCTACCCCACCCGGGTGACTGCGGTGGGGTGGCTTCAGGATCGAGTTCGTTTTGGGTGGGATGGTCTTCGTCGTCGACGGTTAACCACCCCGGTAGTAGGAGCCACTCCGGTGGGGTGGCCCACCGCGTTGGGGGTGTGGTACACCCGGGTGTACCACCGACGGGTCACCCCGGTGGGGGTGGACGGTTTTACTCCTCACGTGGGGTGGTACACCCGGGTGTATCGTGGGTTAACCCATCGGGGTGGTCACCCGGTGGGGGTAACCTTTGACAGTCCACGATGGGGGACGGTCTATCATGGGGCGTACGCCCCGGTTGGGGGGGTGGGTGTAGCTTTTCCAGGGGCGACCCCGTACGAGGTAGATAAAACTCATCGAGCCCCCACCGGTGGGGTAACCCCACCGGGGTGGTCCACCGTTGTGGCTCAGCTTTTGGGGGCCGCCCCCGGTGGGCCAACCCCGGTGGGGCTATGGTGGAGTTACCCCACCATTGTACAAACCGTGTTTCAAGTTTCGCCGTTACAGCGTGTGTTACTTGGATGATTTTAGTTCGGTTCTTAGTGGTGGTGTTACCCGTGTTGTTTGCGGTGGCAATCTTAACCCTTTTCGAGCGAAAGGTGTTAGCCGCCGCTGGAAAACGAGTTGGACCTAACGTGGTGGGTTATGGTTTTGGTCAGCCCATTGCGGACGCTTTAAAGCTTCTCACAAAAGAAACAATTGTTCCTACCGCGGCGGACAAGGTTCTTTACTTTGCGGCGCCGGTAATCTCTTTTGGGTTGGCTCTAGTTGGGTTCACCATTATGCCGGTGGGTTCCGGAGTGGTTCATTTTAGTTGTGGAATTCTTTTTGTTTTAGCGGTGTCAGGTCTCTCGGTTTACGGAGTAATCCTTTCAGGCTGGGCTTCTAACTCACGGTACGCTTTTTTAGGGGCGCTGCGCGCCGCCGCCCAGATGGTCTCGTACGAGGTTTCACTTGGGTTGATTTTACTTTCAAATTGTTTGTTCGCTTCAACAATGGATCTTCACCTGCTAGGTTTGTGGCAGGTTCACAACGTGTACCTACTTGTTCCACTAGCTCCTGGGGCGGTTCTTTTCTTTTTGTCCGCCCTTGCGGAAACAAACCGACCACCCTTTGACCTTCCCGAAGCGGAAGGTGAGCTAGTTGCTGGTTACTACGTGGAGTACGCTTCCGCGGGGTTTGCTCTTTTTTTTATTGCGGAGTATACCAACATTATTTTTTTGTCCGCGTTGTGGGGGGTTCTCTTCTGCGGGGGGTTCTCCCCGGTTACCGCGGTGGGTGTGATGTTTGGGTTTATCTGGGTTCGTAGCGCCTATCCACGGTACCGGTACGACCAGTTAATGCGTTTGGGTTGGAAAGTGTTTTTACCTTTGGCGCTTGCTCTTTTTTTTTGTTCCTTTGTGATTACCGTACTCTAACTATGAACAAGTATCACCGATTTCATTTAGTTAATCCTTCGCCGTGGCCGTTGCTAGCTTCAGCGGCTGCGTTGTCTTTGGTTGTGAGTTTTGTGGGATGCCTACACGATTATGCAGGATCATTTGACGGGTTTGTTGCTTCGTTAGTAAATCTAACCGCGGTGGCTGCCGCGTGGTGGCGTGACGTTATTCGAGAAGCCACCTTTGGTGGTCACCACACCATTCCGGTTCAACGAGGACTTCGATTAGGCTTTACTCTTTTCCTTGTTTCGGAGGGAATGCTTTTTTTCAGCTTGTTCTGGGCTTTTTTCTACCTAGCCACCGCTCCCGGCGTTGAAGTAGGTGGGGTATGGCCACCAGCTGGGATTGAGGTTATCCCCGCGGATGGGGTTCCCCTTTTAAATACGTATCTACTTGTTTGGTCGGGAATCACCCTTACTTGGTCTCACTTTGGTTTATTGTCCAACCGGGTTCGCCCTGCGTTGGCGGGGTTGTTTGCTACCCTTGGGTTAGGGTTTGCTTTTCTAGGGCTTCAAGCCGCAGAGTACTACGGTGCGCCGTTTGACATTTCTGACGGGGTGTACGGGTCTACTTTTTACCTTTTAACTGGGTTTCACGGGTTACACGTAGTAATTGGATGGGTGTTTCTAGCGGTGTGTCTATCTCGAATGCGAGCGTGGCACTTTACCGCGGAGCGTCACCTAGGCTATGAAATGGCAATCTGGTACTGGCACTTTGTGGATGTAATCTGGTTGGGTTTATACCTAGCCGTGTACGTATGGGGAGGCTCTCACTAACATGCGGTATCTACGGTTATCTAGAATTCGACGAAAACTAGAGGTAGCCCTTCAACGTGGGTTACTTGTTTTAATGGCGGTACCTGAGTGGCTTCGAACACAGGGAGACCCCTGGTGGTGGTCGACCACCGTGGTTCAAAACCTAGAACCCTACTGGGAGGCCGGACGAACCGAGTGGTACACCTGGTTGCTTCCTATTACCAAGGGGTTACCCTCCTCGTTTGCAGGGTGGTGGTACCTTCAGTGGTGGTACGGCGCCGGATACTATCAGTATCGGTTTACCCTTATTGCAATGGTGGATAACTATCGGGTGGTACCCCTTCACGCGGCAGGCTACCTTCGATGGCGGGGGTGGTGGCGTGATCGGGCGTACCCCTGGCTAGTAAAACGGTACCCCCGATGGGGAAATCTAACTTCAACCTTTGTGTGGTGGGCCCACCACGTAGTGGCGGAGGCCACCACCGCCGGGGCCACCCGGTGGTGGCACCAATGGACCCGGGCGGTAACCTACCGGTTGGGTAGCCCCCAACCCGGGGTGGTTCGAGTTTCCCTTGGGTGGTGGCCCGCCCGGCGGGTTCGCCGGTGGCGTCGACGCCCAGTTAAAAAACCGTGGCGTCCAATTCGTCAGGTAATCCTGTGGAACCCCCCACCTCGGCTGTGGCGTTTTCACCCTGGGGGCTCTCCCGGGCGGTGGGTCACTACCCGTGCACGGGTGACCCGAGTTGGCTGGTCTCCGGTGACCCACCCCGGATGGACCCCCCCCACCGAGGAAACAACCCTTACCGATGAGGAATGGTTAACCCTGGACGGGGTGTTTCCGTTTTCACAGTTTGAACCGTTTCAGGAGGATCCTCACGAACTACTTGAGGATCAACAGGACGACCACCACGACGACGATGAAGAACCAGCCAATCCGGAGGATACCCTTTACGGGGGTGGTTCTGGCCGGGTAGAATACGAAGACCTTGACGGGTGGACCTGGGTGGATGGATATCGCATTCTACGACATGTTGACCCATTGGACATGCCTCGGGTTCCGCCGTATCGGTTACGCACCGGGGTGGTGACCACCTTTCACGCGGGGACTTCTCGAGGGTGGGACAACCTTGTTGGCGGGGGAGATGGCCCCACCCCGGAGGATGACGATCGTGACGAGTTAGCCCACGATGACAATTTCTACACCGAGGTGGTAGACTGGTACACCTACGTTGGAGGTGCTCGACTAACCGATGAGGATCCACCCACTAACGATTGGACCGGGTGGTGGCGGGGTCGTAAACGGTCCCAACCGGTTGGGATGGTCACCCGCCCCGATCGGTTGTACATGGTAGATCGAGTTCACCCGGGGTGGTGGCTCTACCCAACCCGAGCGTATCACCTCTTTTATTGGAAACGCTTGCTGCGCCAGTGGCATTCCAACTGGCTTCGCCGACCCCACCACCGAAGCCGGTTAGTTGCTGGTCCCACCCGGCGGGTTCGTTCCCGTCGGGGACCGACCTACCGGTTTACCCGGTGGAAAGGTTGGCACCGTCGTCGATGGGATTGGTGGTGGTGGACTTGGCGGCGGTGGCCCACTCGGTTTGCCGCCCGCTACTGGCGAGGGTGGCCCACCCGACGGGTGGCCACCCGTCGGGTCACCCGATCGGGAATGGGTTGGGACTTTGCCCAACGACATGAAACCCACCTTGAACAAGAAGGGCTAACCCTTCCGGGTGGGTGGGCGCGCTGGGTTCTTCCTCGGCGGCACCGCCTTCACGTTCCCCCGGGGCATTACCCTCGGTACGAACCGGTTCACACCGGACGGGCCGGACCCCTTCGAGTGGGGTTGTCCCCGTGGGGGGAACCCGAACGGACCACCCCGGTGGGTGGGGCCCTACTTGTTGGGGTGATCCTACTGGATTACATGGTGGGGGTAGCCCTTGACGTGGGGACCACCCCATTGGGTGACCCTTGGTTTACCCCGGTAGGGGGGCCCCTACCGGGGGCCCCCCACTGGTGGGAACACCTTCGGTTAGCCCCACCACGGGGTTGGTGGTCCTGGCCGGGTAACCCCGGGGTGGATGCAAATCTTTATGTGTGGGGGTGGTGGGCTGACTATTATATTCCGTACTTGGACGCCACCGGCGAGGTAGTTTCACCTGATTACCTTCCCGGAAGTATGACGTGGCGTTCCTTTTCGGATGCCCGCCACTATCGGGGGCGGTATAAGTTTTACCCTTCGTTTCCTCCGTGGCTTCCAAGTTACCTGTCGGGTGACCCACGGTTTCATACGCTTTCCTCCTACGGGCCGGACATGTGGATCCCGGGAGAACCTCACACCCTAGCCCGGACCGTTAACACCCGGTACATGAAGGGGGCTGGAGTTCCCCCTATGATGTACCGTGCTTTAGTAAGCTGGTATAAACTAGACGAGTTTGAAGGTTTGATCCACACCTCCGCAACGGACAGTTGGCCCACAACTATGTTTCTTCATCTTCCAAATCCAACCTGGATGGGACCTCGCGAGTACCTAGGGGGTGGAGAATCCCCCCGGATGGATGCGCGCTGGCTTCGGGCGTGGGGGGAGATCACCCCGTATCACAACTGGATCTGGGTGGACAACGTGAAACGAGCTCTTGGGTGGTGGACGTGGGGCCGGCTTGACTGGACCAACCCGTGGGGGTGGTCTGCCGAGTACCACGCTCGGGGGTGGTCCGCCCTGGGAGGGCCCACCACCTGGGAAATTCATCATAACCGCGAGCTACTAGCGGGGTGGTCTACCACCGCGGCGGAAACGTACGGGGCTCGTCCCCGGCCGGGATGGTGGTGGTGGACTCCCAAGGTGGACCTACCCAGCTGGGTAGGTCCCGCTCGGTGGTGGTGTCTAACAGTTGGGGTTGGCTGGTGGTGGGGGCGAATCGCTCTTCTTCGGGGGGCCACCCCCGT
>Ga0314758_1000023_pt1 | contig 12346 bp, 1 predicted proteins | sample G5R1MT_49_FD_207777 | JGI IMG/M metagenome (GOLD analysis project Ga0314758, IMG submission 207777) | Metatranscriptome of switchgrass phyllosphere microbial communities from Michigan, USA - G5R4_MAIN_28AUG2017_LR1 (Metagenome... | ecosystem: Host-associated > Plants > Phyllosphere >... | reverse complement strand
GCTGTTCGAATGAAGCCTTCATTCCAAAGATTGCAGTAAAGCTACATGAGTGCTGCCGATGCGGTGAAACATCCGCAAATAAACCGCTGATCAAAACAATGGCTCTGTAGCCAGCGAAGAGTAGGCCATGTCGCTCGAAATCCTTCCAACGCCTACGCAATGCTCCATATGCGCCCGAATTATTGGTACAGGACACGATCAGCAATCTCTCATGCAAAGCCAAAGTACTCGCTGCCCGTAGTGATCGCAATGTGAAGCTGATGTCGAAGATGCTCGTAGCTCTCATATTCTGGAAGGTCAAGTTGATTGAAACATGTATGACTCGAGGGGAGCTTCTCCTTGCTGCTATAATCGCGGTGAATGTTGAACCGGGCAAATCCGTTCATGCCTTCCAACTCCTTGAATCCTGCAAGGGGAACTCTGCTGGTACCAGTCACGAATTGAAGCAGTTTTGCTCGCTCCTCCTGGTCGAAGCTGCGGACAGCGCGCCAAAACCACTGGATCTGAGGCGAAGTGGCCTGGTAGTTGTGATATTCAGTGTTACTCTTCCAATCGTCGACATCGATCTCGGGCAGACCAGAGATTAGCAATTCGAGCTCTTGTTCGTTGAAAATCGAAATGAGATCCGCAGGGACTATCTCGTAGAAACCTTCCAGGAATTTGTCGAGCTGATCCTGGACCGATTTGAGTAGACGATATTCGACGACGAGACGAACATATTCCTGCTTATTTTCCTGCGTCACGGGCACATTCCGTCCGTTCTCGATCAGATCAATCGTCTCGGTGACACCGAAGCGCTCCATATCGTAGGAAAACGTTTCGAAGGCCACGTCAGTGATGTCGTTCTCAAGGATCCACACAAGTGACTTGTAGTATTCTAAGTCAAGACTCTCCATGTCCTTTAGTGAGACGCTCTTGCCAAGAATGCGTCGATAGACAGCTCGGCTGAAATGAGCGTCGAGATGACGACCCTCATAGAGTGCTTTGCCTATGATGCGTCCGACGAACTTGAAGGTCACCAGATGCTCATCGTTGATCTCGCTGAGCGCATTGGGGTGAAACGTTGTCCGGTCCGAGGCGACAGAGTTGAAGAGCGCGTAGTCGGCAAGGAACATCTGGCGGGCCATTGCGGTAAACCATTCACGAGAGACACCACCGGCATCTATGCCTTCCTCGCCCCTGAATCTGATGTTCAGCTTGCCATATTTGATCTCGTCTCCAGTTCTGAAGTAGAGGTCCTTGAATGAATCGGCGAAGACGTGCTCGCGGCGAACACTCAAAGTCAGCGAGGGCTGCGATGCGCGACTTTCCGAACGACGATCGTGCAGTCTGCTCTTGAAATAATTCTGCTTGTTGTCGAATTCAAGCACCTTCGAGTTCTTCGCAAGGACCGACAGACTCCCCTTCATGAGCTTTGGATTGTTTCTGATAAGCTCGTTAAGGATCTTTCGGTTTTCTTCGGTGAACGTGAGGAACAGCTTGTCCATGTGTGCCGACGCTGAGCCCACCGGAGAGGCGTCGCTTGTTTTCCGGTCTCGAAGTGCACTGTTGCGGCATACAACCATGAGAGACTCAATTAAAGGCAAGAGGATTGTGGCCACATTGACCATGTTGCCGCGATTGCGGATCTCAGCCAAACATCTACTCAAGCTCTTCCAGAGTGCCTGGAATGTGGTCGTCTGGTAGAATGTGGCAAGGATGTCATCCTTGAGCTTCTGGTCTTCTGCGACGTCTGGGCTCGTTGCGATCAAACGCTTTGGATCGAATAGATGATCCAATGCAACCAAGACCCTGAGCATTCTTCGTTGCTTTGAACCTGCAGAGGAAAAGTTTGCAAGAGCGATTCCTTGGAGATTAGCATCAGCCGATGCTCCATTGATCTGTTCGGCGAGTTCGTTGAGATCGGCTACCAATGTGTCACCCAGATCCTGCGCTTGATGAATTAGTTCCTTGCCGAAAATAGCCTTGGCACCCGGGATGGCGGAAAGGTTCTTGATCAAGTCCAATGTGTCACTGAACGTCCTGCTTGGACATTCGCGGGCTGCAAGGATATTGACAACTAGACGAATATTCTCCTCGGGCACTTCAGGTGGGGAGAGATCCCGGTACTTCTTCTTAGGGTCTGCCGGAGAAGTCTTCTTTGCTGCAGTGCTAGTATCATCAAAGGAAGCCGGATCTTGAGCGGCTTCTGTTCCAGTGTTATCACTCATGTGAGTATCGCCAGCGCCAACGGCAGTGCTTTGATCGGTCTCGCTAGTCCGTTCTGCCTCAGCCGGCTCCTGCACCTGAGCGTCCCTAGCGCGTCGAAGCAGTATGTTGAGAGGATGGGTTACGTGACTGAGCAACGAAGCAAGGACTTCCATCACTGCCGTATTTTCGGTGATCAGCTTACGATCAAGCAAAGTCAACAACGCATTGAGCGGAAATTTCGTTGCCCGAATCTCGCGCCCTTTGTTCTTCTTCGATGGTGTCTTGCTCTTTTGACCACCACTGGTCTCGTGCTCGCTCAGAAAGAACGATGGCACGCGTAAGTTGTCGTTAGCAAGCGCGTTGAGAGTACTCAGACACTGCTGAACAATATTCAGAGGCGAAAGTTCGGTCGTCAAGGAAGGTGGAAATTGGCCTGTGAGGCTGCGCTTGAGTGGCTGTGGTGTCTTGGAACCCGAGGTCTGCTTTGCTCGAAGCGATAAGTGAGCGAAGCTCCGTTCCATGGCATTCACATCTAAAGTACCATCCTGCAATATGGACAAGAGTATGCTGATGACCTCGGCCCTGTTTTGCGTGTTTTTACAAATATCAGACAGCACATTGTGCAAGTTCGTCCGAACTTTGTGGTTGAGTGACACAAACATGAGGCGGAGGAGAGTCGCAATGCCGGACTTGTCAAGCATCGCTGCAGCAGGCCGACGAACTCGCGCAGCGCCTGCAGCAGAAGATGATGGATCAGCAGCGGCCCGAGGATCACGGATATGCGCTAAATCTGCATAATCACGCCCAGGGCCTCTGCCGCCGAGACCTTGCACGCCTCGGTTGCCGGTCAGCAAGCGTGCTTCAGCTTGCAATGCTTCTGGAAGAACAGCCAGAATGGATTCGTCGGCATCCATCAAAACAGATTGTCGAAGATTCGCAGGCAGCATTGCCATGAAATCAGCATTGTTGATGTCTTGCGGCACAGGATTGCCGCTTTGAGTTGTGCGATTACGCGCGTCTTCTTCGCGCTGCCGTTGGCGACGCTGAATTTCCTCAGATCTGATCAATTCCTGCTGAATTTCTGGAGGAAGAGCATCAAGAAACTCTTGGCTGATCTCGAGCGGGTGATCATTCGTTCGTACTGCTTGAGATCGTGCTTGCGCTTGTTGACTCTGGACTTGACTTGCAATGACGTCTTCTCTCATGTCTTCAGGAAGAGCTTCAAGGTATTCAGGGTCAATTCCGAGGCCTGTGATATCAAGCTCTCTGCCACGTATCGTGATAGTTATGCGCTGGGAAGCGGCATCAGTGTCTGATTCCCTGGCATCATGCTCCTGATTCTGCTCAGGATGGGGCACATCGACCATAGCATTATGCTCGAGAGAACCTGCAGCAGCAGCTAAAGCTTCTTGCTCGGCAGCCTCTTGTTTGCGACGAGCTTGCTCTTCCTCGCGCGCTCTCCTCTCCTGGGCTTCTTGCTCAGCTCGCTCCGCTTCGACTCTCTTTCGACGTTCCTCTTCAGCAGCCTTACGCTCAAGATCATCTTTCTCCTTTTGCTTCCTAGCCGCCTCCGCTGGAGGAACAAGAACTTGAAGGAGGCGCTTGATGATCTTCATTGCTCTTTCAATGGCCTTGTTGGCGAAAAGTGTCCTAGCTGCCTCCTGCCAGCGGCCGACAGTGCTGCCTATGCGGAAAGAACCACCATGGCCATCTTCATGCTGTCCACCTGTTCGAAGTTCCGCGGCGGAACCAGGGAAGTGGCTAGGCCAAGAGGAGGTGCCGTGGCGCAGAAGCCGGCGAGGATCTATCTCAATTGCAGCTGGACCGCCATTCGCTCCTGGTTGAAGCAACATCGCTGGAAAGCCCGCTAGCGCGGGCAATGCTTCGGAATCCACGTTGACGTTGATCACCCCAGTACCGCCGGGGTTTCCAACAGCATTCAGAAGCTCCTGAAGAGGACTATCTCTCGTCCCTGGTAGCAAACTCCGACGTTGGGCAAGTCGACCGATGCCGTAGGGCAAATCTGTCAAATCACGCCGATGACGCGAGGCGTCACGCTGAAGCAATGGGTTGAGTCCGTCTTCATCGTGGACATTGGGTGCAGAGCGATGCGTTCGGTAGCCTCCCGCTCGCAACGGTCCGCCGCCTAGGTCCATCATGCCCATGCTGAAGATACCACCACCGCCCCGGTTGTGGTGATGATGGTGGCCATGGTGATGGGGGTGATGTTGATGGGCAGCGCCGCGGAACAGGAATTGCGGGGCAGGGGCATCCCAGCGCCCATCCCAACGATCATCTTCATTTCCGTAATCATCTTCATCTTCCGGTTCGTAGACAATGTCGTGGTCAAGCTCACCTCCGTCATCGTCGATGTCTTCCTCGTCTCCCTCCGGCTCCATCTCATCCTCGAAGAAATCGTCATCAATTCTGCCGATGAGGCCTGTGGTCATGCCATCCTCGTCGAGCTCATCAGATGGGTCGTCAGCACCGATGACGTGCGCAATGTGGTCGAGAGCGCTACCATCACCGTCCTCTATGATGATTCGATCCCGCCCGTAGTGAATGTCATCGTCTTCCCAACCTTCGATATCATCGCCGTCAGCGAGGCTACCGTCCCCTTCGTCACCGATGATCTCATCGTGACCTTCGCCAAACTCGACTTCTTCCAGGAGATCTTCATCGGCATCGTCATCGTCGTCATCGTCGTCGTCGTCGTCGTCATCGTCGTCGTCGTCTTCGTCGTCGTCCATGGAATCCTCATCATCCTCCATGATCATTTCAACGTCTAGGGCCATATCTCCTGACACGCCTTCAATCGGACCCATATCGTCGTCGTCCTCATCACTGACGACGTCACCATGTTCAGCAACGACTTCCTCTTCGTAATCCATTTCATGCTCATCGTACCCATCATCGTACAATTCGTGCTCGTCGTACATCTCATCATCCTCTTCCTCGCCGGACTCGTCGTCGGAATCGTCATCTTGACCAGCACTTGCCTCGAACATGCCCAAGGAAGAGCCACGGAAGAGGTCTGGTGTCTGCTCCCGATCCTCATCATCATCGTCTGACAGCGATGTGTCAGAAGATACCTCACCATCCTCCTCGTTGTCGTTTGTGCCATTGCCAGGATGCTTCAAGGTGGCGTCCGTTGTTTGGGTTAGGGTGACACCGAGGCTGGTCAACTGCTTCAGTGGAGCAAGGATATATTTCACAGTTCGCTTTGCGTTTGGAAAATTGAGATCAAGCTCAGCGATTGCTGCCGTCAAGGTACTGATGAAGCCCTTCTCATACATGAGTCTTCCGATCTCCTGTCGATTGGTGTTCGTATCAATGGAAGACCTGTGAGATTCGTCTCTACAATTTAAAATCTTGTCGAAGAGATCTCCAAGGCACAGCAAGCGGGAGTATCGCATGTCGAGAGGCTCGACCGATGACGTGGCCTCCTTGAAAGAGCGCAAAGCATGTTCGAGAACGAACTTGCGCACGAAGACAAGCTCGGGCTCCCCTTCAGAGATCATAGGCGCAGGAGAAAGTGTTTCGCCAGTCCCGGGTACCTTCAAGCACAATGACACAAGAACAAGCGATGCCCAATGTGAGATAGAGACCCGCTTATGATGCGCTTCACCATCTTTGTGTTCGAGGGTGCCAACGGGGAGCAGAACATTGAGCAAATAGTTGAGCATGCCAGCACGTGGTCGCGAAGGTGTGGATGCTTGTGACTCTGACTTGCGCGAGAAATTTATGAACTCGACTTTTGTGCGACTATAACTTCCCAAGATCTCTGTAAGGCATTGTAGAATGAAACGTCGGTACATGAAGATCGTAGACTCTTCTTGTTTGGGTGGCACACGTGTAGCCGCATCACTCTGTGCTGGAAGTGGCCCGGCATTTGGCAAATTTGCTTCCGACATTTCAACATCTGCCGATCTTGCCTCCACTGTCTTTGAGCCCGATACGGCCTTCATGATTTGAGTCGAGAATGCCGGGATCTTATCATCCACGTCTTTGTAGTTGGAGAGCTCACGAAGGAGAAATTGAGTAACGCCATCAGACGCCTCAGAGGCCGGGGTCTTGGCGTCGGCTGGTCTGGTGGCATTGCTCTCTGCAGTAGTGACAACGTTTGACGGGTCCTTCGCGTCAGGTTCGGATTTTGTGCTCTGTTGCTTCAGCGAGAGGTTCTGCACCGTATCCAGTGGCTTGCCAGGCTGCAAATTGGTGATCATGAGCAACTCTTGCGAGACCTCTAGGAAGAGCTCAGGATTGCGGATCACAAGATGATAAACAGAGCGCGTGTACGATGTGGTGTCCACGGTTCTCATGGGGCGTGCTGGGTGCTGGAAGACAGCCCTGATCTCCGCACGCATAATCTGGCGAACCGTTTCATCATCTTCGATCATATGCCGCAGGATCATCATGATACAGCTAGGCACAGCTTCATCCATAGCCCCTGCCAACTGCCGCACCATCAAGAAAAGCCGACCGATATTCTGTTTCTCGCTGAAGCGAAGTGCAAGCTCACGCCTTCGAGTGAGGATGACCAGGATCCGACAAACCGAGAGAGCGAAGGAGGCGTTCTTGCCGATTCTGGGTAGTAGATCCAGCGCGGCGCCAAACAGCTCCGAGCGATGTGCTCCAGACACCAGCGGCTCATGCGGGCTTAGCGAAGGCGCAACGCCTGAAAGCTCATCCGCAGATGTCGGATTCCAGGTAACCTCTACAGGCTGTTCATCCTCCGCAAGTACACGCTCAATGATCAGCAGGATCATTTCGATCCAAGGCGCTTCCTCAACCTTCTGCTCCGGCTGTAAGTGCAGCCATGAAATCAGGCTGCCAAAGCATCGCTTCAATGGCTCCAAAGCGGAGTCAAAGAAATGCCGATCTTGCAAGACCAGCGCGACCAGGTGAGCGTGTGCATGAATCTTGACACCCGAATCTTTGTCCAAGTCCTCGGTCTGTAGCGAAATGAGAGACGTCACCAACGTCTCCCCAACGTCAGTGGTGGCATTGCTCTTATCGAACTTCGACATTGCAGCTTGAATCAAGTCCGACAGCTCAAATGTGATGGTAGGATGGGCACTCAAGACTTCCAGGCAACGCTCGATCAGATTTGCGCGTAATGCAGTGCGTTTCTCGTCTAGATCGTCGACCGTCACGAACATCTGCTTCACGTCGTCTGGCTTTTCGCTGTGACCCATGGCGACATTGAGCGCCCCAGTCGAGATCATAGCACTGAAGTCTTCTTGTCGCAAGTGTTGTGGCAAAATTCCAAGCGATCCAGGGTTGGTTTCTCCGCTGTCATTATTGCCATCACTGTCTTCATCATTGTCTTCGTTGTTCTGCGTGTCCTCATCCCCGTCGTTGTCTTCGTCGTCATCGTCTTCTTCGTCTTCTTCCTCATCGTCAGACATTTCCAGGTCACTTGCAGCATCGTCTGCCAGGGCGCTGGCGCGAGCACGAGCGTCAGGATGTTGCTCATCCTCCATGTCCATAGCTTGGCCTTCGCCTGCTGACCGAGATTCCTCCGTCGCGGCTTGATCGTCACCTAGACGGGCGTGCTGTGGAGGCGGGAATCTTATCTCCGGGAAAGACTGGCTTAGTTTGCAATATTGCTCTGCATGAGCAGGATTGAAATTGCAACGATAAAGTGCCTCACGAGCCATAGCGACATCGTAGCCCAGTTCCTGAAGCTTTGCAACATCGCCAGCGTTTGCCGACTTATGTGGTAGAGGCGCCGCAGGTCCATGCCTAAAGGCACGTTCGGCACGCCTGAGCGCCCTCTCCTCACCGCCGCCCTCTAAGATGAGACGAAGAATATGCACAACGTCCTTCATGTTAGATTGGCTGAATTTCTCTAAATGAGAAGAATTCCAAATTTGGACAACCGCAGGCAGCACACAGTCTCGAATCTCCACTGTAAACTGCGCAGGAATAAAGAAGTCGGCAGAGGCCCTCTCCTTGACAGTGATGTGGGCGGACTGAGCAGCGTCAAGTATGCATTTGTTGTTCACGATCTGATCGTAAAATGCAAGAATGAAATGCACTCCTTGCGCCCTCCACTTGGCTGGCGTGTAGTCCGCTTCAGATCCCGACGGCGCCACCAGATCTGTCTCCCGTGTTTGCAGTTCGACAAAACTTGCAAGATAGCCGTTGAGCTTATCGAATCCACCAGCTACGAAGAATTTATTAAGCACGAGTGTTAGCGCATCGTCAACGCTTATCGCTTCAAGGGACTTCCGTAGGAAAAGGTCGCCGATCATTTTGAGCAGGCGCGCAATATACTTGGGAACGAGTTCTTCCTCAACAGAGGCTTCGCATCTGCGATAATCAAAGCTCCATATGATTGACTTGGCCAAGTGCTCCGCGATATGGCTAGCATGCTGCCTAAGGGGGCCATCGTTACGCCTTGCTGGAACGATAGCGACACCCAGGGACTGAATGAAGAGGCCAATACCTTTTGGCACTTGTTCGAGGAGATGTCTAATCATTCGAGTGTTCCTGAGAGCGAGCATCATTCCGGGCGAGATTCTGTTTGCATTCTCATTGTCGGTATTAACTTCCGCTGCACGGAGCTGGTCGTCCGCAATCAATGGCTCGAGGGTACCATCCGCATTGATGCGCCTCGGCGGGTAACGACGTGGGTCGGTGTGGCGTTTGACATTGGCGGGGAGCCCATTGTAAGTAACGATGTCACTCCAAATGCATGCGGCCTGCAATTTGATGAGATCCTCTGCGAGCCGGATGTAGACATCAGTGAAGTTGAGAGTCGCGAACAGCTGAGTATTCTGGTTCCCATGGCGTATGGTGTAGCCAGGTGAGAGTGTACGTCCCAGAACGTGAGTGAGCATCTGCACATTGAGAAGGGCCTGCGTGATTGTAGAGCCATCGAGTCCTTCTGGCAGCTGTGGTTGCGGCATTTGTGGATGAACATATCTTGCGAACGTTTTGCCATCATCTTGCGCCGTGGCAAAGCCTTGAAGTGATGAGACTGCCTGCTGGGTGCGCTGGAGGAGACTTGGTAAAACAAGATGTGATCTTGCCTCGCACATTGTTTTGAGAACAGCAGCAACTTTGCCAAACACGGGGAATGAACCTAGATCGTACGGATGGCACGGTGACAGCGCAAGGTCGAGTAAAGACTCAATTCCACCCATTTCACAAAATGCGGCACACATGTGTTGATTGGCGAAAAGCCCATCCAGGAACTTAAAGACGGCGCTCAGGTAGTGCATTCCTGGCGCGTAATCTCGGCCAAGCTCTGAAACGAGACCATCTTGTGACGTCGATCGTAGCCCTGGTGTGTGCGAGGCAAAGGATGTGTCGCTGTCTGCTGACGTGTCTCCTGGTGCATCTTCGCCACCAAAGGTTTGAAAGAGGTCGTCAGTTCGCTCCAGTAACTTAGCCCCTACTCGAGCGCCTTGAGCGAAGCCAGCAAATTTGGCCTTCAGTCGCTCCAGCATCTGGCCGATTGCAAGCGTAATCTGACTCTTCAGCCGTGGCTGATGTCGAGACAACTCGTCAAACGCATGGCCGATGGTACCAGCTATGGGACCCTCTTCTTCCATAGCACGTAAATGAAGTGGCGAAAGAAAGATGTCGAAGTATCGTGTGAGTGCATCAGAGTCTTGAAATGCTTGCATCCCGGACTCGTTCAGGCAAATGGCACCAAAAACGCTGGGAATATCGCACATGACCTCACCAACCGGCAAGATTCCAATTCGCGGACTGTCCGATGCTTCGGGACGATTTGCGTCGCTCGTCTGGCCAGTAATTGAGTCTAAGAAGCTTTTGGTGAGGCCGGCTTCTCCGATTACTTGGTACATGGTTGGCTCATGATTGATAAATTGGTTCACTATGTTGACGGCTCCGCTCCAGACATTGGACCCGAAGATATTAGCATTCTCGATGACCGATCGTAAAGCATCGAGGGTCTGGGGGGTGTCGATTAGATTTCTGAGCAGCCGGTCTTGAGTGCCAGTGTGGTGATCAAACATATGCGCAGTGTTTTTGAAGAGCTGGCGCAGCGCAGACTGCTTGTAATACGGAATGGTATAGTCTACCACCTTCGATTTGAACTCCTCGGGCAGTCCGTTGCCCTCGCGCACGTCTGCGAGCGATTTTTGTACCTCATGGCTGGTGAGGTTTGCGATTATGTCCAGACCTCTTACGTTCGCCAAAGTCTGCAATGCAGACGGAATACCGTGGATGAAGCTGTCAAAAAACTGCAGCACTTTCTCGTGAAAGCGATCGGCACGGTCAGTCCGAAGCTCAAGCGCCTCCACGAGAATTCCGATGAGGCCAGCAGAGACCATTCTCTCGCCATACCGCCATTGCGCACCGCATTGCAACAGGCTGTGGATGAGGTCGAATATGGCATCGCGCCACTCCATCGCCACCAGTTCCGCCTGTTTTTCTGAATTTCCGTCCAAGCTCAGCGTCTGTATTGCTTTCCGCAGCACAAAGTACAGTATTCCATGATTCACCGTGATTGCTAGAGCATCAGCAACCTCGGAAACCTTGTGCTTTGCTTTTGTGAGCGCTTCGATGGCTATTAATACAGTGGTCTCGAACTCTAGTGAAACCTCACCCTGCCCGCTTTGCACAGGCTGCAATAGATCACACAGCTGTTGTGCGAGATGGTATGGCCGTGGTTCCTCTGAATCAGGAGTGCCGATCTTCTCTTGAAACTTGGAGTCGGTAAGCGCGTATGTGAGGTTGGCGATCGCGAGAAGCCGAATCTCCACAAGCTGCACTAGTTCGTTATGTTGCGAGGCAAATGCTTTGGCGACACGGACACGATGTAATAGATCGTAGCGAGATTCCGACGGCACGGTTGGTAATGTATCGCGCATGATCCGCCACGCTTGCGAGCTCGAGATCTTGGCAGCCGGTATGTGACAGTAGCTGAGCGGCGATGATGAAATGCTGTCATGTTCACGGCCTTTGCTGGGGCTGGAGCCGAGATCTATGGCACTCATACTTCTATCTCCGACTGGAGGTCGATCACGCGAAGGGCCCAAGTTCGAGGTTCTTCTCACAGGCGTCGGAGAAGCAGGAGCGGTGTCAGTAAGCTGCGTGACCTGGTTCTGGCGTTGACCAACCAAAGCTTGGTCATAGTAGCTAAGTGATACCTGTGACATCTCAGATTTCAAATAACTCGGAAGTGGAGTCTTCACCAAGGATGTCAAATCCGCACTATTGAATGCGGTATTCGTCACAGCCTTGTCTTTGCCTTTGCCCGCCGCCTGTGCGAAGCTGGGTATGACTCCAGAAGGTTTTGGGAAGGGAAGCGATATCTTGTGCAGATTGTCAAGATTGAAATTGTAATGGTTGGCGAGAATAGATGCCTGCGCAGGTGGATTACCGTTCTTGAATCGAGCAACTTGATAACGCTGAGCGAGCCGGAGACTCAATTTCAGACAGAGGCGCAGCAGGCTCAGTGATGTCGTGTGGAGCAGGTCGTTGATGTGTGAACTACTTGCGTAGAGACTGCGATTGCCGCAATGCTCCAGCAGTATCCTTGAGAAGTGGAGGATGGCTTCAATGAGCTCTCTGTCTCCCTCTGCAGACACTCCATTGCTTTCTAACTCTTGCGTGTCTGCCCCACCTTGCGGATAATCACAGCCTTCCACATAATCGCCAAGCTCCAGCAATGTTCGCGCGAACGGCTGCGTCTGTGGCCCCTCACTCAATCCATATTCCTTGTTGAAGATCTCAATGATGTGGTCGAAGCGGTCGAGCACAGGAATCCAATGATACAGGTCGCCACGTGGGAGCGGCCAGTGCTGTGGGAATGAATTCAGGTGAGCTGGCAAGTGATGTAGCGGCGTGACAACAGCCCGTTGGACAAAGTCCCGCACGAAGGGCGAAAGTGTGACTGTGTGTCGCTCCGTCGCGACTTTTTTAATCCTCCCCATCGCACAAGGCGCCGCTTGCAGCGCGCCTCACGCCTGTCTGCGAGTATTGTGACGTAGGTAACGGTTAGAGAACAGAGCCACAGGTTACTGTGGCGGCAAAGATTGAACCCTCTCGAGCTCGAGTCGTCGTTGATAGTGAGCCAAGTCGACGCAGAAGGAGGGCGGCCAGCGATGTCTCAAGGATCATCAGAACAGTGTCGTCCGTGGTTGGCTGCGGCGGCACGAGAACAGTAGTGACT
>Ga0314758_1000022_pt1 | contig 12403 bp, 1 predicted proteins | sample G5R1MT_49_FD_207777 | JGI IMG/M metagenome (GOLD analysis project Ga0314758, IMG submission 207777) | Metatranscriptome of switchgrass phyllosphere microbial communities from Michigan, USA - G5R4_MAIN_28AUG2017_LR1 (Metagenome... | ecosystem: Host-associated > Plants > Phyllosphere >... | reverse complement strand
CGGGAGGCCTGCATACCCTCTAGCTGCATTTCTTGTATTACTACCTAACGGAACCTGTGCCTTACAAAAACAATGCATGCGATAAAATTCATGTCGTGATCTGTGAAAGCACTCGGAAACAATAATGCTGACCTAGACAGACGCCGATGCGATGCTCTCTCAAACACCACCGATATGATACACGCTGCGCATCACAGTCTCAAGCAAAACCGAAGTACTCGCTACCAGTAGTGATGGCAGTGTATAGCTGTTGTCGAAGATGCTCGTAGCTTTCGTACTCTGGGAGATCAAGCTGGTTGAAACACGTGTGACTCGAGGGCAGCTTCTCTTTGCTGCTGTAGTCACGGTGAATGTTGAATCTGGCGAAGCCATTCATGCCCTCGAGTTCCTTGAACCCGGCAAGCGGTACCTTACTAGTACCAGTGACAAACTGTAGCAATTTGGCCCGCTCTTCCTGGTCGAAGCTGCGAACTGCGCGCCAGAACCATTGGATCTGAGGCGACGTCGCTTGATAGTTGTGGTACTCCGTGTTGTTCTTCCAGTCATCGACATCGATGTTTGGAAGCCCAGAAATCAGGAGTTCCAGTTCCTGCTCATTGAAAATGGCAATCAGCTCAGCTGGAACAATTTCATAAAAGCCCTCGAGGAGATGATCCAGTTGCTCCTCGACTGATTTGATGAGGCGGTACTCGACGACCAAGCGGACGTATTCCTGCTTATTTTCCTGAGTGACAGGAACGTTGCGGCCATTCTCGATCAAATCCACGGTTTCAGTCACACCGAAACGCTCCATGTCATAGGAGAATGTTTCGAATGTTACGTCAGTGATGTCGTTCTCTAAAATCCAAACGAGCGATTTGTAGTAGTCGAGATCAAGGCTTTCCATGTCTTTCAAGGAGACGGACTTTCCCAAGATGCGTCGATAAACGGCGCGACTGAAGTGAGCATCAAGGTGGCGCCCTTCATACAGCGCTTTGCCAATGATTCGTCCAACAAACTTGAAGAAGACTAAATGCTCAGGATTAATCGCGCTGAGAGGGTTGGGATGGAATGTTGTACGATCTGACGCCACCGAGTTGAAAAGGGCGTAATCGGCGAGAAACATCTGACGTGCCATGGCGGTGAACCATTCGCGGGACACACCACCGGCATCAACACCTTCTTCATTCGAGAATCGGATATTGAGCTTTCCGTACTTGATTTCGTCTCCCGATTTGAAATAAAGACCTTTGAAGGAATCCAAGAAGACGTCGTTCCGACGCACGTTCAGCGTCAACGAAGGCTGTGAAATGCGACTTTCAGATCGTCGATCGTGAAGCTTGCTCTTGAAGTAGTTCTGTTTGTTGTCGAATTCTAGGACCTTTGAATTATTAGCGAGGACAGAGAGATTGCCTTTCATGAGCTTCGGGTTGTTGCGAATAAGCTCGTTCAGGATCTTGCGGTGCTCCTCGGTGAAATTGAAGAAGAGCTCATCCATACGTGTGTGGCTGCCTGATGGCGAGGAGCTTCTGGGAGCGCTGTTGCGGCAGACGACCATCAAAGATTCGATCAGTGGGAGCAAGATCGTGGCGACATTGACCATGTTTCCTCGAGTTCGGATCGCGGCGAGTGACTTGCTTAAGCTTTCCCAGAGAGACTGGAAGGTTGGACTCTCGTAGAACGACGCAAGTATATCTTGCTTGAGTTTCTGTTCGTCGGTGACAGAGGACGATGAAGCATTGGAGCTTCCCGGTATGCGCTTCGGGTCGAACAAATGGTCTAGAGCGACCAGAACCCGAAGTATCTTGCGCTGCTTCGACCCAGCTGATGAGAAATTGGCGAGAGCGATGCCCTGCAAGCTAGTATCCGTAGACGCGGTGTGGATCTGCTGGGCCAACTCATTGAGATCAATGACCAAAATGTCAGCCAGCTCTTGCGCCTGTCGGATCAGCTCTCGACCAAAAACTTCCTTTGCACCCGGTATGGCCGACAGGTTCTTGATGATGTCCAAGGTGTCACTGAAGGTCTTGCTGGGACATTCACGTGCCGCGAGAATGTTAACAACTAGACGAATGTTCTCTTCTGGGACCTCAGGTGGTTGGAGATCACGGCGCTTCTTCTTTGCGTCTGACTCGGGCGCATTCGTAGGCTCTGGTGCTTGAGTGCCACTATCGGCAGTCGCGTCACCCACCGAAGTTTCAGGCATCGTAGTCGCTGGTGCAGTGGCTGGGTCTTGAGCACTCGACGTATCCTCAGACGCACCAACACTGGGCTTTGCATCCTTATTTGGCTGTTCCTTGGCTCGTCGGAGCAGAATTGTCAATGGGTGGGTTACGTGACTTAGGAGAGACGCCAAGGACTCCATGACTGCGGTGTTCTCGGTAATGAGCTTCCGGTCGAGAAGGGTGAGAAGAGCATTCAGCGGAAATTTCGATGCCTTGTTCTCCCGAACTTTGCCCTTCTTAGACGGTGTCTTGTTCTTTTGGTTGAGCGTTGTTTCATGTTCGCTGAGGAAGAAGGAAGGGACTCGTGGATTGTCATTCGACAAAGCATTAAGTGTGCCAAGGCACTGCTGAACAATGTTGAGCGGCGAGAGATCTGCAGAGGGTGTGAGTGCCGGCGTTCCTGTCACCATTCGCTTGAGCGGTTGTGGTGTTCTTGGTCCACTTGATTGCTTCGCTTTGAGAGAAAGGTGAGCAAAACTTCGTTCCACGGCATTGTGATCTGCTGTGCCATCCTGCAGGATCGAGAGAAGTATACTAATAACCTCGGCCCGATTCTGAGTATTTTTGCAGACATCCGATAGGATACTGTGCAGATTTGACCTGACCTTATGGTTGAGAGACACAAACATGAGTCGTAAGAGTGTTGCTACGCCGGACTTGTCAAGCATCTGAGCCACAGGACGACGCTGTCGACTGGCGGGATCATGAGCGGTTGTTCCTGGGGCACGCCCCGTCATTGGCTGGCCATTCAGTATGCGTGCAGCCTCTACCTCAAAGCTTCGTGCAACGCGACCAAGATCTCGATTGGGGATGCGACGGTTGCCAGTGAGCAAACGTGCCTCAGCTTGCAGCTCTTCGGGCAGGATAGCAAGTATCGAGTCGTCTGATTCCATCAGAACTGTCTGCCGAAGTCCAGGATCTAAGCCTGCAATGAAGTCGGCACCATTTACGTCTTCTGCAGGTGGAGGAGCCCCGGCGCCATCCTGAGCAGTGCGACGACGAGCATCTTCTCGCTGCCTGTGGCGCCTCTCTCGTTCTTCGGATCGTAAGAGTTCTTCTTGAATCTCCAATGGCAGAGCGCTGAGGAATTCTCGGCTGATCTCTGTTGGCTGGTCCCCCGAACGAATCATTTGCGCCTGCTGCGTGTGGACCTGAGTCATCACGACATCTTCTCTCATATCCTCTGGAAGCGCTTCGAGATACTCGGGATCAATCCCTAAGTCGGTGATGTCAACTACTCGACCGCCTCGAAGCGCTATTGTGATACGTTCTCGGGGTGCCTCGCCGGGCTCAGCCGCGGTCTGGCCTTCACTGTCAGCAACGGCCGCTGTATGCGTCGCTTTATTGTCTTCGCTCATCTCGACATTGCCCTGATTCGAGCCGCTAACGCTCGGGATGTTTTGCTCCAGCTCTGCGCGCTCTCGAGCTTCTTGTTCTTCGCGCTCTCGAGCAGCTTGCTGTTCCTTTTCCTTTGCTTCTCGTTCTTGCTTTTCTTGTTCGGCCTTCTTTCGCTGCTCCTCTTCAGCAGCTTTGCGGTCTGCTTCGTCTTTCAGCCTCTTGGTCTCTAACGCGGGAGGAACCAGTGTCCGGAGAAGCATTCTGACTATCTTCGCAGCTTGATCTTGATACTTTCCGGGGAAAAGCATGCGGACTTCTTCCTGCCATCGGTGTGGAGTCAGGTAAGGTCGGAACTCGCCGCTACTGGGCTCGTCCATTAACGCGCCATGACGAAGATCATGCAGCCGTGCACCGAGATTAAGCCAAGAAGGGTCCCGCATGAGACGTCCGGGCTCAACATCAATGACAGCGTGTCCAGGCCCATGCCGCCCTTGGAGGAACATAGCAGGGAAGCCTGCTAGAGTAGGGAGCGTTGGGTCGACATTGACGTTGATCAAGCCAGCATCGCCAGCCGCAGGCCCAACAACATTGAGGAGTTCTTGAAACGGGTTCTCTCCAGGACGGGGCAATAATGCGCGTCGTCGAGTCGTACCGAAAGGCAGGTCCAAAATATCGCGACGCTGATGAGTTGCATCACGCTGGAGAAGAGGATTTAATCCATCTTCATCGCGGGCGATTGGGGCCGGCCGATGGGTTCTGAACCCCGGCGCACGGAAAGACTCGCCGCCGATGTCCATCATACCCATGCCGAACATTTGATTGACACCCCGTGACCCCGCGTGATGACCTGGATGGTTGTGATGATGATGGCCTCCTCGAAACAGTACCTGAGGGGGCGGGGCATCCCATCGACCATCCCAACGCCAAGCCGGCTCATCGTCGTCATCGTCTTCATCATCGTCGTCATTCTCCAACTCGGGTTCGTACACCACGTCGTTGTCGAGATCGGGGTCTTCATCTTCATCGTCTTCATCGTCCTCAGGCGCCATCTCGTCATCGAAGAACTCTTCATCGCCGTTGGTCAAGTCCATCTGCAGAAGGCCACCTTGGCCCAAGTCGTCGGTGGGGTCGTCTGCGCCCATGACGTGAGCAATATGCTCTAGAGCTTCCCCATGGACAGAATTACCATCCTCAATAATGACCCGATCGTGACCATCATAGTGAATATCGTCGTCTTCCCAGTCGGCTTCCTCATCGTGGTCATCGAGGCTCGCATTCTCGTCGTCGCCTGTGATTTCTTCTACATGGTCCCCGAATCCATCGTCATCTTGATCGTCTTCATCATCGTCATCATCGAGATTGTCATCGTCATCGTCTTCGTCATCATCTTCAGAGTCATCGCCCTCCATGATCATCTCGACGTCCATCTCCACGTCGCCGGGAAGTCCTTCGATGGGACCCATATCGTCGTCCTCGTCGCTGACAACATCACCATGCTCCGCTAAGGGCTCTCCCTCGTATTCCATCTCCTCTTCATCGTACTCGTCATCGTACATCTCGTCGTCTTCATCCTCGTCAGTCTCATCGTCACTGTCATCTTCTGTTGCACCGCTAGATTCAAACATGCCGAGAGACGAGCCGCGGAACAAGTCGGGCGTCTGCTCGCGATCATCCTCATCATCCTCGGACAGCGATGTGGCAGAGGATATCTCGTCCTCGTCAGCACCAGTGCCAGGTCCATTCGGAAAGATGTCTGAGCGCTGGCTGAATGCAACGCCAAGCTCTGTCAACTGCTTTAAGGGCGCCAGAATGTACTTCACAGCCCTCTTCGCGTTGGGAAAATTCAAGTCCAGCTCGGCAATTGCGGCTGTCAGAGTGCTGACGAAATTCTTCTCATACATGAGTCGTGCGATCTGTTCATGAGACGCATTTCGGCCGAGCGTCGCTCTGTGGGCATCAAATTTTCCAGTGAGAATGCGATTGAAAAGATCACCGAGTGCCAAGAGCCGCGAGTACCTGTGTCCGAGCGGCTCTGTGGACGATGTAGCTTCTTTGAATGAACGTAGAGCATGTTCCAGAACAAATCTCCGTACGAAGGCGAGGTCAGGCTCTCCCTCTAGAGCATCAGGAGTCGGCGCATACCGATCATAGGAAACCCGCTCTGACGTTTTTGTACATAAAGATACAAGCACATTTATAGCCCAGCCAGAGATCGAGGCTCGTTTGAGGTGCTGCTCATCGTCGCGATGTTCTAATGTGCCCACAGGAAGAAGGTTGTTGAGCAGATAATTTAGAGTTCCAGCACGAGGTTTCGATGGCGTAGAGGGTTGTGATTCGGACTTCCGCGAAAAGTTGATGAATTCGAGCTTTGTTCGGGTGTAACTCACGAGAAGCTCTGATAAGCATTGCAGGATAAATCTTCGATAGATGAAGATCACCGACTCTTCTTGCTTGCTAGGATTCGGGACGCTCTTATGTTCCGATGTGGTCGAGATAGAGGTCGTAGTGGCGTCAGACATTTCCACGTCGACTCCGGAGCTGTCGGCGAGCTGGTTTGCAGACTTAGTATCGGGATTCGCGGTTGGTTGCGCACTCATGACTTTGTCCTCGACGTCCTTGTAGTTAGACAATTCCCGCAACAGAGATTGAATGACTCCGTCAGTGGTTTCTACAACAGGAATTTTCCCCTCATTCTGCTTCGCCGTCGGGCCTCCTTCGCCACTTGCACCAGAAGCATCTGCATCGTCGGTCATGGCCGCACGAGCTGCGGCGCCCGATTGATCTCTCTTGAGAGTAAGGTACAAGCGTGGCTCCTTACCGTCTCTGGCGTCATCGAAGCGGCATACATCGGTGAGCTCCTTGGTGACTTCAACGAAGATATCAGGGTTGCGGATCACCAGGTGGGCGAGAGTCTTGCTGTACATGATCCCTTCGACCTGTCGAGGTGGCCGTTGCGACTCGAACCACCCGCGAACTTCAGAACGCATTATTTGGCGTACAATACCGTCGTCCTCGATCATATGTCTGAGGATGAGCATGATAGCACCGTGTATCTTCTCGTTCACAGAGGCAGATAGCTGTCGCACCATCAGGAACAGTCGGCCCATGTTTTGCTTCTCACTCAGCCGCGATGCGAGCTCACGTTTCCGTGTGAGAACTGACATGGCACGGCAGACAGACAGGACGAGCGAGGCATTACTGCTGAGCTTTGGCATGAGGTTCAATAAGGTGTCGAGGAGTCGAATTCGCATCTCTGAAGAAACGATGAGCTCACGTGCAGTTATGGTGGGTTGGGACTTCAGCGGGTCATCAGATGGAGGTGTCACAAATTTGACTTCCAAAGGCTGTTCGTCTTCTGCCAAGGCACGCTCGATGATGAGGAGAATCATTTCGATCCAAGGCGCATCCTCAACTTTCTGTTCTGGCTTCAACTCAATCCACTCAACCAGGTTCCCGAAGAACCCGCTGAGCTGCTCCAGCGCGGAAGTGAAGAAGTCACGGTCCTGGAGGATCAATGCCACTAAATGAGCATATGCATGAATCTTGACGCCCGATTCCTTGCTAGACTCTCCTCCTTGCAGAGAGATAAGGGACGTCACTAATGTTTCGGCAATATCTGAGCGGGGGTCAGTGCCGTCGCTTGGCTTGGCTACCGCAGCTTGAATGAGGTCCGCCAGCTCAAATGTAATTGTCGGATGTGTGCTGAGGACTTCCAAGCAACGATCGATCAAGTTGGAGCGCAAGCTCGCTCGTTTTTCGTCCAGATCATCTATGGTGACAAACGGCTCTTTCAGTTCACCCGATTTGACGGACTGGAAGAAGGCGCTGACGGCCGAGCTCGAGATCATAGCGTTGAGATCTTCTTGCTGAAGATTTTCTGGCAATGCACCAAGTGATCCGAGGTTGCCATCATTCGAGGACATTTCGTCGTTCTCAGCTGATGGATTCGGAGCTGCTTGACTCTGGTTCTGGTTACCCCCGTCATTGACATCCTCCATACTGACAGAATTGACCTCCTCCGCGGTGTTGTTAGTCTCCGCTGAGCTTTCCAACGGTCCTTGGTCGGATTCATCGACTGTAACCTGGTCATCGGATGGAATGGGAAATTTGGGGGTCTCAGGATACGACTGTCGTAGCCGGCAGTATTGTTCTGCGTTGTTCAAGTGGTTATTGCACCGATACAAGGCCTCTCGGCTGAGATTCTTATCAAAGCCTTGCTCTTGCAATTTTGCGACATCTCGGCCTTCTTTCAGGCGGAAAATGGGAGGTGAAGTGCGACCACGTCGGTAAGCTTTCTCGCTTCGTTTGACCACTTCCTTTTCCTCCCCTTCGCCTTTGAGAATCAGGCGCAGTATGTCGACAACCTCCTTCATATTTACGTGACTGAGTCTTTCTAGGTCGGGCGAATTCCAAATATTGTTGATAGCTGGCAGAACCGCATCTCGAATCTCCACGACGAATTGCCTTGGCATGAAAAAGTCTGGAACGGTTCTGTCTCTGACACTGATTGCCGTTGACTGTGCGGACTCGATGATGCATTTGGATCGCACAATCTGGTCGTAGAATGCGAGGATCGAATGCACTCCTTGCCCGACCCAGTGGCTGACTTCGTCTCCATCATGGCGCTGCTGTTGGTTCTTATCGGGTTCCTGGGGGAGCATACTAACGAATCGCTCAAGATACTTGTTCAAGGCAAACAGACCTCCTTCCAGGTAGAATTTGTTCAGAAGCAAGGTCAGCGCCTCATCGGAGCCCATGCTTTCCATTGAGTACGATTTTCGAAGAAATAATTCCCCAATCATCTTCAGGATACGCGCAGCATATCTGGGGGTGAATTCATCGTCCAAGGAAGGGGGACATCGTCGGAACTCAAGTGACCATATCACAGACTTGGCTAAGCGCTCAGCAACGAATCCAGCGTGCTGCTTGACAGAAGCTTCACTCCTCTTAGGAAGGATTGCCAGGCCGAGGGAGTGGAAGAATGATCCTATGCCCTTGGGGACTTGCTCGAGAAGATATCGCACAGTCCGCAAGTTCTTGAGAGCAAGAACATACTCGCGGCTGGTGGTGGTGGTGGCTTTGTCGTCTCCAGCGGAGGATGAATGCTCATCCATCTTTTCAAGGACCAGTGGCTCTACAAGTCCCTCAGAATTGAGTTTTCTAAGGGAGTAGTGACGCGGCTCAGATCGTGTCCTAAGACTTTCGGACAAGCCTCGAGTAATAAATATCTCCTCCCATGTGCAATTGGCTTGCAATTTGCCCAAGTCTTCGATCAAACCAACGTAAACATCAGTGAAGTTGAGGTTAGAGAACAACTGATTGAAATGGTTGCCATGGCGGATAGTGTATCCCGGCGAAAGCGCGCGACTCAAAACATGCGTGAGGATATGCGCGTTGGCAAGTGCTTTCACAGTAGTCGTCCCATCGACTTTGACAGATCCTGCCGGCATTGATGACGAAAGGTCAGTGAAAGCCTGGAAAGAACTTTGTGAACCTTCAGCAGAAATGAGGGGTTTCAGAAGCAACACCGCGTGTTGAGTTCGTCTAAGAAGACTCGGAAAGACGAGATGAGGTTTGGCATCGCACATCGTCTTCAACACTTGAGCGATCTTGGCGAAAGCCGGAAAGGACACAAGATCGTATGGGTTGCACGAAGACAATGCGATGTCAAGTAGCACGTCGGCGCCCGATTCTTCACAGAATGCTGTGCACATGGCACTGTTGTGAAAGAAACCATCGAGAAACTTGAAAACTGCACTGAGGTAGTGCATTCCGGGCGCACGCTCCCGCTCCGATTCAGTCTGGGTATCAATGACGGGCACATGAGTGGTGGGAGGGTCTTTGTGGTCATCGCTCTCCAACGACCTCGCGTAGTCGTCCGCAGAAATACCTTTCAACGCCCTCTTGCCGCCAGAAATGCGAAATGCCCCGTCGTTACATTCCCAAAGCTTTGCACCAGCGTTGTCGTCTTCCGCAAAACTCGCAAAGTGGTTGCGAAGTCGGGTAAGCATCTGATGTATGGCGGCCATGATTTGAGTCTTGAGACGGGGTTGATGCCGTGAGAGCTCGTCAAAGGAGTTTCCGATGGTCGCTGCTACCTGGCCTTCTTCTTCCATAGCACGAACATGGACAGGCGATAAAAAAATTTCGAAATATTTTGCCAGTGCTCCTGAGTCGAGGAAGACTTGCATTCCCGTTTCATTGAGGCAAATGGCCCCAAAGACACTTGGGATATCGCACATGACCTCACCAACAGGAAGAATGCCAATTTTCGGACCAGTCGCTGCAGATGGGGTTGCCTTAGAATCGGGGGGACTTGCGGCCGCCGTAGAGAGATTGGCCTGGAACTCTTGCCCTGTTATCGACTCAAGAAAACTTTTTGTTAAGCCAGCCTCGCCAATGACTTGATACATTGTGGGTTCGTGATTGATGAACTGGTTCACTATGCTCACAGCGCCGCTCCACACGTTTGAGCCAAAAACGTTGGAGTTCTCAATTACTGATCGAAGTGCTCCCAGCGTCTGTGGAGTGTCGATCAAGTTTCTGAGGAGACGGTCTTGTGTTCCGGTGTGATGGTCAAACATGTGTGCTGTGTTCTTGAAGAGTTGACGCAACGCTGACTGCTTGAAGTATGGGATTGTATAATCGACAACCTTGGACTTGAATTCGGTTGGCAGCCCATTGCCATTCCGAACTTCAGTCAACGCAGTCTGTACCTCGTATGCGGTGAGGTCAGAAATGATATCAAGTCCTTTGACATTTGCCAAGTTTTGCAAAGCCGAGGGTATGCCATGAATGAAGCTGTCGAAGAATTGTAGCACCTTCTCGTGGAAACGATCCGCACGAGATGTGCGCAGCTCCAGGGCTTCTACAAGGATTCCGATGATGCCAGCAGCCACCATTCGTTCGCCATATCGAGACTGTGCCCCTGATTGTAAAAGGCTATTGACAAGGTCGAAGATAGCGTCACGCCAATCATTCTCTTGAAGCTCCAGGGTCTTGTCTGCATGATCCTCGGCTTTCAAGCTTGAGATCGCTCTTCGTAGTCCATAATAGAGCATTCCATGGTTGACAGTGATCGCAAGGGCATCCGCGACCTCGGACACTTTGTGCTTGCTCCGCGAAAGTGCCTCGATCGCGACTAGCACTGTGGTCTCGGCTTGTAGGGTGAGTATATTCTGTCCATTCGGGCCAGGCTGCAAGAGATCGCAAAGTTGCTGTGCAAGGTGGAAGCGGCGAGGTTCATCTGAATCAGGTATTCCAACCTTCTCCTGGAATCTAGACTCGGGAAGTGCATACGCCAGATTTGCGATCGCGAGCAGACGGATCTCCAGAAGTTGCAGTACTTCAGAGTGGTCTGAGGCAAACGCCTTAGCAATGCGCATGCGGTGAAGCAGATCGTACCGGATTTCTGCGGGAAGGCCAGTCGCCTCTCGCACGAGAGTCCAGGTCGTACTTTCATTTACCTCAGTGCTGGACAGCTGAAATAGCCGAGGCGCGTTGGTGGCAACGGCTGCTGCTTCTTTGAGCTTTGCGGGACTTGATCCGACATCGTTCGTGCTGGAAGACCGCTCACCAGGAGATGGTCGCTCCCGAGAGGGTCCCAGAGTTGAACTTCGTCTGATTGGAGTCGGCGTTGCAGGTGTGCTCTCCAATGATGGCTTGCTCTGAGGAGTGGCAGAGCTGGTTGTCTGCTCATAATAACTCAACGAAACGGATGACAACTCCGCCTTGTCCTGCTTCGGTAGTTTGTCTTTGGCAATGGAAACAAGATCTGACGTGTTGATGCCCGACGTCTGCGCACTTTTCTCTTTGCCCTTTCCATGGGTGAGACCTAGGCCACTTCCAGATGGTGCAGGTTTTGGGAAGGGCTGTGCTAGCTTTTGAAGGTTATCGAAGTTGAAATTGTAATGACTCGCGAGCAATTGTGGCTGCGAAGATGGGTGATGGTTTTTATATCGAGCCACTTGATAACGCTGAGCGAGGCGAAGGCTGAGCTTCAGACATACCCGGAGCAGGCTCAAAGAGGTAGTGTGGAGCAGATTGTTGACATGCGTGCTGCTCGCATACAAGCTACGATTCCCACAGTGTTCCAAGAGTATTCGCGAGAATGAGACGACAGCCTCGACCAGCTCCCTGTCGCCATCGGCGTCGTAGCCAATTGTGCTAAGCTCTTGCAAGGTTGCACCCGCGGAGGGATATGTGTACCCGTCATCCGCATCTCCACGCTGCAGCAGGCGAAGCTCGAACGGCTGATCTTGTGGGCCTTGATCCAGTCCGTATTCGTTATTGAAGAGCTCAAGGATGTGGTCGAAACGATCAAGGAGCGGCGTCCAGTGATAGAGATCTCCTCGCGGCAACGGCCAGCTCTGCGGAAAGGTGTCGAGAAATGCCGGGAGATGGTGCAATGGCGTTGAAGCGGATCTGCTAACAAACTCTTTCACGAAAGGCGATAGTGTTGCCGTGTGCCGCTCAGTGGCGACCTTCTTGATCCGTCCCATCGTACCAGCCGCCGCGGGCAGCGCGGACCTCAGCTTCCACTCTTAGCTATGATCGCAGCGAGGTGCTCAAATTATAGACTGAATGAGGCGAGAGGTCCTGCACGATGGAAGTGGTGGTGTCGGAGCAACTATCGCTGAGCAGGAATGTCTGCCGCACGCGTCCTTGTGCGCGGTTCAGTCAAGCCCATGTGTAGCCTGTCAGCGTCATACGCCGCAAGAGAATCTTGACGTGCGGGTATACGACGAGTCAGGTCGCACACTGTTGCGTTACCCGATTCGAATGTGTCTGCCCAAGTCTGGTATCAAGCGTGAGGAAAAGCGGTCGAAGTGGTGCGCATGTGTGTGTGTGTGCGTGTGTGT
>Ga0314758_1000021_pt1 | contig 12759 bp, 1 predicted proteins | sample G5R1MT_49_FD_207777 | JGI IMG/M metagenome (GOLD analysis project Ga0314758, IMG submission 207777) | Metatranscriptome of switchgrass phyllosphere microbial communities from Michigan, USA - G5R4_MAIN_28AUG2017_LR1 (Metagenome... | ecosystem: Host-associated > Plants > Phyllosphere >... | reverse complement strand
AGTTACACGCTCGCCTGACTTGACTGCTGCTTGCGGCATCCCCAACTCACTGCTAACCGCCTACGAATCCTCGCTGGCCGGATTCATCGCCTTGACGTCCTCGTCTTCTCGAACCTGACGTCACGTTAGAAATTTCGGTTACACTCCCTACGAATGAGGCATCTGAAGACCAGCGCCTGCACCGCTTGGTCATCGAAAAGCCCAGTCACACTGCAAACTACATTGCATGATAATCGGAATTCGCCTGACTCGACCATCCGCCGTTGACCATCACCTCTTCATCCGAGCCGAGCTTCCATCGCCGCAAAGCTTGATCCATCACATACGTACTGCAGCCAGACGACGCTGCTGCATCTAGGCCTCCACGAGCCACACCGAGTCACTACGTATTCGATCTGCATTTACAGTCACGCCTGTGCAGAGAACAGTCACATCTTTTGAAGCTGGCGGCCTGCAAATTCTCCGTGAACCGCTGAGGAGCGCTGGCCGGAGAGAAACATCACTAATCGACTGACGGTACCGCGAGGTCCGCGGCGCCTGGCGCTATGGGGAGGATCAAAAAAACCGCCACGGAGCGCCACAATGCCACTCTGTCTCCATTCGTTAAAGACTTCATCCGGTCCGCGACAGAGGCGCCCCTCTACAAGCTCCCCGCGGAGTTGGCTGCATTTCCACAGCAATGGCCGTTCCCGCGAGGTGACTTATATCACTGGATCCCGCTTCTCGACCGATTCGACCATATTCTAGAAACTTTCAACAAGACATATGATTTAAATGAAGGCCCTCAGAAAGAAGCGTTTGGATGCAAGCTATTGTTGCAAGGAGATGGGGGCGATGATGCTCCGTATTCTACACAAGGTGCAACTGAAGCAGACCTCAAGGCATGTGGTTTCTCAGAAGAGGGTGATGAACAGCTCGTCGCAGCGATACTGCACTTCACCCGCATTCTCTTGGAGCATTGTGGCAATCGCAGCTTGTATGCTAGCAGTGGACACATCAATTCCATGCTCAATACCACATCCCAGAGCCTGCTTCGGCTTTGCTTGAGGCTGGGTCTGCGACTAGCTCAGCGCTATCAGGTAGCAAGATACAAGAACCATCATCCAGGCGCACAGTCAACCCTTCTTGCGAATCATTACAATTTCGACCTCGATCGTCTGCAAAAGATCGCTTTGCCGTTTCCCAGGCCGTCTCCACCGAGCCCCAATCCGCTGCAGACTCCAGCAAAAGGGAAAGAAAAAGCTTCTCAGGCTCCGACCTTCAACCCATCCGATCTGGTAGCCTTCGTCAAAGACACCATTTCCCCCGCCGATCGAGACGAAATGTCGAGTCTTTCTCTAGTGTACTACGATCAGACCGCTGCAATTTCCCGACCCGGGCTGACGCTCCCATCGGGAGACGCCTCGCCAGGGTCGCCCACCCCAGTCCGCAAAACTTCAAGTCTAGGGCCCGCCCGTGATCGACCTTCTGCTGGCGAGCGAAGCTCAAGCGCGAACGACATTTCATCATCCATCAGAACTCGCGACACGGAGAATACAACGCAGCCCGCGTCCAAGTCGTTCAACATCTCTGCACAGAGGATCGCGGATTCGGCGCCATGGCTGCTGATGCGGGAAAGTCTGACCAGTATCCCTTCTGATACACACTATGATCTGCTTCATCGTGTTCGCATCGCCAAAGCCTTTGCCACGTCACAAGATGCTGTTCGAGAATTGCTCGAGATCCGACTTCTCGCTATTGCCAATCTCGCGTACGCATACAGCGAGTCCAAATTCCAAGAACGGCTCGGCGTGCCTGATTCGGAGTTACCGCGGCGCCTTCATGTGGCTCAGCAGCTGTGTGACCTGTTGCAGCCTCCAGGCAAGAATCAAGTGGCTCTCAGTTTGCAGATGGAGACGACCGTACTTGCAACTCTGGAAGCATTGACGAAGAGCCGCAACAAAGTGGTGGAAGTGACTGATTCGCTCGCCATTACCGTAAACCACGGGGTTCTCTACTACGAATTGCGCAGAGTTATTGCCACCCTCAATGACGAGCAGCACGACGACATCCAGACCGAGATTCAAGAAAGCGAGTGGCGCGAAGCCATGTTCGATCTGGTAAACAGTCTTTTGCAGTCGAACGCGCAGGCTCGATACGGCGAGAAGATGGTGGCCGCAGGTATCATTGGAATTCTGGTTGAACCGCTAAGCCTTCGCACGCAACGAGCTGAACGTCTCCATGAAAAGGTGCTCCAGTTCCTGGACAGCTTTGTTCACGGCATCCCGACGGCATTTCAGACAGTTGCGAATGTAAAGGGCCTCGACATCATTGCAGACTTGACAGCTTTTGAAGTGAACGACGCCCTCGAAAAGTCTCGCAACGGACTTGGTATGCCTGCAGGATACAAATCCAAAGTGGTTGATTACGATATACCTTTTCATCAGCAATCGACTTTGCGGCAACTTTTCAAGAACACGGTCCATATGTTCGAGCATGCCGGAACGCATGACCGTCTCCTCAGGAACCTCATCGACACACCCCAGATCCTGAACGCATTGCGCGTAGTCATTGAGGATGCTCATATCTTCGGTTCCAATGTGTGGAGTGGAGCTGCTAATATCATTAGTAGCTTCATTCACAACGAGCCCACTAGCTACCAGGTCATTGGCGAAGCGGGTTTAAGCAGAAGCTTCTTGGAAGCTGTCACAGGACGGAAACTCCCCGATGAGCTGCCTTCGTTAGAGGAACTCAAGGTCAAAGCTTCTGAGCCAGAAATTGAGGCGGAAATTGCTCTCAACGAAACGGTTCACCCCTCAGTGGTTGGCATACTTCCCGTTGGCGAAGTCATGTGTGACATTCCCACAGTATTCGGCGCAATTTGCCTCAACGAATCAGGTATGCAGCTTTTCCAAGCCTCAGGAGCTCTTGTGCGGTATTTCGACTTGTTTCTCTCGCCGCTTCACATTCGAGCCATGGAGGATGAAGGCCACACTGCCGCGACGATTGGTCACTCTTTCGACGAGCTGTCTCGCCACCACCCTCGCTTGAAGAACGAGATCATGGCCGCTTTGCTGAACATGCTTCGCCGTATGCGATACCTCTGTCGAAAATATGCCGAGGCTCAACGCACTGGTGCAAAGCTCTGGGAAGTCACTGAAGGCAGACTTTGTATTTCAGGTGGCCATGGAGCGCTCAGTGGTGTTTCAGCTGATGCCTTGGAGCACAAGTTCCGTAGCGGAGATCTGTCAGAATCTCCTGTTGATCATTCTCCTGTCTGGGACGACCAAACGGAAACAGAGCGTGAGCATGCCCCAGTCGTACAATACCTGGGCGCATGTTTCCGCTTCCTTGAAGGGTTCTTTCAAAACAACAGTATGTGCGGCCTTTTCTGCGAAGAAGCTGGCGTTGAGCTACTACTGGATCTCGCTACATCTCCAAGCAACCCTTACGACTTTGTGGCATTCCCGCTTTTCAGCAAGATTGCACATGTGGTACGCACAATGTGCGAGCTCCGGCCTCATCTTGTCCTGCCTAGCGTGCTGCGGCGGGCCCAAGGAGCACTTCTTGGATTGAAACCCCTGGTCGATGATCAATCCTGCTCGACTGTGTTCTCACAGTTTCTTGATTTGAATACAGAATCCAATCCAAATTCGCAAAGTCTTGATGGCACCAGTACACTAAAGTCACTGCTCAACGTACATCTGCTCACTCACATCCTCGGGAGGAGTATGACACCTCCGCCTTTCACGCTTCGTCACGGTCACCAAGGGAATCATGTATTTGGTCTTCTCAACTTTACGGACACTTACATTGACTTGATTGACGAGCTGAGTAAGCTTCATTCCGCTTGTATCTGGGAGACAACCATCATACTACACGCTATGTCGGATCAGACACGCGAACGGACTAACCCAAGACCCTTCGCTGTCCGTCGTGCCGATGCAAAAGGTGTGATCGATGTTGTATCGAGCCCATCAGAGGCAGCCGAGAACGCAGACAAAGGTATTGATCAGTCGGATCTGGAGAGCGTTGCTTCCAGTCGTGAAGCGATGTTCTCTGTCAAGAACACAAAAGCGTTGCGATATCTGCTCAATCAAGTGCCCATGGGAATTGAAGCGTTCTTCCACTCGCTGGGCCAAGCTATCATCACGAAACGCAGCGACTACACGTCGAAGCAACACTCTGGCCTGGTGGCGGATCATCTTGCAGAGGCTGTCATTTGGGGACTCGATCATCGCCGACAAGGTTGCACTGAGGAGATGAAGAATCAATATGTCCAAGCCATCCTCGGTATGCTCAACCGTACGCTTCTCCGAAACTCATATTCAATGGAGTCCTTTGGAGTGAAAGAGGCTCTGACGGCGGTATTGAACAAATTTTACTTTGCCAAGGGCTTCGACAAGCTCAGCCATTATTTCCAGCAATTCGTCGCCTCGCTGCCTTCGGAACCAAGCAATAGCGAGCAGAGCCAAGGCAGACGTGCATCAGAGCAAGTTGTCCGCGATTCAGTATACCAGATTTTGAGTTTCTACAATCAAGTTGTGCGCTCCAAATGCATCAACGAGGCGGTACAGTCCAGCGCTATCTCTCACCGCGATCGGTCACAAGCAGACTTTTTTCAGCCAGGACAATTCCTTGTTGAGATCCGAGCGGCAGTGTTTCCCACCATTGATACCTTGTGGCATTCCAAGCAGATCGAAAAGCTCGACGATCGCGACATGAAGCTGACAATCGATATTTTGCGCATCATGCTCAAGGGAGAAGGCGAAGACAGAGCTATACGCCGCCCGGAGAACGCTATGAGAGTGACATACCATCCACCCCCTGAGTTCTCGCTCCGCAATCGAGACGGGCTCGACAAGATCCGTGAAGCGGGATTCGAGCCTGAGCTCTGTGAAGAAGCGCTGTATCGATGCAACAATAATGTGAGCAACGCCGAACAATACTGCAAGCTTCGCCTTCAGGATTCGAATGCCCCGAGATTCCCAGTTCCGGAGAAAAGTGAAGGCGAGTCAGGCGAGGGCGACAAGAATGCAAGCTCTAGCGCTGATGCTGCGGGTGCCGATTCGAGTGGCACTGCTGGCAACACTTCCCAAGCCGATGAAAACGATGACAACGACGAGAATGATGATAATGATATGACGTCTGATGATGGCGATGTCGGCTCACTTGGCCGAATGCCCAGCAGCATCCGCAATCTCGACCTCGCTTCGATGATCGATCGGACGGCATTGCAACTCTTGACTGGTCCACCGCCCGTGCCTGTACCAGTGGTCATGCACGGACAAGAAACTCGTGTCCCCTTCGTCACCCTTGATGACTTGGACGACTTGCGGAAAGCGAATCGAGAGGATTTGATCGACCGCTGTCTCGATGTTCTAAGTATCCAACCTGACAGCACCTTCGAGCTTGCCGATCTCATTCAAGCTGCTGTCTCAAAGTTTGGAGAAGGTGCAAATCCCCGTGCGGAGATTGGCACGACTCTTGTCTCGTCTTTGATGTCGCTTCAGGCCGAGGAGGATAGCAAGGAGTCTGCCGCTAAAATCCATGCATACGCACATCTCGTCGCACTCATCCTGCAGGATCGGGATTTCTTCGATTCTGCCCTCGATGAGCTGAAGGACTACTTTGAGTCTCTCGTTGCTTGGGTTCATCTGGAGCCTGATCAGAAAGCCGAGGACAAACCCTGGATCGAGATGATTCTCCTCATTATCGAGCGGGTCTTGGCTGACGACGAACAGCCCCCACAGATTGAATGGAACCCTCCCTCACCTGACGAACCTTTGAAGCCATTGCCGCTTCCCACCCTTCCCGAGTCGGTGGTGTCTGCCGAGGCACGTTCACAGCTCTTTGACACGCTGGTTGAAATTCTGCCGAAGATTGGGAAGAAGTCATCATTGGCATTGTCTGTCTGCAGAATTTTTGTGGCCCTCTCTCGTCGGCGTGACCTTGCAATTCGCCTAGGCAATAAACATGCAATCGGAAGATTGTTCCTCATGGTGCGACAGTTGGCTGGATCTATCGATGAGAAATTGCAGAGCAGCATTATGCTGATCCTGCGACATCTGATCGAAGACGACTCGATCATTCGCGAGATCATGCGTGCGGAGATTCGCGTTGCTTTTGATAATTCGCGGGCTTCTCGCCACATGGATACGACTACATATACTCGCCATCTGCATCATCTAGCGCTTCGAAATCCCCAGATCTTTGTCGAAGTCACGCAAGACATGCTGGAGGTCGCACGCTACAATGGCAATCCCCATCATGCACAGAGTTTGGCGTTGAAGAAGAAGCCCGCGGAACCTCTTGAGAATGCTGGCAAGTCAGAAGCAGTTCCTGGTTCGAATGAAACGCCAGCTGGTGATGACGCCGTCTCTCAAAAGCCGGCCGATGTGAAACCGCCTTCGGCTGAGACGACTGATGGCGTCATTCAGTTCCTGCTTCGTGAACTCTCCAATTATAAAGATGTGGAAGACAAGCCTCTGGTCGTGGCAAGGGAGACCTCCAGTGAGGAGGGTAGTGATGGCGCTGCAGGTGATGTCGAAATGACGGACGTTGCTTCGGCAAAGAACACACTCAAGAGCCCGGAGCAAAAGGGTACGAAACAACTGTTCAAACCCGAAGACCACGCGATTTACATCTACCGCTGTTTTGTTCTCCAATGTCTGGCTGAGCTCCTTGCTTGCTACAACAGAACCAAGGTCGAGTTCATCAACTTCTCTCGCAAGCCAGAAAACCAGCTGTCTCTCACACCCTCCAAGCCGCGCGCGGGCACTCTGAATTACCTGTTGAACAATCTTTTGCCTGTCGGCACTCTTGAGCATTGCGACGACGTGACGCATCGCAAGAGCGTAGCCACATCCAATTGGGCAACATCGGTGTTGGTGTCGCTCTGCGCCAAGACTTACGAACGACTTCCTGAAAGCTCGCAACAGTATCAGCACAATGACTTTGCTGTGACGGAGCCAGATCTCACGTTTGTGCGCAAGTTTGTTCTGGAACACGCACTTCGAGCTTTCAAGGAAGCTACTACCAGCACCGAAGCTCTTGATCACCGCTACTCGCGTCTCTTGGCCCTGGGTGAGCTCTTTAACCGCATACTCAACTCTAAGACTGATGACCAACGTTCGACCACTCTTGCTGCTTCTGGCCAGTATGACGCGCAGCAGCAGATAGGGAGATTGATGTATGAGAAGGGCTTCATCACGGCTCTCACGGCGGCTATCGCGGAGATCGATCTCAATTTTCCCAATGCCAAACGCGTTGTGAAATACATTTTGGGCCCTCTGAAGCAGCTCATGCGGCACGGCGTGTCCATCAGCTCTTCGCCGTCCGCCAGCGATTCTGCTGGTGCTGGCACAAGTGCGAACGACGAGATCTCTTCTGCCACATCTGTGTCTGAAGACGATGACGAGGACCGTGAGCAGACCCCTGATCTCTTCAGAGGCTCGTCTCTTGGAATGTTTGAGTCAGGAGGTGCGGAAGATGATGACTCGGACGAAGACGATGAAGAGGACGACGAGATGTACGACGATGGCTATGATGAGGAGATGGAATACGAAGGCGAGGTCGTGCCTGAGCATGGTGATGTTGTCAGCGACGAGGAAGATGAGCTGGATGAGATGGGTGGTGTTGAGGCTGGGCGTGACGACGTCGAAATGGAGCTCGATATCATGATGGGCGAGCCTATTCCCGAAGACTCTGAAGATTCCGACCTGAGCGATGAAGATGATTCTGAGGACGACTCCGACGAAGAGGGCCCTTACGCTGACCAGATGGAGGAAGTCACCGGCGACGATGAAAACGCCAGCCTTGATGACCATGATGATGATGACGACGATGTTGACGAAGGCGACTGGGAAGAAGACGGTGTTGACTTCGAAGACCCCGAGGTCCAGGAAGACGAGGACGAGATTGAGGACGGCATGGACCGTGTCGCTCATGTTTTCGGTCTCCATCAATCGGAAGATCCTGACGAGAACATCGTTCGGATCAACATCGGGGGTGGAAACGGCAATGATGCGTTTTTCGAAGATGAATTGCCCCCTGAAGAGGACGACGAGGAGGAAGAAGACGTTGAATTTGCAGACGACGTCGTCTTTGAACCCGGAGCCGAAGACGAGGAAGATTACGACGAGGTCGATTCATATGGCTGGGCGTGGGATGCACCTCCGGCTCAGGCAATTCTGAGAGGCACGCCCCACACCCATAATCACCCCCACCATCATCACAATGGCCCCCCTCCTGCGTTTACCGAAATGCTTTCGAATCTGATCACCGATCCGCTGCGAGCACCTCAGGGATGGCGTACTCACCGCGCGGGCCTCGCTACTCGTGATGAAGATGGCGTCAACCCTTTGCTGCAACGAGACGGACATGCTAGCGGCGCTGCTTCGCACAACGCTGCTGACAGTCTCGCGCTGTTCAACAGTCGGTATGCCAGCCGTCGCAACATGTTTCCTCGTCAGGGAGAAAGCGTTCTACAGGAGCTTCTTGCATCAGCCGGCCATCCTGTCGGCGGCGCTATTAGCGTGAACATCGGACCTGGAGCAATGGCGCAGGCTTTCTCTGCTGTCCCCATGCCGCCCATATTCACAGGCGGGGCACGGAATGAAGCTCTCATCGATCTGGACCCCGATCGATCCTGGCGCGATCAAGCTAATTTCTCGCGTGGCTGGCCTGAGGTTGTTTCTGGGCGGGCAGGAGATCAGCGTGGCGCCGCAGCCACGGATGAGGCCGCTGCAGTTGATTTCCGTCCGACTCGGACTTGGAATCGCTGGCAGGAAGAAGCTCGCATGCTGTTTCCGGGCAAGTTCCAGGAGAAGGCGACTCGTGTTATCAACATGCTTCTTCGAGCTTTGGTCCCGCTGGCTATGGAGGCTCAAAGAATCCGCGACAAGGAACGCAAGGTCGCTGAAGAGAAAGCCGCGGAGGAGCAACGCAAGAAGGCTGAAGAAGAGCGTGTAAAACGAGAGGAGGGGGCAAAGCTTGCTCGCGAGATGCGGGAGGTTTGGGAGCGCGAGGATGCAGATGCCCGAGCACGAGAAGCAGAAGAGGAGCAGGGAATGTCGGACGTCATGTCTGCTGTCGAGCAGGCGCAGGATAATCAACCGCAAGCCTCACCACCAGACCGTATTTTTGCGACGATCCGTGGCCGACAGCTCGATATTACCGATCTCGGCATTGATCGCGAGTATTTGGACGCTTTGCCAGAAGACATGCGCGAAGAAGTCATCATGGCCCAGTTTGCCGAGCAGCGCTCTCAAGCGGTCGAGTCTGGCGCCGTGCCAACTGACTTCTCTCGGGAGTTCCTGGAGGCCTTACCGCAGGATATTCAACAAGAGCTGCTTCGTTCGGAAGAGATGGATCGTCGTCGCCGCGAACGCGAAAATGCTCGCCGCAGACAAGCTCAGGAGGGAGCTGCTGGTCATGCGCAGCCCGAGGAAATGAACAATGCGGATTTCATGGCCATGCTCGACCCCACACTTCGACAAGCTGTGCTCATGGACGCTGATGAGGCTGTGCTCGCTTCCCTGCCTGCAGACCTCCAGGCTGAAGCTCGTGCTCTTGGTGATCGTCGCCCTCATCGCATGGTCGAAGCACGTCGTCTCCTTAACGACAATGGCCCCCAGGAAGGTCACCCGGCAAACGAACATGCCTCTACGTCGAACAATGAAGGTCCGCGAGAGCCAGCGAGTAAGCAGCGTCGCCCTGTGGCGCAGTTGCTTGACAAAGCCGGCGTTGCCACACTTTTGCGCCTGATGTTTGTTTCGCTCAATCAGAAAGCGAAATCCAATCTGCACAGTGTGCTCTCGGATCTCTGCAAGAACACTCAGAACCGTGCCGAGGTTATCAGCTTGCTGCTCTCCATTCTGCAAGACAGCACCGTCGACGTCAACGGCGTTGAGCGCAATTTCCTGCAGCTCTCCAATCGCGCCAAGCAGTCGTCTACGGGCCCCAAGACCCCACAGCCCCTGAAGCGCAGCTTCACTGTTGGCCAGCAGCCAGGCCTTTCGCAGCACGGCACCGATCTGTCGCCGTTCAATATCGTGCAGCAGTGTCTCATCACGCTCAATGCGCTTGCCAACGACAACGGACGCATTCCTTCGTTCTTTTTGAGTGAGCATGAGACTATTGCTTTGCAGAAAGCCAAGACACCGAAGAAGGGCAAGTCTAGGGAGAACAAGGCGGCTAAATTTCCGCTCAATGCTCTGCTCACGCTGCTCGATCGAAAGCTCATTACGGAGAACACGGCAGTCATGGAAACTTTGGCTTCGCTGTTGAGTCATGTCACCCGTCCCCTGATGATTTTGTCGAAGAGGGCGAAAGAAGCGCAGGATGCTGAGGCTGCTGAGCCGGTGAGAGAAGGCGATGCTGCCGCTGCAGAAGGAACCGAGGCTGGCACGCGTGACTTGCCTATGTCGGAGGCTGGTGATGTTGAGGCGCAAGACACAAGTGCGAAGCCACAGCCGGGAGTTGATTCGGACTCTCGGAAGAAGTACCGCGGGCTGACACCGCCCGAAGTACCCGACGAAAATATCGGTCTGGTAGTCAATATCCTGGCTGCTCGTGAATGTCCCAGTAAGACCTTCAGCGATACGCTCGACATCATCAAGAACCTGTCGTCAATTCCTGGAACAAAACAGATCTTCGGCCGCGAGCTCATCTGCCAGGCGGAAGAGCTTGGCAACACCCTTCTCGTGGATCTCGAAGAACTGGCGAAGCAAATCAGCACTGCTGAGTCTGGCACAGAACTTCAGGGGATGGCCTTGGCCAGCTTTTCATCAGCCGGCTCCAAACAGCGCAAGCTCCTGCGCGTGCTGGTGGCGCTGGACCATCTGTTTGACCCGAAGCGGAGTCCGCTGTCTCAGACCACTTCCAGCTCGAGCCTCGACGACGAGAAGAAGCTGAGGGACGACATTCTGGCCACTTTGTATGTCAATCCCAGCTTCGAGAAAATGTGGGGCAGCCTCAGCACTTGTCTCACGGCAATTCGGCATCGTGGCAATATGGTCAACGTGGCCACCATTCTTCTGCCCCTCATCGAGTCTCTCATGGTGGTGTGTCGCAATGGCGACCCGAAAGAAGCTCCATCTCGAGCGGATGCCAGCGGAGGCTCCCCGTCGCCTGACTCACGGATGGAAGGCCTCTTCTTCAACTTCACGGAAGAACACCGCAAGATTCTCAACGAACTGATTCGCAACAACCCTCGACTGATGAATGGGAATCTGTCGATTCTGGCCCGCAACTCTAAGGTTCTCGAGTTTGACAACAAGCGGAACTACTTCAGCCGCAAGCTCCATGACCGTCGTGCCGAAAGCCGAGTCGCTCATCCGACGCTCCAACTCCATGTGCGTCGCGACCATGCCTTCCCAGATTCTTATAAGAGTCTCTTCTACCGATCAGGAGAGGAAATCAAGTATGGAAAGCTCAATATTCGGTTCCATGGCGAGGAGGGAGTTGACGCTGGTGGTGTGTCCCGTGAATGGTTTGCTACCATGGCTCGGCAGATGTTCAATCCCGACTGGGCGCTGTTCAACCCTGTCGCTTCTGACCGCACCACCTTCCATCCGAATGCGCTCAGCGAGATCAACGACAATCACTTGATCTACTTCAAGTTCATTGGACGCATCATTGGCAAGGCGCTTTATGAAGGCCGCGTCCTTGACTGCCACTTCAGTCGCGCCGTGTACCGCAGCATGCTCGGCAAATCAGTCTCGCTGAAAGATATGGAAACGCTCGACCTGGAATACTACAAATCGCTTGTGTGGATCCTGGAGAACGACATCACAGACGTCACGTTCGAGACGTTCTCGGTCGATGTGGACCGCTTCGGCGTCACCGAAACGGTCGACCTGATCCCCGACGGACGCAACATCCCAGTCACCGAAGCCAACAAGCAAGAGTATGTGCGTCTTGTTGTCGACCATCGCTTGATTAAGTCCGTGGAGAAGCAACTCAAGGAATTCCTCAGCGGTTTCCACGACATCATCCCGGCCGAACTGATCTCCATTTTCAACGAGCAGGAACTGGAACTGCTGATTTCGGGGCTGCCAGAAATCGAGATCGACGATTGGAAGAACAACACCGAGTATCACAATTACGTTCTCACCTCGCCCCAAATCCAGTGGTTTTGGCGTGCGGTTCGCAGCTTCGACAAGGAGGAGAAGGCCAAGTTGCTGCAGTTTGTGACAGGAACCAGCAAGGTGCCGCTGAACGGATTCAAGGAACTCGAGGGCATGAATGGCTTTGCCAAATTCAATATCCATCGTGACTACAGCAGCAAGGAAAAGCTGCCGAGCAGTCACACTTGCTTCAATCAACTCGACCTCCCTGAATACGACAGCTACGAGAATCTGCGCCATCAGCTCTACACGGCCATTACCGCCGGCAGTGAATACTTCGGCTTCGCATAGGCGATTTTCAAGTTTTGCGGAATGTGGTGTTTTGGGGGTGGATTTTGCTTTGTGCCTACGCGAGCCAAGGGTGCGCCCGATGGCTTTGATGCCCTGAGGTATGGCTTGCGCACCTATTTTTTGCTCTCTTCAAGCGTAGTACGTGCTTTGATCGCGGATCGTGCAGGTTCCGCCCAGAGCTGTTTGCGTGAGTCGAAAGTCTTGTTGTAGTTTTTAGTTTCAATGAATTCTCTCGTCTTCAAGAATGTTGTTTTTGGGAGGGTGTTTGTCAGTGACTCGGAATTTCATGGCGCGTGCATAGAAAGATTGATCATGCCTGTTGGATTTCCGACTTTGCAAATTCTTCGCATATCTCTCT
>Ga0314758_1000014_pt1 | contig 13364 bp, 6 predicted proteins | sample G5R1MT_49_FD_207777 | JGI IMG/M metagenome (GOLD analysis project Ga0314758, IMG submission 207777) | Metatranscriptome of switchgrass phyllosphere microbial communities from Michigan, USA - G5R4_MAIN_28AUG2017_LR1 (Metagenome... | ecosystem: Host-associated > Plants > Phyllosphere >... | reverse complement strand
TCAAATACTTTAACCCTTCTCCCTACCCACATGAAAAAAGTGACTCTGGCCGACCAACTGGCCCTCAGCAAGGAAATCGTTGCCAACCTGACCGAAGAGCAACTCCAGGAAATCGAAGGTGGTGTTGGTGCTGACGGCTCGTGCACTGGCGATGGCCAGTCGTGCATCGTCATCCGCACTTCTATTGAATCGACCGAAGCCGCTGACTAAGGCAGTCAGGCTTTCTGCGCCGGCCCACTTGGCCCAGGTGCTCCTGCCGCCCCCTAAGCCCTAACCTCTCAAGTGTTTGACTTGCAACCCTAGCAGCGCAGCAGGCAGGGGTAGGAGCAGCCGCCACCGCCGGCAGTAAAGCTGATTCAATGCTTAGAGAAGGCGCGTCGCCTGACGCGTCTTCTCTAAGCATATCAGTAAAAAAACAAACAGAAAAAACAAACAAAAAATAGTGTAAAAATACGGCCCGCTTTCAGCGTCTGAGTTATGAGCAACAGCATCGTTCCCTTCGATTTTTATGTATTGCGGCTGCCGGTGCTTCCCCTCAGTGACTTGGCGCGGCTGCATGCCGAGCAGCGGGAGCCGGCCGCGCTGGCAGCAGCGCTTCATGCGCTCTACCAGGCACCAGCCATGCAGGAGGCCATTTACCTGGCCAGCCCGGAACTGCACCAGGAACTGGGCAAGTGGCTGGCCAAGCCCCTAGACCCACAGGCCGGCGTGGACGAGCGCCTAATTCTGACGCTCTACAAATATGTGCTGCGCATGAGTAGCCGCAGCACCCCTTATGGGCAATTTGCCGGTTTCAGCACCGGCGTAATAGCTGCGCAGCCTACCCAGTTGCAACTGGAAGAGCCGGCGCGCCGCGCCCACAAGCACGCCCGCTTGGACATGAACTACGTGGCGGAGCTAAGTAAGCAGCTGGCCGCCGACCCAGTCCTAAAAACGCAGCTTAAGTTCTTCGTGAACACAAGCTTATATAAAACAAAAAATACGTATCGGTATTACGAATGCCGCGTGCGCAACAAGCGCCGGCACTACTACTTGGTGGCACTGCAGGCCTCGGCCTATATCGACCAGTTGGTGACGGCGGCCCAGCCCGGCGTGCCGTATGCGCACCTGCTCGGCTTGCTAACGCAGGCGGGCGTAGCCCTCGGGAAGGCCACCGTTTTTCTTGACCAGCTACTAGACTCGCAAATCCTGGTTTCGGAGCTTGAGCCTACGGTCACTGGCCCAGAATTTTACCATTGCCTGCTAGCTAAAGTAGCCGCGCTCTGCCCCCACCACCCTCAACTCGCGGCGCTGCGCGAAATTCAGGCGCTACTGACGCCCACCCACGCCCGCACGACTGCCTACCAGGCTGTTCAGGACATTTTAACGCGCTCGTTTCCGGCGGCGACCAGCAAAGACTTGATTCAGACTGATTTGCGCCTGAATATGGTGCATAATGTACTGAATAACAATACAGTAAAGCAGCTCAGCAAGGAATTGCAGGGCCTAGCGGCGCTCTACCAGGCCGGGCCACCTGCCGACCTGCAAGTCTTCATCCGCAATTTCACCGAGCGTTATGAGGCCCAGGAAATCCCGCTGCTCGAAGCGCTAGATGGCGAAGCGGGCGTGGGTTACGGGCCGGCGAGTGGCAGTAAAGCCAACCATACCCCCTTCATTGCCGATGTGCGCGTGTTGTCCAAGCCTACCGCCCCGCGGGTGGCCTGGACGGCTTATCGCCAGCTCGTTTTTCGAAAGTTTCAGGAGGGCCACCAGCTTGGGGCGGCCCCCGTGCGCCTAACCGAAGCCGACCTGGCGGCCCTAGCCCCTGCTCAGCCCGTGGCGCTACCGCCCACGTTTTTTGCGATGGGGAGTTTTCTGGCAGCCAACGCGGCCGCCCTGGATGCCGGCGAGTTCAAGTTTCACCTCATGACCTGCAATGGGCCGGGGGCCATGCCCGTGCTCGCGCGCTTTGCTCATGCCGACGCCGGGCTGGCCGACCAGCTCCGCGCCTGCGGACAGCACGAGCAACAGGCCCACGGCGAGGTGCTGCTGGCCGAAGTAGTGCACCTGCCTGAAGCACGGGTTGGCAACCTCTTGCAACGGCCCCAGCTGCGCCCCTACGAAATTCCCTTTTTGGGCAATGCTTCCGTGCCGTTGGACCAGCAAATTCCGGTAGCCGACCTGCTGGTGTCGGTGCAACAGGGGCGGGTAGTGTTGCGCTCGAAGCGCCTCAACAAGGAGGTGCTACCGCGGCTGACGAGCGCCCATAATTACCGCAACGGCCTCACTATCTATAAGTTTCTTTGCGACTTGCAGCAGCAGCAAACCCCGTTCAGCATTTTCTGGGACTGGGGCCAGCTAGCGGCTCAGGCGTACCTGCCGCGCGTGGAGTACAAGCGCATCATCGTGAGCCGGGCGCAGTGGCGGCTGCCGGCGGCAACCTACCAGGAGGTAGCCGCCCTGCGCACGCCCGCGGAGCAGGCCGCCTTCTTGCAGCGCTACCGCCTGCCCCGGCAGGTGCTGTTGACCGAGGCCGATAACGAGCTACTGCTTGATTTTGACTGCCCCCTGGCCTTTGCCCTGCTAGCCCAACGGCTCAAAAAAGGCGTTGCCGTGCTGTACGAGTTTGTGCACGATGCGGCCTCACAGCTGCTTCAGGACGACCAGCAACGCGGTTATCTGCACGAGGTCATTATTCCATTTGCCTATTCCGCGCCGGCCGCGCCGGCCGCGGTGCCCCGCGCCGTACCGGTGCCAAGCGCCGTGCAACGCTCCTTCGCGCCCGGCAGCGAGTGGACCTACCTCAAGGTGTACTGCGGGACCAAATGGGGCGATAAAATACTGACGGACTACCTTTTGCCCTGCCTTGAAAAGCTGCAAGCGCAGGACTTGCTGCACAAGTGGTTTTTCATTCGCTATGCCGACCCTAAAAACCACCTGCGACTGCGCTTTCTGCACGCTCCCAACCCGGCCCACGTGGCCGCCATCATGGCGGGGGTGCACCAGGCCCTAGCCGGCCTCCAGCAGGAGCGCATTGTACAAACCATTCAGTACGATACCTACCACCGCGAAATTGAGCGGTACGGGGCGGCCACTATGGAACTGAGCGAAACCGTGTTTTACCACGATAGCCAGGCGGTGCTCCATTTCCTGAACCTGCTAGAAGGAGACGAGGGGGAACGCTACCGCTGGCTATTCGCCATTCGGGGCGCCGATGAACTCCTGACAGCCTTTGGTTTATCGCTTGCCGAAAAAACAGCACTGACCGAGCAGCTGCACCAGGCGTTCTTCCAGGAGTTTAATGGGGATGCCAGCCTCGTGCGGCAACTCAACGACAAGTACCGCGCCGTGAGCCGCGAGCTGACCGGCTTCCTGGACCCGGCCAACGACACCCCCTACATCGAGGAGGCCGTGGCGGTATTCGCGGCCCGGGCGGCCGCCCTGCGCGGGGCCTACGCCGACTGGGTGGCCTTGGCTGGGCCTACTGCCACAGCGATTCAGGTGCGCCGGCTGCTGCCGAGCTACCTGCACATGTTTCTAAACCGGATTTTCCTGGCTAGCCAGCGCCTGCACGAGTTGGTAGTGTACCACCACTTGGCCAAGCACTACAAATCGGTAGCAGCCCGGCAAAAGCACCTTTCTCCCGCTGAGCTCTAACTCGTATTCGGCCTCTTACCATGGAAAATCGCCCCGTTTACTCCGCCGACATTGCCGAGATTATCGGCACGCCTCCCCGCTGGATTATGCGGTCTGGGGGGGGGCTGCTACTCTTGCTGCTGCTGGCGTTTGCGGGGCTGGCCGCCAGGGTTAGCATTCCCGAGCAAAACTCCCTGCCCGTGCGTGTGAGCGGGCTTACCCAGCCCCACTACTTACTGCAGCGCCCGGGCGGGGCGCAGCTCTTGGTGGCCGCTGGCCAGCGCGTGCAGCTGGGCCAGCCCCTGGGCTCAGCCGCCGACGAGCGAGCCCCTTTTGCCGGCACTGTTTTTTACGCTGCCCCTACCGGCGTGGTCCGCAGTGTTGGTGATACGCTGGGGCTGGTAGTGCCCCTGATTAATACGTACCGCTTTAGCGGCCAGCTGGTTGTGGAGCAGCTGCCTGAGCTGCACGCGCACGCCGAAGCGCTGCAAGTGCAGGTGCCCTTGCCGGGCCAGGCCGACGGCCAGTTGCTGCTGCGCGGCCGCCTGAGCTACCTCGACCCCGTGGTGCGCGGGGGCACGGTACGCTACAACGGGCAGCTCGACAGCTCGTCGAGCGCGGCCGTGGCCCAGCACTTCGCGGCCATTACCTCTCTGGAAGGAACGCTGCTGCTACGTCAGCGCCCCCAGCCCATTTTGCAGCGGCTGCTGCACTACTAAAGCGGCCTGCCTGCTTTGCCAAAACGTGAGACGCATTTGCATTGCAATCACCAATGAAACATCCCGTCACCACATGAAAACTTTACTCATCCCCCGCGGCATCTGGTATGCCACGCTGCTGGTGCTGCTGGCCTGGGCAAGCGGCGCGACGGCGCAAACTATCACGGGCCGTGTGCTCGACCAGCAAAAGCAAGAGGCTTTGTCCTTTGCCAACGTGGTGCTTCGCGGGGCCACCGGGGACGTGAAGCAAGCCGTGCTGACCGATGAGCAGGGCACCTTTACCTTCAAGGGCGTGGCGCCCGGCGCCTACCAGCTTCAGGTACTGCAGCTTGGCTTTACTACCCTCACCCAAGCGGTGCAGGTAGCAGCCGGGGTGCCCCTGCAACTGGGCTCGCTCGCCCTGGTGACCAGCGCGCAAAGCTTGGATGAAGTAGTGGTGACGGGGCGCAAGCCGCTCATCGAGCAAAAGACTGACCGCGTGAGTATGAACGTGAATGGGAGCCTGCTGGCGGCCGGCAACGACGCGTACAGCATTCTGGCCATGGCGCCCTCTGTGCAACTCGTGGACGGGCAGCTCAGCTTTCGGGGTAAGGGCAACGTATTGATTTTGCTCGACGGCAAGCGCCTGCCCAGCGGCACCAACCTCGAAACGGTGCTGGCCAGCATCCCGGGCAGTCAAATCGACCATATCGAGCTCATCAGCAACCCATCGGCCAAGTACGACGCCGATGCGTCGGGGGGCGTTATTGAAATCTACACCAAGCGCAGCCAGTCGCTGGGCTGGACGGCCAACCTAAGCACCGACGTGCGCCAGGGGCACCGTTCGGGCGCCGGCCTTAGCGGGGGCCTGCGCCTGAGCACCCCCAAGTTCGACCTGGCCTTGAGCGGCAGCTTAGCGCGGCGCGCGGGCTTTGAGCGCAAAATCGCGCACCGCACCCTCTACGAAGGTCGCACGCCGGTGGCTAGCCTGAACCAGAGCGGCGATATCGAGAAAGTAACGCGGGACGGCAGTTTTACCGGCAGCCTCAACTACCATCCCGACGCCAAAACAACGGTGGGGGTGGGGCTCGATGTGCTCACGGGCAACCTGCGCGGCGCGGGCTCGGCACAGGCCGACCTTGTGCAGAGTAACGGGCTGACTACCAACCAGATTTTGCAGAAAGTGCTGCTGCGCGACGCCTTCACCAACTACACGCTCTTTTACCGGCGCACCCTCGACAGCCTCGGCTCTACCCTGCTGCTCAACGGTAACTACTCCACCTATACCAACCGGCAGGAGCAGGCCTTCGACCAGTACGTGCAGGGCCCCCAAGACTCGGCCAGCGTGCCGAGCTACTTCCGCAATGCCATTCCGGCCACCTACGCCATCTACACCGGGGCGGCCGACTACACCAAGGTCTGGAGCCCGGCCACTCGCCTGGAGACGGGGCTCAAGTATACCGACACGCACAACGAGAGCCGCCAAAATGCCGAAATCCTGACCAACGATACCTGGGTGGCGCAGCCCCTCACGCCCTTCTCGCAGCTGGGCTACCGCGAGCGGGTGGGCGCGGGCTACGCCAGCCTCAGCCACACCCGGGGCCCGCTGACACTGCAAGCCGGCCTGCGGGCCGAAGGCACGCACTACCAGGTGGTGAGCGGCATCGATTCGAGCTACTTCAACCTCTTCCCCAACGCCCGAGTTGACTACAAAGTCTCGGACAACTACACCACTTCGCTGGCCTACGCCAAAAACATCCGCCGCCCCGCCTACGAAAGTCTCATTCCCTACGAGCGCTTCGTGGATACCTACACCACCATCCGGGGAAACGCGGCCCTGCGGCCCGAATACCTGCACAGCTTTTCGTGGAACAACCTCTACAAGGGCTACGGCCTGCAACTGGCCTACACTCAGGCGGTGGGCGCCATCTCGACGGTGTACCTCTACAATGAGCCCACCCTACGCTTTATAAAGACCTTCGCCAACCTGCCCCGCCGCCACTTAGCCACCGCCACGTTTACCGTGCCGCTGGCCCCGGCCACGTGGTGGACAATGAACAACAGCCTGGATATTAACTATCAGCAGCTGAGCTTTCCAGACCCGCTCTCCCCCGCCGCTACGTACACCAAGCGCCGTACCAGCGTTAGCCTGAGCACCGACAATACCTTTAGCTGGGGGAACGGCTGGTCGACGCGCGTGTACGGCCTCTACAATTCGCCCTCCTTCAGCGGCTGGGTCGACTACGATGCCTACTCCTACGTGTCGGTGGGCGTGCGCAAGACCTTCTGGGAAAAGCGGGCTTCGCTGAATCTGCAAGTGGTGGATTTATTCTACCAGCTCAACTTCCGGATTTCGTCCAGCATTCCGCCCGTGGTGATGGACAACATTACCCGCAACGACACGCGCCAGGTGCGCCTGGCCTTCACCTACACCTTCGGCAAGGCCGACCTGAAGGGCCGCCACCTCGACCCCAAGGGCAACGCTGACGAAGTAAATCGCCTGGGTAAATAAACCGCTGCTAGCCAATACTATGGAAACCATGTTTTTACCTGCTACGGCGCCGGCGGCCCCAGCCGCTCCTGCCGTCGAGCTAGCCGAGCTGCTGCGCGCCGTGGCCGAACGGCTCAGCGGTGGCACCCCGTGCGCGCTGCCAAATTTTGGGGTGGCCCTGGGCCAGGGCGGGCTGCTGCTCTTCAACTGCCACTACGCCGCCTACTCCGGCCAGCCGCAGTACTACGACCTGGCCCTCCAGCAATTGGAGCAGATGCTGAGCCGGTTGCAGCCGCAGGCGTACCGCTCGAACAACGGCTCCAAGTACTACCAGGAGCTGGCCGAGCTGGGGGGCCTGCTGGACTATCTAGTGCGCCACGGCCACCTGGACTGGGATGTGGAGCCCCTGCTCTGCCAGTTCGACGCGCTGCTGGAGCCGCGCCTGGCCCTCTACCTGGCCGCCGGCAACCTCGAAATTATGAACGGCGCGCTCAGCGTAGGGCAGTACTTTCTGCGCCGCCTGCCGCACTCGGTCACCGCCCGCCGCACCATGACGGCCCTGCTAGATGCCCTGCAAGCCACCCAGGAAGGGAGCGAGGCCACGGGCTACTACTGGACCTGCCACCGCATCGTAGAGCCGCGCGTGTACACGGGGCTTTCGCACGGCAGTGCCATGATTATCAGCTTTGTGGCCAGCGTGTACGAGGCGGGCTTCGCGGTGGAGAAATGTGCCCGGCTGCTCCACTACGCCTCGCGCTTCGTGCTGCGCACCCGGCTGGACCCTACCCGCTTTCACTCCAGCATTCCGCTCTGGCGCGGCCGCGAGGAGCCTACTACCAACCTCTGCCTGCTCTACGGCGATGCGAGCACGGCGTGCGCGCTGGTGCGCGCCGCCCGGCTGCTGGGCAATGCCCCCGACCTGGCCGACGCCACGCACATCGCCACCCTCACCACGCGCCCGGAGGCCGGGCACGCGCCGTTTCCGAACGAGGCCTCGGTGTGGTACGGTGTGGGCGGGGCGTACCTCGTGTACGATTACCTGCACCGCCAAACCGGCGCCCCGGCCTTTGCCACCGCCGCGGCGCGCTGGGCGGCGCGCCTGCCGGCCCAGGCCGTGTTTGAGAACGAATACCTGAATTTTAGCTCTAACTACCACCAGGTTAGCCACCATGCTAACGCGCAGCTCAACTTCAACTTTGGGCTGGCGGGGGTGGGCCTGACGCTGATTCAGGCCCTCTCGCAGGGACGCCACCTGCTGGACGAATTCACCTGGCTTGCATAATTCTTTTCCCTTTCGGCCATGACTGCTCTTACGTTTCCCCATTACCGGCAGCACGACGTCATGGACTGCGGGCCGACCTGCTTGCAGATTATCAGCAAGTTCTATGGCAAGCTCTTCAATATTGAAAAAATCCGCCTCTTCAGCCAGATTGGCAAGACCGGCGTCTCGCTGCTAGGCATCAGCAAGGCGGCCGAAACGCTGGGCATCCAGGCGGTGGGCGGCAACATGACGTTTGACAAGCTCGCCGAGCAGGCCGTGCTGCCCTGCATCGTGCACTGGCGCAAAAACCACTTTGTGGTGGTGTATAAAATTCGCCGCAACAAAGTGTACGTCTCCGACCCGGCCAGCGGCCTGCACACCTACACCCGCGAGGAGTTTCTGCGCAACTGGGCCTACACTACCATTCACAATAAGGCGGCGGGCATCGTGATGCTACTCAACCCGACGCCCGCTTTTTACCAGGCCGAGGATGATGTGGCAGTGGAGCACAGCGGCATTGGGCTGCTGCTGGGCCACATCTGGCAGTATAAAGCGCTGCTGCGGCAGCTGCTGGCGGGCCTTGTGGCCGGGGCCCTCATTCAACTGGTGCTCCCCTTCCTGACGAAGGGGCTGGTGGATATAGGCATCCGGGGGCATGACCTCAACTTCGTGTATGTCATCCTCGTGGGCCAACTGCTCATCACGCTGGGCCAAACGTCGGTTGAGTTGATTCGGGGCTGGATTCTGCTGCACGTGACGGCTCGCGTGAACGTGGCCGTGCTCTCCGACTTTCTGCACAAACTGCTGCGCCTGCCGCTGGCCTTCTTCGACACCAAGCTTACCAGCGATATTCTGCAGCGCATTGAGGACCACCGGCGCGTAGAGGCCCTGCTCACCGGCAGCTCACTCAATACGCTGTTCTCGATGATTACCTTCAGCGTGTTTGGCTGCATCCTCTACGCCTACAACCCCAACATCTGCTGGGTTTTTATGGGGGGCAGCGCCCTATACTTCGGCTGGATTTACTTGTTTTTGGCTCGGCGCAAGCAGCTGGACTTTAAGCGCTTCGAGATATCGGCTCAGAACCGCGCCAAAACCCTGCAACTCATCAACGGCATTTATGAGATAAAAATAAACGACTGCGGCACCCAAAAAATCTGGGAGTGGGAAGGCATCCAGGCCCGGCTGTTTCGCTTCAACGTGCAGTCGCTCGCTTTAAGCCAGTACCAGCAGGTGGGTTCCACGTTCATCAACCAAGCCAAAAACATCTTCATCCTGTTTCTGGCCACGCGCTTAGTGATGAACCAGCACATGAGTTTGGGCGACATGATGGCCATTCAGTTCATCGTGGGGCAGATGAACAGCCCTATTGCGCAGCTCGCGGCCTTTTTGCAAACCTACCAGGATGCCAAAATCAGCATGGAGCGCCTGGGCCAAGTGCAGGCCCTGGAGGAAGAGGAAGACCCCCGCAAAGCCTACCGCCGCGAGCTGCCCCCCGGCCGCAGCCTAACGCTGCGCAACGTCTCGTTCGTCTATCCTGGCGCTGGCAACAAGCCCACGCTCAAGGACCTGAGCTTCGTGGTGCCCGAGGGCAAAACCACGGCCATTGTGGGGGCCAGCGGCTCGGGCAAAACGACGCTGCTCAAGCTATTGCTGCGCATCTGCCTGCCCTCGGCCGGCCAGGTGTTCGTGAGCGACATCGACGTGGACCGCATCAGCCCGCAGCATTGGCGCCAGCACTGCGGCATTGTGATGCAGGACGGATTCATCTTTTCCGATACCATCGGCAACAACATTGCCCTGCATGCCGAGCACCGCAGCCCGGGCGCCATTGAGCGGGCCCTACACGTGGCTAACCTCGACGAGTATGTGCACAGCCTCCCGCTGGGCCTGCACACCAAGATTGGCGAAGACGGCAAGGGCCTCAGCGGAGGACAGCGCCAGCGCGTGCTCATCGCCCGCATGGTGTACAAAAACCCTGACTACATCTTCCTCGACGAGGCCACCAGCGCCCTCGATGCCCACAATGAGCGCGTGATTATGGAGCGTTTGCACGAGTTCTTTCAGGGCAAGACAGTACTCATCGTGGCCCACCGCCTCAGCACGGTTAAGAACGCCGACAACATCATCGTGCTCAACCAGGGCGAAGTGACCGAGCAGGGTAGCCACGACGAGTTGGTGCGCCAGCGAGGCTACTACTACACGCTGATAAAAAACCAGTTAGAGCTCGGTAATTAAGTTGAATTTTTCTCCCTCTTCCCCTCCCAGCTACCATGACTACTACGCTCCAAGCCTTTGCCGACAAGCTGACCGCTCTTCAGCAGCAGGCCCCGCTGCTCACCGACGGTCCTAGGACGTACAATGGGCAGGCCCTATTTGCCGCCCTGCTCAACAACGAGCTGCGAGCCCAGGTGGGCGACGCCCACCGCCAGTCGGACTACGTGATAGCGGAATACTTTAAAGCGGTGATGCTGTGCCGCGAAAACAACTTGGCGGCGGCCCTGACCCAGTTGCAGCGTACCGATGCGCTAGCGCCAACGCTGCCAGCTGGCACCGAAGACTTTGCGCAGCTTTTTAAGCTCTCGGCCTGGGGCAACTACTACTACAAAACCCGCGAAGCGGACCGAGCCATTGCCTTGCTGTGCGAGGGGCTGGTGCTGAGCGCCAGCCTTGAGCGCCGAGGCTTTGGCGCTTTCATTTATCGCCGCATCGAGCAATTGCAAAATATTGGCAATATCCTCTTTAAGGTGCAGCGCGACGACGAGGCCCACGAGCTATTGCGCAACGTGCTCACCTTCATGCACACCGGCCACGCCAAAGGCCTGTTCATAGACGACTGGGAGGCAGCTACTCTTACCCACACGCGTATTTTGCAGGAGGGCGCCCTGCACGCCGTGCTACGCCAGATAGCCCACCAGAACACGCTCTATCAGGAACACCCGCAGTACAACCACGATTTTTACTACCGCTTCTTCTTCCAGAATTTCGCGCGCGAACTGGAAACCGATACCTATAACCGGGTAATTTTATACAACTGGGCGTATGTAAAAAACTCGTATCTAGAGCAGGGGCCGGCCGCGTTCCTAGAAAACACGCTGGCTTTTTTAGCTGATGATGCCGTTGCAGTTAATTATAACAATTTGAAAGTCAATTTGCTGAGCCAAGTTATTTGGTGCAGCCGCCAGCAGGCCCCTGCGGAGGTGCACCAACCCATTATCGGGGCTATTCGCAGCTTTGCCCGCCAGCACATCACCGACCCGGAGGGCCGGGCGTTGCAACTAGCTGCCTAGCCACTCCCGGGCCCTGCCGCTAAGTACGTTGCAAGGAGTAGCTTTAAGCCACTTAGCTAGTACTCCGGCATGAAAAACCTCTATCATTTTCACCCCCAGGTAGTCCTCCGTACTCCGGCCCGCCCGTTTGTTCCAGGCTTCAACGCCGACACGGTAGCGGCCGCCCTGGCCGACCCCGAATTTATGGAGGCCATCTACCTGGCCTCGCCTACCCTGCACGCGGAGTGCAGCCGGTGGCAGCGGGGCGAGCTGGGGGACCCCCGTAAGGTGGAGCGGCTGCACCGCGCCCTGGTGCGCTACTACACGCGTTTCATGAGTCGCTGCACCCCCTTTGGGTTGTTTGCGGGCTGCTCGGTACTGGCTTGGGGCCCTGCCAGCCAACTCGAGGTGCGGCCGGGCCACCACGCGCGCCACACGCGCCTCGACATGCACTACCTCTGCGCGCTGGCCCAGCACCTGGCCAGCCATCCGGACGTGCAGCCCGGCCTACGCTACTGGCCTAATACCAGCCTCTACCACCTGGGCTCAGCCATTCGCTACATTGAGCGCCAGTACGGCCCCGACGGCAGCTGCACTCACCAAATTAGTGCCATCGACGCTGCTGACGAAGTGCTGCACGTGCTGGCCCTGGCACAATCGGGCCCCACCCTGACCGAGCTAGCTACTGCCTTGCACGCAGCCAATCCGGGCGCGGACGCCAGCGAGATAACTGATTTTCTGGCCGCGCTTCACGGCGCCCAGGTACTGGTGAGTGAGCTGGAGCCCACTGTCACGGGCGACGAGTTCTTTCGGCACCTGCTGCTGGTGCTGCGGCGCTTGGCGGCGGCCGCCCCCACCTCAGGCCTGCCGGCAATAGTGGGCACGCTAACCCGCGTGCAGGCGGCCCTTGCTCAGCTCGATGCGCCGGGAGTGAACCCCGTGACGGCATATGCGCACATCGAAAACCTACTTGCCCCGCTAGGCATAGCAGTGGAAGCGGGTAAGCTATTCCAGACTGACGCCCAGCACAGCTTGGCGGCGGCAACTGGCCCCGCCGTTCTCGACGCGGCGTTGCAGGCGCCGCTGCTGGAGGCCCTAGCCGTGCTCCACCGGCTGGCCCCTCCCCCCGGGAAGAATCGGCTAGCCGACTTTACCCAGCGCTTTCAGGCGCGCTACGAAGAGCGCGAGGTGCCGCTGCTGGAAGCGTTGGACACCGAAAGTGGCGTGCCCTACGCTGCCTACGGTCAAAATCGCTATTCGGCGCTGATACACGACCTACTGCTGCCCACCGCGGGCGGTGCCGGAGAAAAGGCCCCTCTAAATGCGGCTCAGCAGTTTTTGCGCCAGCAGGTGCGCGAAGCCGAACGCACTGGGCAGTATAGCCTGGTCCTGACCGAGGCCGCCCTGCGTGCCTACGGTCTGGAGCCCGCCCCCGCCCCCCTCCCCCCCTCAATAGGCGTGTTGTTTCGCCTGCTTGCGGAGGGGCAGGTGCTGCTGGAAGGAGCTGGTGGCTCCAGCGCCGTCAACTTGCTGGGGCGCTTTGCCCACGCCGTGCCCGGTATTGAGGCCTTGCTAGCCGACATCACTACCCATGAGCAGGCCTGCAACCCAGGCGTGCACCTGGCCGAAATCAGCCACTTGCCCGCCAGCCGGGTAGGCAACCTGCTTCAACGGCCGCACTGCCGGGAATTTGAGATTCCTTACCTGGCCCAGTCTACCCGGCCAGCGGCCCAGCAACTGCCCGTCCAGGCCCTGACGCTGGCCGTGCGCGGAGGACAGTTGATGCTGCGCGACCTTCGCACGGGGCAGCGTGTAGTGCCCCGGCTTAGCACCGCCCACAATTTTGACGGCGATATGCTGCCGGTATACCAATTGCTGTGCGACCTGCAAACCCAGGGCTTGCAGGCCCATCTAGGCATTGACTGGAAGGCCATTGTGCCGGATGCCCGCTTTACGCCCCGCCTCACCTGTGGGCCGGTAGTGCTGGCGGCCGCCACCTGGTACCTGGTTGCTACCGACTGGCAGGCCCT
>Ga0314758_1000004_pt1 | contig 18751 bp, 1 predicted proteins | sample G5R1MT_49_FD_207777 | JGI IMG/M metagenome (GOLD analysis project Ga0314758, IMG submission 207777) | Metatranscriptome of switchgrass phyllosphere microbial communities from Michigan, USA - G5R4_MAIN_28AUG2017_LR1 (Metagenome... | ecosystem: Host-associated > Plants > Phyllosphere >... | reverse complement strand
GCGCCCGAGATCGAGAATGACCTTCCCAGCCTGCCCTCGAGCAAGCCGTCTAGTCGGTCTTCCAGCGTGCATGAGAGCGATGAGTATCACACAGCTGCTGAAGAGGTCGACTATTCCGAACCGAGCCGCAGTCTCGTCATTGACACCAGTGCCCCAGATCCTTCACACGACGACGGGGACTATCTGGACTCGCAGCAAACGACCCCCAAAGCGCTCGAGTTCTCTGATGCCTCGACCGCATTCCCGCTCCCCGACCGCCCGGGCCGCCAGGAACCCCAGTTCTACACGTGGGAGGATTTCGCCCGCGACGAACGCCTCCACGATCAACAACAAGCGCAACCGCACTCCGAGTCGACCGAATTCCCCACTGCTGAACCTGCCGTCCACTCCTTGGACGACCTCGAATTGCCAGACGTGTCGTCCGACGCGGCGACGCGATCGCGCGATGGCGCCCCGACAAGTGGATCCAACGCACTGGCCCGCAGCCGGTCTGAGTCCGCGCTTCACCGCCAGAAACAACAACACCAGCCACGAGGCACTGGCTTAAAGAGTCTGGCTGCGGCGGCCATGCTCGGTACTGCTGCCGTCTATGCCGGCCAGCAAATCACGCAGCATCATCGCCAATCCAGCACGTCCGAGTCTGAGGTGCAACACCACTTGCCCTCGCACGCGCAATCGACTGCAGGCCACGTCGGTTCGGTGCCATTCTTTCAGCCTTTGGACCCCCGAGATATGACGCAGGAGAGTCTTGTGGGACATTCTGATTCGTCATTTGCGCAGTTTGCGCAGAATTCGGGAGACGAGCCGTTGCAAGGTCTGGAGAAAGTTGACGAGGTGAACCCATTGGACAATGAAGCTACTGTTGATGCGGCCCGCGAGCTGCCGCTCGGCCCGTCCCTCGACACTAAGAGTGCCGTGAGGCCTGTCGATGCTTCTCCCGCTCTGGATGTGGGTGTGGATGACACTGGAGCTGCGGATTTGGCGAACACTTCGACTTCGTCAAAGTCAAGGAAGAAGAAAAACAAGAAGAACCAGAAACTGCAGCAGGCTCGTGACGATGAGGCTGAGGTGGCGAAAGCTCAGGACGAACAGAGCCGGGATGCTGTGTCGCCTTCGACGGAGGTTGAGGTTGTTGCACCGAGTGAAGTAAAGGACTCCGTGGAGCCTGGTGCTCAACCGGAGCCTGTGGAACCTCAACCCTCGGAACTGGGACGTGAGGTCGAGACGACGATTATTGCACCGTCGAACGATGAGTCGTACCTGCCTTCGGCGGCTGCGCATACGCTTCCTCTCCCTGTTCATCACGATGCTGGCGGGCTACCGCCTGTCGACGCCCCCTCGCACCTTGCAACAGTCGGTGTTGCGGCTGGCGTCGCCGCTGCGGCTCCGGCCGAATTCGACCCGACTGACCCAGCACACGTCGACATCTCCAAAGAGTCGGAATCCTCAGAACCTGTGTTGTCTAGCAAGGAAGAACTCGTCCCTGCACCGCCCTCTGCTGAAGACGTGAATGCTCCTGCCGTCGCCAACGACGAGCCAAAATTGACCCGCAAACTGTCCAAGAAGGCGAAGCAGAAACAGAAAACTGCCGCTCGCAAAGCACATGATTCCGATGACCGCGATGTGGCTACCGAAGACTTGGGCGAGACGCCGCAAGCCGAGCGACCTGTTGAGGCTGACGTTACCGGTCCTGTCATCGACCAGCCCGCAGAGCGGAGTTCCGTTGAGCCTGCCGAACAACTGCAGACTGCTCCTTTCGACTCATCACGGGAGCTCCCCGAGACCGAGCCGACCCTCGACGTCCCCCACGCTCCTTTTGGCCTTTCAGACTTCAACTCTGTCGCACAATCGAGCTCCTCTGGCTGGCACAACGCCCAGGCTCACGCCTTTGACAATCTCATGACTTTGGTGGCCTCTGCGGACGCTCCTCGCGACGTTCCTGCAGATATCGCTCCTGAACAATCTCATGATCTGGCCCAAGAACTTCCGGGCACTGGGCCGGTTGCGGAGCCCGGCAATGAGGCGGTGCAGGCAGAGGCACAGGATGCCGGCTCGGGTTCTGCGTCGAAGAAAAAGAATAAGAAAAAGAAGAAGCAGGCTTCGGTGGCATTTGAGACTCCCGATGATGCGGACTCGAAGCGTGATTCGGCTATTGATGCTGCCCCTTTGCCGTCGAGTCAGGGTGATGCAGAACGGGATTCGAGTGGTTTGTCTGAGGATACTGCTAAGACAGAGCTGTTGGCTGAGTCCGAGAAGTCGGTTGCGGATGATGTCCGACCCGAAGATCTGAAGCCCGATGAAGCGACGCAGGAGAAGGAAGATGCTTTACCTTTAGAAACTGTGTCAAATTCTTTGCCAGAACCCGCTGATGATGTCAAAAGGGACGACTCTCCTCTGGAGGACCCGGCTATCGCTGCTTTCGCTGCTGCCGCTGGTACGGCGGCTGTGGTGGAGGCTTTGGCTGAACCTGCCTCGGCTGTCTCTAAGAAAAAGAGCAAGAAAGACAAGAAGAAGAAGGGCTCGGTTTCGGCTGCGGCCGAAGTCGCGGCGGAACAAGAACCCCCGGCAGAGCACAATTCCGAGCCAGCGCTTCAACAGGACTTCGCAAAGCTTGAGACCGCACCGCAAGAGACCATTTCGTCTGAACTTGATTCGGCTCCACGAGAAGAGCTTGCAGCTCTCCCTGGCGATGCCAAAACTGAGGGTCCTGCGGCCCTGTCGAAATCTGTGGCTGAGAATGAGCCCAGTCCTGTCTCAACCGCTGAGCAGCAGGAAGAGGTCACGGCGTCTGCTGATTCGGTGCAAGAAGCTCCCTCTGCGCTGCCTGTTGACGAGTCATCACCTGCTCCCGCGCAACAAGCCGAAGAATCTTTGCCTGCTTCCGAAGCGGTTCAGCCAGAAATTTTGAGTCCTGTTGCTGAAGAAACAGCGCTTACCTCTGAAGCTGCCAAGGAGGAAGGCCCGGATCCCGCTATATCTGAGCAGCAGTCCGTTGAACCTACAGATGACACTCCTGTGGCTTCTGGCAAGAAGTCTAAAAAGGACAAAAAGAAAAAGAAGAAGCAACAAAGTTTCGATGCCCAGGAGATCGAAGCTGTGCCCCCTGAGGTCGAGGCCGATGCGGCCAAAGCAGGGAAAGCGGGAACTCAGGCTGAGGCTGCCGTCGACTCAGAACAGCAAGCTGCAGGGCAAGCAAAGGAAGACGGCGTTCATGTCGCTCAGGAGAATATGCAGCACCCAGAGACATCTGGTCTTGACGCTGTGGTGACTAAGGACTCCGGTGAACAGACTGTGCCTTTGCCAGAACCGGACTCTCAGCTTGCGCCGACCACCCTGCAGTCCGATGAAGTGACCCCCGAGGCGGCCACTGAAGTCCCGGTGCAAGAGCCTGCCCAAAATGAGGATGCTCCTGAGGTTGCCAAAGAGGCGGAGAATCCTCCAACCTCGATTGAGACTACTGGTGAAGATGCGCCAGCGGCTGCGGCGAGCTCGAAGAAAGCAAAGAAAAAAAAGGGAAAGAAGTCGGTTTCAACGGCTGACGCTGTCGTGGAAACTTCCGAGCAGCCTGCTCTTGACCTCTCTACCGAAAATGCAGAGGCTTCGGCAGGGTTGCCTGACAAGTCGTCCGCAGAGACACCTGCTGAACCTCTTGTGAACTCCGAGGAACCCAGCACGTCCACCGGTCCAGACGCTGAAAACGGAGGTCAAAATGCGCTGCCCGAACAAGTGGTCTCCGAATTGATCGACAACGATGACCTGCCTAAGGAAAGATCTGATGAAACGTCGAATGATGCCAAACCAGAACCATCAAACGATACGGGAAGTGTGACTGCCGCAGCGGCCGTGACTGCTGCTGCCGTTGCTGCCGCCGCGACCGCGGTCGGAACCGCTGTAGCGAAAAAGGGCAAAAAGAAGAAGGGCAAGAAGTCCGTCTCGGACACTCCAGCTGCTCCGGAGACGGAAGACAATACGTCGGAGCAGGTGCTTGAAACTCTGCCCGAAAAGTCGGATGATGTGACCGCGACTGCTGAGTCTGTTCCTGAAACCCCGTCTGACAATCTCACTGGGCCTCGAGAAGTTGCTGAGACTGCGAGCGCTCCGCAGACTACTGCTCAAACCACACCGGAGGAGTCAACACAGCCACAAGCTGAGGCCTCGAAGGAGTCTCTTGCAGAGCAACCGACCGAAGAAACCGCCAAAGAGCCGACTGTCGAGCCTGTTGCAGATGAGGTCGCTGAGCGTGCCGTGGATCCGGATGTTGAAGCCCGCGACGCTGCATCGACTGAGCAGCAAGCAGAGCCCAGCGCCTCTGAAGTCGCAGAGTCAAACACTGAGCCGAGGACCACAGATGCTGACGTGCAGGCCAGTGCTCAAGAAGCCATCGACCCCGCCGTCGACGCGCCTGTTGGCACTATCGACGTCCCTTCTCCAGAGACCGCCAATCATCCAGAATCCAAGGGAAATTCAGAGCCAGTCACCGAACTAGCCCCGGCAGAACAGCCTGCGACACTGTCATCCGAAACACAGTCACAAGACGTCGAAGCCCCGGCCACTTCCTCAAAAAAGAAAAAGAAGGGCAAGAAGGGGAAAAAGCCTGATGCTGAGGTTCCAGTTAAAGAGGAAGCGGTTGTCGAAGCCAAGCCAGAAAGCGCACTTGAAGGAGCTGAAGCTAAGGCTGTGTCTGAAGAAGTGCCGATTGCTCAGCCTCAGGTCGACATTACAGCAGAGTCAGAAACCAGAGCTATTGACCAAGCTCAACCTGAGACTGTTGATCAGTCGAAGGATGCACAAGTCGATACTGCCACACAACCTACGACCGAGCCTGTTCAGGAGGAAGAGAAACCTGTGGATGCTTCCGATCAGAAGGAGCTTAGCAGTGAACCTCGAGAAATCCTCGAGGACATTGCGTCGAACAAGGAGACTGCTATTGATTCCGCGCTGCAACCTTCGAGCGACCCTGACCAGGCTCCGGAGCAAGTGCCAACCACGGCCAACCAGACTACTGCGGAACCCGACCAATCGCTCAACGACGTAACACAAGTCGACTCCACCGTCAAATCCTCTGCGTCCTCCAATAAGAAGAAGGGCAAGAAAAATAGGAAGTCTGCGGATCCGGAAGTTCCGGCCCTCGAAATATCCCGCGACAAGGAAGAGGCTGTCAAAGAAACCGTCGCGCCCGAAGCTACCCCATCTGATGTACCGCCTGTGGTCGAACTATCATCCGAAACTGCAGCTGTTGAGCCTGCGAGCTCTGACCTTCCGGCGGCAGACTCTCCCGCTTTTTTAGGTGAGGGCGTGGATGCAAGCGCCCCGGAACACCGGGTTGACTCGCAGCCTGCGCTTGAGGAAAATACTGCCACCGAGCCTGTTTCTGAGCCTGTCTCCGCTGATCCCGTGTCTGCTGCTCCTCAAGTATTAGTGATCAACGAATCTCCTGCGTCTGAGTCTGCAAAGGACGAACTTGCGGCCTCTGCTCCCACCGAGGGTCCTACTGAACTCGACGAAAGCAAGGCCGCTCCTGTAGGTCCAGCAGAGACTGCACCTGACCAGGCTCAGGCCGTCGAAGGCCCCTCCAACGAACCGACTATCGAGGCTCCGGAGGCTTCCCCGCTTGCAAAGAAGGGCAAGAAGAACAAGAAAAATAATAAGTCTGTCGCCGAGGTTCTGCCTGTTGTTGAGGGTGTTGCGGCTGGGGCTGTGGCCGCTGAGGTTCTCGATGATGCCGATTCGGCTGGGAAGCGTTTGGACGAACCTGCTGCAGAGCCTGTCTCTGAAGCTGCCGCTGAATCCGTGCAAAAATCTGTTGATGAGCCCGTCGCTCACTCTGTTTCGGAGCCTTCTACAGACCCTGTTGCGGAACCGGTTGTTGACACTCCTCTTGCACCTGTCAATCAACCTGCTGATGAGCCTGTTGTCGAAAAGGGTGCTGAGCCCATCACTGAGCCCAGCACCGATCGTGCCGCAGAGATCGCCAATGAGCACATCCCAGAGACCGCACCCGAACCGATTACTGAATCTGCTGCTGAACCCACACCCGAGGAGCCTGCTGCTGATACGAAAAAGGGGAAAAAGAAAAAGAAGAACAAGAAATCCGTGGCAGAAGAAGCGGCTCCCAGACTCGAAGAAGCTGCATTCAAAGGTGTGGCTAGTGAGGATGTCACGAATTCGGAATCTCTGGATAAGGATGCGAGCGGAGCAGCCGCCGAATCCACTGCGGAGACCCTTGCTGAACCTCCCACTGAGCCTGTCGCTGAGCAGCCCAGTTTCGAGCCCCTCACTGAACCTTCCGCCGTCGAGCCTGTTGCAGACTCAAGCATTGAAACTCCTGCTGAGCCCGTTTCTGTTTCCCCTGACGAGTCTGCTGATAAGCCTGCCGTCGAGTCAAATGCGGAATCCTCCGCTGAGCCCACCGCTGAGCCCACTGAAGAGCTCGCCGCAGAACCCGCTCCTGACACCAAGAAGGGGAAAAAGAAAAAGAAGAATAAGAAGTCTGCGGCAGATGCTCTCCCTGAAATTGAAGAGGCAGCACTTGCGAATTCGACCGTTGCTGAGCTGGATGCTGCGGAAAAGCCAGCTACTGACCCCTTCCCTGAGCTTGACGAGCCTTCGACTGATCCCTCTGTCGAGCTTAACAAGCCTTCCACTGAGCCTTCCACCGAAGCTGTCCTAGAGCCCACAGTTGCGCCCCTCACTGAACCCGCTGCTGCATCCGACAATCAACCTGCCGACGAGATTGTTCTCGAGTCAAGCGCCAAAGCTTCCGATGACCCCGCTATTGAGCCTCCTGTTGTCGAGCCCACTGCAGACTCTGCCCCTGACACAAGCAAAGGCAAGAAGAAAAACAAGAACAGGAAGTCTGCGGCGGAAGCCCCCCAGAACGTCGAGGACGCTGCACCTGAGGGTTCAGCCGCGGAGCCCATTTCTGATCCCGCTGTTCAGCCTGCCACTGAGCCTGCCCCCGAATTGTCGGCCGTCCCCGTCGCCGATCCTACCGAGCCTGCCACTGAACCGCCCGCCGAGATCTCTGAGTCTATGACTGAGCCTGCGACCGAAACCACTGCTTCCGAGCCCACTCCTGAACCCATTGCGGAGCTCGCTGCTCAGCCTGCTGTTGAGAAGACCATCGAGCTTGAGCAACCTGAGAAAGCTGATCATCCTGCCCCTGTTGTGCACGATCCCACGACTGAGGCCAACAATGAGCCTCTTGCTCAAGAAGAACGCGATCTACAGGAAGACCAAAAGGAGGACATATCTGCCTCCGCCGAAGAACAAGCTGCAGTAGAGTCGCCTGCACCGGCCGCGAAGAAAGACAAGAAGAAAAAGAAAGGCAAGAAGGCCGCAGCAGAAGCTTCTGAGCATATGGTCGATCAATCTGTGGCAGTGACCAACGAGACCCCTGCTGGAACACTGCCTCCTCAACAACTGCTAGAGACAGTTGAGACCCCTCCAGATGCGATTGTCGATGCTCCAGCGGAACCGCTACTTGTTCAAACTTCATCAGACGCGGCACAGCCTCCTGCAGAAGTCGAAGAGAACGCACCAAAAGCTGATATCCTACTTCTCACTGAGCCTTTGGCAGCCGATACAGCGATAGAGGTCCAGCAACCCCCAGACACTGGAGACGCACAACCCGAAGAGAATGTTCAGGATGTCACCGAAGAAGGCAATAAAGATCCGGCTGTACAACCTCCTGAAGAGGGCAAGGTTCTAGAAGCGACTTCCACTGCTGACAAGAAAAGCAAGAAGAAAAAGAAAGGCAAGAAGTCGGTTGCAGAACCAATTGCAATGGACGCTGAGGCGCCAGGCGGGGACCGCACGGTGCAGGAAGAGGTGCCTTCAGAGGAGGTGACCGAAGAAACTGTCCAACAATCAGCAGAGCAAGCAATTGTTGAGCAGCCTGCAGCGCAATCCCACGAGCAGCCCGCAGAGCAGCCCTCGGCGCAATCTAATTCGGAGCAGCCTGTAGAGCAGGCCGTTGACAAGTCCGTGGAGGCACCTGTTGTTGAGCAGCCTGCTGCACAGCGCGTGGAACAATCTATTGCTGAGCAGTCAGCAGCGCAGCCCGTGGAGGAATTCATTGTAGAGCAGCCTGCAGCGCAGCCCGCAGAGCGATCCATCGTCGAGCAGCCAGTGGAGGAGCCAGCCCAGGAGCCTTTACCTTCAGAGCCAGAGCCCGTCACGACGAAAAAGGGCAAAAAGGGAAAGAAAATCAAAAAGATTGTTGCGGAACCTGTTACTGTTGAGGCGGAGCCTCCAAGCCAAGAACGCACAGAGCCAGTCGAGACTCCGTCCGAACAGACACTCGAGGAACCGACTAAGCAGCCTGCCGAACCTCCCACTGGTGAAGAACCGGCCAAGACGAAAGAAATCGAAGCCACACAGCCTGCACAAGCTGCCGAGGAGCCCGCAATTCAATCCGAACAGCCAGCACAAAGTCCTCTGGAAAAGGTCGAGGAACACTCTCGAGATTCTTCAAACATTGCGGCAGCAATCATATCTCAATCCGATGGAGCGGCGTCTGAACCATTGCCTGAACAGCAGCCTGCGCCAGCTGCGGCAGGACCAGGTGAAGAAACGACAAAGTCTGGCCCTGAGGAAAAGCCCGAGCGACCCGCGGAACAACGGACAGAAGAGTCTCTCGACCAAGACACATTGCTGGATACTGCAGCAGTGCCTACTGCAAGCACGTCAAAAAAGGGCAAGAAGGCAAAGAAGGGCAAAAAGTCAACAACCGATGCTGTTCCGATCACTGAAATCGATGCTTCAGAACTGCCTTCCACCTCTGTCGACCCTGCAGAAGTGTCGCCTCCCCAGGCGTCCGACAAGCCATCGGAAGAGCCATCAGACAAGAACATCGACGAGTCAGCAAAAAACGAAGCTCCTGCGCCAAGCGAAGTGGAAACGCAGTCAGAGGAAAAGTCGACGCCAGAATCGACCGTGGAGCCACCCCAGAAAACAACCGTGGCAGCGTCTGATGATTCCGCCAAATTGCAACCAGCCGAGGAGCGAGCTGCTGGGGAAGCGGCACAAGATGCGGATAAATCTGTGGAAGAATCCGATCGCCCGCCCATTGACGAAGCTGAGTCTGTTCAACCTCCTCTTGACGAAACCGTCACAGATGCTCCGGAGTCAACATCAGCATCTTCAAAAAAGGGCAAGAAGAAAAACAAGAAGAACAAGAAATCAGATGCGGAAGCAGTGCCGGCGGCGGACGAATCCGTGAAGGCAGATGAAGCTCGCGACGAGGCCTCTCCAGGCTCTCATGAACCACCCCAGACAGTGGGAAAGTCAGACAATGTCGCCCAAGAGTCGCAGGTCTCTCAACTGGAAGCCGTGGTAGAAACCGATCAAACAGTCCCGACCGATGTGGAGCAGCAGTCAACTCCTGAAGCCAACCGTGACCCGGTGATCACTGCTGCCCTAGAAAGCATTAAATCGGCAGAAAAGGGCTCCGGCGACAGCAATATAGTTGTAGAAGTGCCCACCGAACAAGAAAATTCTGATACCCAAGCTGCGGTGAGCACGGTGCCAGACTTCGCTCCGACTGATGTCATACAGCTTTCGACCAAGGTAGGCGACGATCCGTCAAAGCCTTCGGGAGCAACTCCCGAGCCGTCGCATGAAGCGTCTCGTGATCTCGAATCATCTGGTGAGGTTATTCCCGCAGCAGATGAGGGTCCGAGTGAAGTGGCTTCTCCAGCAACCACACAGCCAGAACCCGCAGAGGAGCCGACTGGGAAAAAGGGCAAGAAAAGCAAGAAAAACAAGAAGGGCCAACTGCCAGTCTCTGAAGTTCCAGATGAAAGTTCGGATTCCAATGCGCAGCTGCCAACGACAGTGTCCACTTCGTCCCCAAATCAAGACGATCCACCCTCTGAACAGGCGGAGTCGAATCAACTTGCTGTTTCTGACGAGGCGGTAAAGGAAACCGCGGGCGAGCAAAACGTGAAAGCTGAAGATGAGCCTGTTGCAGAAGCTCCAGCTCAAGTGACAGAATCAGTCTCAGTGGAAAAGGACTCCCCACCCGAAACCGACAATGCCCCGGCTCCAATTTCCGAAGCTGCACAGACAGAGACTCCCAAAGGTACTCCAGATGAGAGCGCTTCAGCAAGCACTTCCAAAAAGGCAAAGAAAGGCAAAAAGGGAAAGAAAGACATATCAGCTGCGACAGATGCATCCCTTGAAGACGTCCAGCAGCCTGACGTGACTGCCGAGACTTCGCAAATTGTCGAAGATCAGACTCCCGTCTCAGAGCCGTCACCGGCTGATGCTAGCGTGCTCTTTCCGCAAGAAAATGTTGAGGAGAGCAGACAACCTGAACCTGAAGCAACCCAAGTTACTGAGCCTGTAGCTGATGTCAGTTCGACGCCTGAATCCAACGACAAGGAAGTTGTTCTCGAGGACGAGTCCCTTGCCATTTCGAAGAAGAGCAAAAAGAACAAGAAAGGCAAAAAGGCTAAGCAAGCGGTTTCTGAAAAACCAAGCGAACTGCTTGATCCAGACGCCAAGACCGCCGCCACCGAGGATGGCCTACAAGAACCCACTGCTCAAGATTTAAAGGAAGAAAAGGCGGACGCGTCCAACGTGGAACCAGGTGCTCCAGAGCCCGCTGCTTTGGCCGATGGCACAGCTACCCAGGAAGCTGCCTCGGCGAGTGAACAGGTGCAAACAGAAGCTCCGGCCCCCAGGGACCCTGAGAATGACCTTGGCATCGTTCCACTGATGGAATCACCTGCCGTCGAGAGTGTTGCCGCTCTTGGCCAAGACCAGATTGGCGAGATCAAGGCTCCGCAGGAACATGAGCGTGAGGCTAGCGACATAAACATTGCGGAGCCTGCAGCAATAGACAACGTCGTCCCGCTCACTGCCAAACCTGTTGTTGACGATGTGACCCAGTCAGATGCAAACAAACCTGACGACGCCACGATATCAGAAAAAATCAACTCTCAGACAGACGAAGCAAAAGGAGACGAGGAGGCTTCATCAGAGACGAAGAACGGCAAGAAGGGCAAGAAAGGAAAAAAGAACAAAAAGGGCGAGCAGTCTGTCCCAGAGACGCCCCTTGAAAGGTTGGAGCCTGAAATGCCGACCATTCCCACCGAGCCTGAAAATCTGAACATTGCAACGCCAACTGAGCTTCCGCCGTCAACCGAGGTCCAGCAAAACCTGGACACTCCCGAGTCTGCTCCCTTTGACCCGACCAGCGCAGACCAGGCCCAAAAATTGGTTAGCTCTGAACCAGTAGTCAGTTCTGCTGCAGAAAAGGCGGGCGACGAGCAAGTGGAGTCGAAACGCACAGAAGAGTCAGCTCAGCGCGGCGATGAAACGCTACCTTCTGGGGCAGATGAGGGCCGACCAGAGCGTTCAATCACTGCAAGAGCTCCACAAGAAGCAGTGGATATCATTTCAAACTTGGACGCCCCTTCTGCAGTATCGAACATTCCTGAGTCTGCTGCACAAGAGCCGAGTGGTACAGCTGACGCGTCTCCTTCAACACAGAAAGGCAAGAAGAATAAGAAGAATAAGAAAAACAAGATTGCCACTGCGGATGTTTTGCCGTCAGAGGAACTGTCTCAGACAGAAGACGCTGCGGATCCGATTGTGTCTTCAGAGATCGTCTCAGAGGAAGCTCCAGCTCCCATTGAAGGAAAGAGCATCGAGAATCAAGAAATGTCGCGAATTGAAGAACCACAACCGAGCCTATCACCTGCAGAACAAGCTAAGGCGCAGGAGCCTTCGGTGCAAGACATTCAGACACAAGATGCACCTATCCATGAACGATCAGTCCAAGAATTCCCAGCGGAAGAATTGACAGGCCAAGATGCTTTGGTGCGAGACAATTTACAAGCGCCCGCTTTGACAGGTTCCGAAGTGCTGGGAGCGATCGGTCAGGCAGTCAAAGGACAAGAAACTCAATCAACGGAACCTCAAGAACGCGGACCGCGAGAGATCAATCTCACAACAGACAACCTGCCAGTGGACCAGCTTTCTGCAGAAGAGTCGCTGAGCGTTGAACCTGAACCCAAGGATCTTCCACCAGGAGAGACAACGGCGACAGAGCTTCCCCAAGAAGACGCAAAGCCAGCGGCTAAAAGGGAAAAAAAGGACAAGAAAGCTAAGAAGAACAAGAAAAAGTCCAACCATGCCGAGGAGCTGGATGAGGCGTCCGTTGCTACTGGTGAGGAGGCGCACATGCCCGCTGTGGAGGCTAAAACCACCCCTGCTACCGAAGAGATAGCTGCAGCAGGATTGTCCGTACCCGCTGCTGAAGCTGCTCTTGAACCTGTCGCTGAAGAGAATCCCGCTCCACCTGCTGAAAGCGACAATACGCCTGCAGTAGTCCCCGAGGTCACCCGAGACGAGCCATCATCAAAGATTGATGGGGCAGCCCCTATTGTTGAGGATGCTGATGCCAAAGAGAATGCTGCTAACGCTGAGACTGAGAACGCAAATCCGGCTGCCGCAGCAGAATCTGCAAAAACAGAGCTGATGCCTGAGCACCTTCCTGAACCTCAAAATACCAATCCTCCGCAGGATGTCAGTGCTGCAGTAGTGGAACCGCCTGTAGAGGATGACAAGCAAGCTACCGCATCTTCGAAAAAGAAAAAAGGCAAGAAAGGCCGGGCTTCTGTTGCAGAGGCTTCGGTAGCTGAAGATGCGGTGCAATCGGTGCCTGCAGAGTCTGAAGGACAATCAGCAGAAGCCTCATCGTCGGCACAAACGAGCATCCTGAAGGAGGCCTCACAAAACATTCTGTCCGGGTCCGAGCCCGCTGTTGACCCGGTGACTTCAAACGAACAGCAGGGAAACGCAGAGTCTCTTGACAAAGCCAAGAATGATTCGAAGGACTTGTCTGAGCGAACCGTCGAACCTTCCGTCGAGACCCAAGATGATCGTGATGCTACGCTCGATGAGGCCGCCATCGACCCACTTGACGCCCAGCCTGCTCCTGCTTCACTTGATGAGTCAAGCGCTACTCAGACTGGCAAGAAGAAAAAGAAGAATAAAAAAAGCAAGAAGCAGTCTGCAGAAGAGGACTTGGACTCAACCGCGCTGGCGGATATTCCAGTATCGGAGACCCCAATTGAGAAGGAAAAAGAAACTCAACTCAATGACAAAACCATGCTTGATGCAGCAGTCGGAGCGGCAGGAGCAGCACTACTAGCAGACAAAATAGCGGAGTCCGAACCTTCTAATGGTTCAAGCCAGCAAAGTGTCGAAGAGCCAAGGGAATTGGCTTCAGAGGCGGCAGCCGCAGCTGATGATGGCGAAAAGACCAAGAAAGCACAACTTGATGCCGATCTTGCACCCACATCTTCGGAGCAGAACGTTCCATCCACTGCCATTCCAGCTTCAGAAGAGAACAAAGCACATCCCTCGCTGCCAAGTGATCCGATCTCCCAAACTCGAAATTTGACAGAATCTGCAGCCGTTGACTCTGCAAAGTTGCCTGTTGTTGAGCCGGAGCCTACGGCATCAGAACAACGACTGCTGGGCAGTGAGCGAACTGCCGAAGAGTCTCTCGACAGAGATGTAATGATGCAAGACGGCGACAATCTCGAGCCAAAGGGATCGTCTCAAGATTCCGCTGATGCAGAGATGCAGGACGCAGATCACTTCATCTTGCACGAATCAACTCCTGAGCAACACCAAATTCCCGCCGCGCCTCAACCTGAATTTGAAAAACTGTCGCTTAAAGGCGATTCTGAGATGCAAGTAGCTGGCACAAGCAAGGAGCCAATTGAGGGTGCAGCAAAAACCATCAATCGGGATATCGACGCCAATGTGACAGGAATCACTGCAGCGCCATCTACGGCAGACGTTGCGACCCCCGAATCTACAGCCAGCAGCAAAAAGAGCAAGAAAGACAAGAAAAAGGCGAAGAAAGAGCGAGAGGCAGCCTCGGAATCCCTTGAAGATGGCCGTGCGAGCAGAGAAGAGCCAGATGGCACTAGAGAACTCGCAGAAAATGAAAGCCCATCGGCCGCTAAAACTGTCGCTCCTACCGCCGTCGCCGCCACTGCTGTTGCCACTGCCGCCGCTGTCGCAGGTGCTGCCGTTTTTGCTTCTACAGACGACGCTGAAACTCCGACAGAAGAACAGGTTGAGTCGTCATCAAAGAAGTCAAAGAAGAGCAAGAAAAAGGGCAAAAGGGCCAACCAATCCGTATCAGCGGAGGCGGACAATGATGTGATGGATCAAGAGAGTTCCGAGTTGCCGACCAAAGACCGAAGCATTGAGGAAGACTCAGCAAAACCCGATTCCGCCGACAGTGGCAGCACAGAATACAACCTCATCTCATCATACGCATCTGAAAAGGAGAGCCCGGAAAATATCAGAGAGGCGGATGCGGAGGCACAGTCAAGCACAAGAGAGCAAGAACAAATTCCTGATGAGATCCAGCCATCGATGTCAAATGACAGTGAGGATCCTATTGGCAAAGAAGAGCTCGAATTTGTCCAAAGCTACGACCCTGTCGAAGAGCAAGCTGATGCCCCGCCGCCCGTGACAACTCGCGATGCTGCCGAGCTTCTTCAGGCAGATGATTACAAGCGCAATGCGCAGTTCTCTGAAGCAACTGGAGAGGACATCGTTCACGACAAGTCCCGAGACATCCACCCTGCTGAGGATGCACATGCTCTCACAGAACCTCAACAATTGCAAGCTTCCCACGATATTGATTTCGCTGCCACACTCGCAGCTGGACTGGCCGACTCCGGCTTTAACCCTGATCTCGTCATTAATGACCCCGTTTTCCACCGTCGTGCATCGCCACCCGGAGTGGCAGAGGCCGATCCCGAAGAGATCGCACTGTCATCTACGCAGTCTCGAAAGAAGTACAAGAAGGGCAAAAAGTCTCTTGAAGCTCCTGGGGATGTCACTATGGATGATGCCTCGGACGAAAAGGCAGCACCAACAGACTTCGAGAATGTGCTTGGTCAGGGTCTGCAAGAGACTGGCTTCGATCCGGCTCTCGTTGCGGAAGTGGCTGCCACTCCTGCTGAGGAACAAAAGACACTGGACGACGATGATTTCCTTGCTGCACCGAAACGCAAGAAAGGCAAGAAAAACAAAAAGGCCAATGATTTAGATGGTGATGTCAATCAACTCTTGACTGAGCCAAGTCTGGACGTCGAGAATGAAATGTCACCAAAATCGGATGATCTTGCATCGTTTCGACAGCAAGATCAGAAGCAATCGAGAGTTGAGGAGAGCTTCAGCCAGAATGTGGAATCTCAGCCTTCAAGTGCAGCCAGAAACATCGACATGCTGGACACCGAGCCTACGCTACCGGAAGCGAGCATTGACGCTCCAGCGGAGGACGGTATCCCGACTCAGATGACGGAGAGCACAAAGCTCAGCAAGAAAGAGAAGCGCAAGTCGAAAAAATCAAAGTCTACTCCTGTAGAAGAGACAGCACGATTCGATGGGCAAGATGAACAGTCCTCCAAGCTCTTGGGGTTTAATCACACCTCCGAGGTGTCACAGCATCTCCCGACCGCTGTGTCGAAACCCGAGATGACCGAGTCATTTGTTCCAGACCAGCACCGCAGTGTGGAGCAAACACAGAACACTGCTCGCGAAATTCCGGACCACCCTCACTCGCCGCCTCTCAGCCCGCAGCGCAATGACTTGTCCGACATCGATTGGATTGAAGCAGGTGCTGCCGCGGCAGCGGTGGAAAGCGTTGTGGCAGCCGCTGAGGAGCACTCACGGAACACTAATGACCCTGCCATGCACAGCAACGAGGCTGAATTGTCGGCTCGCACTCCCGGCCCCTCCGCAACAACATCAGGTAAGAAGGAATTCTCAAGTCAATCGCCAAGGCTACGCAACGCAGAGCATCCTATGATGGGACAAGAAAGCTTTCGAGACAATGATCGCTCGCCTGTGAAGACTTCTCAAACCAGCCGAGAGATCCCCAATATCCCCGAAATCCGTCCTTCCTCATCGGTTGAAAGCTTACGAAGCCGGAGATCGCTGGAGCCCCTACACTTCCCTATAGACAATGCCGCCGATCGCGAATGGAACTTTGAAACGCCCGTGCGACGGAGCCAGAATGAGGAGCCTCGTGCGAAGACCACGCACGCCCGCACCGGAAGCTACCACACCCCCCTGGAACCGACAAGCAAGCAACGGGCGCACTATCTGTTCCAATCTCCAGCAGAGCACGAAGCAGAGGGATACATGAACATTTCGGACTCGATGCACGCCGGCTTCGGCGATAATCTCACCGTTCAGCCTCCAGCTAGCCGCAACGGTGCAGCGAGGGGCATGACAACCGACACTGAGCGGAGCAATGAAGAAAAGGCCCGTTCATTCAGCCCACTGGCTGTTGACCATTCGCCTGCCAAGGAGCCCTTGTCCACCATTGTCGAAGACTCGCACCTGCCAACGAAGAGGGCGAGAGCACCGTCGGCTGCAGGCGGTCCTGGGGAGCTCCGAATCCGAAAGAGAGCCGAGACGTCGCAGGCCATTCGTGAGCGAGAGGAGCATGCCGTGTCCCCGTCCCTACGAGGCAGCCACAGGCGACCGATCGGCAGTCCGGAACAAGAGAACGATCACCGCTTCTCCTCGGACCACATCATCACCGGACTGTCATGGCCCAACGTGGACGAGGAGCACGGAACAGTCGACATTGACCGTGCGCTCTCGGACCGACGAACCAAGTCTCCAGCGGTCGCGCACCAACGATCACCGAGTGCTCTGAGCGCACACTCCAGCATGAGCGGTGTGCAATTCCGCGCGCCTGAAGAGCTGAGATCTTTTAGCCGGGCGAGCAATCGCAGCGGCACACCGACGCTTCGACGCATCAATCTGTCAGGTGACTTGCGCGCCGCTAGCCAGCGCAGCGATGCGGGATCGGGAGCGGGATCGGCCGTTGGCGCCCGTCCTACCATACCTTTCGAAGCGCCGCCCACACCGCCGCCCAACGACGCCGATGTGTTTATCGACAGCGCTCCACGCGCGGCGAGGATGAGCGATATCTACCAGGGATATGGCGACGCGCGAGAGTCGCAGGCCTCGCCGACGCGCCCTCCAAGCGTGCGCAAACGCCAGAGCATGCACATCAATGACCTCCAGACCCAGCTCGAACAGGTGCTTGCGCAGAACCTAGCTCTCCAAGAGGCCAACCGTCAGGCCGAGCACTCGCATCGCGCGACAAGCTATGAGTACGATGCCAACAAGCAGGTATTGCGCGAGGCGCTCGACGCGCGCGAACAACAGCTACGCGAGAAGGACAATGAAGTCCGTCAGATGCAGGAAATGCTCAGTTCCATGCAGCAGGAAATTGCGCGTCTTTCTCAGATCAATTCTGGCCTCACCGAAGCCAATCGGAATCTCGTGGACGACACCAATGGACGATACGCGACGCTGCAATCCGAGCATGCCGAGGCTCACAGCCAATGGCAATCCACCAGCCGGGACCTTGACTCATTGCGGCAAGAACACCAGCAATTGACCACGCAGACGAAGCAGGTCATCGAGGTCCAGGTCGCCAATGCGCTCGCCGAAAAGAACGCAGAAATCATCCGTCTGCGCGAGCAACTCGATGTTGCCACGGAACAAATCCGGGCTTTGCAGGTACAGATCCAATCGAACAAGTCGAACACTTGGCTCACCGTCCGCGACGATGACTACGTCGACGGCGCATGCCAGAGACTGTGCCAGCACGTCCAGCAATGGATCCTGCGCTTCTCCAAGTTGTCGGACAACCGCATTTGTCGCCTGACTTCGGACATCAAGGACGAGAAGATCGAAGCCCGAATAGACAATGCCATCTTGGATGGCTCCGATGTCGACAAGCTGCTCGGAGACCGTGTCCGTCGCCGCGACGTCTTCATGTCGGTTGTCATGACCATGGTGTGGGAGTATATCTTCACGCGCTATCTTTTCGGCATGGACCGCGAGCAGCGGCAGAAAATCAAGGCTCTGGAGAAGCTGCTCTCGGAGAAGGGCAGTGCGCGTGCCGTCGCGCATTGGCGCGCCACGACGCTGACCCTCCTCGCCAAGCGACCTTCTTTCGCCAACCAACGGGCTCTTGACACTGAGGCTGTAGCTCTCGAGATCTTCACCATGCTTTCCGCCCTTCTGCCACCTCCAGCAGCTTCGGAGCAGCAGCTGCTCGCCTCGCTCCAGCGCGTCATTGGCGTCGCAGCCGACCTTGCAATCGACATGCGCACGCAGCGTGCCGAATACATCATGCTTCCGCCGCTGCAGCCCGAATACGACACCAACGGCGATTTGGTGCGCAAAGTGCACTTCAACGCCGCGCTGATGAACGAGCGCTCGGGCCAGTTTGCGTCCAACCAGGAGCTGGCGGCCGACCACGCCGTCGTCAAAATCGTGCTGTTCCCCCTCGTTGTTAGAAAGGGCAATGACTCCGGCGAGGGCGAGGATGAGACCATTGTCTGCCCGGCCCAGGTGCTGGTGCACAACGACAAGGGACGGAGCAAGAAGGTCGTCCGCGTCATGAGCGGCGCTATGGATATTGATAATGATCGCAATTTGAGGACGCAGAGCAGGCACAGCCTTGTCAGTGAGGTGCCGAGCGCTATGGGCTTCTGATGAGAGAGATGCGATGGGTTGGTTGGCGTCTGGAAAGGATGGGAAAATCGTTTCTCTTTGAGTTGTTTCTTTTGTTTCTTTACGGCTTTATGATTGGGGCGTTGGGAGGCTGGGGCATTTTTGTACTGACGTTTTGATGTACTGTTCTAGTGATTGCAATACGCGTGAATTTTGCTATGAT